>Ga0194127_10009668_pt1 | contig 10094 bp, 8 predicted proteins | sample TA2KigC100mmetaG_FD_148624 | JGI IMG/M metagenome (GOLD analysis project Ga0194127, IMG submission 148624) | Freshwater microbial communities from Lake Tanganyika, Tanzania - TA2015036 Kigoma Deep Cast 100m | ecosystem: Environmental > Aquatic > Freshwater > Lake | place: Tanzania: Lake... | reverse complement strand
TGTTCGAAAGTTCGTATAGAATAATTTACCGAGTTGACCCAAAAAGGATTTATGTTCTTTCAATCAGAAATTTTAAACAATTATTACCAGAAAAAGATTTAAAATAATTGTGGAATATCCCGCCGCTCAACACGGACAGCGTTTTTCATTGCGGCATTTGTTTAGGGCGTGAGATAGAAAATAAGGTTATGTTCATTGAAGAAATATTTCCGAAATAAAATGGTAATAAGATCATCAAGCGTATTATCTCACGCCCTGAAGTTATTGGGTTAGGTTTACAAAATATGGTTACTTTTTAAGGTAGGTTGTTCTAAGAAATATTTTTATAAATAATAAGTTGTTTCGCTTAATTGGCATTGTTGTTCTGGGCGGGCGGGTATCGGCAACATCGTTATACCTTAGTTAAAAGGGGACTATATGAAGCAATACAAAATTTTTGTATTATTTTTTTCCTTTTGTCAGGGAACCTTTTTGTACGCACAGCAAATAAAAACCCAAGAGTATATTTATTCCCAAAAAGGCAATATAGAATTAAAAGCTTATCTATTTTCTAAAGATAGTATTGATAATAAAACTGATCTTCCCGCAATCGTAATATTTCACGGAGGCGGCTGGGCATATGGCGATGCTTCCTGGTCATTCGGAAGAGCAAAGCATTTTGCAAATCTTGGCTTCGTTTCAGTTGCGGCGCAATACCGGCTTTCAGATCAAAAGGAAATAACTCCGCTTGAAGCAATGGAAGATGCAAAAGAGATTATAAAATGGATGCGGACCAATAGTAGTTTGTTAAAGATTGATCCGAATAAGATAGTAGGATATGGATGGTCCGCCGGAGCTCATTTAGTAGTATCAGCAGCTCTATTTGCAGATTCAAATTCATCCACTTATTCAAGTCCTAATGCATTAATATTAGTCTCACCGGCAGTTTCTTTGGAAAAAGATAATTGGTTCAGACAATTGCTGCTTAATCGAATTGAAGTGAGCAAAGTGTCACCTGATAAGAATATTAAAAAAGGATTACCGCCAACTTTGATTCTACAAGGAAGAGAAGATACAGTTACTCCATTGGTTGGTGTGCAAAACTTTGCAAATCAGATGAAAGCCAATGGGAATATTTGCGAATTGATAATTTATGATAATGTTGGACATTTATTTACCCCATCTAGCGAGCCAGACAGTGGATTTCCAAATCCGGATAAAAAAATTCAATCGATGACATATGAAAAAGCAGATGAATTTCTAAGATCACTGGGTTATATAAATAAATAATTAAGATGTATAACCACCTTTTTCAATTTACCTGGATTTCATTAGGGCGGTGGTAAGTTTCTGGGGTTTGTGAAATAAATTAGCATTGCTTGTCAAATTGTTCTAATAAATAAATATTGAAAAATTATTGGCACTAACTTTTCTGTGTGGCATTGTCGTATAGGGCCAGCGAACGAAAAACCACGCTGTTATCAATAATTTTTTTAAATTAAATACATGAATGATATTGAAAAACTCGGATTCGACAAGTGGTTCAGAAATAAAATTGATCCGGCAAAATTAGAGAACCTTAAAATTGCTCGGGTAATTAGTGTAAATAAAAACAGTTTCGTTGTATCAGCCGGATTTAAGGATGTTTACGCTGACCTAACTGGAAAATTTTTGTTTAATACAGATTCTTCTCTTGACTTTCCTACAGTTGGCGACTGGGTATATGCTCAGTTTTTCGATGATGATTCTTTAGCCATTATACACGACATATTTCCCAGAAAATCATTATTAAAAAGAAAAACAGCCGGCAAAAAAATCGAATATCAACGTATAGCCGCAAATATTGATACTGCCGTTATTATGCAGTCGCTAGATTCCGATTTTAATTTAAGGAGACTTGAGCGATATTTAGTAATAGTAAACGAAAGCAACATTACGCCGATTATACTCTTAAGCAAAAGTGATCTTGTAAGTGCCGATGAAATGGAGAGAAAGAAAAATGATATTTGCAAAATCATGCCGGAGATAAAAATAATTACTTTCAGCAATAACATCATTAATGATATAGAAAACATAAAAACTTTATTAACTCCTTTCTGCACATTTTGTTTACTCGGCTTTTCCGGCGTGGGTAAAACCACATTGCTTAATAATTTGATTCATCAAGAGTTGTACAAGACTCAACCGATAAGAGAAAAAGATGGACGGGGCAGACATACTACTACAAAGCGTGAATTAATAGTTTTTGAAAATGGTGCAATTATAGTGGACAACCCCGGAATGCGCGAAATAGGAATGCTCTCTATTGACTCCGGTCTTGATGAAACATTTAACGAAATTTCAGAAAAGTCAAAACACTGCCGGTATTCTGATTGCACACATACCATTGAAAAAGGTTGTGCAATTCTGCATGCTGTTGAAAATGGCGAGATCACTAAAGAGCGATATAATAATTATATTAAAATTTACAAGGAGTCATTGTATCACGATATGTCATATTTTGAAAAGAGACAGAAAGATAAAAAGTCCGGCAATTAAATATTCTAGTTTTGGGTCATCTTTGTAATGTTCGATCAAATTAAAAACTACATCCGGAGGATTTTTGTGTAAAATTTCTACAAGCGGTTTTATGTTTTCTTCAATATTAAGAGTTGTAACAGTATACCCTTCTTTCCGAATTGCATTTGCAATTGCATCATATTCTTCAATAACAGTTGCAACATCAAGATCATACTCGGGTTTGAATGAAAGTGATTTTGGGTCAACATCCTTTATTTTTTCGTATACGTCTTCACCGGTATGATTATAAACAACCACTACTCTTGGCTTTTTCTTTTTCGGCATTTAATCAAATCTAATTAATAATATTGTTTTGAAAATTAGCATGTCATTTTTACATAGACAAGAGGGATTGTAATAAAAATCTTTTATTCTAATCACATATTAAATTTATAATGTGATCGATTAAATAATAATATTTTTTAAATTGAATTGAGAAGAAATTTTTTGAGTTCGGAATATTCATTAGAAAGGGCTGCCGATTTTTTTTCTTTTTTCATACATGCTGCAAGTCTTTCCGGCATTTGGATTTTTATGTTAATTGTTGTTTCCACAACATCTAAAAACTTTGCTGGATGCGCTGTTTCTAAAATGACAGCCGAATAATCAGTAAAATTATTTTTGTTTAAATAATTGTTGAGTGAATTAAATCCTACAGCACCATGAGGATCAAAAATATATTTATGCTTATTGTATAGATCTTTAATAACATTCAGTGTCTCTTCATCAGAAGTTGAATCAGAATAAATATTATTCTGAATCTCTTCTAAGTTATTTGAATACAAATCCTTAATTCGTGAAAAATTGCTCGGGTCTCCAACATCCATAGCATTGGAAAGGGTAGTAATGGATTTGCGAGGAGAATATTTTCCAGTTGAAATATATTCTGAAAAAACTGAATTACTATTGATTGCCGCAACAAATTTTGTAATTGGCAATCCCATTTTCATAGCAATTAATCCGGCCGTCAAGTTTCCAAGGTTGCCCGATGGAACAGAAAAAATTAAATTCTCGTTGTTGTTTTGCAATTGCTTAAAAGCTTCGAAGTAATAAAATGTTTGTGGAAGTAATCGCGCAAAGTTAATTGAATTTGCAGATGAAAGGCGTAACTGGCTTGTAAGCTGTTTGTCGACGAAAGCAGCTTTAACTAATCTTTGACAGTCGTCAAAAGTTCCATCAATTTCTAAAGCAGTAATATTTTTATCCAAGGTAGTTAATTGTTTCTCTTGAATGTAACTTACTTTCCCCCTCGGATATAAAATAAAGACATTAATTCCTTCAACACCATAAAATCCGTTTGCTACGGCGCTTCCGGTATCGCCTGAAGTAGCGACTAAAATATTTAGTTCTTTGTTCTCTTTTGAATTGAAGAATTCCATTGTCTTTGCCATAAACCGAGCACCAAAATCTTTGAACGCAAGCGTTGGCCCATGAAACAACTCCAATACAGATATATTTTCAATAAGGTGTACAACTGGAGCGGGGAAGTTAATTGTTTCTAAAATTATTTTTTCTAGCTTATCCTCACCGATTTCATCTTCAACAAATTTTTTTGAAATTGAAAAAGCCAATTCCTGAAAAGATAAATTTTCTAAATGCGAAAAAAATTCTTTATAAAAAACCGGGATGATTTCAGGCATAAAAAGCCCACCGTCATCAGCAAGTCCTTTCATTACAGCTTGTTCAAAATTTACTAAAGCAGATTTTCTATTTGTGCTGTAGAATTTCATTTTATAACAGATGGTCCATCATCGTTAATCATAGAAACAAAGGTTTTGCTTTTAATTCCTTTTTTGAAAGCAGCGGTTTTCATTGCGGAAACAATTCTAAGCGCATCTTTTTCTGAAGTTGAAAAGGAAAACATCGAAGGACCTGAACCAGAAATATTACAGTTAAGTGCGCCGCTATTTAAAGCTGCATTTCGCACTTCATTATAGCAAGGAATTAAAACGGCACGTTTTGGCTCCGCAATAAAATCTTCCATTGAGCGAGAGATTAGTTGAAAATCTTTTTTTATCAATCCCACAATTAATGCGGATGCATTACCAGCTTGAGAAATCGCAACACTCCGATCAACCTTTTTATCTAGAATTTTTCTTGCTTCGCTTGTTTTTATTTCTATTTCGGGGTAAAGGATGGAACAAAACAAATTTTTTGGAAAGTCGATTTGCACAATATCTATTGGATTATAACTTCGTATTAAAATAAAACCGCCATATAAACAAGGCGCAATGTTATCCGCATGAATTGATTTGCTAGCAATAAGTTCACCAGCAAGTGCATGGCTAAGTAATTCTTGCTTGGGTAAATTTAATCCGAGTAATTTATCAACAGCGAAAACGCCAGCCACAGCACTTGCAGAGCTTGAACCAAGACCGCTTCCAATTCCCATTTTTTTTCTAATAATAATATCAAGACCAACTTTTATTTGATGAGATTTAAAAAGCGATAAAATAGAAACAGTTGCAGTATTTTTGTTTGTATCATAGGGAAGGCGATTGTTGTCGCCAATAATTTTTTTGATTTGTATGAAATTATTTTTAGAAATAGATAATTCAATCTCATCGCCAATCCCATGAATTGCAAATCCCATCAAATCAAAACCAGGACCAACATTAGAAACAGTAGCCGGGGCAAAAACTTTTATTTTTTTTGATTTCATAAAATTTTATCCAAGTAACCTTGGGCTTTCATCAGTTCAGAAATTAATAATGTTCCGCCAGCCGCGCCACGCACTGTATTGTGCGAGAGCACAACAAATTTATAATCAAACAACGAACACTCACGTAATCTGCCAACCGAGACCGCCATTCCTCGCTCCAAGTTTCGATGAAGTTTCGGCTGCGGATATTTTTCATCGTAAAGGTAAACAATTGGCTGTTTTGGTGCTGAGGGTAAATTTAATTTTTGAGGAGGAGAAGAAAATGACTCCCATACTTGGATGATCTCTTCTGCACTTGCCATATTTTTTAATTTTACTTGAACACATTCTGTATGTCCATCTATCACAGAAACTCGATTACATTGTGCGCTGATTTTTATTTTTGCTAAATCAAATGTATTGTTTTTTAACTCACCCAAGATTTTCAAAGGCTCGCTTTCCATTTTTCCTTCTTCCCCTGAAATAAATGGAATTACATTATCAATAATATCCAAACTTGCCAAACCTGGATAACCGGCACCAGAAACAGCCTGAAGAGTTACGACATTTACACTCTCTAATCCAAAGTTGTCATGAAGCGGTTTAAGCGCCATAACCAAACCAATTGTAGAACAGTTTGGGTTTGTGATAATTGCACCACTCTTTTTATTAGTTTTAATTATTTCGAGATGTTCTGAATTAACTTCCGGGATTATTAGAGGAACGTTTTCATCAAATCTATGATTGCGGGCATTAGAAACAACGAAATATCCATTGTCAGCAAATTCAGATTCAATTTCTCCAGCCACAGATGAATCCAGTGCAGAAAAAACTAATCTTGATTTTAAATTTGGTTCACACTTTTGCACAATCATTTCTTTTACTTTTTCTGGAAGAGGAGTATTCATTATCCAATTGACAGCTTCGGAATATTTTTTACCGGAAGAACGATCTGATGCCGCAACTTCCGTTAACTCAAACCAAGGATGATTCGAAAGAAGTTCAATAAATTTTTGTCCAACACTTCCAGTTGCCCCAAGCACGGCAACTTTTAATTTCTTTTCCATTTTACCTCCGTTTGGTTTGAAGCAGATTTTTGTGAATTACATTCAATGCTTTTGTTAAATCATGTTTGCTGATTACGAGAGAAATATTTAATTCAGACGAACCTTGTGCAATTGCATTAATGTTGATCCTATTTTTACCTAGTGATTGAAATACTTTTCCGGCTATACCGATTGTATGGCGCATGTTTTCACCAACAACGGCAATAATAGAAAGATTATCGTCTATAATCACAGAACCAATTTTCTTATCAATCATTTCCAGACGGAATTCTTCTTCGATCAGTTTTTTTGCTTTCAACCCAAAAGTCGGAAGAATAGCAAGGCAAATACTGTGTTCGGAAGAAGCTTGAGAAATTAAAATAATATTAATTCCATTTTTAGCAAGCACGCCAAATAATCGGGAGGCAATTCCAGTAACGCCAATCATTCCTCCGCCTTGGACCCGGATTATTGAAATATCGTCAATTGAAGAAATTCCTTTAATTGCAAACGAATCATTTGAATTACGGTTAACTATTTCAGTTCCGCAAAAAGTAGGATTAAAAGTATTCTTGATGATAATTTTTATTTTTTTTTGAAGTGCGGGAAGCATAGTTGGAGGATAAATTACCTTTGCACCAAAGTGTGAAAGCTCCATTGCCTCTTCATAAGAAACAGATTTAAGAGGAAACGCATCTTTAACTTTGCGTGGATCGGCGGTTAAAATTCCGTCAACATCTGTCCATATTTCAATTGCCGATGCATTGAGCGCCGCACCAAATATTGAAGCCGTGTAATCAGAACCGCCTCTTCCTAAAGTTGTAATTTCATAATTGGCAGTCGATCCGATAAAACCGGTAATTATTTGAGGGATCTTTTTTTTCTTAAAATAGTCTGAGATGTTTTTATTGGTAATCGAAAAATTAACCCGTGCGTTTCCGAAATCACTGTCGGTTTTAATGAGCAAGGAGGCATCCAAATATTCACAATTGATGTTTCTATTAAAAAGGGTTTCGCTAATTATTGTATTAGAAAAACGCTCCCCAAAACTTAAAATATAATCAAGCGTTCTTGTGGTTAGTTCTTTCACAAGAAAAACGCCGTGTAAAATTTCTTCCAGTTCTATAGATAAGAGATTTATTTTTTCAAGGAGCACTACATTTTTATTTGGATTGAGACCTTTTGCAATATCAATATGTTTTTGGTAAAGTTTATTAAATTCTTCCTTATAATCAGATTTTCTATCGAATGCGGCATTCCCGATTTCAATTAATTTATCTGTTACACCTTGAAATGCAGAAAATACTACAGAAAAATTTTTTTTCTTTTTAACGTAGTATTGAATTAAAATTTGTATTACCTGATTTATTCTATCAACATTGCCGACGCTTGAACCGCCGAATTTTAATATGATCATGATTTTATCCTAAAAAAGTTATGTAATTATAAAAGTGATAATGAGAATGAAACTAACACGTGCACGTTATACACGTTATAGTTTTTGCGGCGTGTGTTGTAGAAGTTTTGTTGATGATATTTGTGCTACTGTTCATTAAACAAAGTGAAAAATATTGGAATGATTATAACAATCTAAATAATTAATAACAAGCAGATTTTTTATCTGCGTCGGTTTCTGTTCTTTCTTGGTTTTTCTTCTCGAACTTTTCTTTTTTTAGGTTGACCGAAACTTTCATTTTGATTCTTTTTCTTTTTTTCAGCCAGTTCAATTGTTATTTGTCTGTTTTTGAATTTTTTATTTTTGAGTGATTTAATTATTAAGTCAGCAAATTCTCCATCGGCTTCAAAAAAGGAGAAACTTTTCAGAATCTCTATTTTACCAATGCGAATATTTCGAACATTTGTGTTGTCATTAATCAAACCAATTAGGTTTGTTGGTTGAAAATCGTCTAGTCTGCCAAGATTAATAAAAAAGCGGGTAAATGCATCATCCTGGTAAGAAACAAAATCTTTTTTCCCTTTAGTTTTTGGAGATTGTTCGGGTACATTTAGGTCGGGCGAATTTTTATAGTATTCCAAAAACCTATTGAATTCAACTGACACAAACTTTTTAATTAACTCTTCTCTCTCTAACCATTCCAATTTCTGAAAAATTAAAGGCAGATATGATTTTATTTGAGAATCATCAACCTCAACTTTTTCCATTTTATCTATCAAATGAAAAAGCTGCTTTTCGCAAATTTCCTTTCCATTTGGAACTGGCAAAAATTTGAATTTGTTGTTTATTGATTTCTCAATCTGGTGTATTTTGTTTTTTTCTTTAAGGTTGGCAATTAAAATCGAAGTTCCGAATCTACCGGCGCGGCCGGTTCTCCCGCTTCTGTGTGTATAAAGTTCAAGCTCATCAGGTAAATTGTAATTTATTATATGTGTTAAATTGTCAACATCAATTCCGCGAGCTGCAACATCAGTTGCTACAAGTAGTGACAAATGTTTGTTGCGAAACTTATTCATTACATAATCTCTTTGCGGCTGCGATAGATCACCATGGAGAGCGTCGGCATCATATCCATCTTTCATTAAGTTTTCTGCTACATCCTTTGTCTCTTGCCGGGTTCTGCAAAAAATAATTCCGTAAATAGAAGGATAATAATCTGCAATTCGCTTAAGTGCTAAGTATCTATCTTTTGCGTGAACCATGTAACATATATGGTTAATATTTTCTGCCCCGGCATTTCTTTTACCGACAGAAACTTCAATCGGATCTTTTAAATATTTTTTTGCTATCGAAAGAACTTCATTCGGCATTGTAGCCGAAAAGAGAAGAGTGTTTTTTTCTCTTGGCGTTTGCTGGAGAATTGATTCAAGGTCTTCTCTAAAGCCCATATTCAACATTTCGTCTGCTTCATCTAGTACAAGTGTTTTAATTTTCGATAGATCAACTACTTGTCTATTGAGTAGATCAAGTAGTCTTCCCGGAGTAGCCGATATTATTTGAACACCGCTTTTTATTTTTTTAATCTGTTTCTCCATGCTGGCACCGCCAAATACAGCGGTGATTTTTACACCCGGACTAAATTTAGCATAACTTATAAGATCATCGGCTATTTGAACGCATAGCTCTCTGGTCGGACTTAAGATTAAATATTGTATAAAATTTTTTGATTGGTCGGTTTTCTGAATAATTGGTAGACCGAAAGCTGCTGTTTTCCCGGTTCCAGTTTGGGCAAGACCAATTATATCCTTTAGCTTTTCTTGCAACAACAAAGGAATTATTTTTTCTTGGATTGGCATTGGATGTTCATAATCTAGTTCACCAATGGCACTTAATATTTTATCACTTATTCCTAATTTTTGAAATGATTGTATCATATATCTACAGTTCTGATAATAATAAAGATAGTTAGTTATTTTATACAGTGAAAACTACTAAAAAATAGACGAATAAATTATTATTGTTTTTAATACGGTCTGAATAAAGTTCAATTCTTTATCTTTGTTTTCAAAAATTCAATCGTTATTATCTATGCCTCGAAAGAAACACGAGAAAATAGCAGCAGTTAGGACGTTTAACAATGTATTTGATTATAAGCATGCAAATGTATCAGAAAAAATTAAAAATTTTTTGAACGGGAAAACTGTTATAGTTGAACTTGGATGCGGACATGCAGACTACACAATCAATTTAGCAAAAATGCACCTAAGAAAAATTTTTATTGGTATAGACCGCAAACCATCGCGAATATATAACGGGGCAAAGTTTTGCAAGGAAAATAATATTGAAAACGCTGCATTTATGATTTGTTACGCAGAAAAGCTCGATGAATTTTTACCGAAAGAAAGCATCAGTGAAATTTGGATTACGTTTCCCGATCCATATCCAAGAAGAAGCAGCATGAAGAAACGGTTAA
>Ga0194127_10009667_pt1 | contig 10094 bp, 10 predicted proteins | sample TA2KigC100mmetaG_FD_148624 | JGI IMG/M metagenome (GOLD analysis project Ga0194127, IMG submission 148624) | Freshwater microbial communities from Lake Tanganyika, Tanzania - TA2015036 Kigoma Deep Cast 100m | ecosystem: Environmental > Aquatic > Freshwater > Lake | place: Tanzania: Lake... | reverse complement strand
AGCGGCCGGAGGCCCCCTTTGCGCTGTCGGCCGAAGAGCTCGACTTCGCCTACCGCCACAGCCGCCTGCAGCTGGAGCCCCTGGTGGTGCTGGCGGCCCGGTTCCAGTTGCAACCCGGCCACGATCCGGCCGCCGTGGGCCAGCGCACCAGCGCCAACCTGCACAGCCGCACCAGCACCCAGCCCTATCAGCAGCCCAGCTGCGGCAGCGTGTTCCGCAATCCCGAACCCCAGAAGGCGGGCCAACTGATCGAAGGCCTGGGGCTCAAGGGGCTGCGCGTCGGCGGCGCCGAGGTGTCGCCGATCCACGCCAACTTCATCGTCAACACCGGCGGCGCCACCGCCGCGGACATCGACCAGCTGATCGCCCAGGTGCAGGAGCGGGTGCAGGGAGCCCATGGCATCGCGCTGCACCCGGAGGTGAAGCGGCTGGGGCCGTTTGAAGGCGTCGCCCTGGCGGCCTAAAGCCCCACCGGGGGCACCACGTAGCCTGCGGCCAACCCACTGCCCCAGCCATGGCCGGATTCGGACTGCCCAACTTCGGCCAGCTCACCGAAGCCTTCAAGAAGGCCCAGCAGATCCAGCAAGACGCCGCCAAGCTCCAGGAGGAGCTCGATGCCATGGAGCTGGAGGGCCAGAGCAGCTGCGGCCGCGCCAGCGTCTGGCTCTCGGGCAACCAGCAGCCGCTGCGGGTGCGGCTGGCGCCGGAGCTGCTGGCGGAGGGTGCCGCCAGCACCGAAGCCGCCACCCTGGAGGCCCTGAAGGCCGCCTACGAAACCTCCACCGGCACCATGAAGCAGCGCATGGAGGAGCTCACCGGCGGGCTCAACCTCAATCTGCCGGGCCTGGGCTGAGGGGTTCGCTCTCCTCCCCGGCCGGGTCACTCTGGCGGCTACGGCGGCGCGACGGCTGCCGCAGCCGCTGATCCAACAGCTGCGGGGCGTCACGCCGGCCGCGGCCAGGCTCCCGCTCCGCCTGGGCCTGGGCCGCCTCCAGGCAGGCCAGATACAGCCCATGGCGGTCCCAGTCGACCCCAACGGCACAGCCGGGGTCGCCCCGGTGCAGGCAATTGCTGAAGCGGCAGCTGTGGTCGGCCAGCCGCCGGCGAATCTCCGGGAACAGGGGGCCCAGATCCTGGGGGTCCGCGGGCAGATCCGGCCGGTTGAAGCCGGGGGTGTCCGCCAACAGGGCACCCGCGGCCAGGGGGTAGAGCTCCACGTGGCGGGTGGTGTGCCGGCCCCGTTGCAGCCGGCCCGAGACCGCGCTCACCCGCAGGGCCAGCTGTGGCAGCAGGGCATTGATCAGGCTGCTCTTGCCCACCCCCGAAGGGCCGCAGAGCACGGCAATGCCCCGCTGGCTCAGGCGATCGCGCAACGCCGGGATGCCGCTGCCCCCGTGGGCGGACACCAACAGGGGGTCGTAACCCCAGCCCCGCAGCCGCTCGCACCAGCCCTGGGCCTGCTGCGGTGCCAGCAGATCCGCCTTGGTGAGCACCAGCTCGACCGCCACGCCGGTGCGCTCCGCCGTGAGCAGAAAGCGGGTGAGCTGCAGGGGATCCAGTTGGGGCTGATCCAGGGCCACCGCCACCACCACCCGCGTGCAGTTGGCCACCGCCGGCCGCTCCAACAGGCTCTCGCGTGGCTCCAGGGCGGCGATGGCCCCGCGGGCCTGGGGCCAGTCGATGCCATCCACCCGCACGCGATCACCCGCGCAGATCTGCTGGCCGGTTTTGCCCAGCCGGGTGCGGCGCACACACAGCAGCTGATCCACACCCGTGGGCCCGGGCTGATCCAACTGCACCCGGCAGTAGTTGGCCTCCAGGGCCATCACCCGGGCCCAGGCGGCCTCAGGCACCGCGGCAGATCATCAGGCGCACGCCGCCATCGGCAGCGGCCGCAGCGTCCACCCGGTGGCCCGCCTCCCGCAACCCGGCGGCCACCAGCTGCTCCGGTTCGCCCGCATCAAGATCCACCTGCAGCCAGGCGCCGGGGGCCACGGTTTCGAGGGCCAGCTTGCTGCGGATGAAATTGAGCGGACAGGGGGTGCCGCGCAGGTCCAGACAACGGCTGGGCTGGGGCGCGGCGCTCACCCGAACAGCCCGCCGAACAGCCCGCTCTTGTGGGGATGCTTCTGCCCCTTGGCGCTGTGGTGTCCGGCCAACTGCTGCAGCAGCTCCCGCTCTTCGGCGTTGGTTTTGGTGGGCAGCTGCACCTTGAGGCTGATCAGGTGGTTGCCGCGGGCCACCGGATTACCAAGCTTGGGCACCCCCTTGCCGCTGAGGGTGAGCACGGCGCCGGGCTGGGTGCCGGCCGGAATCTCCAGCTGGGCCGGGCCATCCACGGTGTCCACCTCGATGGTGTCGCCGAGGATCGCCTGGAGATAGTTCACCGCCACCTCCGAGTGGATGTTGATGCCGTCGCGCCGCAGGCTCGGGTGCGACTGCACGGTGAGGAACACATACAGATCACCGGCGGGGCCGCCCCGCTGGCCGGCATTGCCCTCGTTGGCCACCCGCAGCCGGGTGCCGGAATCCACCCCGGCGGGGATGTTGATGCGCAGCTTCTTGCGCACCTGCTGGAGCCCCTGGCCACCGCAGGCGGGGCAGGGATCGGCGATCACCTGGCCCGTGCCTTCGCAGGTGGGGCAGGGGGCCACCTGGGTGAAGCTGCCGAAGGGGGTGCGGGTGGCCCGGCGCACCTGGCCGGCGCCGCCGCAGGTGCCGCAGGTGGTGGGGCCGCTGTTGCCCTTGGAGCCGCTGCCGTTGCAGGTGCTGCAGGTTTCCAGGTGGCGGATCTGGATCTCCTTCTCCTGGCCGAACACCGCCTCGCTGAAGCTGATGGTGAGGTCGAAGCGCAGGTCATCCCCCTGGCGCGGGCCGCGGCGACGGGCGCCGCCGGCCCCCGGACCACCCATGCCACCGCCGAAGCCGCTGAAGAAGGTCTCGAACAGGTCGGCGAAACCGCCCATGTCCCCCATATCCGGCATGCCGGCGGCCCCGCCGAGGCCCGCCTCGCCGAACTGGTCGTAGCGGCCGCGGGTCTGGGGGTCGCTCAGCACCTCGTAGGCGCGGCCGATCTCCTTGAACTTGTCCTCCGCCCCCGGGTCCTTGTTGATGTCCGGGTGGTACTGGCGCGCCAGCCGTCTGTAGGCCCGCTTGAGGGTGTCGGCATCGGCATCGCGGCCAACCCCCAGCAGGTCGTAGTAATCGGCCATGGATCAGGCCCCGTGCTCGCTGGGCTGGGGCCCAGGACCCATGGACACCTTCACCAGGGCATGGCGGAGCACCCGGCCATTGAGGTGATAACCCCTCTGCAGCTCGGCGATCACCACGTCCTCCACATGCTCTTCGCTGGGCTCCCGCAGCACCGCTTCATGCAGGTTGGGGTCGAAGGGTTCCCCCTCCACCCGCATCGGCGACACCCCCAGCTGCTTGAACACATCCACCAGCTGCTTGTAGAGCCCCTGGTAGCTGCGGTGGATGGTCTGGGCCTCCTCCGCCTGGGGTTCCAGCTGCTGGCGGGCCCGCTCGAAGTTGTCCACCACCGGCAGGATCTCGCTGAGGGTGGTGCAGGCGATCTGCACCCGCAGGTCCTCCTGGTCGCGGCTCTGGCGCTTGCGGAAGTTGTCGAAGTCGGCGGCGATGCGCATGTACTGGCTGCGCAGGCTCTCGTGCTCCGCCTGCAGGGCCTGCAGCTGGGCCTCCAGCTGGGCCACGCGCTGCTCCGGATCGGCGCTGGGGGGCTCAGAAGCCGCTGCATCGGCCGAGGAGGCACCGGCCTCAGCACCAGCCGACTCAACAGGCGCCTCAGCGGCGGCATCGCCCAGGTCACCGTTCTGGAGGGCGGCCCCATCAAGGCCTTCAGCGGAATCCTGGGGGAACGGGGTCGCTTCGCCGCTCATGCTGACCGAACCGGACATCTTGTCTAGACATGTTGATGGGAAGGGGCTCCCCCCCACAAGCGGCGGAAGCCCGCACCTCCCTGGCAGCGCACCGCAGGGCTCGGACGCACCGGAGCTGACCCCCCATGCCACCGGCTCCCCGGTGGTGAGCCTGGTGGACCGCCTGCTGATGGAGGCCCTCAGCCGCGGTGCCAGCGACATCCATGTGGAACCGCAGGAGGAGGCCCTGGTGGTGCGCCTGCGGTTGGACGGTGTGCTGGAGGAGCTGGAGACCCTGCCGAAAACCCTCACCCCAGCGGTGACCTCCCGCCTCAAGATCATGGCGGAGCTGGACATCGCGGAACGGCGGCTGCCCCAGGACGGGCGCATCCGCCGCAGCTGGCAGGGCAAGGTGTTCGACCTGCGGGTCAGCACCCTGCCCACCCGCTACGGCGAAAAGGTGTGCATGCGGCTGCTGGACAGCGGCACCACCCACCTGGGGCTGGAGCGCCTGATCACCGATCCAGCCGCCCTGGCCAGCGTGCGCGCCATGGGCAGCAAACCCTTTGGCATGGTGCTGGTCACCGGCCCCACCGGCTCCGGCAAGAGCACCACCCTCTATGCACTGCTGTCGGAGCGCAACGACCCCGGCATCAACATCTCCACCGTGGAGGACCCGATCGAGTACACGCTGCCGGGCATCTCCCAGACGCAGGTGAACCGCGAGAAGGGGTACGACTTCGCCCTGGCCCTGCGGGCCTTCATGCGCCAGGACCCGGATGTGCTGCTGGTGGGGGAAACCCGCGATCAGGAAACCGCCAAAACCGCCATCGAAGCGGCCCTCACGGGCCACCTGGTGCTCACCACCCTCCACTGCAACGACGCCCCCAGCGCCATTGCCCGCCTCACGGAGATGGGGGTGGAGCCGTTCATGGTGGGGGCCTCCCTGCTGGGGATCGTGTCCCAGCGGCTGGTGCGGCGGGTCTGCCCCGACTGCCGCCAGGCCTATCACCCCAGTGAGCATGAACTGGGCCGCTTCGGCCTGTTGAGCAGCCAGGAGCAGAGCATCACCCTGTTCAAGGCCCATCGCCACAGCGATCCCGACGCACCCCCCTGCCCCAGCTGCCAGGGGTTGGGGTACCAGGGCCGGGTGGGGGTGTACGAGGTGCTGCGCCTCAATGAAACCCTGGCCAGTGCCATCGCCCAGCGGGCCAGCACCGACCGCATCCGCAAGCTGGCCATCGACAGCGGCATGAAAACCCTGCTGGGGTATGGCCTGGAGCTGGTGCGGCAGGGCCTCACCACCCTCGAGGAAATCGAGCGGATGATCCTCACCGACGCCAGCCTGGAATCGGAGCGGCGGGTGAAAGCGCTCCACACAATCACCTGCCGGGGCTGCGGCGCCGGCATGCACGACGACTGGCTGGAGTGCCCCTACTGCCTGACGCCACGGGGGATCCACTGACCATGCAAACCCCCGGCGGCGACCTCAGCATCGACCAGCTGTTGGAGGAGCTGGTGCAGCAGGGGGGCAGCGACCTGCACCTGGCGGCCGGGCAGCCCCCCTACGGCCGCTTCAACGGCGCCCTGCGGCCCATGCGACCCGAACGGCTGAGCGAAGAGGCCTGCACGCGGCTGATCCTCTCGCTGCTCAACAACAACCAGCGCAAACAACTCGAACAGCACTGGGAGCTCGACTGCGCCTATGCGCTGCCCAACGTGTCGCGGTTCCGGGTGAACGTGTACCGGCAGCGCAGCAGCACCGCCGCCTGCCTGCGGGCCCTGGGCAGCACGATCCCGAGCCTGGAGAGCCTGGGGCTGCCGCCGATCGTGGAGGAGATCAGCCGCCGGCCCCGCGGCCTGATCCTGGTGACCGGCCCCACCGGCTCCGGCAAGACCACCACCCTGGCGGCCCTGCTGGATCACATCAACCACAGCCGAGCCGAACACATCCTCACGATCGAGGACCCGATCGAATTCAGCTTCCGCAATGCCAAAAGCCTGATTCACCAGCGGCAGCTGGGGGAGGACACCCACAGCTTTGCCAATGCCCTGCGGGCGGCCCTGCGGGAAGACCCGGACGTGATCCTGGTGGGGGAACTGCGGGACCTGGAGACCATCCAGCTGGCGATCACCGCCGCCGAAACGGGACACCTGGTGATGGCCACCCTGCACACCAGCTCCGCCGCCCAGACCGTGGACCGCATGGTGGATGTGTTCCCCGCTGAGCAGCAAACCCAGATCCGGGTGCAGCTCAGCAGCTCCCTGGTGGCGGTGTTCTCCCAGACCCTCTGCCGCCGGCTGGCGCCCGGGGAAGGGGCCCTGGGGCGGGTGATGGCCCAGGAGATCCTGATCAACACCCCGGCCGTGGCCAACCTGATCCGGGAGGGCAAAACGGCCCAGCTCTATTCCCAGCTGCAAACCAGCGGACAGCTGGGGATGCAGACCCTGGAACGGGCCCTGGCGGATCTGGTGCAGGCGGGCAGCATCGACCGCGCCGAAGCCATGGCCAAGGCCGGCAAACCCGAGGAGCTGGGCCGACTGCTGGGCGGTAGCGGCTGAGGCCCCAGCGGCACCCATGGCCCAGTTCCTTGCCACGGTCACCACCCGCTCCGGCCAGCGGCGTCAGCTGAAGCTGCAGGCCAGCGATCTCCCCAGTGCCCGCCGGCAGCTGCGGCAGCGGGGCCTGGTGCCGAGCCACCTGGAGCCGGCCCCCGCCAAGCCCGCACCGGCACTGGATCTGGCCCGGCTGCTGGAGGCCCGGCCGGGGGTGCGCGACAAAGCCCTCTTCGCCAACAAGCTGGCGGCCCTGGTGGATGCGGGGGTGCCGATCGTGCGCAGCCTCGATCTGATGGCCCGGCAGCAGCGCCAGCCCCTGTTCAAGCGGGCCCTGGAAACCGTGGGCGCCGATGTCAATCAGGGGGGAAGCCTGGGGGCCGCCCTGCGCCGCTGGCCCCAGGTGTTCGACCCGCTCACCGTGGCCATGGTGGAGGCGGGCGAGGCCGGCGGGGTGCTGGATGAGAGCCTGCGGCGCCTCGCCAAGCTGCTGGAGGGCAACGCCAAGCTCCAGAACCAGATCAAGGGGGCCATGGGCTACCCCGTGGCGGTGCTGGCGATCGCGGTGCTGGTGTTCCTGGGGATGACGATCGTCCTGATCCCCACCTTCGCCGGCATCTTTGCCGACCTGGGGGCGGACCTGCCCCTGTTCACGCAGCTGATGGTGGATCTGAGCGCGCTGCTGCGCTCGTCGTTTTCACTCCTGCTGCTGGCGGTCCTGGCGCTGGGGATGTGGCTGTTTCGCCGCCACGTGGCCACCGCCAGTGGCCGCCGCCAGGTGGATGGCCTGCTGCTGCGCCTGCCGCTGTTCGGCGACCTGATTCAGAAAACGGCCACCGCCCAGTTCTGCCGCACCTTCAGTTCCCTCACCCGGGCCGGCGTGCCCATCCTGCTGTCGCTGGAGATCGTGCGGGACACCGCCGGCAATGCCGTGATCGCCGATGCGATCGTGCAGTCGCGCCAGGAGGTGCTGGAGGGGATCCCGCTAAGCACGGCCCTGGCCAGCAAAGGGGTGTTCCCCGAGCTGGCGGTGAGCATGCTGGCGATCGGTGAGGAAACCGGCCAGATGGACGCCATGCTCTCCAAGGTGGCCGACTTCTACGAAGACGAGGTGGAGGCCGCCGTCAAGGCGCTCACGGCCATGCTGGAGCCGGCCATGATCGTGATCGTGGGCGGCATCGTGGGCTCGATCCTGCTGGCGATGTACCTGCCGATGTTTTCGATCTTCGATCAGATCAAGTAGGCCCTGCGGCGGCCCGAGCGGCGGCGGCGATGGCCTGCCCCGCCAGCCAGCCGGAGCTCCAGCAGTGCTGGAAATTGAAGCCGCCGGTGATGCCGTCCACATCCAGCAGCTCCCCCACCAGATGCAGCCCCGGCGCGCGGCGGCTTTCCATGGTGGCCAGGTTCACCTCCCCCAGGGGCACCCCACCGGCGGTCACGAATTCCTCGCCGAAGGGGCCGCGGCCAGCCACCGCATAACGGCTGCGGCGCAGGGCCTCGATCAACCCCTGCTGCTGCCGTTTGGCCAGATCCGCCCAACGGCGCTCCGGCTCCACCCCCTGCTGCTCCAGCAGGTGCTGCCACAGGCGCCGGCTGAGCTCCGGCCAGGGGCGGGCGTTGCTCAGCTGCCGGCGCACCTGATCGCGGCGGCAGTCGGCAAACCACTGCTCCAGCTGCGGCTCCGGGCGGCCGCCCGTCCAATCCACCCGCAAGGCGGCGCGGTAGCCGCTGGCCTGCAGGGCACGGGCCGCGAAGGCGGTGAGCCGCAGGGTGGCGGGGCCGCTGAACCCCCAATGGGTGATCAGCAACGGCCCCCGCTGGCTGAAGCGCTGGGCCGGGCCGCCGGGGGCCGTCACCTCCAGCTCCAGCTCCACTGGGTCCATCACCACCCCCGCCAGGGCCACCAGGGGATTGGGCCGCAGGGCCAGGGTGAACAGGGAGGGCACCGGCGGCACCAGGCCATGGCCCAGGCCCTCCGCCAGGCGGCGGCCGCTGGGGTGGCTGCCGGTGGCCAACACCAGGCGATCACAGCGCAGGGGCTCACCCCCCCGCAGCCGTAGCGCGAAGCCCCCATCGGGCAGCGGGCTCGCCGTCTGCAGAGCGGTGTGGGTGCGCAGCTCCACCCCGGCGCGCTCCGCTGCCCCGCGCAGGCAGGCGATCACGGAGCTGGAGCGGTTGCTGCGGGGAAACAGGCGCCCGTCGGGCTCCTCCACCAGCTCCAGGCCATGGGCGTCAAACCAGGCCACCGCATCACCGGCCGCAAAACGGCTGAAGGGGCCCCGCAGGGCCTGGCCGCCGCGGGGATAGGCCCCCACCAGATCGCGCGGGTCCCAGCAGGCGTGGGTGACATTGCAACGGCCACCGCCACTGATCAGCACCTTGCCCAGGGGCTCCGGCGTGCTCTCCAGCACCAGCACCCGCCGCAGCCCCTGCTCAGCCGCGGCGATGGCCGCCATGAAGCCGGCGGGGCCACCCCCGGCCACCACGAGCGACCACTGCTCCAGCTCAGACGCCATTGGGAAGCCAGATTGGGGCCATGCCCGATTCGCTGCTGAACGGGGCCTACCGCTTCAGTGTGGCCCCGATGATGGACTACACCGATCGGCACTTCCGGGTGCTGATGCGGCAGATCACCCGGCGCAGCCTGCTCTACACCGAAATGGTGGTGGCCCAGGCCCTGCACCACAGCGACCGGCGCGAACGGCTGATCGGCTTCGACCCCTGTGAACACCCCCTGGCCCTGCAGGTGGGGGGCGACGATCCGGTGTTGCTGGCCGAAGCGGCCCGCATCGCGGCGGAGCGCGGCTACGACGAGATCAACCTCAACGTGGGCTGCCCCAGTGAAAAGGTGCAGAAGGGGCGCTTCGGGGCCTGCCTGATGGCGGAGCCAGCCCATGTGGCCCGCTGCGTGGAGGCCATGGCCGCCGCCAGCCCGCTGCCGGTGACGGTGAAACACCGCATCGGCATCGACGACCGCGACTCCTACGGCGAGCTGCTGGCCTTCGTGGATGCCCTGGCGGCGGCGGGCTGCGCCCGTTTCAGCGTGCATGCCCGCAAGGCCTGGCTGGAGGGGCTCGACCCCAAGCAGAACCGCACCATTCCCCCCCTGCGCTACGAGCTGGTGCACCAGCTCAAGCGGGATCGCCCTGGGCTCACGGTGGAACTCAACGGCGGCCTGCAGGATCTGGCGACATGCCAGGCGCAGTTGGAGCAGCTGGATGGGGTGATGGTGGGCCGCGCCGCCTACGACCACCCCCTGCGCTGGGCCACGGTTGACCGGGAACTGTTCGACGACAGCAGCCATCCCCAGGCCCGCGCTTCAACGGTGGTGCGGGGCGTGATTCCCCATGCGGAGCGCTGGTGCAGCGCCGGCGGACGGCTCTGGGCCATTGCCCGCCACCTGGTGCAGGTGGTGGAGGGGGTCAGCGGTGCACGCCATTGGCGGCGCGACCTGGGCCAAGCCGCCGGTGAGCGGACAGCGGGTCCAGAGGTGCTGGAGCGGGCGGCCCAGCAGCTGGAGGAGCGGGGGCTTTAGGCCTCCTCGCCCCCGCCACTGCTGCGGCGCCGGCGGGTGCGGCCAGCACCAAAGGCATCGCCTCCGCCACCAGCACCGCCATAGCTGCGGTCTTCCCAGCCCTGGGCCCCGGAATTGCGCTCGCC
>Ga0194127_10009664_pt1 | contig 10096 bp, 10 predicted proteins | sample TA2KigC100mmetaG_FD_148624 | JGI IMG/M metagenome (GOLD analysis project Ga0194127, IMG submission 148624) | Freshwater microbial communities from Lake Tanganyika, Tanzania - TA2015036 Kigoma Deep Cast 100m | ecosystem: Environmental > Aquatic > Freshwater > Lake | place: Tanzania: Lake... | reverse complement strand
AAAACGGAAGACCCCGAGGACCCATAGATTTTCATCACGATCGTTTATCAGTGAATGCAACATTCGAGGTACAACTGCAAAAGTTGAACCAGGCACTAACTCTTGAGTTTTGCCATAAGTTACTAATCGACCACCACCAGAAATTATCTGACAGATTTCATCATAAAGATGAAAGTGTGCTGGTGCGCCAGATGTTGGTATAAATCCAACAAACATGGTTGCGCTTGCGCACCCTCTCTCGGCATCAAAGAGCACTTCAAACTCGCGATTTCCGGTAGCAGCTCCTTTTGAAGATATTCCTTGTTGCACAGATCGAGTAAATCCAGAAGCGGGAGAAGTTAATCTACGTCCGAAAGGTCCGCTCGCATCTGGAATGTAAACCTCGATTAATCGCAAATTTTCGCCACGTTCATATTGAAAACTCTCACCACTCCTAATCTGCACTGCAGTACCTCTGGAAAGTTCAACAGTTTCACCACCGGTTTCGAGCGCGCCGTTACCTTCCCTGACAAATATGAGGACATCTGATTTATTTGCTGTAATTGAAGGCGCGGTTCCTGTTAGATGTAAGTCAATTGCACTCAATGCTTCTACATAAAAATCAGTTTTTACGATTTCGTAATAGGTAGCATCGCCGCGACGCTTAACTCGATCCTTTGCTAGGGTGTGGGAGGTATAAACAACTCCGGGCTCCAACTCGAGCTCCTTTCGAAAGGTCGGCATATGAAGATACTTCGCAACGCTAGCGCGATTTGGAACGGGCCGGTACCCACAGGTACTGGATCAATGACGCTTGGCCGTTACGGAACCACAATTCCCTTCTCTCTCAAATCACGTACCGAAGAAAATGCAGGTACCAATCCAGAAGAGATGTTAGGTGCAGCTCATGCTGGCTGCTTCTCGATGGCGCTTACCAGTATTTTGGAAGATGCTGGGTTAAATGTTGGGTCGATTGAAACTTCAGCAAGAGTTTCTCTAGAGCAGAAAAGCGATGGCTTTTACATTACCGAGGTCCATTTAGTTGCGCGCGGCAAAAACCAATCTTGCTCCAACGAAGATTTCATTTCGTATGCCGAAAAGGCAAAGAAGACTTGTCCAGTTTCAAAACTCTTCTCGAGTGCCGTTATCACGCTAGATGCAGCACTTGCTTAACGGTTATTTATTCTCTTCGGATAGTGCGTAATTTGTAATCTCGGTTCGGACATCCCAAAATTCTGGAAAGAAAGTCTTATCCCTTAACTTTCCGATAACTTCGACCGGCGTGCCCTGAGTTCCAGAGACATGTAGCCCAATGCTGCGCTCAACAACCTTGAAATGGCGCGCTCTCCAGGTAATAAGTCGCTCATCAATTTCAACGAGCGATTCAGCAAGTCGATAGATCTCATCATGCTTCTCATGATTGACATACATTTGAAGCAGCGTGATCTTTGCTTCATTTAAGATTCTGAAGAATTCGACTCCCAATTTTGGAATTGCTCTGCGGATTGCGTTAAAACCAGGCGAGTCAAAACCTGAGCCATGACCGAGCGCCCGGCGAACTTGTTGATAGTCCCATGGCGACATCTGCTCCAACATGTCCAAGGCAATGGTCGCATTCGTGATGCAGAGTGGAATTCGTGGCATCAAACGAAGTGCTGCCAGGATATCTCCAGACTTAAGTTTGATAACGATTTCATCACATTCCGCGACCGCTAATTTCAACCAAAGCTCGGAGGATTGATGAACGATAGTAAACAACAATTCGTCTCGATGCTTCCAACTATCTGGCTCCGGTTGTAGTTTGAGTAAATCAACCGTTCTTATATAGCGCTCGTAATCGCTATTTCCCTGACCCGTCAGTATTTGATCCGCGCCGTATGACATAGCATCAGAATACTTCAACGCTCTGCGCCCTCCTAGGGCCTGATAAACCTGATTCAGGCGTGAGAGCGCAACCCTTTGATAAGAATCACCTCGGGCAAACATTGACCTGGTCGCGCTCTAGGGCGAGGATAAGTCATCCGCCTAGAGCTCAAAACTCTGCAGCGGTCCGTAAGGAGCGCGCTAAATCGATTTGTGCGTTCAACTAACTCAAAGGAGAGTCGATGAAAGAGACTAAGAGATTCGCAATCAAAATCTCTGCGCTATTGCTTGTACTTGCAGGGCTTACTGGTTGCTCATCTAATAGCAGCGAAGAAGCTACTGATTGCACCGAGCCGGTTTTGATCGGCGCTGCCATGGCCCAGACTGGTTTTATGTCACCGTTTGATGGTCCAGCACTCATTACTGCGCAAATTGCTGTAGATAAGATCAATGCCGAAGGCGTTTTAAATGGTTGCCAGGTTGTCCTCGAGGCAGTTGATACTGAAACAAATCCTGATAAGGGACAACAAATTGCAACAGATTTAATTGCCAAGGGTGCGAAGTTGCTGCTAGTTACTTGTGACTATGACATCAATGCGAAGTCATCGCAGGTCGCAAATGACGCAGGCGTACTAGTTGTAGCGCCTTGCGTTGGTTCAACTGCAATGAGTCCAGACAATGGACTTGATCTCGGTTATTCAATGGGATCTGCGGTACCAGGCGAAGCTGCAATTATGGCTGAGTATGCTTTCGAAGCACTCGGCAAGACCGCAACTTTGTTCAAAGATATGTCAATTGCATACACAACTTCACAGTGCGATGCATTCGAATCTCGTTACACAGAACTTGGTGGGACCATTAAGTCTGTTCAACAGTTCTCTCAAACTCAAGCAGGAGCACTTGATAAGCCAGTAACGGCTCAAGTTGCAAACGCTAAGAAGGATGGCGCAGACGTAATTGCACTCTGCTCATATCCTGGTGGTGGCGCACAAGCGCTAGCAGCGATTCGTAACGCTGGTGTACAAACTCCGGTCATTTCCGGATTCGGTATGGATGGCGCTTTCTGGCTTGGAGCAGTTCCAAACCTAAGCAACTTCTACACCGTCACTTACGCATCAGTATTCGGCGATGACCCAAATGAAAAGGTAGTAAACCTGCTTGCTGCTTTCAAAGAGAAGACAGGTCAGGATGCTGCAACAGGTGGTCTAATTACCGGTGCTTCAACAATCGAAGCTTTCAAACTTGCTGCGGAGCGCGCGAAGTCATTTGACGGTGCAGCTCTTTCAGCAGAGTTCAACAAGTTCGATAATGAGGACCTAACAGCAGGTCCTACCTCATTTACACCTGATCTTCACGTAAACGTGAAGCGACCAATGGCTGTCATTACTGTCAATGGTGGCAAGCACCAATTCGTGGAATACCGAGCTGCTGAAAAGCCAGTTCTATAAGGGTAAATAGTCGCAATTAGCGATGAACGGGGCGCCCGCAGAATAGCGGTGCGCCCCGTTCTTTATACTTAATGCAACTCGAGTCTCAATTATTTTAAAGTGAGACTTTCAAGTGGAGAGGGACCAATTAATTGCTCCATCAGGGTTTTAGTGCTCGTGAGATTAGTAAAGCGTTCGGCGCGCTCCAGGTTCTAGATAATGTTTCTATCAACATCAAACCTCGAGAAACTGTTGGACTGCTTGGGCCTAATGGCGCCGGTAAGACCACGCTAATAAATATTGTGGCCGGATACGAAAAACAAGATGGTGGAACAGTCACTACCGATGGCGTTCCACTCGACAACTTATCTCCAGATAAGCGTGCTCGAGCCGGAATTGCTCGCACTTTCCAGTCCGGAAGACTCTTTAACTCTTTGACAGTAGCTGAAAATATCGCGCTAGGGGCTCTCGGAGTCGGCGAATCTCGTAAGGTGGCAGAAGAGCGTGCGAGATCAATTATTGAAATTTTGGGTTTAGGAAAACTCACGAGCCAGCAAGCCGGAAGTCTTAGCCATGGAAATGCGCGTTTGGTTGGTCTTGCTCGTGCGGTCGCTTCACAACCAAAGTATCTAATAATGGATGAGCCCGCAGCTGGTCTTAATGAAAGTGAAGTACCAGGAGTTCTAGAAGCGCTTGCGACAATTAGAAATAATATAGGTTGCGGAATGTTTTTAGTTGATCACAATGTAGGACTCGTTGCTGAAGCATGCGATCGCGTCATTGTTCTGGCGACAGGTGTAATTATTTTTAATGGAACGCCACAAGACGCTCTTACTGATTCAGAAGTAAAGAGTGCCTATCTTGGCGGCGCTACATTTGGGAAGGTCAACTAATGGCAATATTAGATGTCCGAGATCTTAAGTCTGGCTACGGAAAGGTTGATGTTCTCTTTGGAATTTCGTTTACATTGGAGGCAGGAGAATCTTTGGGAATTGTTGGACCTAATGGAGCAGGAAAATCAACGCTACTCAAAACCATTGCTGGTGAGATAACTACCAAATCGGGAGAGGTAAATTTGCAAGGAGCCTCAATAACTGGCAATAAGCCAGAAGATATTGTGAGGCTTGGGTTGTCGCTAGTTCCAGAAGGCCGACAAATCTTTAGTGGATTAACTGTTACAGAAAATCTAATGTTGGGATTGACTGGACGGCGTGATAAGTCGTCAGCGAAAGCTGCGGTTGAACAAGTGAAATCACTCTTTCCCGTTCTCAACACCCATGCTGACTACCAAGCGGGAATGCTCTCCGGCGGACAGCAGCAACAGCTTGCGATTGCACGAGCGCTAGTTGCTGATCCGAAAGTTCTCCTACTTGATGAACCTTCGCTTGGTCTCGCACCTACGGTTATCGCAGATGTCTTCTCAAAATTGAGAGAAATTACTGCCTCAGGAACTTCAGTTGTAATCGTGGAACAACGAGCACATCTCGTAACGGCCTTTGCCAATAAGACATTGATTCTGCGCGCTGGAAAAATTCAAGCAAGTCTCACACCTGAATCTGCGAAAGATGAAGAAGGTTTACGTCGAGCTTATTTTGGAGCGAATTCATAATGCAACCATTTCTTGATGCGATATCTCTCGGCGGCACTTATGCGTTAGCCGCCCTTGGTCTGGGGCTCGTCTTTGGCGTGATGCGTCTTGTGAATTTTGCACATGCTGAATTAATCACTATTTCCGCATATGTCATAGTTGTAACTAACGATTTACCTCTAATTGTTTCTTTCGGTATCGCCGCTTTAACTGCAGCACTACTTGCAATACTTACCGAATTGACAATCTATCGCAGGTTACGCGGTACCGGTCCAGCCATTATGCTGATTGCTTCTTTTGGTCTTTCGGTAGGTCTACAAAAATCATTTGAATTAATCTTTGGCGCCTTGCCGAGGTCTGCAGCAGTTGCGCCGTGGATGACTGGGTCATCTGAGATTGCCGGACTGAATATAACTGTCTCAAGTATCGTCACAGTTGGACTAACGGTCGCGATACTTCTGGCAATGGGCTTTCTAGTAGAGCAAACCAATCTTGGATTGCAACTTCGCGCCGCAGCGACGGACTTTAAAACCTCAAGACTTTTAGGGGTTCGCTCTAATCGATTAATAGGTTCCGCATTTGCCATATCTGGAATCTTGGCTGCTTTTGTGGGTTTTATATTGGTAGTTGAAAATCCTCAAGTTGATCCTATGTTTGGTTTGAACATAACTATTTTGGCTCTAGTTGGGATTGTGATTGGTGGAATTTCATCGCTTCGCGGAGCCGCTCTTGGTGGCTTTATTGTTGGTTTTATTCTCAGCATTCTCAATACCTTCCTTGGCAACGCTCGGGTTTATGCCTACTCGTACCTCTTCCTTGCGGTTGTCATTATTCTTTTGGTCAGACCGGGTGGATTGCTTTCTAAAGGAAATGAAATGGAGCGAGTCTGATGAATCAAAAGTTACTGGGACTTACTCGATTTAAATCCGAAGAACTTCTCGGACCCCTCGCAACCGTAATTCTACTTTCTATTGGAGTGGGAGCTATCTCGGCAAGTTTGCAGTTAGCTGTTCAGTTTGCACTCTGCAACATGGTTATGGTTCTAGCCTTACAAATTTTTGTTGGAAATTCTGGAGTTCTCTCCTTTGGTCACGGAGCATTTGCTATGGCAGGAGCTTGGATTTCTGGCATGAGCACCGCCAGTGAAAGAGTCAAAGGAAACGCGCTCGCCCTTCAAGATTTATGGGAACCACTGGTCGGATTCAAATTAAATCTATACGTTTCCATAATTGCCGGAGCTTTGGTCGGCGCCCTGATTGCTGCGATTACCGGAGCCTTCTTGATGCGCTTGAATGGACTCGCAGCCGGAATTGCGACTTTTGCCTTACTTGGTTTTTCGTATAACTTCTTTTTTAACAACATAACGTTTGGTCCAGGTTCGCAAGCGCTTCCGGCAGTTCCAAAATTCTCTGGAATCTATGAGCCGTTAGCTCTAGCACTTCTAGTGATTGTCATAGTTTACTTTTTTAATATTTCTCCAACGGCTCGCAGTCTGCGCTCTAGCCGCGAAGATCTTCTTGCAGCTCCCGCTCTAGGAGTAAGTATTCAAAGAGTTCGCTGGATCGCATTTACTATTTCTGGAGCGTTAGCAGGCATATCGGGAGCAATGTATGTACATGTTGCTGGTACGTGGCAGGTCCAGGACTATTACCTAGTCTTCACTTTTATAACTCTCGCGATGCTTGTGATCGGTGGCTCAGCAAGTCTTTGGGGTGCGGTCGTAGGCACTCTTGTCGTAACAGCGGTTGGCCAAATACTTTTGCTCTGGGAGCAGGGAAAATCAGTGCTCGGAATTCAATTTGATCTTCCCAACGGTGCCCGCTCCTTGATAATTGCTGGAAGTCTTGTAGGAATATTGCTCTGGCGATTTGCGGGATTGACTGGCGGGCGAGAATTCAAAATTCCAAAACTGACAAGTTCAAAATCAAGCAGAGGTTGGGGGCAGAGCTCGCAATTTTGCGCCACTCTCATCGGCGAGAGCTGCCTGTCTCAGCGAAGCAATATGTAAAGCGGCTCCAGAATCTTTCTTGGCTCTAAGTTGATTTACCTCTCGCATTATTGAATTGAAATTATTGAGACCATTTTTATGCGTATCGCCGTATCCTTTTATTACATTAGCCGTTTCTGCAATTTCTACCGCAAGGTTGTAATCCTCATTTGCAGTATCAAAAACCTGGTCTAGCCAGGTATCAATTCTATTTTGCTCTAGTGAAAACCTGAGCGAGCGCCTTCTCAAGGGGCGCAATCTGGAAAGGGTATATAAAAGTAGATAACCATGTAGGGATGTCGTGTGTAACCTAAGTCCATCTCTAGTAACTCTTTCGATGATTCTTGTTGCGTAATTGGATTTTAGAATCGCGCGTCCAATTGGGCCGGGGAGAGTATCTGTTATCTCCTCAACACCAGGATGGAAGAATTCTCGCACTTGAGTGATCTGATTATCATTTGCTCTAGCTTCTTTTCTAACTCGATCAAATCGTCTTCTTCTCGCTTTGAGATCTGCGACGCGGATTGTGTCCTCGTATGTCATCCAGAGTGCGGTATATCGTGCTACCTCAGTGAGCAATTGGTATCTACCGTCGCCGAGTTTCTCATCTCGATCCTTTATGCGCGCCAATCTATCTAAATATTGAGAGGCATATTTAACATCCTGGTATTCAGCGCAACGCTTAATGCCATGAACCAACATAATTCTCACTGGTTCAGGAAATTCAGATTTGATTCTCTCCGCTAATTCACGTAGCGCAGGTCCCACGCCGGAGGCGGGATTGCTAATTAATGCCAACTCTTCCTGCGGTGATAGGCCAGTTGGTTTCGACTCTTCTGGTCGCTTGCCAATTTCGATTGCAACTGGAGTTGATTTAGTTTTCTTTGGTGCTTTAGCCATTTCGAAGGATCGCTCAAATGCTTTAAGTGAATTAGCAACTCCAACGCCGCTTCGCTCCACCGCTGCGATGAAATCTTCTTTTGACCAAGGTAGCGCTTGGGAACTAGCCAGCGCACCAAATAAAGAGGCCGAGATGACAGTTCCAGACTCCTCAGCTACTTTGGCAAAATCGTCACCGATAAATCTCTTACTCGCCGCTTCACAAGATTCCAATATTTCCTCTGAAGATATTCGACCGTCGCCCATTGCCGTCTTTTCTTGCATGGAATACATACGGTTTGTCGAAGTAATTAAAGTTGTTACATCAGGCGTTACGAGACCTCTAAAAACTGCTCGACCTGCCTCCATCAATTCTGAGGCTAGGACTATGTCGACTTCACCTGGAGTGGGCATGGTTGAAAGAATTGGCTCTCGACCCGATACATCATTTTCCATAAATTCCAAGTAATAAATGGTTGAACCAGTTCGCTGAGCAACGCCTGGAACCGAAGTGGCTTGAGCCCAGTAACCCCTCTTTTCAGCCAAGTCGACTGCCCAATCAGCAAGAACTCCGCCGCCTTCTCCACCCATCGCGACGATTGCCATTGTTATCGGTCGCGAATTCTTAGGCATAAGCCTCAATCTTTGCTAATCGCTTATCAATTCCGTTCTGAAGAATTGAAATAACTGACTTTCTAATACTTAGTTTAAACTTATCCCAGATACCTGGATTTGAAATCACTTCAGTTTTATAAAAGGAGGGACAGAGAACTGCGGCGTGAGCAGCTTCACCGCAGAGTCCACAACCTACGCAACTTGAAAGAATTGTGGCGATGGGGTCTTTCCTCATCGGATCTGGGTTATCAGTAATAGTCAAAGATGGGCAACCATTAATACGAATACATGAATGATCTCCGGTGCATGTTTCAGGATCAATACCGAAACGCTCCTTAACGACGCGCTTACCTTCCTTTATTCGTTTAGCCATAGCTGGTTTTTCACGGCGCATGCGATTTAGGGTGCACTCACTTTGCGCCACTATCACCTTTGGCTCATCATCCTTTTTCTTAAGAGCGTCAATAAACAAATCACGTAATTCGCTTACCTTGTAGGTATTTGTGACCGTCTTTGCCCATTTAACTCCAACACCGCGAACGGCACGCTCAATTGGATGTTTTGTGGAACGGATTTCATTTTCAGCTTTCGACGAGAGCAGATCCTGACCGCCGGTGGCAGCCGAATATGCGTTATCGACAACTACTGTAAGCGTTCCATTCTTATTGAAAACATCATTTCCAATGCCTGAGGTAAGGCCGTTATGCCAGAACCCACCATCTCCCATAAAGGCAATGGTTGCGCGATCAGTATCTTAAAATTGCAGAGCTGAAGCTCCAGCAGAACCAAGGCCATATCCCATGGTTGTCGCTCCAATATTAAATGGCGGCAAAATCGAGAAGAGGTGGCATCCAATATCTGCTGAGACATGGTGTTTACCAGTCTCGCGCTCTGCAAGTTTAAGCGCGGTGAAGATAGGTCGCTCTGGACATCCGGTACAGAATGAAGGTGGACGGCCGTGGATATTTTCCGCTTTGATGCGAGGGGCTGCTGGTTTAACAACCGAGGGGAGAGCCTCTTCGTTTGAAATCAAATTAGGGCGGTATTTCGCAATGAACTCAAGCAATCCCTTTGTAACCACTGCCGGTGTGTATTCGCCTGCGACCGGGAGGAAATCTTTTCCGTGTAGCTTGGTTGAGACATCAGCGCGTCTTAAAACCGCATGAAGATTCTGTTCGATGTAGTCGGGTTGGCCTTCTTCTACGAGAATAAATGCCTTCTTATTGGCGGCGAATTGGACGATCTCATCATCAACAACGGGATAAGTCACATTCATTACATAAAGCGGAATCTTGGTATTTCCGTAAACATCGGAGAGGCCTAGTAGCTGTAGCGCTCTAATTACGATGTTGTAGAGACCGCCTTGGACTGCGATTCCAATATCTTCCGTACCGTCGTTGAGAAATTCGTTTAATTTATTGTCTTTAATAAATTTAACTGCAGCCGGCCAGCGGGGGCGAATGAAGCTGGCGGCAAAACTACTCGAGCTGGATCTTGCTTCGGATTTTCGATTGCATCCTTCAACTTGAAAGCTGGTGTGATATTTTCTTTCGCAATAAATTTTCCATGCATATGGCAGGATCGAAGGCGCAATTCCAACATAACTGGAGTGTTACTTATTTCAGAGAGTTGAAAACCTTTTTCTACCGAATCGACAATAGCAGTTAGGTTTGGCCTAGGGTCCATCAACCATATTTGAGATTTCATAGCAAATGCATGGGAACGCTCTTGCATGATTGAGGAACCTTCGCCGTAATC
>Ga0194127_10009663_pt1 | contig 10098 bp, 8 predicted proteins | sample TA2KigC100mmetaG_FD_148624 | JGI IMG/M metagenome (GOLD analysis project Ga0194127, IMG submission 148624) | Freshwater microbial communities from Lake Tanganyika, Tanzania - TA2015036 Kigoma Deep Cast 100m | ecosystem: Environmental > Aquatic > Freshwater > Lake | place: Tanzania: Lake... | reverse complement strand
CTCAATCCCTCGAGTAAAATACAGATTTTGATGCCCCGGGGCCTGAAAAGCTTTAATGCGGCGCTTCATTTCATTTTGGTCGTTGAGCACTTTGCTTACATCGCATTTTTCTAAAAAATCGTTCCGACTTGTTTTACGGGCCGACCAGGTTTCGTTTATGGGAACAAGAGCTTGATTGCCATGTATTTTTTCAAGCAAAGAAACGATGCAAACCAAGGCCATCTTATTTGCTTTCATTAACAGGGAAATGGGCGAATCGGTGGGTTCAACAGGGAAACGCAGAACCTCGACTATGGCTCCGGCATCCACGCGCTCTTCCATGAGGTGAGCCGTAACGCCGTATTCAGCTGCGGCATGGTAAACCGCCCAATGGTGGTTTTCTCGGCCCGGGAATTCAGGTGGTCCGGCATGTACATTAACCGACAGGGCAGATTTTTGCAGTATAGACTTGGGAACAATTTGGTTGGTGTTGTGGGCCATTAAAATATCGCCTTCTTGAAAGACCTGCAGCAATTCTTCAATGGCATGCACAAACCGAACATGAATGCCTGCAAACGGAAGCAACAGGGGTGCTATTTCGGCAGACCGGGTGCTCAGAAACATCAAACGTTTTTCTTGGGTTTTCAAAGGCAGAGGGGAAATTTGTAAAACCCAAAGATAATCTCAATTTTCGGCCCTAAAAGTTCCCAAGCATAGCCGTTTAACATCTGATGTTTAAATTTACCGTGTAGGCTAGGTGTACCCCGTTTTTAAGAGTGTAAATTATGGGCATTCATGCCCTTTAGCCTGTCCGTTTGGAAATCGGAAAGGGGCCTAGGCACACTTTGGTTTCATTGAAACAACGTATTCCAAAGTTTTAAATCTAAAAATACTCGGCAGGTATCATTTTTAATGCATACCCAAAATCAACACCGCTTAGTTTATTTGTAAATTCGGCTTTTGACCCATTCAAATAGGGCCCATAAAAAAACGGAACCATCTTTTCATACTGCTGATTCTTGTGAAGTACTTGCAAATAGGTCAGAATATCTGTGTTGTAAAAGCACAATGGATTTTTAAACAAACAATTCTCTTGCGCAAAGCTGGGGCTAAGGCTCATGAAGAAAAGCAGACCAATTATTCCTATTCTATGCATTTTTTATCTTAATAAACGGTAGTTTGGTGGACTTCAGGTTTAAAAATTAATTTGCCCCTTGCATTTCGGATTGGGTTAAAATTTCCCTTGGAGGCAAGCCGTACGAATCTCATTCCGGCGGCAGGAGTCAACCCCCTTCAGGCCTTGTATGGGCTGCACAATTTAATCAATAAATTTCTTTGACTATTCAAAAATCCCATATTTTCTAGGCTCTAAGGCCGCCCACGCAAAGGCAGCATGATAAACAGCCCTGAGTCCCGCAGCAGGGATTGAGCCCCCTAATCCCCAAAAAGAGCCTGTTTTTGGGGATTCAATTCCCCAAATTTATACTATATGTGGGGATTATGATTGCAAGGACACTCGAGCCAATTCTAAAAAAACGGTTTAATCAAGGAAAGGCCATTGCGGCAGGGATTGAGCTGGCTACCCCGCAAGGGTGCCGAAGCCTGGCCCGCTAGGTGCGGAGGCGACCTTGGGAGCCCCCGCAAACCAGCTGGGCCAGCCTTTCGGCAACCGCGGAGTAGCCGCGAAAGCCCGTTTGCCGCCCATACAATCCAACATCATAAACCGCCCACAATCAATTATCATTACCTTTGTGCACCAACACCATGGCTGATGTAGGAAAACTTAAACAACACCTGACTCAGGAACTGGCTGGAATACAAGAAGCCGGCCTTTTTAAACAGGAACGCATTATTCAAAGCCCTCAGGCTGCCGAGATTCAACTGAACAGCGGACAAAAAGTTCTGAACTTTTGCGCCAACAATTACCTGGGACTGTCTTCGCACCCCAGGGTGCTTGAAGCCGCCCACAATGCCCTTGAATCGCACGGTTTTGGAATGTCTTCCGTGCGCTTTATTTGTGGAACCCAAGACATTCACAAAGCCCTAGAAAAGAAAATCGCCGACTTTTTGGGAACCGAAGACACCATTCTGTATGCCGCAGCTTTCGATGCCAATGGCGGAGTCTTTGAACCCTTGTTTTCAGAAGAAGATGCCATTATTTCAGATGCTCTGAACCACGCTTCCATTATTGACGGAGTGCGCCTGTGCAAAGCCAAACGCTACCGCTATGCTCACTCAAACATGGAAGAATTGGAGGCCTGCCTCAAAGAGGCCCAAGCCCAACGCTTCCGCATCGTTGTTACCGATGGCGTGTTTAGCATGGACGGCGACATTGCCCGACTCAATGAAATCTGCGATTTGGCCGACCAATACGACGCCCTGGTTATGGTGGACGAATGCCACTCGACCTTTTTTATCGGAAAAACAGGCCGTGGAACCCACGAGCACCACGGTGTTATGGGGCGTGTAGATATTATTACTGGAACCCTCGGAAAGTCATTGGGAGGAGCCATGGGAGGTTTTACCACCGGCCCAAAAGAAATCATCGATATGCTTCGGCAGCGCAGCCGCCCCTATTTGTTCTCCAACAGCCTTGCCCCTTCGATTGTGGGAGGCTCTTTGGCCGTTTTCGACATGCTTTCTGAAACCACAGAACTGCGAGACCGCCTAATGGACAATGCCGCTTACCTGCGCAAAGGACTGCTGCAGGCCGGCTTCGATATCAAGCCTGGGGAGTCGGCCATTGTTCCGGTGATGCTGTACGACGCTGCCCTAAGTCAAAAATTCGCTCAGGAATTGCTGCTTGAAGGCATTTACGCCATTGGATTTTACTACCCGGTTGTGCCCAAGGGCGAAGCCCGAATCCGCGTTCAGCTGAGCGCTGCGCACAGCCAAGAACACCTTGATGCAGCGTTACAAGCCTTTGTTCGCGTCGGGAAGAAATTAAACGTTATTTCCTAAAGTATGGTCTATTCCATGACCGGTTTTGGCAGCGCCTCTGGGCCGGTGGGAAACCGAAAACTTCAGGTCGAAATTCGAAGCCTAAACAGCAAAGGTCTTGATGCTCAATTAAAACTGCCCCAAGAGTTCCGAGAATACGAAGGAGAAATACGGCAGCTGGCCGCCCGAATTTTAGAGCGAGGCAAGGTGGATTTGTGGCTGCAGTGGGACGACCAATCTCAAACACAGCCTGCCTTTAACGAGGAACGGCTCATGATGTACATCAGCCGATTTCAGCGCCTGTCTGCCCGCATTGGCCTGCCCGACTCCGATTGGCTGGGATTGGCCCTGCGCATGCCCGATGTGCTGGCGAATGCCCCCACGTCCCTCAGCGATGAAGAATGGACCCAAGCACAGGCTTACATCGAAAAAGCCATGCTGCACACCCAAGAGCACCGCCGTGCCGAGGGCGAAGCAATGGGCCAAAACCTAAAGCAAAACCTGGACCTGATTCTGGAACGCTTGGAACAGCTGCAGCCCTTGGACACAGGCCGCAAGCAACGCATACGCGAACGCTTGCTTAAAGCCTTAGACGAAGCCAAGCTAAACAACGAATCGGGCGAAAACCGCTTAGAACAAGAACTCATTTTTTACCTTGAAAAATGGGACATTAGCGAAGAAAAGGTGCGCTTAAGCACCCACTGTGCCTATTTTTTAGAAACCATGCACAGCCCCGAAGCCGCAGGCAGAAAACTCAACTTTGGGGCCCAGGAAATGGGCCGAGAAATCAACACCATCGGATCCAAAAGCAACGAAGCAGCCATGCAGCGCTGCGTGGTTGAAATGAAAGACGAACTGGAAAAAATCAAAGAGCTGGCATTGAACATCTTGTGAGCGGAAAGGTCATCATATTTGCAGCGCCTTCAGGGGCGGGAAAAACCACCATATCCAGGTATGTACTGCAGCAGTGCCCTCAGCTGGAGTTCAGCGTTTCCGCGGCAACACGGGCTCCGCGGCAGCACGAGGTAAACGGCAAGGACTACTATTTTATGAGTCCGGAAGAATTTAAGCAACGTATTGACAATCAAGATTTTGTTGAGTGGCAAGAGGTGTATCCGGGGCATTTTTACGGGACCTTGCACAGCGAAGTCGAGCGCATTTGGCAGCAAGGCCACCACGTAGTGTTCGATGTAGATGTGTTGGGCGCCCTGAATTTAAAGCGCATTTACGGAGACCGCGCCTTGGCGATATTCATCATGCCGCCCAGCATCGACGTTCTTGAAAAGCGGCTTCGCAGCCGCAAAACCGACGACGAAAAGGCCATTCATGTGCGGTTGGCAAAGGCCGAAAAAGAAATCTCAACCTACCGAGGCTTCGACCGCATGCTGGTAAACAGCCGCTTGCCCAAAGCCCAAGCAGACGGGTTAAACATGGTTTTGCGTTTTTTATCTAAATGAATTTAACTTTTTTGGGCGGCGAACGGGCTTTCGCGGCTACTCCGCGTACCGAAACCGGGCCAGCCCGCGCCCGGCAGGAGCTCCTCGCGTCGCTCTGCCAATCAAGGGCCGGATGCCGTTTCGGTCCTTGCGGGGTAGCCAGCTCAATCCCTGCCGCGGGCCCCAAAAACGACGAAAATCAACCTTCTGTTAAACCCGACTTGGAAGGCGTAACCACGAAGAAAACACATGCAAAGACACAAAAATCGCGTCGGAAAGGGTAGCTACGAATGCAAAAATATGCGTGGTTAAATGGGTTGCGCCGGAGTCGTTGCGAGGGCCTTTAATTCGTGCATTCCTAACTAAGCTGCCCTGATTATACATCGAGCCGCCCAGCCCTGAAAGGGCGAAATATACTAGCACAGGGTGCAGCCCTGTGTATTTGTCCGTTCGTGCATCCGTTCATTCGTGCATTCACCCGTTCGTTCGCGTATTCAACCGTTCGTGCATCCGTTCATTCGTACATTCAACCGTTCGCGCATCCGTTCATTCGTGCATTCACCCGTTCGTTCACGTATTCAACCGTTCGTGCATCCGTTCATTCATCCGTTCGTTCGTACATTCATTCCTTCGTTCGTTCATTCACCCGTTCGTGCATTCCTAGCTAAGCTGTCCAGATTATGCAGCGAGCCGCCCAGCCCTGAAAGGGCGAAATATACTAGCACAGGGTGCAGCCCTGTGTATTTGTCCGTTCGTGCATTCCTGGCTAACCTGTCCCTAAAACAGGGTGCAACCCTGTGTATTTCAAATCCCACACGATAAGCGGCCAAGCCGCCATAAATTTGTTACTTTTGTGCTGAACGCTGAATTTCGCTTAAGGCTATCGTCGCATGGACTCATTTTCCTACCTAAGCAACGCCTCTCCCGAATCGGTTGATGCCTTGTATCAAGCCTACCTAAAACATCCTGAAAGCGTGGATGAAAGTTGGAGGGATTTTTTCAAGGGCTTTGAATTTGCTCAACAGCATTTTCCTCAAATGCCTTCGGCCACCCAAAACTTTAGCTCTAAAGAGTTTAATGTTATGGCGCTGATTGAAGGCTACAGAACCCGGGGCCACCTGTTTACCAAAACCAATCCCGTTCGCGAGCGCCGAAGCTACAGCCCGAACCTAGCGCTAGAACAGTTTGGTCTTTCTTCGGGCGACCTTGAAACCGTTTTTCAAGCTGGAGTTCAAATTGGAATGGGGCCAGCCAAACTAAAGGACATCGTTGCCTACCTTGACGCGGTTTATTGCCACCACATTGGCATTGAGTTTATGTACATCCGCGATCCGGAAAAACTGCAATGGCTCAAAGAACAGTTTCACGAAATCAGCCACGAACAAACGTTTAACAACCAAGAAAAACTTGAAATTCTTGAGGCCCTGAACCAAGCCGTAGGATTCGAAAAATACGTTCACCGAAAGTTTGTTGGGCAAAAACGCTTTTCGCTGGAAGGCGGCGAAAGTTTAATCCCCGCCCTGGCCTCGGCCATTCAGCGTGGAGCCGAAAGTGGTGTAGAGGTCGTCGTTATGGGCATGGCCCACCGAGGCCGCTTGAACGTGCTGAGAAACGTTTTTCAAAAACCCGCCGCCGAAATCTTTGCTGAATTCATGGGCAACGCCTACATAGAAAGCAATTTTGATGGAGACGTAAAATACCACTTGGGCTACGACGGAACCGTTAAAACCGCCTCTGGGCAGTCCGTTCACCTAAACCTGTTGCCCAATCCTTCGCACCTAGAGGCCGTCGGGCCCGTTGCCGAAGGATTAACCCGGGCCTTTGCCGACCAAGATTTGGGGGGCGATCTGAAAAAAGCCATGCCCATAGTCATACACGGCGACGCAGCCATTGCTGGGCAAGGTGTTGTGTACGAAATGGTTCAAATGTCCAAACTAGAGGGATACCGAACCGGAGGAACCCTTCATTTGGTCGTGAACAACCAAGTTGGATTTACCACCAATTACCTTGAAGGTCGATCTTCTACCTATTGCACCGATGTGGCAAAGGTGGTACAGGCTCCAGTTTTTCACGTCAATGCCGACAATGCCGAGGCCGTGGTGCGGGTGATGCGCCTGGCCGTTGCCTACAGGCAGCGCTACAACGAAGACGTCTTTGTGGATTTACTTGGCTACCGAAAACATGGCCACAACGAAGGCGACGAGCCCCGATTTACCCAGCCTCTGCTCTACAAAAACATCGATAAACACCCCGACATTTACCAGTTGTACAAAAAACAACTGCTGGAGTCTGGCGTTTTAGATGCCGCTCAAGCCGAATTGAAAGAAAAGCAGTATGCGGCGCATTTGGATGAGGAATTGGAGAAAAGCAAGCAGGTTCAAGCCGCTTTTGTTCGGCCTTTCCTCGGTTCCAGATATGCCTCGTTCAAAAAGGCCGGTATTGCCGATGTAGAAAAAAGCCCCGCCACAGGACTTCCGAAAAAGACTTTGCAAATCTGGCTCAATTCCCTGAATTCCTTGCCCGCCGACAAGGCCTTTTTGCGGAAAATCTCAAAAATATTCGCCGACCGGCAAGAAATGGTAAAAACCGACCGCTTGGATTGGGCCTTAGGTGAAGCTTTGGCGTATGCCAGTGTGTTGGCCGAAGGGGGACACGTTCGATTGAGCGGGCAAGATTGCGTTCGTGGAACCTTCTCGCACCGGCACGCCATTGTGCGGGTTGAAGATTCGGAAGAAGAATATACGCCTCTAGACCATATTCCAGGAAAAAAAGGCCGCTTCAATGTGTACAACTCCCTGCTTTCGGAATATGCCGTGCTGGGATTTGAATACGGATACGCCCTTGGCATTCCCTCGGGCCTTACCCTGTGGGAGGCCCAATTTGGCGACTTTAACAACGGAGCCCAAATTGTTATTGACCAATACATTTCGAGCGGTGAAGACAAATGGCATAGCCAAAACGGTTTGGTAATGTTGCTTCCGCATGGGTACGAAGGCCAAGGTGCCGAGCACTCCTCGGCCCGGCTTGAGCGCTTCTTGAATTTGTGCGCCGAATTGAACATGCAGGTGATCAATTGCACCAGTCCGGCCAACTTTTTTCATGCCCTACGCCGTCAATTGCACCGTCCTTTCCGCAAGCCCCTGGTGGTCATGAGCCCAAAAAGCCTGTTGCGCCACCCAGAATGCGTCAGCTCTATCGACGATTTCGCCGGAAAAACAGCTTTCCAGGAAGTTATTGACGACCCTAGTGCTAAAGCCTCGGAGGTAACAACCTTGGTGTTTTGCAGCGGCAAGATCTACTTTGAACTGATTGCACGCAAGAAAGCGGAAAAAGCAAACCACATTGCTCTAATACGGATTGAACAGCTGTTCCCCTTCCCTGCCACACAGGTAAACGCAATAATTGACGGGTATTTAAAAGCCGACCGTTTTATTTGGGTGCAAGAAGAGCCCGAAAACATGGGGGCTTGGAGTTTTATCCTTAGAGCCAACCACAAAAGCCAAAAACGGGTGCTACCACTTGAAGTTATTGCTCAGCAGGCCTCGGCCAGCCCGGCAACCGGCTCGTCCAAAGAAGCTGCCCGCCGGCAAGCCGACATCATCAATCGGGTATTTGAACGCCCGGCTACATCGAAGACCTCCCCGCGTACTGCAACCTCAAAATCTGCCTGATTATGATTTTATCCATGAAGGTGCCCAGCCCGGGCGAATCCATATCGGAAGTTCAAATCGCCTCTTGGCTTAAAGCCGATGGCCAATACGTTCACAAAGACGAAGACTTGGTTGAAGTTGATTCCGACAAAGCAACCTTGGCCATTCCTGCCGAAGCCTCTGGCATTTTGCGCATTACCATAGCCGAAGGCGAGGTAGTGAAGGTGGGCGATGAAATATGCACCATCGACACCTCGGCAAAAGCACCCGAGGGCGAAGCCGCCGCTCCGGCACCTGTTGCCGAGGCAAAAGCGGCTCCGGCGGCAGCACCAAGCCCTGTCAATACACCAACGGCCCCGGCAGCTCAGCCCAAGGCCGATGCCATTCCCTCGCCGGCGGCAGCAAAAATCATGCGCGAAAACAACATTAGCCCGGCTCAAATTCCTGGAAACGGCAAAGACGGACGCATCACCAAGCAAGATGTGTTGGCGGCCTTGGCCTCGGGTTTTGCGCCAGTTTCTGCTGCTGGAACGCGCACTACCGAGCGTAAAAAAATGAGCATGCTACGCAAAAAAGTGGCTGAACGCCTTGTGTCGGTGAAAAACGAAACCGCCATGCTTACCACTTTCAACGAGGTAGATATGACGGCCATTATGGCCATGCGGACTCGGCACAAAGAACAATTCGGAAAGGTGCACAACATCGGTCTTGGCTTCATGTCTTTTTTCACCAAAGCCGTAACACAGGCCTTGGAAGCGTTCCCCGCCGTGAACGCCATGATTGACGGAGATGAAATTGTGTACCACCATTACTGCGACGTGGGCATTGCCGTTAGCACCCCAAAAGGGCTAATGGTTCCCGTTATTCGAAATGCCGAGGACCTTTCTTTGGCCGGCATTGAACAGAGCATAAAAGACTTAGCCATTAAGGCCCGCGACGGAAAACTCAGCATTGAAGACATGAGCGGAGGTACGTTTACCATCACCAATGGGGGTGTTTTCGGCTCCCTAATGTCCACTCCCATCATCAATCCTCCGCAGGTTGCCATTTTGGGCATGCACAAAATTCAAGACCTCCCTATGGCCATCAACGGAAAGGTCGAAATCCGCCCAATGATGTACTTGGCATTAAGCTACGACCACCGCATTATTGACGGCAAGGAATCGGTGAGTTTCTTGGTGCATGTCAAAGAATCGTTGGAGAATCCAGAACGTATGCTGTTCGGTGGCAAATCGCCCGAAGAGGTGTTGCTGGGGCTGTAATTCGCCTGTAGGCCTGTTCGGCGCTTATTCCCAGCTGCTGTTTTGCTGATGGCATTGTCTTGCTGCACTTGATGCTATCGTTTACCTTTGTGCATTAACCTAGAAAAATGATACAACGCGTTCAAACATTGTGGATGCTGGCGGCGCTCATCAGCCAGTTGGTACTGGCTTTTCTGCCCTTTGCTGCCGGCCCCGGCTACAGTTATTCTGCCTGGACTTTGCTTGGCCAAGGGCATGTGCTTCCTGGCGCAAGCACCCTGCTTACCGCCTTTGGCATGGGGCTGCTGATGCCCCTTATGGCGGTATTTTTGTATATAAAGCGGAAAGTGCAGGCCCGGGTTTTGGTGTACGCCCTGGTATCGCAAGGCTTGTTTTCCATTTTTGCTTGGGCCCGAGCCTTGGGCATGGAAGGGCTGAATTTGGCGGGTTCTGCCGGCCTATTTTGGCCGGTTATCAGCATTGTATGCTTGTCGCTGGCCATTCGTGGAGTTATGAAAGACGAGGCCTTGGTGCGCAGCATGGACCGCGTACGGTAAACGCGGGTTGCGACCGTTTTTCGGACTTAGATTTTTTTGGGGGCGGCAGCCGGGCTTTCCGGGTTAGTCCTCGGTGCAGGATTGGGGCACTGCCTAGCGGCCCGTAGCTCCCAAGGTCGCTCGGCCCGCAAGGCATTGCCAGCCAACCTGCCCGCTGCGGGCTATCCACGTCAATCCCTGCCGCAGTACCGAAATCCCTTCGTTTGCGAAATCTGCGAGGCTGCCTGGGGCCCAAATTATTGCCAACGTGGGTGGTGTTTCAGGAGTTGATGAACTTAAAAGCTATGGAGATGTA
>Ga0194127_10009661_pt1 | contig 10098 bp, 9 predicted proteins | sample TA2KigC100mmetaG_FD_148624 | JGI IMG/M metagenome (GOLD analysis project Ga0194127, IMG submission 148624) | Freshwater microbial communities from Lake Tanganyika, Tanzania - TA2015036 Kigoma Deep Cast 100m | ecosystem: Environmental > Aquatic > Freshwater > Lake | place: Tanzania: Lake... | reverse complement strand
CCATTACTTGCAGAATGTCGCCCAACATATCGAGTTTGGCTTCACGTTCTTCGGCGGCAAATAGGCTTTCTTTGATCATGGTGGTGTGCATCAATCTAGCGGCTATGTAGATATGCTATTTTAACATGGGTGGGTTTTTCGATGCGCCCTCATATCAATATTCGCCAAAAGAACTCATGCTAGGTTGCATTTTAATACTCATATGCGATAAATGCAAATGATAAATATTCTTATTATTATTTATTAATGAGCGGTTAACGAAAAAATCGCACTTGGAAGCAACTTTAGGAATCACTTTGGTAGGTATAAAAAACAAAAAACATCATTTATGCTTCTCCTGTTTTTTACAGAAAGCAAGTAAGTCTTGACATTAATGTTGCCTAAAGTATCATTATCCGCTCCATACGCTATATTTTTTATTAATAGCAATCCCAAAAAACAAAATGACATAGGTAGGACAGACATGGGTTTCATCTTAGACTTAACTGAAACATTAAAAACACCAGCTGGAATTATTGGACTTCTTGTTGTTATCGGCGCAGTCGTTACTTTGGCAAAATGGGTTTTCGCGCCACATCCAGACGACGAGAAATAAGCCGTTTCTTGAGACAATCCTTGGCTTAGGCCGTTGTCGATTTGCTGAAAATCGACAACGGCCTAAGTTTTTATATGCTATAATTTCTCCTTTCCCTGATTTTTTTTATTGCCGAATTGCCTTAATTGGCGCACTCGGCTCAATGCCTTACTTGAAAATCCCGCCTAAACGTCGATTTTTGCCTTGTTCTTGCTCTACACACAACATTAATTAATAACCGGTCAAGTGCTTTAGCGAGCGTTACACCCTGATGTACCATTTTTTTTACCAAAAAATACTGCATTTACTTACCGTCAAAGCACCCGCCACAGGAATCGGCCTGTTTCGGATTTTATACGGCCTAGTTACCCTGCAAGAAATTATTTTTCTTTATTATTTCAATCACTTAATTTTCGACCCCATCCCCTACATCGATGTCGAATTCCCCAGTATCCCCGTATTTTTAGGCTTGTGGGGAATAGTCGCGCTCTGCCTGACCGTCGGCTACCGTTATCAATGGGCCGTTAGCGCTAATTACATTTTCTGGCTGGTGTTTGTGAATTTCACGTCCATGCAGCGGGATTTTGACGGCGGTTTCGACACGTTTATGATCGGCATGGGATTTTTCCTGTTATTCATGCCCGGCAACCGTGCATTCTCCCTGGATAACCTGCGTTACAAGTTGTGCAATCCTTTTGTGCATTACAGTCATTATCCGTCGGCTACAGTTTCTGTGCTGGCCTACCACATCCCCATTATCATCGGTTTGGGCTGGCTTTATTTCGACTCCGACGTTCACAAACTATTTGCCGAACATTGGCGCAACGGCCTGGGTTCCTGGCTGCCGGCCACGCATCCTTATTATGTGTCAGCGCTTGATATGTCGCCGCTGCTGAACATCGAATGGCTGGAAAAAACCATCGGCTACACCATCATGCTGTTTCAGGCGACTTTCATGTTTTTTTATGCGCGCCGCCGGTTGCGTATCGTTTATTTACTGGTCGGAATCGGCCTGCATCTCGGCATTACACTTACCTTGAATATTTACCCGTTCGGCATAGGCATGCTGGCGTGCTATGTGCTGCTCGTGCCGTTTAGCTGGTGGCGAAAACTGAGCGCTTGGTTTCAATCATCGCATCCGGCATTAAGGGTGTACTATGACAAGCAATGCCCTTTATGCAACCGCACCGTATTAATCATTAATCATTTCGATATTTTTCACTGTATCGACTTTAAACCGGCGCAGGATCACGCCCACGAAAATCCAGCGCTTGTCGGCATCGGCATGGATACATTAATGGCCGATCTGTACGCCGTAGACAACGATAATAAAGTATACCGCGGTCTTGCCACATATCGGCAAATCCTGCTCAACATGCGCTATCTGGCGCCATTTGGCGTACTTTTGGGTCTGCCTGGCATCAAGCAACTGGCGGAAGCCAAATACCGCGCCATTGCCGACAATCGCATACGGATTAATTGCAACGAAACCTGCGCCGTGGAACCGCCATTACCGGACAACACGTTGTACTATCGCTTATTCGAGCAATTTGGACTGCAAAAACCCAAAACCTTCTCGCACAAGCTGACCAAAATTTTAATTGCACTGGCAATTTTGCAACTGAACAGCACCCTGCATTACGCGGTTTTTTACCGCCTGCCTCTGGAATACGGCCGCATACCCGTCAGCCAGCCGGTTTCGCAAGCCAGCAATGCGTTATTAATGGTCAGCTCGACGTTTTTCGGCATTACTCCTCACGCGTTGTATTTGCACGATCATTTCAAGCATTATGACCGCATCCTGGCGATCACCTACATTACTTCTGATGGCGCGGAACACTGGCTGCCGTTTGTCAATGAGCAAGGCCGTTTACTGACGCCGAACTGGGGGCGCATTCATTCCATGTGGGCGAATATTGCCGTTACGCCGACTATTAATAACGTCAGATTGAAAAAATTTATCATGAAAGTCACGGCGTTTTGGGGCGTTCAGACCGGAATCGATCTGGAAAATGTAAAATTTATCATCAAAATGAAGAAAATTAACGTTTCTCCCGAGTGGGATTTCGACCGGTTGCACAAGAATTTTGCTTCCGAATGGATTAATATCGGCGCGGCGGCCTGGCATAACCGTCAAATTAGTTATGAAATACCGGAAGATATCAATTCCTTATAAAATTACAGCAACAATAACGGCTTTAATTATTTGCATCCCTTTTCCAGTCATGATATAAATTGACCGTGCTAATAAGGCGCACAATAAAATAAAAAATTGAAACCCATTGGAGGATAATTTTATGAAAAAAGTTATATCACTTGTAGCTGTCGCATTAATGATTGTTGGCTTAACAGGCTGTATGGATCCCCAAGACGGTACTAAACAAAGACCAGCAACTTCAAGCAGCGTCTCTCTCTAATATAAAAATTAGTACCCAAAAAACCCAGCTTTACTGCTGGGTTTTTTTTGCGCCTTGTTTTTACATATCCGCACTTGCTTCCTGTTTGGCCGTCGGACAAGACTTCATAGCTTTTAATATCCTTAAGACAAACCGTCAAATACGCGTTACAATTAAGAAAGCGCACCCGATGCTGTTGCAAAATGCGACCATCACCATTAATGAATAATGCCTAACCTGTTAAACCTTCTCAGATTTAATTCGCAAACCTGGTTCTTTCTGGGCTTTTGGGCGTGTGTCGGCTTGCTGGCGGCAGGCTATTACTTTCAGTTTGTCGAGCACTTACAGCCTTGCCCTTTATGCATTTCGCAACGAATCGCCATTTTTTTGACCGGCTTGTGTTTTTTATGCGCTGCCCTGCATAATCCCTGTTTAAAAGGCACACGCCGATACGCCGTTTTCGGCGCAGTTATCGCCTTGTGCGGCGGCGCTATTTCAATCCGCCATATCTGGATACAGCACCTGCCGCCCGATCAGGTTCCAGAGTGCGGTCCGGCGCTGGATTACGTCATGAAGCATTTTCCGTTATCCCGCACCATTAAATTAATGCTTAGCGGTACCGGCGATTGCGCGGAAGTAACCTGGACTTTGCTGGGACTGAGTATGCCGTCCTGGACGTTGATTGCCTTTTTATCCTTGGCTACCGTAAGTATATTGCAGTATTGGAATTACCGGACACCGGAATAGTTAATATGCACTATTCCATTTTTAATTTGCTTGCCTCAACGAGACAACCTGTATGAAAAACTTTCTGTTGGCGTTAATAGCGGTTTTATCAGTATCGTTTTCACTTACAACTTATGCCGCCGATGCTCCATCTGAAGCGCTGCTCAAAGTTATTAATGGCAAACATCGTTCTAAAGAAAATCAATTGCGCGATCAATACCGTCATCCGGCGGAAACACTAACTTTTTTTAATGTGCAGGACGATATGACAGTCGTCGAAGTCGCGCCCGGCAAAGGTTGGTACACGGAAATTTTAGCGCCTTATCTTAGAGAGAAAGGCAAACTCTACGCCGCACATTTTTCCCCCGGCAACCCTGCCGACTACGCCAAACAGAACTTAAAGATTTTTCTCGACAAGCTGCATGGCAACCCAAAACTGTACGATACGGTCGAATTAACCGTTTTGGAACCGCCCACAGATGTGCAAATTGCGCCGGAAGGTTCTGCTGACCGCGTATTGACATTCCGGAATGTGCATAACTGGATAGCAAACGATCAAGCCTCGGCCGTGTTCAACGCCATGTTCAAAGCCTTAAAACCGGGCGGTATGTTAGGCGTTGTCGAACACAGAGGTTTAGCGCACCGGCCGCAGGATCCGAAAGCCGTCTCAGGTTATGTCACCGAAGATTACGTCATTGCCTTGGCTAGAAAAGCCGGTTTTGAATTTTTGGCGAAATCGGAGATTAACGCCAACCCCAAAGACGCAAAAAATTATCAGGAAGGTGTGTGGACATTGCCACCAACCCTTCGCTTAAAAGACAAGGACAAGGAAAAATATCTGGCTATTGGCGAAAGCGACCGGATGACGCTTAAGTTCTTAAAACCCGTACCGAAATCCCTGGCCAGTTTCCTCCCCACAACCTTATTCGTCAGCACTGATCGTACCAATTTTCCTGAAATTCCTTCAGTAATCCACAAAAACGAATAAGCCGTTAAAAAAATATCATTTACCTCTTTACTTTATTACCGAATTAGCATTAATTATCTGATTATTAACTATATTTTTAATCGGCTAAAAACTGGGCAATGTAACAAAACCGTAATAAAAACCGTCATTAACAAGCTTTCAAAAGTGGTTATCAACAAAGTTATCCACAGCATTTGTGGGTAACTAAGATTATTTTAAGAGCAAGAATAACTTAGGCCGATATCGTTAATTTAAGTTTAAGGATTATGTCTAAGTTAACTAAAACGTCGGCGCAACTCATCCTCAGAGTAGCTATCGATGTTCCGCTTTACCGGCTTTTCGACTATCTTGTCCCACCGGAGATTGATGAAGAACTGTTACAGCCCGGTATACGGCTGGAGGCGCCCTTCGGCACCGGTAAAAAGATTGCCTATTTAATTGAAACCAGCCGCAGCAGTCAAATCGCCCCAAGCAAATTAAAACCCATTCTGCGGATTTTAGACGACCAACCTTTATTGTCCGCCGACGACATGAAACTTCTGCTATGGTCCAGCCAGTATTACCACCATCCGCTGGGCGAAGTTATCAAAACGGCTTTTCCGGCAGCGCTGCGCAGCGGTAAACCCAGTGCTTTACCAGTGCAAAACAAATATTTCTCATTAACCGGTTCGGGTCTGGCAACCGCCGTTGAATCGCTAAAAAAATCGCCCAGGCAGCAACAGGCATTAACTTATTTCCAGCAGTATTATCCTACCGCGCTCAGTGAAGGCCAGCTGGTACAATGGAATAAAAACTGGCGTTCCGCCGTTAAATCGTTAATGGCGAAAGAACTATTAATGGTAACGGATGCGTCTCCGCCGGAATTAATAAATACCGAAGTAGAAAACGCTAAGCCACTTATTAATACTGATCGTCTTGCGCTACAACTCAATGGCGAACAACAAGCGGCCGTCGCTACGATCACCGGTAATCTTAAAAAGTTTGCGGTGTTTTTGCTGGAAGGCATAACCGGCAGCGGTAAAACTGAAGTCTATATGCAAACGATCCGCCGCGTCCTCGAGCGCGGCCAGCAAGTCCTGGTGCTGGTACCGGAAATTAATCTCACTCCGCAATTGGAGGCGCGCTTTCGGGAGCGGTTTTCGGTGTCGATGACTTTGTCGCATTCCAATTTAACTGAAAAACAGCGTCATGGCTCATGGCTATCCATGCAGCAGGGCGCGAGTTCAATCCTGCTAGGCACACGCTCGGCACTATTTACCCCGATGCCGAAGCCGGGCTTGATTATTCTGGACGAAGAACACGACACTTCTTTCAAACAACAGGAAGGCTTTCGCTTTTCCGCGCGCGACGTCGCCATTATGCGTGCAAAATTATTGAACATTCCGGTAGTGTTAGGTTCGGCCACGCCATCGCTGGAAAGCCTCTACAACGTACAACAGCAACGCTACCAGCTTATCGTCCTCAAACAAAGAGCAGGCAATGCGGTAGAACCCCGGTTGCTATTAATGGATATTAGAAACCAAAAACTGCACAGCGGCTTGTCCGAACCGCTGATTGCTGAGATTCGTACAGTATTGGGGCAAGGCGAACAGGCTTTATTGTTCATTAATCGGCGCGGATTTGCGCCCACCCTGATCTGCCATCATTGCGGCTGGGTGGCGCGTTGCCGACACTGCGACGCCAATCTAGTCATCCATAGTCAGGCAAAACTACTCCGCTGCCACCATTGCGGTAAAGAACAACGATTACTGCCGGACTGCCCGGCCTGCAACGCCAATCAATTAACTCCGCTCGGCTTAGGCACGGAGCGCGTCGCCGAAACGATTCAGACTTTATTTCCCAGCCAAACAGTAGTACGGCTGGATCGCGACAGCACCCAACGCAAAGGCGCGCTGGAAGGCTATCTGGCGCAGATTAATAGCGGTGAAGCCAACATTATCATCGGTACGCAAATGCTGGCGAAAGGCCATCATTTTCCCAATGTGACCTTAGTGGCGATTATCGATGTAGACAGCGGTCTATTCAGTATCGACTATCACGCCACCGAACGCTTGGCGCAAACCATCATTCAAGTGGCTGGCCGGGCTGGCCGCGGCAATAAGCCGGGACGCGTTATTCTGCAAACCCGCCAGCCTGGTCATGCGTTACTGAATACCTTGATTAATGAAGGGTATAGCAGCTTTGCCGCGAATGCCTTAACCGAAAGGAAGCAGGCTTTGTTACCACCTTACAGTTATCACGCCTTAGTGCGCGCGCAAGCGGGAAAAAACCAGCTTGCCCTGGATTTTTTGCGCACCGTCGCAGCTATGGCTAATCAATGTGCAGCGAAACAGACTCAGATTTTAGGCCCTGTGCCCGCGCCCATGGAAAAACGCGCCGGCGCCTTCCGCTACCAGTTGTTACTGCAAAGCGCCAAACGGAGCGACTTGCAAAACGTGCTGGGCATGCTGATTCCCCAATTAGAAACTATTAATGGCGTAAAAAAAATCCACTGGAGCGTTGATGTCGATCCGGCGGATTTGTTTTGATGACAGAAAGTGAGCTATAGTGCTTTAGCTAGTAATATATTGTGCATTAACCGTCTACAATAAACCGGCACGAGCAATCCCCTTTCGCCATGCAACTAGCCTGTTTAACCGGCTTATCGAGCAATGCCGACATAAAAGCGACATCGAAATCGCAAATTTCAGCGCGTTTTCGCGTCAAATCGTGATAAACGCAATTAAACGCCTGTAACATGGGTTTATCCGTCTCAGTATCAACTTGCGTTTTCACCTGATATCCTAATTCATTCATGATGATGGATAATTCATTAATCCGTTCCTCCATAACCTTACCGGCCAGTCTTTTTTGTAACGATTCCGCCGTCGTGGAACCGAGCTTGCGCATGGTTGCGATTAAGTTCTCCCGATCCGAATCGGCCAGCAGGTTACTTAAAATAATGTCGGTCAGCCAGGCGTATTGTTTAGGGAAATAATTAATACCGTTATCCGTCAGCTCGTACAGACTGACCGGACGGCCGCCGGTTTTATTCAATTGTTTCTTTTTAATCAAGCCGTCCCGCTCTAGAACCACAAAATGTTGCTGCACAGCCGCCCTGGAAATGTCCAAACATCTCGCCAGCTCATCAATACTTAAACCGGCCTTGTTTTCCAGTAACAACTTAAGTATTTGATATTGCCTGGAATTTATTTTCTCCGTCATAGCGTTTTAAAATCACCCATATAATTTTGATCAAATATTATGCTTTTTATGTGTTTTTATTGCAAAACATACGGTTCTTTTGTACCATCCTCGCACAGGCACTTCATCCCGTCTGTAAATTTAATAACAATACATTGGAGCAAAACATGGCTGAGTCACTTTTTAACCGGCTGGGCGGCGAAGCCGCCGTCAACGCCGCCGTTGATGTTTTTTATCGCAAAGTCCTTAACGATCATCGGATTAACCGATTCTTCACCAATTCCGACATGGATAAACAAATCGCCAAACAAAGGGCGTTTTTAACCATGGCCTTTGGCGGACCTAACAGCTATACCGGCAAGGATATGCGCACAGCCCATGCCAAACTGGTCGATATAGGGTTGAACGAAGATCACTTTAATGCCGTTATGGAACATCTGGGCGCTACCTTAACCGAATTGAAGGTACCCGCAGACCTGATTGCCGAAGCAGCAGCCATTGCGGAAAGCACCCGTAACGATGTGTTAGGCCGATAATAGGCTACCGCCGGGGCGGCGTAATGACTACGATCATATTTAATGGAAAAAAATATCGTCATCAAACGAATGAAACAGTTCTGGATACGCTATTAAAAGCCGATATACAAATACCGAACGGTTGCCGTGAAGGTGTTTGCCAATCTTGTTTAATGCGCAGTTTGGATGCTGTTCCGCCCTCCTTATCGCAAAAAGGTTTAAAAGAATCGTTACAACTGCAAAAATTTTTTCTGGCCTGCCGGTGCAACCCTGAGCAAGACATGGCGGTTGCTTTGCCAGAACACGAACTCGCCAATATCACCGCTATTGTCAGCCATAAAGAAGCGTTAAGCGTAGACATCATGCGTTTTGTTCTGTCTTTTCAGGAGCCCTTTCAATTTTTTGCCGGTCAGTTTGTTAATCTTACGCGTTTTGACGGACTGACCCGCAGTTATTCTATCGCCAATCTTCCCGGCCAAGACAACATACTCGAATTTCACATTAAACGTCTGCCTTTCGGCCGTTTCAGCTCCTGGGCGCATAACGATCTGAAGCCCGGAACCGCCCTGAAGGTTTCGGAAGCAAAAGGCAGTTGCCATTATTTGCTGGGAAAGTCCGGCCAACCCATGCTCCTTATCGGTACGGGCAGCGGGCTTGCTCCCCTGGCAGGCATTATTAACGACGCCCTGAGCAATAATCATCAGGCTCCGATTAAACTTTACCACGGCAGCAGCGAGCCGAAAGGCTTATATCTTGTCGACGAAATGCGTTCATTGGCAAAAACCTATCATAATTTCGATTACAATCCCTGCGTGTCGCTGGCAAAAGCTACTGACTCGTTCAAACAAGGTCGCGCCCACGATGTCGCCTTAGCCGATACGCCCAACCTGAGCGGATGGCGCGTGTATCTGTGCGGACATCCTGAAATGGTTCAGCAAAGCAAAATGTCGGCTTACCTCAAAGGCGCGTCCCTGAACGATATTTATGCCGATGCGTTTTACACCACGCCAGGGTAGCGTTAAGTATTAATCCGCCCCGTTTTACTGAATATGGCTTTGCCATCCGTACATCTTTCTGTCATTAATAAATCCAGAGTCCGGGTTATTCGCACCGTTTTTCTGCCTGTCGCCGCTTTTTGCGCCGTTTATCTGGTCGCCTTCATTACCGGTTACCTGTTACCCGGCTTTCAATCGCCTGTCATTGCCGCGTCCATCGGCGCGGCGGCCGTAATTGTATTTATGAAACCCGGACGCCCGTATTCAGCGCCCTGGTCGTTAATCGGCGGCCATTTCATCTCAGCATTAATCCTTAAAAGAGCATCTTAAGGTTGCAAAAAATTGTTAACTGTTTGAAATTAAGCGGCAAGGAGGCGCTTATGGCAGAACAGATCATTCACCCTTTGGGTGAACCCGAACCGAAGGCATTAATTCCGTATGCTGAACCTGTCAGGGTAGAAACATTTGGCGGCAGGATCCATGTGGAATGGGATCCACAAGCATCGGTGACGGCGATGGGGCAATTGCCCTTTTTCATAGAATTTTTGCACATCAGCGGATTGTTTGGAGATTGGGTGTCACGATGCCCTTTACGCTGGGTTAGCCCCAACGCCCCGAGAAAACGCAATGTGCTGGGGACGCTATTGCTTTCAGTGTTGTCAGGGCACAAACGCTATGCCCATATCAATGGCTTGCGTGGAGACGGTGTCAACCCGGGCTTGCTGGGGATGAACAAGGTTGT
>Ga0194127_10009660_pt1 | contig 10099 bp, 8 predicted proteins | sample TA2KigC100mmetaG_FD_148624 | JGI IMG/M metagenome (GOLD analysis project Ga0194127, IMG submission 148624) | Freshwater microbial communities from Lake Tanganyika, Tanzania - TA2015036 Kigoma Deep Cast 100m | ecosystem: Environmental > Aquatic > Freshwater > Lake | place: Tanzania: Lake... | reverse complement strand
AGGCCGACCATCCCCGCCTTCTTCGCCTCGGCGATGAAACGCGCGTCCATCTCCTCGCTCGCGAGGTGGAAGTCGACGTTCATCACCGAGCGGTGGGCGACCGTCGTCACCCACGGCTGGTAGAAGCCCGCGTGCCTGTCGATGCAGCCGTACAGCATCTCGCCCTTGGCGCGGTTCGCCTTCTCGATCGCCGCGAGCCCGCCGAGCGACTTGTTGTACGCGAGGACGTTCCGCAGGATGTAGATCGACCACGTCGGGGGGGTGTTGTACAGGCTGTTGGCGTCCGCGTGCGTCGTGTACTTCAGCATGGCGGGCAGCGCGGGGTTGCACTGCGCCAGCATGTCGTCGCGGATGACGACGACCACCAGCCCGGACGGGCCGAGGTTCTTCTGCGCGCCCGCGTAGATCAGGCCGAACGGCTTCACGTCGAACGGACGCCACATCAGGTCCGACGACATGTCGCAGGCCAGCGGGACGTTCCCGGCCGCGGGGAACTCGTGGAACTGCGTGCCCTCGACCGTGTTGTTGGACGTGAAGTGCAGGTACGCCGCGTCCGGGCTGACCTTGATCTCGTCCGGGAACGGGAGCCGCTTGTACTTGTCTGCGGCCGTGCTCGCGATGACCTTGACCGAGTCCTTCGCCCAGGCCGCCGCCTCCCTGGCCGCGCGCTTCGCCCACGTGCCGGTGTCGATGTACTCGGCCTTGCGTCCGCCCCACACGAAGTTCATCGGGATCGTGCAGAACTGCAGGTTCCCGCCGCCCTGGAGGAGCAGGATCTTGTAGTTGTCCGGGACGTCCAGCAGCTCCTTCGTGAGCGCGATCGCCTCGTCGTGCACCGCCTCGTAGTCCTTCGACCGGTGCGAGATCTCCATCACGGACATCCCCGTGCCCGCGAAGTCGAGCATCTCGTCGCGCGCCCGCTCGAGCGGAGCGGGCGGCAAAGCCGCGGGGCCCGCGTAGAAGTTGATGACCTTCTTGCCCATCGAGGATCCCTCCTTTCTGCCGGCCCGTACCCGAGCCGTCCCGGCCTACTTCCAGTCCCCCAGGATCTGCACCACCTCGTCGCCGATGCGGCCGAGGTTCTCCCTGCTCGACGCGCCGATGTGCGGCGTCATCAGGACGTTCGGCGCGGTCAGCAGCGGGCAGGACGGGTCCGGGGGGTCGCTGTACCACACGTCCGTCGCGTACGCCGCCACCTTGCCCGACCTCAGCGCCTCCGCGAGGTCCTCCTCGACCACGACCTTGCCGCGTCCGGTGTTCACGATCACCACGCCCTGCTTCATCGCGTCGAAGCGTGCCTTGTTCAGCATCCCCTTCGTCTCGTCCGTCAGCGGCGTGTGGATCGACAGGTAGTCCGCGGCAGCGAGGACCTCGTCGAGCGGCTTCATCTCGACCAGCGGGTGGGACGCGACGAACGGGTCGTGGCCGATCACCCTCATCCCGAAGGCCGCGGCGCGCTTCGCCACCTCGGACCCGATCAGGCCCACGCCGAGGATGCCGAGCGTCTTCCTGAACAGCTCGGTCCGCTTGATCTCGCTCTTGAGGAACCGCCCTTCCTTCATGGCGTTGTGGGCCTCGACGAGGCGGTTCGGGACCGCGATCATCAGGGCCATCGCCAGCTCGGCGACCGCGACGGACGACGCCTTCGGCGTGTTCACGACCTTGATCCCGCGCTCCTTGCACGCCGGCTTGTCGATGTTGTCCGTGCCGACGCCCCCGCGGATCACGAGCTTCAGCGCGGGCGCGGAAGCGAGCAGGTCCGCCGTCACCTTCGTCTTGGACCGCACCAGCAGCACGTCGGCCTCGGCGAGCCGCCCCACGTCGTCGAACACCTCGCCGAACCCGGCGAGCCTCCCGGGGAGCGCCTTGTCGAACGCGTCCGCGATCAGGATCTTCATGTCTCCTCCTTCGTGTCCACGAAACGGCTGACCGTAGCCGGTCCCGCGTCATTCGTCCAGCAGCCGGACCACCAGCCCGCTTCGCAGCTTGGGTTCGAACCACGTCGATTTCGGCGGCATCACGTGGCCCGCGTCCGCGACCGCGAGGAGCTGGTCGAGCGACGTCGGGAACATCGAGAACGCGACCGCCCACCCGGCGGCGCACCGCTTCTCGAGCGCCGTGGTCCCGCGGATCCCGCCGACGAAGTCGATCCGCTTGTCCGTGCGCGGGTCCGCGATGCCCAGGATCGGCCCGAGCAGGTTGTCCTGCAGGATCGAGACGTCCAGCCCGGCGACCGGGTCGTGCTCCGGGTACGTGCCCGGCCGCGCGGCGAGCCGCCACCACTTCCCCTGGAAGAACATCCCGAACGTCGTCGGGTCGTGGGGACGCGGACCGGTCGCCTGGGAAACGTCGAAGCGCTCGCGCACCCGGTCGAGGAACGCGCCCTCCGTCAGCCCGTTCAGGTCCCTGACCACGCGGTTGTAGTCGAGGATGCGGAGCTGGTCCGACGGGAAGACCACGGCCATGAACGACTCGTACGGCTCGTCGCCGCGCGGCGACGTCGTCTTCGCCCGCGCCGCGACACCGTGGCGAACCGCGGCGGCGGTCCGGTGGTGGCCGTCCGCGACGTAGAGCGCCGGCACCGTTGCGAACAGCGCGACCAGCGTCGCGACCTCGGCCGGGTCGGACACGACCCACACCTTGTGGCCGATCCCGTCGTCGCAGACCACGTCGCACGCGGGGGCGCGGCTCCGCACGCGGTCCACCAGCGCGTCGATGTCCGCGACCGGCCGGTACGTCAGGAACACCGGCTCCGCGTTCGCGTCGCACTCGGTCACGTGGCGGGTGCGGTCGTCCTCCTTGTCCTTCCGCGTGTGCTCGTGGCGCTTGATCAGCCCCTGCTCGTACTCGCGCACGCTGCACGCGGCCACGACGCCCGACTGCGCGTGCGGGCCCATGCGCTGCTGATAGACGTACATGCAGGCAGTCGCGTCCCGGACCAGCACACCGTCCGAGATGAGTCTCCGCAGGTTCTCGCAGCCCTTGCGATAGACGCGGTCGTCGTAGTGATCGATGGCCGGATCGAGGTCGATCTCGGGCTTGCCCACGTGCAGGAACGACAGCGGCCTGCCGGCCGCGAGGATCCGCGCCTCGTCCGTGCTGATGACGTCGTAGGGGGGGGCGGCGACCTCGCCGGCCACGTCGGGCCGCGGCCGGAAGCCACGGAACGGTCGAATCGCGGACATGCGTCACCTCTTGGGACCCGCACGGGACCCGCACGCGGGCGCAAGGTTATCTCCCCCTCGGGTTTCGGGTCAATGCGGTGTCGTGACGGCGTGTTGACGAAAGGCAGAGGTCACGGGCAGCACTGGGGCGGAGGGCTCTCGCCGTAGTCGCAGTCGCAGCAGGAGTACTTCGGGTCGCTGCAGATGTCGCAGCACTCCTTCCGGACCTCCTCCGGCAGGATCCCGTACTCGCAGGTGCAGCAGACCTTCTCGCACGCGACCGCGTCGGCGGAGGCGTCCGCGGGCTGCACCGCGTCCGGCGCAGCGGCGTCCGGGACCGGCTCGGCGGGGGGCACGCAGCACGCCTGCCACACCTCCTCGGGGATGATCCCGTAGTCGCACATGCAGCAGACCTGCTCGCAGTCGATCGCGTCCGTGCCCGGGTCGGGCGGCGCCGCGTCGGGCGTACCCGGATCGGGCTCGACGGCGTCCGGCACCGCCGCGTCGGGCGCGGGATCGGCCGGGGGCTCGGCGCAGCACTCCTTCCAGACCTCCTCCGGGATGATCCCGTACTCGCACTCGCAGCAGACCTTGGAGCAGTCGATCGCGTCGGCGCCCGGGTCGGGCTTGGCGACGTCGGGCGCACCGGGGTCGGGTTTCGCGACGTCGGGCGCGCCCGGGTCCGGCGGCGCGTCGGCCTGGACGAGGCCGTCGGGGCCGCACCCGTCGAGTTTGCACGTCACGAACACGTCCTCGCCCGCGGGCGGCACGTCCGCGGCCTGTGCGACGTCCGCGACGTCGTCCTCGGCCTTCGGCAGGTCGCACCCGCCGAGCGTCATCGCGAACGCGGCCGACGCCGCCGCGGCGCCCCGCGCGATCGCCGTGCGCAGGCCCGGGCTCGCGTCCATGGCCGACACGCGCGTGAAGCAGTAGGGATCCTCGCCGAGCCGCCCGGTCGCGGCCGCGGCCACGCACCGCGCGCCGCCCCGGCAGGCAGCCGCCTTCGAGCAGCGCCGGCAGCCCCCGGTCAGGCTGTCCGGGTCGAACTCGCGGTTGTACGCGAACGCGCCCGCGCGGAACCACAACTCCGCGAGCGACTGCTCGCGCACCGTGCCCTCGCGGAACGGGTCGGGACCGTCGTCCTCGCGCGCCTGGAGCGACAGGCAGCCCTTCACGCCGCCGTCGCTCTCGATCCCGATCGCCTGCATGCCCGCCTGGCAGCCCTGCCACGACTCGGCACGGCCGCCGCGCCAGCCGCGGCCCCGCATCGCGAGGTCGTGCGGGCCGTAGTAGCCGATCGAGTCGCCGACCGACACCCGGATGCCCCTGAGCCGGGACAGCCGGGCGACCTCCGGGACGAGCCGCAGAACGTCCCGCGGGCGGATGACCAGGTCGCCGCGATCCTTGAGCGATCCCATGGGCTTGCCGAGCTGCAGGCGCCACGTTGCCGCGCCCGCCTCGACCGCGACCGCGCGGACCTCGTCGAGGATGTCGAGGTTCAGGCGGTTCACGTGGGTCAGCACGGACACGCTCATCCCCGCGGCCCGCAGGTGCGCGATGCCGGCCATTGCCCGCCGGAACGCGCCCGCGCCGCGCACGCCGTCGTGGACCGCCTCCGGGCCGTCGATGCTGACGCCCACGTTGCACATGCCCGCGTCCATCGCGCGCCGCGCAACGTCCCGGGTCACGAGCGTGCCGTTCGTCACGAGGTTGACGAACATGCCCCGGTCCGCGGCCGCGCGCGCGACCACGTCCCAGTCGCGCCGCAGCAGCGGCTCGCCGCCGGACAGGGTGACGAGGTCGCACCCGAGCGCGGCGAGCTGGTCGAGCACGTCCAGGCACTCGGCCGTGTCCATCTCGCGGGCGCGGGGCCGCCCGGCGCGCGACCCGCAGTGCGCGCACCGCAGGTTGCAGGCGAGGGTCAGCTCCCAGACGCAGTTGTGCGGCCGGTGGGCCAGCGTCCCGGCCCGGGCCTCGGTGGCGGCGGTCATGCCGCGCGGGAGCACGCTCGCGATCGATGCCATGTCGAGTCCTCCAGCAACCCCGAGGGGTAGTGTACCGGACCGGGCGGGTCGGGTTCCACGTCGACGCCATCCCTTTCCCGCCCCTTCACCCGTACCCGAGCCCCGAGCGCGAGCCCGCTCCTGCCTGCGTTCCGCGTTTGCCACTCGCCCCCGGGCCGCGTATCATGCGCCGGTCCCCGGGCGTCCGCCCGGACGCGACAGGAGGGTGCGCATGACGATCAGGAGGTTCGGGTGGGTCGCGGCGGCGGCGGTGATCGCCGCGGCGGCCTGCAAGGGCGGGGTGGCGACCGCCCCTGACACCCCGGCCGCGACCCCGCAGGCCGCGGCCGCCACCGGCAAGCCGAAGATCGCCTGCGACCAGGCCGAGCACGACTACGGCACGGTCGCGCAGGGCGAGCAGGTGACCCACACGTTCAAGGTGAGGAACGCCGGCGACGCGCCCCTGAAGATAGAGTCAGCGAGGGGTGGCTGAGGCTGCACGGCGGCCGTGGTTTCGGCCGCCGAGCTTCCCCCGGGCGGGGAAGGCAGCATCGAGGTCAAGCTGACGACTGCGGGCCGGAAGGGGCCGCTGGACAAGACGATCACCGTCACCAGCAACGACCCGGCCATGCCGCAGTTCCACCTGAAGATGAAGGGCACGGTCGAGGTCGTGGCCGCGTTCGAGCCGTCCCCGCTCTCGTGGGGCCGGCTCGCGGCGGGCGCGACGATGGAGCAGGTCGTGCCGGTCGTGGGTCGCGACGCGACCAAGGTGAAGCTCGGGACGCCGAAGCCGTCGGACGACCGGCTGAAGGTCGATGTCGTCACCGCGGACGGGAAGCCGGCGCTGAAGGTCTCGTTCGCGGCCGGGGACAAGCTCGGCCGGTTCAACGCGACCGTCTCGGTCCCGACCGGGCTCGAGTCGCCCGCGAGCCTGCTCCTCGCGATCAACGCCGAGGTGTCGGCCGACCTGTTCGCGGTCCCGGCGCTGGTGCGGCTCGGCGCGGTCGATCCGGCGAAGCCCGGCGTGCCCGTCGAGATCCAGTCCCTGTCCGGGAAGCCGTTCAAGGTCCTCGGCGTGGACGACGCGACCGGCGCGATCCAGGCGAAGCCCGCGTTCGCCAACGGGAAGTGGACGATCGACGTGAAGCGCGTCTCCGACAAGGCCGACGGCGGCAACCTGAAGGTGAAGACCGACCGCAAGGACCAGGCCGTGATCGACCTGCCGTGGTCCACGGCCGCGGTCGGGCGCGCCGCGGTCCCGACCGAGCGCATCGTGCCGTCCCGGTCGCTGCTCCCGAAGGGCGCGGCCGAGGGCGTCAGGCGGGCCCTCCCCATCCGGCCGGGCGCGAACGTACAGGCGAGCCCCACCCGCGCCCCCCGTCCCGCTCCCGCTCCCGCGTCGAAGTGACGTCCCGGGTCCGTCTCCCGGGTTGACCCGGTCTACCACCGGTTCCGGTGGATCCTGGCGTCGTCCCAACGGTCCTCGAAGCCCGCGGGCTCGTCCGGCACGCCGATCGCGACCAGGGCATAGGGCACCACGTGCTCCGGGATGCCGAGCAGGTCGCGGAGCCCCTGCTCGCGCGCCGGCCGGGTATGGACGCCGAGCCAGCAGGCGCCGAGCCCGAGCCCGTGCGCCGCGAGGAGCAGGTTCTCGGTCGCGGCCCCGCAGTCCTGCACCCAGTAGCCCTTGTGGGTCTCGAGCGACGGGTCGCCGCAGACCAGGATCGCGAGCGGCGCGCCCAGCAGCATCCGGGCGTGCGGGTGGAACGCGGGCACGGCGTCGAGCGTCGCTCGGTCGTCAAGGACGACGAAGTGCCACGGCCGCTGGTCGCCCGCGGAGGGCGCCACGAACATCGCCTCGAGCAGCTGCCGTACCGCCTCGGGGGGTACCGGATCCCGCTTGAACCTGCGGATGCTGCGGCGAGTCCGGATCGCCTCGATCACGTCCATGGTCGTGTCCTCCTCCGCCTGGCCGGGAGGGCGATGATACACTCGCCGCGAAGGAGGGAGTCGATGTCTCGCGCGATTTCGTTCCTCGCCGGCGCGGCCCTGGCGCTCGCGCCTGCGACGGCGGCCGCGGAGCCCCGCGTCGAGTCGCCCGCCAAGGTCCGCGAGCTGAAGCTGCCGATCGCGCATGCCTCCGCGGCCCAACTGCGCGACGGGAGGCTTTGGGTGGTGACGGACACCGCGCAGCCGGACGCGGAACGGTACGACGTCCTCTCGATCGATCTGGCCTCGGGGGCGGTCGAGGAGAAGGCGAAGGGGCTGGGACCGGTGCCGGCCGGCACGCTCGGCGGCTGGTTCGTGATCGCGGACGGGGACGCGGTCTGGGTGACGGGCGGCACGGCCGGACGCACATGCCCGGGGCTCACGGTGCGTGCGTGGCGTGCCTCGCCCTCGGGCGTCCGGTGCTTCTCGCTCGACGCGTCGGGCGCTGCGATCCGCGCGGTCGACGGCTGCCCGTGCCCGGCGGACGGCGCCCCGGATGCGGACGTGGTCGCGCTCGGCGTGCGCGACGGGGCGCTCTGCTTCGCGGGGGCCGTGCGCGCAGCGGGAGAGGGCGTGCTGCCGGTGCCGGTCCTCGCGTGCCTGGACCCGTCGGGCAAGGTCACTGCGGAGCACCGGCCGAAGCCTCCGGCCCCCGGGCGGAAGGCGGTCGCGGCGGGGGCCACCCTGGGGCGGGGCTCGACCGGGTTCGAGTCCCGGTGCGCGCCGGGGCGGTACGCGGAGCGGAGGGGCGAGGACGAGCGCGACCTGTTCTGGGCGGCGTGCCTGGGCGGCAAGGCCGGGGTGACGGCTGCCCGCGCCGGTGTGCCGACCGCGGACTGGTCCGACGGCGATCCGCTCGTCACGCACCTCGCGGACGGGGGGATGCTCGCGGTCCTGCCGGTCCGGTGCCCGGTCAAGGCGGACTACGAGGAGGAGCGGCGGCCGGAGCACTGCGCCCGGGACGTCGAGGTGGTCCGGTTCGGCCCGGACGGGCGGAAGGCGGCGGCGCGCGTCCTCGACCCGTTGGATTTCGGGGGGTGGGGACTCATGGCCGACTCCATGTTCCCGCGCGTCCTCTCGACCGCGGACGGCCGGACGGCCTGGATGGCCGGGACCACGCTCGACGACGGCGCCCGGATCCGCCTGGCCGCGATCTCCGCGGCGACGCTGAAGCCGGAGCGCCTGGTCGAGCACGCGCTGCCCGAGGGGGCGACCGTGGACGAGATGATCCAGGCGGACGCGGGCCGGTTCGTCGCGGTCGGATCGAAGCGGGGCGCGGACGGCAAGCGGACGGTGTTCGCGCTGGTGATCGAGGTGCGGTAGGGGCGGGGACGGGGGGCGGGGGGGGCGCGGGCCGGGTACGGGCTCGGGTTCGGGTACGGGTAGGGGGACGGGTACGGGGACGGGGACCGGCGGGTACGGGCACGGGACGGGTACGGGAGAGAGCCGCGATTTGACATCCCTTGCGAAAGGGACTATAAGCCGCCCCCGACATTCCTGAGGGATTGGAGATGAGGTTCGGGACTGCAATTGTGTTCGCGGGTTGCGTGCTCGTGGCGTGCGGGGGGGATTCGGGGGGCGGCGTGGCCGTGCCGGACAACGGCGGCGGCGAGGAGGTCGCAGTCGGCTGCACCGAGAACGACCAGAAGGCGTGCACCACCGGCGAGGGCTGGGAGGGCACCCAGGACTGCAAGGACGGCGCGTGGACCGAGTGCAAGGCCGCCTGCGACGACGGCGAGCAGGCCGAGTGCACGCTCGCCTGCGGGAGCAAGGGCAAGAAGGTCTGCGTCGAGGGGAAGTGGGGGACGTGCAACGCCCCGGCCGAGACGTGCAACGGTGAGGACGACGACTGCGACGGGACCGCGGACGAGGACCTGGCCCGCGACTGCGAGACGGCCTGCGGCAAGGGCACGGAGACCTGCAAGGCGGGCGCGTGGGAGGGGTGCACCGCGGCCGCGCCCGGGACCGAGGTCTGCAACGGCAAGGACGACGACTGCGACGGGGCGACGGACGAGAGCCTGACGTGCGCGTGCAGCCCGAACCAGACCCAGGTCTGCGGCAAGGACGAGGGCGAGTGCTACCCCGGCACGCAGTCGTGCGTGGACGGCAAGTGGGGGCCCTGCGGCGGCGCGTCGTTCGTGGACGAGAAGACCGAGGTCTGCAACGACAAGGACGACGACTGCGACGGCAAGACCGACGAGGACCTGACCCGCGACTGCGAGACCACGTGCGGCAAGGGAAAGGAGACCTGCACGGACGGCAAGTGGGAGGGCTGCACGGCCAAGGTCCCGTCGGCCGAGACCTGCAACGGCGAGGACGACGACTGCAACGGCAAGGTGGACGACGGCCTGAGCGGCGACGCGAAGGAGACGAACCAGACCTGCCAGGACTACCGCGATCTCGGCAACGTCGTGGTCGATACGCCGTCCGTGTTCGCCGCATACACGATCTACCCAGCGGGCGACGAGGACTGGTTCCGGGTGACCTTCAAGGACGTCGGGTCGATCATCCCGTGCCTGCCGTCGTTCGACGACGGGTGCTACATCGGCGTGGTCCAGCTGTCCGGCGTCCCGGACGGCGTCGAGTACGAACTGAACGTCCTGGTGGACGACTGCGACGCGACCGGCGGCAGCTTCGCCGGCGAGACCTTCGAAGGGCCGGACCTGGTGTCCGGCTTCGGGTGGAAGGGCGAGGTGGTCTTCTCGGACGACCGTACGGTCTACGTCCAGGTGAAGCCGAAGGCCGCGACCATGGGATCGTGCGTTCCCTACACGCTCACCTTCGACCTGTACAACGACTGCCCGGACGGGAACGGCCTGTGCTCGTGGGAGCAGCCGGTCGAGTGACGCCGCTGCCCGAGGGCGCGGCCGGGGTCACCTCCCCAGCAGCTCCTTCGCGTGCGCCAGCACCCGCGGCGTGACGGTCTTCCCCCCCCGCATCCGC
>Ga0194127_10009659_pt1 | contig 10100 bp, 10 predicted proteins | sample TA2KigC100mmetaG_FD_148624 | JGI IMG/M metagenome (GOLD analysis project Ga0194127, IMG submission 148624) | Freshwater microbial communities from Lake Tanganyika, Tanzania - TA2015036 Kigoma Deep Cast 100m | ecosystem: Environmental > Aquatic > Freshwater > Lake | place: Tanzania: Lake... | reverse complement strand
GGGGGTCATATACCAGACATTGCTGCCGGCTTCTTCTGCCTCAACAGAAAACTGCAAAGGTTTTCCCTCCAAACCTCTGACTGCTGAAGCAGGCAGTTTAAAAGTGGCATAGCCGAAAGCATCCCCATGCCGGTCAATCATGGTTCTTCTGAAATGCAGTTGTGAGCCTTCGATGCCGCTTACCGTCCAGCTTTGAAGGTCATTGTTTTTGGGATTATGAAAAGTCAGGTATTTTTTATCATTGACCAGTAATTCCCATGGATGAGATTCTACATTTACGTCAATGCCGAAAATCCAGAAAAAGGATATAAATTCATCCTCAATATTTTCCGGAACCGCCTGGCTTTCCCACGAAATGGTTTTAAACTCGGTCCGCGCTCTGCCCAAAAGAGCATTTTCCACTTCCGGTTGGGGAGAGTTGTAAATGATGGTATTGCCTTCGATCCGGTTTTCGAAGCCCTGAAGGTAATTGTCAGAATTGCTGCGATTCGTCTGAGCATTCAATTCAAGACCAAGAACTGTAACGGGGACGAAAAAATATGCAATTTTTTTCATTAACATAGTTGTAGGTATTTTTTTCCCGAATGTTGATTTTTCGGATTATAAATAATAACATCCGCAAAGTAAAAATTTTAACAAACAATCAGGGATTATCTCATCTTCCCCAGCATCGCCCTCACGATATTCTCCGCACCTTCCGCAATCTGAACAATATTGGCATCGAGCATATAGCAGGGTGTGGTAAACAGGTTGTTCTTTTCATCTATGATCACCTCTCCATGAGTTGTGTTGATATGGGTTGCGCCCATTTTTTCGATTACCCCGGCTGTGCCTTTATCCTGACCGATCGTAAGCTCGACATCGCCGAAAATCTTAGCCAGGATCACAGGGGAAATACATAAAGCGCCCACCGCTTTATTTTTTCCTGTTGTCTTAATCATCGCTTTTTCAACATCATGATTGACAGTGCAGTTTTCACCTTTAAAGGCAAAGTCGCACAGGTTTTTGGCAGCACCAAATCCACCCGGGAATATCAGCGCGTCGAAATTGTTCGGGTCATACTCCTTCAAATCCCTGATTTTACCTCTCGCTATTCGAGCTGATTCGATCAGGACATTCCGCGTTTCCTTCATTTCTTCGCCTGTGATGTGGTTAATAACATGATGCTGTTCAATATCAGGAGCAAATATTTCATAGGTTGCACCCTGTTTCATTATCGCCAGCATGGTTAGCGTGGCTTCGTGGATTTCCGATCCATCGAAAACCCCGCAGCCGGACAGTACTACTGCAAACTTTTTCATTTCTCTGAATTTTTAGGTGATAACTATCAACAATTTTACAGTTCAGCAATTTAAACTGCGAATATATCATTTTTTCCTGTTGGCTCAAAACCTTATTTTTGCCTGAAATTAGTTTCAAATGAAAACCAAAGAAGAGATAGTAAAAAATTGGCTGCCCCGATATACCGGTACGACTGTAGAAGATTTCGGGAAATATATTCTTTTAACCAATTTTCACGGGTACCTTGAACTTTTTGCCCAGTGGCACAATGTCCCGATAAAAGGAAAAGACAGGCCGATGCCGAGCGCAACTGCAGATCAGATAACGATGATCAATTTCAATATGGGAAGTGCTAATGCAGCCACAGTGATGGATTTACTGAGTGCAATCCAACCTAAAGCCTGTCTTTTTCTTGGTAAATGCGGCGGACTAAAAAAGAAAAATGAGCTGGGCGATTTGATCCTGCCCATTGCGGCTATCCGCGGCGAAGGAACCTCGAACGACTATTTCCCGCCTGAAGTGCCTGCCCTCCCCGCATTCAGCATGCAAAAGGCAATTTCGACAACCATCCGCGATCACGGGCTTGATTACTGGACGGGTACGGTTTATACTACGAACAGGAGGGTTTGGGAACATGATAAAGAATTTAAGAAATACCTCCGTCAAACAAGGAGCATGGCAATTGACCTTGAAACTGCGACCCTTTTCATTGTCGGTTTTGCCAATGAAATTCCAACCGGCGCTTTGCTTTTGGTTTCCGATCAACCAATGATTTCTTCCGGAATCAAAACCGAGAGTTCAGACAAAAAGGTATCCGCTAAATTTACTCAGGAACATCTTATGATCGGTATAGATTCGCTGAAGCAACTGATCAACGACGGATTGACGGTAAAGCATTTGAGGTTTTGAAAATAGTTAATTAAGATATTTGGTTAATCGGGTAAATTATGTGGGAAAAATTTCTTATAATAAATAAAGTTATGTTTTTTTATAACACCAGTAATCATTTAAATACTACCATTATGGCAATGGACAAAATTAGAACGGTTAACCCATTTAACCTAATTAACCCATTTAACCTAATATCTAATACCAAAAGAAATGCATAATTTCGAAGATTTGGAGGTTTGGAAAGAATGCCGTAAATTCAGAATAGCGGTATCGAAACTGGTTAAAACATTTCCTCCTGATGAAAAATATAAGCTTACAGATCAGTTAATCCGTTCCAGTCGTTCGGCGACAGCAAATATTGCCGAGGGGCATGGAAGGTATCATTATCAGGAAAATATTCAGTTTTGCAGACAAGCCCGGGGTTCACTGTGCGAATCCCTTGATCATATGATTACATCCAATGATGAGAATTACATCAGTGAAAGCCAATTAGTTGAATTCCGTGAGATGTACAATAAATGCCTGAAACTGTTAAATGGTTATATACTCTTTCTAAAAAACAAAAAAGCAGAAACATGAAAACAAAGGTTTATATTATAAAAGAAATCTGCATGAAAGAAATCCACTCATCCCTTACAACTCAATTAACCCAATTAACTTAATCAACCTAATTAACTCTTTCCATGACATTCGACCAGATCATCGGCAACCTGAAAAACAAGATATATCATCCGATCTACTTTTTAGTCGGTGAGGAACCCTATTTTATCGATGAGATTTCGGATTACATCGAGAACAACGTTCTGGAAGAATCGGAAAAAGATTTCAACCAAAGCATTATCTACGGACGAGATACAAATGTTCCGGCAGTGATCAGCTCAGCAAAACGCTATCCCATGATGGCAAGCCACCAGGTGGTTATTGTAAAGGAAGCCCAGTATCTTGAAGATATTGAAAACTTACAGCCTTACGTTGAAAAACCGCTCGATTCCACCTTGCTTGTGATCAATTACAAGTATAAAAAGCTGGATGGGAGAACGACATTTGCCAAAGAACTGAAAAATAAAGCGGTTCTTTTCGAATCGAAGCGTATTTATGATAACCAGGTTCCCACCTGGATTAACAATTATCTGAAGCAGAAAGGCTACCGGATAACTCCAAAAGCCAGCGAGATGTTAACTGAATTTCTCGGCTCCGATTTGGGCAAAATTGTCAATGAGCTTTCGAAACTAATCCTTAATGTGCCTGAAAAGTCGGAGATCAACGAAAATCATGTTGAGCAGAACATCGGCATCAGTAAGGACTTCAATATTTTTGAGCTGCAAAATGCTATTGGTTTAAGGAATATTGTCAAAGCCAACCAGATTGCCGGATATTTTGCTGCCAGTCCTAAGGAAAATCCTTTAATAAAAACAGTTATCATGCTGTTCAGTTACTTTACCAGGCTATTGATTTACCACCAGCTTACCGATAAATCGAGGAATAATGTAGCCTCTGCGTTGGGAGTCAATCCGAATTTTGTTAAAGATTATGAATCGGCAGCCAGAAATTACCATCCCGAAAAGATTAAACGCATCATTTCATTGCTTCGCGAATACGACCTCAAAGCTAAAGGCGTAGATAATGTTTCGACAGAAGACGGAGAGCTGCTGAGGGAATTGCTGTTTAAGATTTTGCATTAATCTTGCCTGGATTTATTTTTAAACCATGCAAATAGCTTATTAACATCAGGTTCAAACCCATTGAGGATCGAATATCCTGTAAATCTAAAATACCCATACGAGTAGTAAGCCCAGGAAACTTTCATTAATAGAAAGCAGTAAAAGTAAATAATAATTTACCTTTGCATGAGTTATAGATTTGACAAATAAATTCATGAAATGTTCTGAATTATTTCGAATCCTGAAAAAAGATGGTTGGTATCCCATTTCACAAAAGGGTTCACATGTCAAATTGAAAACGACAAAAAAGAGGGAATAATAATTTTTCCGAATCATGGTAATCAGGAAGTCGGGAAAGGACTTGAGAAAAAAATTCTTAAAGATGCTGGCATCAGCCATTAGATACTAAGTACTATGAAAACATTTAATAAGAGGATAATAATCATTATCGAAAAAACAGATACGGGATTTTCGGCTTATTCAGATGAATATCCAATTTTTACCACAAGCAGAACTATTCCTGAAATAATTAGGAATGCTTTAGAAGCAAGCCAGTTATACTTTGAAGATCAATATCTGGTAAGTCCTGAAAATCTGAAATTTGAGATAGATTTTACCCAATTTTTTCAATATTACAAAGTTTTGAATTCAAAATTTCTTGCAGAAAAAATTGGAATGAATCCATCGTTATTGTCTCAATATATTCAAGGACATAAGAAGCCTTCAGATATTCAGACTGAAAAAATATTGACTGGAATTCACCAAATTGGGCAGGAATTGTCGGAAATGAATTTAATCTTCAGAAGTTAAAGAATAAACGATAATTCAAAATAATCCGATTTGGCGAAATGTAATGTTGTTTTTGTTACCAATACAAAGGTCATATCTTTGGATAGAAAAAATGTTTATGCTCTTACAAAAATTGTCAATTATCCTCATTATTTCTGTAAGCTCATTATCTTCAATGAGCCAAAATGAAGGTGAAATACCGGTCAAACAGCCATACAAATTCAGGAAAAACCAGCATGTTATCAGTTATTCACCACTCGCTTTTTTTGGTTATAATTATGCTTACAGTTTTAATCCACATCTTACTTATGGAGTTGGAATTTCTTTGGGTTTGAACTATTATCCCGGATACAGAATTCCCAGCGGACAGTTGGCAAAAGTTGCCTTTTTTTACAGAAACTATGTGCGCGATAACACATATTTCAACCTTGGTATTGTAGAATCAATTCTTTTGGATGACAATCTGTATCGCTTAATTGGAATGGAATCAGAAATATTTTATGGGTGGAACCAGATAAAAATAGGTCATGGAGTTCAGGCTGGATTTATTTTCGATGAATGGGGTGATTATAAGTCTGATGTCATCTTTCCAGTATTCAATCCTATAATTATCCAGATTAATTTGCCCAGACAATGGTAGATTTTATTCAAGATTAATGGTACATCCGTTCAATTAACTCTTTATTCTTCTCCAGTATGATCTTTCTCCGAAGCTTCATGGTAGGTGAAAGTTCGCCCTTTTCGACGCTCCAGTTTTCGGCGAGAAGCCTGAATCTCTTCACTTGTTCTATCTTGTCGAGCCGGCTGTTGATCAAATCCACCTCTTTTTGTATTCGTTTGATGATCCTTTCGTCCATAATGGCTTCTTCCGGTGAAGTGTAGGGATGGTTCTTCACTTTGCACCACGACTCGATATGCTCGAAATTGGGAACGATCAAAGCTGTTGTGTAGTTCCTGTTTTCGCCAATAATGATGACGCTGTCAATAAACGGCGATTCCCTGAACTCGTTTTCAACAACCTGCGGAGCAATATATTTTCCGCCTGAGGTTTTGAAAATTTCCTTTTTCCGGTCGGTTATTTTCAGATAAACCCCTTCGATCCATTTGCCTATATCGCCGGTGTGAAACCAGGCTTCACCGTCAATAACGTCTTTAGTGAGATCAGGCTGCTTGTAATAACCCATCATTAAGCCGGGACTTTTGCAAAGTATTTCGCCGTCCTCAGCAATCCTTATTTCAACACCCGGTAATTTTTTTCCTACGGTTCCAAATTTTACTCCCCCTTTTTCGAAATCGCTGACAGCCACAACCGGAGACGTTTCCGTTAGTCCGTAGCCTTCCATGATCTTGATTCTGGCACACCAGAAGGTTCTTGAGAACACCGGGTTCAGGCTTGCGCCGCCTGTAACGATCACTTGCAGTTTACCGCCGAAGGCTTGCCTCCATTTACTATAAACCAGCCGGTCGGCGATGATACGCTGAAATTCGTAAAACCAGCCGTTTTTTTCCTCAAATTCGAAACGGTGAGCCAGGTTCAAAGCCCAGAAAAAGAGCTGTTTTTTGAACCCTTTCAAGCCCCTTCCTGTTCGGACAAGCTTGCCATACGTTTTCTCAATCACCCGCGGAACCGCACAGAAAAATTCAGGGTGAACCTCCTTCATGTTGTCGCGCAGTTTGTCTATGCTTTCTGCATAGTATATAGAAACGCCGTTGTACTGGTAAACGTAATTGAGCATGCGTTCATACACATGGCAGAGAGGCAGAAAACTCAGAGCCGTACTGACCGGATTTTTACTGAGAATATCGGAGCAAGCCATGAAGTTGCTGATAAAGTTGCTGTGCGAGAGCATGACACCTTTCGGATTGCCCGTTGTCCCGGAGGTATAAATAATGGAAGCCAGGTCGCTGCCCGAAATACCTGATTTAATCGCCTCCAGTTCGAAATGAGCGTTTTGACCGCCTTCTTCGAGAATGTCGGACCAATGATTCAGGTCAACCGTCTTCTCGATCGTATAAACCTTTATCAGTGAAGGAATTTCCGGAAGAATGCCCGCAATCCGGTTGTAGATTTCCCGGTTCGAAACAATGATATACTTTACTTCAGCCTCTTTAAAAATATATCGGTAATTGGCTTCGCTGATGGTTGGGTAAATCGGAACCTGAACGGCGCCGATCTGCATCAGAGCCATGTCGAAGAAGTTCCATTCCGGTGAATTATTAATGATGGTGGCTACAGTATCGCTCTTGCGGAGACCGAGGGCATAAAATCCCCGGCTAAGGCGGTCGGCAGTATCGCTGTATTCCTTTACAGACCAGGTTTTCCATTGACCACTTACTTTACCTGCGAGTGCAGTTTTACGGTCGGGATAATTTTCAAGGTAATTTGTTAGTAAGTCAAAAAGGCGGATAATTTTTGTCATAAGCGTATGATTTAATGAATCCTGGTAGCCAGGCGAACAAAATGAAAATTCTCAAAAAATCCTATTAATCCTTACCGGAAAAAAGTTTGTCGATCGTTTCCCGGTATTTGTTGCAGATAAAGTTGCGGCGTAGTTTCAGGTTCGCTGTCAGTTCTCCCGATTGTATCGCCCATTCCGAATCCATGATTTCGAAATTGCGAATCTGCTCAAAGCTGCCGAGTTTCTTGTTTGCATCCTGTACTTCTTTTCTGAATCGCTTTATGATTTCGGGATGCCGGATGATTTCACTGTCGCTTGAATATTCGATATTTTTTTCAGTGCAGAAAGAACGAAGATGGTTAAAATCCGGAGCAATCAGCGCAGCAGCATATTTTTGGTTTTCACCCACAACCAGCGCTGCATCTATAAACGGTGACTCCACCAACAGGTTTTCGATATGCTCTGGGCTGATGTATTTTCCCATAGCCGTCTTAAAGAGCGCTTTTTTTCTTCCTGTGATTTTCAGGTGACCTTGCGGTTCGATGAGGCCAAGGTCACCGGTATGAAACCATCCTTCAGGATCAATCGCCTGAACGGTCAGTTCTGGCTCTTTGAAATAGCCCGACATTACATTCGGCCCTTTGCAGAGAATTTCTTCATCGTTGGCAATTTTCACATCAACCCCTTTAATCGGTTTTCCAACAGTACCGAATTTTCTGCCTCCCGGTTCAAATGTATTTACTGCAATTACCGGGGAGGTTTCTGTCAGTCCGTAGCCCTCAAGAACAGGAATCTGAGCTGCGGTAAATATCCTCGAAAGCCTTGGCTGTAAAGCCGCGCCTCCGGAGACAATCACTCGCATATTGCCGCCTAATCCTTCCCGCCATTTGCTAAAAACAAGCTTGTTTGCAATAGAAAGCTGCTGCTTATAGAATGGGCTCTTTCCTGAAATGTCATAATTGATTCCGAGCCGTACTGCCCAGAAAAATATTGCTTTTTGCAGAAAGCTCAGCTTTCTTCCTTTGGCAATGATCTTGTCGTACACTTTTTCAAGCAGGCGGGGTACGGTCGTCAGGATGTGAGGCTTTATTTCTTTGATATTATCTGCTATAGTGCCCATGTTTTCTGCATAATAGATCGAAACACCAAGGTAATGGTAAATATAGATATTGGTTCGCTCATAAACATGGCTCACCGGCAGATAACTGATACACCGGCTGGTTTCATCCACCGGAAAGATATGAAATAGTGCCAAAACGTTGCTGATGATGTTAGTGTGCGAAAGCATTACGCCCTTGGGATTGCCTGTAGTTCCGGAAGTATAGATCAGGGTGGCTATATCATCCGGTTGTATGCTGTCGCTGATTGCTGATAATTTTTCTGGAGCCGGATTCGCTATACCCAGTTCGATCAGGTCGCCGAGATACCTGGCTTCATCCATTTTTTTAAAGGTATATACCCCCTCGATAGAGGGAATTTCAGGCAGGATGTGATTGATTTTTCCCAACAGTTCCTTGCCGGCAACGAAAACAAATTTTACCTCTGCATGTTTCAGGATGTATTTATAATCCGATTCGCTGATGGTTGGATAAATTGGAACATGAATGGCTCCGGTTTGTAAAATTCCCATATCAAGGAAATTCCATTCCGGGCGGTTTGATGTAATCGTCGCGATCTTGTCGCCCTTTTTAACTCCGAGCTTCAGAAACGCATAACCGATGTTATTCGCTGCTTCGATGTACTTGTCAATGCTGTACTTTACCCATTTGCCGTCTTCCCTGCCCGCGAGGGCATCCGCCTTGGGCTTGAAGACTTGTTTATACCGAGGCAGTAAATCAAAGATACGTGTTATTTCCATTGTCCTTTGACCGAATTCTCTTTAACATGAAGTTGCAAAAGTAATATTTTTCACCTCTGCAGGTTTTTTCAAGTCAAAGGCTGAAACAATAACAGTTTTTTTTATTCCGGATTTAATTAACCAGCTATTAACCTGCGTCAGGTGATTTATGAAAAGTCGTTGCATTCGCCTGAGCCATCGGCATAATCAGCAGATCGCTGATGTTCACATGAGCAGGAGCCGTGGCAACATAATATACAGCATCTGCCACATCTTCGGGAGTGAGAGGCTTATATCCCTCATAAATTTTTCCTGCCCTGTCCGTATCTCCTTTAAATCTTACTTCTGAGAACTCTGTCTCTACTGCTCCCGGAGCAACTTGTGAAACTTTGATATTATGCCGGAAAAGATCGAGCTGCATAGCTTTGGTAAGCCCATCGACCGCATGTTTGGTAGCACAATAGACATTGCCTTTGGGATACACTTCCTTACCGGCAATCGAACCGATATTGATGATTTGACCCGATCCGTTGCGGATCATCAGTTCCGATACAGCGCGGCTCACATACAGCAATCCTTTCAGGTTGGTATCTATCATGGTATCCCAGTCGCCGAAGCTTCCTTCCTGAACCGGATCAAGTCCAAGAGCAAGGCCTGCATTATTAATCAGAACATCTATCTTGTCCCATTTTTCATCAAGGAATCCGATTGCATTTTGAACTTCTTCATTTTTTTGAATATCAAATCTGAGCGAAAGAACTTTGACTTTATGGTTTGATTCAATTTCTTTTGCCAGGGTTTGTAGCCTGTCATTTCTTCGTCCGGTGATGATGACATCATATCCATTTTGTGCGAATTTTATTGCACAGGCTTTGCCAATTCCGCTTGTTGCACCGGTAATCAAAACTATTTTATTCATTCCATATTATTTTTCCCGCAGATTCCGATGAATTCCGCAGAGATTACATACGATCTATACTGTGTGATCATCGGGAGATTTTATCATTTAACTAATATATTTCATCGTCATTTATTTCTTGCAGAATGCGAAGATTTTCGCAGAGATATAGTCTGCGAAGATCTGCGTGATTAGTGGGAGATTTTATCCTTTATCCATTCCCGTGCATTCACAAAAGCCTCTACCCACGGTGAAATTTCATCCTGTTTCCGGTCCTCTGGATAATATGCACAGTGCCATGGAAATATTGACCTTTCGAGATGCGGCATCATGACGAGATGCCT
>Ga0194127_10009656_pt1 | contig 10102 bp, 10 predicted proteins | sample TA2KigC100mmetaG_FD_148624 | JGI IMG/M metagenome (GOLD analysis project Ga0194127, IMG submission 148624) | Freshwater microbial communities from Lake Tanganyika, Tanzania - TA2015036 Kigoma Deep Cast 100m | ecosystem: Environmental > Aquatic > Freshwater > Lake | place: Tanzania: Lake... | reverse complement strand
GGGGGTGACCAGGATGTACGCCTCGTCGAATTCGGGCATGTCATCGGAGCCTGCGCCATAATCGCCATTTTCGTCATTGAGCATGGCTTCCAGGTCGATGAGACAGGCGGGGGAGGGGCCGGCGGATGATTCATCGTCCCCTTCTTCTTCACCATCATCTCCTTCCTCATCGTAATCCTCTGCATCCTCTTCATCGTCATACTCCTCGCCATAGGAGGAATCGTCCTCATAGTCCTCGTCCGCGCCTGTGCAGGCAACGCTCAGGGAAACGATTGCCAGGAGGATGAACAGGAAGGTGAATAGTTTTTTGGTCATGGGTGTCTCCTTGTTGCTTGGGCATCCGCACCCGGGTTGCCCGGTGAAGGTAATGCATCGCTTATTTCAAGCGCCGGAAATCCCCGTCGCGCACGGTCATGCCGGAGGCGTCCAGGTGTTCCAGCAGCGCCTGGACGTACTTGCGGCTGGCGCCAAGCAGGTCGCGCACTTCCGCCAGGGTGAGTTGTCCCTTTTCTTGCAGGGACTGGCGCACCAGCCCGGCCATCTTCTCGAAGGCTTCCCGCTCGAAGACGACCTCGCCCGAAACCTGCACCAGGTCGCCGGCTTCGAGCAGGGCACTGTAGATGTCCTCGTCCGTTTCAGCCTGGCATTCCTTGACCGAGGGCGGGGCGGCCGGCGTGGCGCGGAAACGCGCCAGCAGTTTGTCCACCTTCACCTGCTGGAAGGGTGTGAATCGCACCACATGTCCGGGCAGGCAGATCCATTTTGGGTTGTCGGCCAGGAGGTTCGCAGCCGCCAGGCGCTGGATGGCCAGGTTGAAGAGGCGCGGCTGGAGTTTGAGGCGGCTCTTGAGTTCCTCGCGCGGCATCCCGCGCCGCAGCGGGTAGGCCTGGTGGAAGGCGGTAAGCGCTTCGGTTGCCTGGTTGCGCAGGGCCGCCCAGCGCTGGCCGGAGACAAGCAGGTCTTCGAGGGCGACCACCTGGCCGGAAGCGGCCAGTTCTTTGAGGGCGGCGGCTGCCGCGCCTGGTTCGAGGCGCGAACGGACGATGACGTCCTTCACCAGCGCCGGGCCGAGGGCAATGGAGGCCTGCAGCAACACATCGGCCGGGGAGCCGGCCAGGAGCGAGCGCAGGTTTTCGAGCACGGTTGCGTCGAATCGCCGGTGGCGCTTCCCGGGCTGCGGATCGACCACCTTGCCGCCGCCGAGCGTCTCGCCCGGGGATGGGCGGCGCAGGATGTACCGGTCGCCGCGCACCGCGACCAGCGGGTGGCGCAAGTCGAGTTGCAGCCAGCCCTCCTGGCCTGGTTCCAGCGTCTCCGTTCCTAGCAGGCGCACATCGGCAATGGTCTCGGCAGCCCCGATGAAGAGTTTTACCTCGTCGGCGTGGCGCAGCGGGGCGGAGGCGTCTGGCAGGAGGCGGAAGGAAAGGTCCAGCCGTTGGGTTGGCTGGTAACAGCCGGGGCGGGTCACCACCTCGCCGCGCCGGATCTGTCCCACATCGAGGCCCGAGATATTGACCGCCGTCCGGCTGCCGGGCTGGGCGGTCTGCTCTTTCTTTTTATGGGTCTGGAGGCCGCGGATGCGCCCGCTCCGCCCGGAAGGCAGGATGACCACATCATCCCCCGCCGAGAGTTGGCCGTCGCCCAAGGTTCCGGTGACGACCGTCCCGAAGCCGGAGATGCTGAAAACCCGGTCGACAGGCAGGCGCGGGCGGCCCAGGTCGGGGCGGGGCGGCTGTTCGTCCAGGATGCGGCCCAGGGCCTGGAGCAGTTCCGGGAACCCGGCCCGGGTGCGCGAGGAAACCCGCATGATGGGGGCGTTGGAAAAAGAGGTCTGCCGCAGGATTTCCCGGATGTCGTTTTCCACCAGCGCCAGCCAGTCGGCGTCTTCGACCAGGTCGACTTTCGTCAACGCCACCAGCCCGGCCTGGATCTGGAGCAGGTCGAGGATCGCCAGGTGCTCGCGCGTCTGGGGCATGACGCCCTCGTCGGCGGCGATCACCAGCAGGGCGGCGTCGATCCCCCCAATGCCGGAGAGCATGTTTTCTATGAAATCGCGGTGACCGGGCACATCCACGATCCCCACCTCCTGGCCGTTGGGCAGGTCCAGCCAGGCGAAGCCCAGGTCGATGGTCATCTCGCGTTCCTGCTCCTCCTTCAGGCGGTCGGGGTGGATGCCCGTCAGGGCCGCGATGAGGGTGGATTTCCCGTGGTCGACATGGCCGGCGGTTCCGATGACGCGCATGGCAGTCCCCCCGCGCCGCGCCGGCGATGCGCTCGTAGGCCGAAAGCAGTTCGTGGATCTGGGCCAGCAAGCCTTGCAGGTATTCGGTTTGGGCTTCCTGGCCCTGGTCGAGGATGTCCTGTTGGGTCTGGGAAAGGTCTTCGATGGCGGTCAGGCGGTCGTTCATCTTCTCGATGCTGGAGCGGTTATCCTTTTGCTGTTCCTCCTGGGAGAGGGAAAAACCCGTCCAGCGTTTCTGCTCATCGGTTTTGAATGTGACCCATTCCTGGCGGAAGCGGTCTTCTGCCAGGCGCTGCATTTCTGAGATCTCGTTGATGCGGCGTTCGAAGCGGCCGGCCATCTCCTCATAGGATTCCTGGGCGCGTTTGGCGGCGCGTTGGATGGCATCCCATTCGGCCAGTTGGGTGGTCAGTTTCTCGGATTGGCTGGTGAGTTTGTCGTAACTTTCCTTCCAGTCTTTGAGTCCCTGGTCGCGCTGGACCTGGAGCCGGGTCTGCTGGTCGAAGAAGGCGGCCTGCGCCTGCTTCCGTTCCGCCTCGGCCGCCAGCATCTCGTTCAGGCGGTTCTCGAGGCGGCGGATGGAATCGTTGTGGACATCCATCTTCTCCCGCAGTTCGTCCACCCGCTTGCGGCTGGCGCTCAGTTCGCCCTGGGCGTCGCCCAGGCGCTTGGTGTCCTGGCGGCGGTTCTCCTCCAGCACCTTCACGGCACGCTGGGTCTCCTCGTTGGCGCGGGTGATCTCCTCGGCTGTTTTCTGCACCTGGGTCACCAGGCGCGCCAGGTGGCTTTCCTCTTCGGCGCGGGCGGCCAGGTTGCGCGCCATTTCGGTGATGGCGTCGGTCGATTTGCGCATTTCGGCCAGCGCACGGTTGACGCGCTGGCGCTCGTTCTTCCAATGTTTTTCGTTTTCCGTCTCCAGGTTCGTCCGGGTCTCCTCGATCCTGCCGACCAGTTCCTGGCGCTGTTTGGCGACGGCGTGTTCGAATTGGTCAAGCCGCGCCGCCAGGCTGGAGAGGCGTGCCAGTCCTTTTTGGATCTCCTTCGCCAATTTCGCGAAGGCATCCTGGCTGGTTTCCAGGCTGGCCTGCCGGGCTTCCAGTGTGGCGATCCGGTCCTTGTCTTTGCGCCGTTCTTCATCCAGCCATTCCAGGCGTTTTATGATCTGTTCGAATTCCATTGCGGGAGTCTCCAGTTTGGATCGCCTCGAGTAGAGGACGGATTGACGGGGGTGTTGCCTGTCCGTGATTATACTGCGGCTTGCAGGTTACCGGCCGAGATGCTCGAACAGGCCGGGCAGGCGCGCCAGGAGCGGGGCGGTCCATTGCGGGAAGGATCCCATCAGGAATAGGATCCCCAGCCCCAGGCCGAGTGTGATGCGCTGCGGGAGTGTTTCCCGCGTTTCCCAGGTTGTCCGGCCGGGAGCGGCGACCAGTACGGCCAGGGTGCGGACGGCTCCGGCGACCAGGCCGAGGGTCCCCGCCAGGAGCAGGGCTGCAATGGCCGGCGATTGCGCAGCCAGTTGAGCCCAGAGCGCCTGCCGCACCGGGAAGCCTGCCAGCAGGGGAAAACCGGTAAGCGAGAGTGAAGCCAGCACGATCCCCGCCGAGGCCAGGGGATGGGTGCGCGCCATGCCCTTGACGGCGCTGAAGCGCAGGCTGGGCTGGACAGTCTCCAGCGCGGAGATCGAAAATGCCCAGAGCGCCAGGCCCAAACTACGCGGGATGAGCATCAGGATGAACAGTTCGATGCCGGCCTGGTTTCCGAGGCTGAGCGCCAGCAGCGACAGGCCGATCTCGGCCATGACGGAAAAGCCCAGCAACCGGCCCAGGTGGCGCTGGAAGGCAGCCCACACCCCGCCGGACACGATCATCACAGCGCCAATTGCCTGCAGGATGACCGCCAGTTCTGGCGCCTCGCGGATCCAGGCGTAGTGGTCCATAAAACCCAGTCCGAAGAGCAGGGCCGAGGTGGGGAGCAACCAGAAGATGAACCCGGCCTTGTACACCGGTGTCTCTTCGGCCAGCATGGGGATCCAGGAAGAGAAGGGGAAGATGGACAGCAGGAGAGTGAAGCCGAGGCCGAGCAGGATGGCTGTCTGTTGCACCAGGACCAGGTCGCTGGGACTGGCTTCGATGCCAGCCAGCAGCCAGCCTGAAAAAAGGATGAACGGCAGCGCCAGGGTCTGCAAAATGAGGAAACGCAGCAAGCCACGCCCGGCCGGTTTCCCCTTTATCATCAGGAGTGGGATGGTCAGCAGGATGGCAAGTTCGATCAGCAGCGAGGCATACAGGAAAGGCTCCACAGCCTGGGCTGCAACCAGCAGGGCGGTGACTGCCAGGCCGACCGGCGCCAGCCGGCGGGCAGTCCCGGCAGCATCGGAAACGACCAGCCAGGCAGCGGTGGTGGCGTAGATGATCGCCAGCAGCGGCATGTCGGCATTGGCGAGCAGGAAGCGGCGTCCCAGCACGTCGAGGGTTGTGGCAACCTTGAGAGACAATGAACCAAGCGTCAGCACAGTGTCGAGCGGCAGCATCCAGGCCAGCAAGGCCAGCGCCAGCGAAATGCAGCCAGCCAGCCAGGCTTGCAGGTTGCTGCTGCGGACGAACCAGATCAGGAAAGCCGCCGCCAGCGGCAGTAAGATCCAGATGACGGGGGCGTTCATGTTTCCACCTCCGGCTCCGGGGCATGGATGAAATAAGCGCCTACCAGCGCCAGCCCCAGGTTGATCCCGGCCAACAGGGCAGTCACGAGGATCGAGCCTTCCAGGAATGCGTAAACGGTCTCGAAACCGGCCAGGAGGGTCAGCAAGCCCAGCGCCACCCGCATTGGCCGGGCAGTCATCCCCAGGTGCGCCACTCCCAGGCTGATGAGCAGCGCTCCGCCCCAGGCTGCCGGAGCCGGGACGACACCCAACCAGCCGGTGACTGCCGGGGCGATGGCAGCCGTCACCGCAACCGCCAGGCCGGCCACCAGCAGCCGGAAGGCGCGACCCTCCGGCCAGGCCGGTTCGAAGGTATCTTCGGCCGGCGCGTTCATCTGCGAGATGCCAAGAACTGCGGCTGCCATCCAACCGGTGACCAGTTTGACGGCTGCCATGCCTACCGGCCAGTGCCGTGAGACCAGCCAGAAAACTCCCAGGTAGATCGCTGCCAGGAGGATCAGGCTCCAGCGCCAATTGCGGAGTACGAGCAGGCCGGCAGCGGCGCCCATCAACAGAAGAACAGAAAACCAGTCCAGGAAGATGACCATCTTCAACCCGATTGGGAGAGAAGTGAGACCAGCAGAACCAGCAGAAGGAGCGACCACAGGATTCCGCCATCCCCTTCGAGCAGGGAGAGGATCGAATTGACAAGCCGCCCCAGGCTGCGGTAGATGCCCCACAGGAATCCGGATAACCGGCTGAGTCGCAGGATATCCAGCCAGCGTGTGGGCAGGGAGGCAATGGGGCGCACCCGGCCGCGGGCGCGGAGCGAGAGCCATGCGACCGCCGCGGCGAGCGGGACGCCCGGCAGGCCGGCCCACCAAAGGCCGACCTGCATCGCACCGTCCCAGCCCCACACGCCGAGCAGCAGGATGGAGAGCACAGGCAGGCCCAGTCCGAGCGGGTAGAGCGCCCGCGCCCAGCGCGGGTGGGATTCGAGTGCACTGTCGCCGGGGTGCAATGCATGGCGGATGAATCCGGCCACCAGCAGCGCCTGCACCGGCAGGAAGGCCAGCCAGACCAGCAAGGGGGTCCCCTGCCAGACGGAGGCGGCCAGGGTGAACGGCCAGGCCGTCAATCCAAGGATGGCCAGGGCGGGCAGCCACAGGATGGTGCGTTTCCGGGCGGAGTAGGTGAAGAGCAGGGTCCCAGCCAGCACCAGGCTGATGCCCCAGGCGATGCTCCCGACCGGGTTTCCGCCCAGGGTCGCCGCAACCGCCAGCGAACCGGCGCCGATCAACCAGAACGGGCGACCGGTCAGTTCATCGGAGGCGCGCAGCCACATCCAACTGGTGTAGATGCCGGCCAGCGCAAGCAGGACGAAGAGCGCCGGCGCCAGCGGCGAGTCCATCCCGCCAGCGGGGATGCGTCCCAGCAGGGCCAGGCTGGAGGCGGCGGAGACCAGCCGCAGCGAAGTGCCAAAACCGCGCCGCAGCAGGGCTTCCTGGTAGGGCAGGTGCAACGGCAGGACTCCCAGCCGCATCCCAACTGCCAGGAGAAGGTAGATGCCGGCTTGGGGCGGGACGGCGCGCAGGTCGAGCGGGGCGCCGCTGGAGGCGCTGGAGATGCCGGCCCACAGGACAAGGCCGCTCCCGGCCAACCGGGCGGTGAAACCGACCACCACGCTCTCGCTCTTATCCCCGCCGGTGGCAGCCAGGCCGATCAGCAGTTCGGCCAGGTCGAGCGCCGACCATGCCAGCAGCAGCGTCAGCGCGTTCTCAGCCGTCACAGCCAACAGACCGGAGGCTGTCAACACCATGATGCCGCTCCAATGGAGCGGCTCCCGGTTCTCACGCACCACGGAGGTTACGACGATCGCCAGCGCCATAATGGTCAAGCCGGCGGCGTAAGGCCAGGAGCGTCCGTCCACCAGCCAGGCCGGGGAGGAGAGGGATGCCGCGAACGGCTCCCAGCCCAGCGGGTCGAATCGGACGGGCAGCCAGGCCTGCCACAATGCAACACAAACCACTGCCGCCAGGGCGCCGGCGCTGGCGACCAGCCAGAAGTAACGGAATGCAGGACGCGCCAGGTGCAGGATGGTCAGGATGGCAGCGTTCAGGAGCAGGAAGATGACCGGGAGCAGGATGAGCATGGCTGCGGGTATTGTATCAAAAATGTCCTTTTTCTGCTGTTCTCATGTAAAATAACGCCCAGAGAGATCCCACACGGGCCGGTGCATGAAAAACCTGCCGTGCCCTTTTCCCGAATGAGCCAAAGGAGAGTCCCATGCCGCGCTACAAGATCATCGTCAATCCCACTTCCGGGCGAGGCTATGCCACCCGCTGCCTCCCGGAACTGGAGGAGTTGCTGAAGAGAGCCGGGTTGGATTACGATCTGGTGCAGACGGAACGTCCCTGGCATGCTGTCGAACTGGCCGAGCAGGCGGCGCGGGATGGCTATGAAGTCGTGGCGGTTGCCAGCGGCGACGGGACCGCCAACGAAGCGCTGAACGGCCTGATGCGGGCGCGCAGTGCAGGTTTCAAGAAAACGGCCATGTCCATCATCCCGGTTGGGACGGGCAACGATTTTGCCTACGGCGTCTATATGCGCGGCGACCTGGAGACCAGCGTCAAAGCCCTGTCCGCCGACCGCCGTATCACAATGGATGTCGGGCTGGTGAAGGGCGGCGATTTCCCGGACGGCCGCTACTTCGGCAACGGGGTGGGTGTGGGTTTCGACGCCGTGGTCGGTTTCGTGGCAGCCCGCATCCGCTGGACGCGCGGCCTGCTGGCTTACCTGATCGCAGTGCTGCAAACCGTTTTCATTTACTTCAAGGCGCCGACCGTCCGCATCCAGTATGAAGGGAAGGAGATCGTCCAGCCGTCGTTGATGGTGTCCATCATGAACGGTCAGCGCATGGGCGGTGGGTTCTTCATGGCGCCCAACGGCAAGCCGGATGACAACCGGCTCGACCTGTGCATCGCCGAACAGGCCGGGCGGCTGCGGGTCTTCGGTCTGGTGCCGCATTTCATGAAAGGCGACCAGGAAACCCAGAAAGAGATCAAGATGGGACAGGCCAGGCAGGTGACAGTAACTGCCGTCCAGGGCAGCCTGCCTGCTCATTGCGATGGCGAGACCCTCTGCAAGGAAGGCCGCCAACTGACCATCGAACTGCTCCCGAACCAACTCGAGTTCGTCTGCCAAGGGCCGGAAGCATGAACCTGGCCGGGCGCACCCTGGTTGGGATCGTCCAATTTGGGACATCCATCCTGTGCCGCATCGACCGCGCCCCGCTGAAACAGGTGCCGCGTCGCGGGCCGCTCATCCTGGTCACCAACCATATCGGCTCGCTGGAGGTGCCGCTGATGTTCGCCCATCTCCAGCCGCGGCCCCTGACCGGCTTTGCCAAGATCGAGACCTGGGACAACAAGTTCATGGGCTGGCTCTTCGATCTCTGGCAGGCCATCCCCATCCGGCGCGGCGAAGCGGACCTGGAAGCCATGCGGCGCGGCCTGGAAGTTCTCGAGAGGGGCGGCATCCTGGCGCTCTCCCCGGAAGGGACGCGTTCCCGTCACGGGCGGCTGCTGCGTGCCCGTCCCGGCGTGGCGCTGGTGGCGCTCCGCTCCGGCGCGCCGATCCTGCCGATGGCGCACTGGGGAGCCGAGGATTTCTCTTCCAACATCAAACGCGGCAGGCGCACGGATTTTCACATCCGGGTCGGTAAACCGTTCCGCTTGAAAGCCGGAGACAGGCAGAAGACCAGCCGTGAGGCGCGTCAGGAGATGGTGGACGAGATCATGGGGCAGATCGCAGCCCTCCTGCCCGAGGAATACCATGGCGAATACGCCGGGCGGGTCCCGGGCGCTCCGCGTTACCTGGAGTTCCTGGATTGAGGCGCGCCATGGTGCGGATCGTCCTGCGCGAGCGGGAATTCGAGGTCCGTCCCGGCATGACTTTGCAGGCGGCCCTCGACAAGATCGCGATCCTGCCGGAGGCGGTGCTGGCAACCCGCAATGGGGAGTTGATCGAAGAGGATGAGATCCTGGTGGAGGGGGAGACGATCCGCCTGGTGGCAGTCATCTCCGGCGGGTAAAGTTGCAGCCATGAAATGCCGGAACTGCAGCCAAAAGGCGACAGTCAACATGCGCCAGCATAAACTGGCGCTCTGCAAGGAACATTACCTGGAATGGGTCCCGGCCCAAACTGAACGGATCATCAGAAAATATGAAATGTTCACCCGCCATGAGAAGGTGTTGGTGGCTGTCTCCGGCGGCAAGGATTCGCTCTCTCTCTGGGATATCCTAATCCGCCTTGGTTATCAAGCCGATGGCCTGTACCCCGGCCTGGGCATTGACGAAGGGCTTCATTATTCGACCGAGTCCCGCCGCTTGAACGAGAAGTTCGCCTCGGAGCGGGGAATGAAGTTGCATGTCGTGGATGTCGCAGAGGTTTACGGCGAGACCATCCCTGCGATTGCCGCCCGCACCCATCGCGGCAAGGAAAAACCCTGTTCTGTTTGCGGCCTGACAAAAAGGCATGTGATGAACCGCATCGCCCGCGATATGGCGTACGATGTCCTGGCGACCGGCCACAACCTCGACGACGAGGCGGCCGTCCTGCTGGGCAACACACTGACCTGGTCGGGGGAATACCTGCTGCGGCAGGGGCCGGCGCTGCCCGGGACGCCGGGCCTGGCGCGCAAAGTCAAACCGCTCTGCCGCTTCTACGAGCGTGAGATGGCTGCCTATGCCATCCTGCGAGGGATCGAGTATGTCTATGATGAATGTCCCTTCGCGGCCGGTTCCACGTCCATATTCAACAAGCAGTTGTTGAACGACCTGGAGCATGAACGCCCCGGCGCCAAACTGGCTTTCTATCTCAGGTTCCTGGAAGCGCGTAAGGCGGGTCTGTTCGCCGGGCGGGAGGATGTTCAACAGGAATTACAACCCTGCGCCAACTGCGGCCAGCCGACCTCCGCTCCCGGCCTGTGCGCTTTTTGCAGGATGGTTGCGACCGGGAAAGCGGTCGTAGCGCCAGGCCCCGGCCAGGAAACGGAGGCATGATGCAGAAACAGTATCGCTATTTCGATTGGATCATGTCCGTCTTCGTGACAGTACTCGTGGTGAGTAATATCGCTTCATCTGCCAAGATCGTGGACTGGGGTGTCTCTCTCGGCGGCATCCCGCTGGCATTCGATGCCGGGACGCTGCTCTTCCCTG
>Ga0194127_10009655_pt1 | contig 10103 bp, 7 predicted proteins | sample TA2KigC100mmetaG_FD_148624 | JGI IMG/M metagenome (GOLD analysis project Ga0194127, IMG submission 148624) | Freshwater microbial communities from Lake Tanganyika, Tanzania - TA2015036 Kigoma Deep Cast 100m | ecosystem: Environmental > Aquatic > Freshwater > Lake | place: Tanzania: Lake... | reverse complement strand
TCAAGTACGAGTGCGTCTACCTGCGCGATCTGGAGAACGGCATCCAGGCACGCGACTGGATTGGGGCGTGGCTGCGGCTGTACAATGAGGAGAGGCCCCATTCGAGCCTCAGCAACGACAGGACCCCAATGGAGGAGTACCAACTGCAGAAGGCGGCATGATGACAACCCGTGGAGTCCACCTTAGCTCAGCCGCCAACCTGTCCAGGAAAGCGGGACCACTTCTCACCTTCAGGCCCCGCGAGCGGACTTGGAGCTCCTTCTCGAGATGCCGCTTCAGGGTGTGCTTGATCTGCGTTCGCCAGATGTCCTCGCGCAACCCGCCGATCTCTTCGCCCAACCGCAGCACACGGCCGCTCGCGAAGCGAACATACTCGCTACCGGGCTCCGCGCTGACCTCGGCAATCTCGAAGCCCACTCGGTAGCAAGCCCGCTCGCCCGATAGCGTGAACAGATCCGAACCTTGCTTCACCGTGATGCTCTTTTCCTTCGGGCCTGCGCTCGTTTGAACTTGGATGCGCAGCTTTGCCTGGATCCGCGGCAGGTGCTGGATCGTCTCGATCCGGACGAAGGCATCGTTGGCAGCATCTTCTGCCGCTGCGCTCGCGACAACGATCTGCTTGACGAGCTTCAGCTCGAAAGCCCGCACAGGGTCCAGGCGGTAGACGAGGTTGTAGGAATGGCGGTGTGTGGCCGAGTAGCGGAGCGTGCAGAGCGGGTTCAGCGCTCGGATGGCTTCCTGCGCTCTCTCGGTCGAATCCACGCTCTGCGGCTCGTCGATGATGACGATCGGCCGGGCGGCCTGAGCGAACTCGATGGGCTGACGGCCCGAAAGTCGGTCGCTCTCCTTGTAGATGACGTTGCTCTTCTGCTCTTCCTCGGTGCCTGTGAAGTTCTTGCGGAAGGCATCGATGTTGATCACGAGGATCTGGAGCGTGTTGCTCGTGGCGAACTGCCGCAGACGGTTGATTCGCTTGGCATCGTAGACGAAGTGCTCGAAGGGCAGGTTGTTGTAGAGTGCGCGGAAATGCTCGGCAGTGATCGCGATGTTCTTGAGCACGCCTTCGCGGATCGCCACGCTCGGCACCACGATGACGAACTTCTGGAATCCGTAGCGGCGGGACAGCTCGAAGATCGTGCGCAGGTAGACGTAGGTCTTGCCCGTGCCGGTTTCCATCTCCACGGAGAAGTGCGGGCAGCTTCTCGGCTGGGCGGCGGGGCCGTCGAGCAGCTCCCAGGCATCGGGTGGGGCGACTGGGTCGGCGACCTCGATCTCGTTGCGCGTCTGAATTGCACGGAGGTTCTCGCGGAGCTTGTCCTCGGCCAGCAGGAGTCGGTTGCTAACTCCCAGTTCGGTCCTATCCTGGCCTGCGAAGAGCTGGCCGGCTTCGGGGAGCTTGATGACGGCGTATTCCGGACTCCCCTGCGGCTGGCCTTCGAAGAGGTCCGTGACCGCGGCTACCGCGTCGAGCTGGAACGTCTGGCTGGGGTCGAACTGGATCTTCATTCCGGTTCCTCTCCAGCGGTGTAGGCTTGGTCCGGGCGGTTTGTGGCTTCCGGGAAGCGCAGGCGCAATCGGCCATCGCGAACCATGGGGGTGAGGTACCGGCTCCGCAGGTTTGGGGCTGTCCGTCTGAGGAGCCTGGCCAAGTCCTCGGCTGTCAAGAAGCGCCCCGTGCAGAGCGCGTAGAGGGTGCTTTCCATGAGATCTGCCGGGACCTTCCCTCTTTGGGCCACCGGATCGGCGATTCTCTGAAGGGCCTCCTCGGCCTCATCAGAGCGAGCGGAGTCGGCCGGCAAATGAGCGGAGTCGGCCGGCAAATGAGCGGAGTCGGCCGGCAAATGAGTGGAGTCCCCAGGTAACTGAGCGGAGCCATCGGCAGGAAAGAGCGAGTGTCCGGAGTCCCCAGCGGGCGGCAGACGGTAAGTCGTCCAACGCCTGCGGCTGTCCGAAACCAGTAGCCCGCGCTCGCAGAGCCCTGTCAGCATCCGGGTGATGTCCACCGGGTGGTCCGTCAGGAGCTGCTGGAGGCGGGAGTTGGAAACCGCATCCTCCAGTGCGGCCGTGGCCAGGGCCTGGAGTTCCGCAGAGCCAAGGCTGGAGATCACGGGGCCGAACCGCTGCCGAAGCGAGTGCAGGGTTTCCTCCGGGATTAGGCTGGCCGTCGGTAAGGACAAGCCCACCCGATCCGGCTGGTCGAAGACCTCGATTCGCGGCGCGCGCCAGTGCTGATGGCGCCAACCGGCCCGAATCCTATCGGCTCCCGATCCGGCACGCTCGCCGCCTCCGATCAGCAGGAACATCTGCTGCAGCGAGGGATTGCGGCACTCGCTCACCCCTCCGCGATGGTACTGCTCCAGCGACACGAGCAGCGTTCCCGGATTGGAGACGAAGAAGCGGTTGGGATGGCGCTCGACGACAATGCCACCCGCTCCAGAGTAGTCAGCGTGGATCAGGGCGTTGACGAACGCCTCCCGCAGTGCTTCGTGAGTGGGGGTCACGTCGCGCCGCTGGTCACCCTCGAGGCGAAAGGGGGTTGGGATTCCTGCAGCGAGCTTGGGCCAGACCCTTACGTAGAACTGGAACAGGTTGGGCTCCCAGGTCCCATCCGGATAGATACGATCGCTCCAGCGCGTGCTTGGGTCGAGCTTCTCGCGGTAGTCCACGAAGTAGTTCGGGGCGACTTCGGGGTCGCGCAGCGCGAGATCCTTTCCGAACATGAGGATACCGGCGAGAGTCAGGCCTTCGCTTCCGGCCGAGCGATCGCATCGCCAGCCGCCGAGTCGAGTCAGGAATTCCACATCGGGCAGTGCCGCCCAGGGGTGATCCTCACCTTTGGCAAGCTGGAATCGTCGGCGGTACTGCGCCAGGCTGGAAGCATCGAGATCATTCAAAGCAAATCCGCGCGGGATGCGGTGATCCCGCGGCGTCTCGTCGGCGTCGGCCAGCATTCGTCGGACTTCGCCATCCCCGCAGCGGTAGTCGCCTTCGTGGCGCCGGCGCCAGGTGTGCCCGAGGGGGTTCCCACCGAGGTACACCGGACGCTGTGTCCGGCTTGCGCGCGGAACGCGAATCACGAGGAGCTTCGCGGCCTCGAGATCCACGATCTCGACCAGGTTGGGCTCCAGTAGGTTGAGGCTGACCTGGCCGCGATCGTTCAGGCCGTCCCAGAGCCGCTTCTGGTGCTGCGCCACCAAGGAGTCTGAGAGGCCGTCGAGGCGCACCTCGTCGTCTCGCTCGGAGGCGCCCAGGACAACGGTCCCGCCCTCGCTGTTCGCCATCGCGCTGTAGGTCTCCCAGAAGCTCCCGGGGAACCCGCCGCGCGCCGACTTGAACTCCCAGTCGGTCGTTTCGCCGATCTGCGCGGCAGCGAGAATGCGGTTGAGCAGGTTCATCGCAGGTCCATGTCCCCAGGCATCTCGTCCCAGATGCGACCTTCCAGGATGCGGCCGGAGCGCTTCTTGTTCTTTCCGCCCCACTGCTTGAAGAAGAAGGGCACCCCAGCCCTTTGACACTGATCGCGCAAGTCGGTTGCCCATTCGGGATTCATTGGCCGAGCCCCAGGACCGGATTCACCACCTACGATCACCCAATCGATGCCGCGCAGGTCGAGTCCCGGCAGCGGACCCAGAAGCGGCTCGATTGAAAGGAACTTGACTCGCGCCGCGGTGCTTCGTAGTTGGTCGATGCGGCTCTTGTACAGCGCCGTCTCAACACTCACACCCATCCAGACATTTGGCGCCCAGTGGAGCTTCGGGCTCAACTCCTCCAACCTGTCCCCCCTCTTTGTGAGGACCTGGAAGCGGTGCCTGTGTGCCCGCGTCATCACGGCGAAGACTTCGCGCACATAGGCTAGCGGCACTCCGGGGTGAAAAAGATCGCTCATCGAGTTCACGAAGACTGTCTGCGGCTTCTTCCATCTCAACGGGAGATCGAGCATGTGGCGCTGCAGAGTCAGCTCGAATCCGTTCGTGTAGTTGGCTTGCCCCATTGCCTTCAAGCGCGCGGCCATGCGCTCCGCATAGCAGTGCCTGCAGCCGGGGCTGACCTTCGTACAACCCGTAACGGGATTCCAGGTGGCCTCGGTCCACTCGATGCCAGAGCCTTGGGCCACTAGCTCACCTCCTTTAGCAGATGGTTTGCGATCCGGAGTGCGATGTCTCTTCCTCTCGCGTTTCCGACGGCGAAGCAAAGCAGGTAGAGCGGGTTCTGCTTTGAGTTGCGAAGCACGCCCGGAGTCGGCGCTACCCCGACGAAGACGCTTTCGAGCCGCTTATTGAAGTACTTGCCGATTGTCTCCATGCTTGCCTTGACGACACGTTCTTCGTCGCCGCCGAACAGGGTTGGCGTAACATCGACTCGATAGAACTCATCGTGCCAGTCCCGAGTGCCGAGCAGCAGGTCCAGCCTGCGCCGCCAGCCCTCGGGGATATCCCCGGACTTCTTGAGTAGCCGGTTCACCCCCATGCCGAGAGGGAACAACACCCAAAGATCGATAGCCTGGGTGCGGGCGACAGCTTCAATCGTTGCCCATTCGACTTGCATGCCGTACGGATCCAGGAAGAGCACGGCTCGCCGCGAACGCCAATCCCGAGAGCAGAGTGTACGGATCTCAGAGTTCGCATCACCCTGGCGGATCTCGATGTCCTTGGCCAGACTGGGAAACTCCGACTTCAGCGCCTCAAGCTGCGCGCAGCGCTCCGGACTGCGCTCGATGAAGACGTATCGCTCGAATCGAGGCTTGGCCGCCAAGGCGCGCCGTGCAGAGCCCTCGAGAAGCCTTTGCGTCTCAGCCTCCGCAAGGTCGGGAAACGGTAGTTCTAGGATGGACTCGGGCTCCTTGCGTCGTGCATCACGGTAGCCAGTTCCCGCGAAAGCATCGATGTAGAGCTTCTCGAAGTGAGCGTTCTTGAGCGCGGTCGTGTAGCTCGACAAGTAGCCTGCGAGTACATCGAGCTTATGCGTGGTCCAATCGCCACCGAAGAGATTCCCCTTGTTGTCACCCTTGCCGACCATCGTCCCCCTATACCGTCTTGAAGCTGGTGATCCCCTTGGTCTTGAAGATGTAGACAGCATTGGCCTTGAGTTGGTCGTTGCCTGCAAAGCCCTCCTCGAGGCAGACGACTCGCTTGGGTGTCCGGGCTGCCATAACGCGAATCAGATCAAGGGTCAGTGTCCGCTCGAGGCAGATGAGGAGTTCTCCGCTCCCCACGCTGTTCACCCGCTTCCCAGCCAGCTCGAGAGCCTCGACGGGTGAGGCGAGGGGGTAGCCGCTCTTGAGAAGGATCTCGTACAGCAGGTCCAGCTCTGAGCGGCCGTCACGGATGTGGTTGGCATGGAGCGCGAGTTGCTCAGCTAGCTGGTCGGCATCCTTGGACTGCTCCGCATCCCAGGTCGCGAAGTTCGACTCGGCCAGCTTGAAGACGCGGAAGCCGCGGTCGACCTTGGTGCTGCCTTCAAGGGCGAGCTTGCCGGAGTCGCCATCGGTGAGAGCTTGAGCGGCATGGCGGAGCCGCTCCTTCGCGATGTCTGCAATCGTCCGCAGCCGGGCTTCGGGTGTCGGTAGCGGTTCGGGGAGCTGGACGAGCAGGAATGTTCGATTGCCGCCATCGTCGCGATTCTGTTCGAGCACGGCATGGCCCGTAGGACCGCTACCCGCAAAGAAATCCAGGATAACGTCGCACTCCGTCGGCTGGGTCGCGATCTGCAGCATCCGGCGGATGAGCCCCGTTGGCTTGACGGTATCGAGGACGTTATCGGTGTGCTCAAAGGCGACATGTTCGAGCAGTTGCTTCTTGGCAACCTGCGTGTGGCCAACCTCGGAATAGGGCCAGAGTGTCTGAGGAATGCGACCCTGCTTCACCTCGGTACGGAATCGCTTGATTGCTGGAACGTTGTTTCCGTCCTCGCCCCACCAGATGCGGCCGTCTTGGTCGAGTTCGAGAAACCTGGACTTCTTCACGCGCCAGTAACTGCCCGTGGGAGGGCCGGCAATAGTCCGGCCTGAAGGACACTGTATCGCATAGGTGCCTTCGCTGTAGTAATTGCGCGCAGAGAGATCACTTGGCTTCCATGGCCCGCGCGGATCTTGATCCGGGTTGTCGTAGCGCGCTTCCATCTCGGCGGTGCGGGGAAGCAACCTAGGCCGCCAAATCTCTGCGTGCCGGGCGTAGACTACGATGTAGTCGTGGTCCTCTGAGAGGTGTCGTGCGGAGTTCTTGGGCGAGTAGACCTTCTGCCAGATCACGCAGGCGACGAAGTTCTCCTCCCCGAACACCTCGTTCATCAGCGCACGAAGGTTGTGCACTTCGTGATCGTCGCACGAGACGAAGATCACCCCGTCCTCACGCAGGAGATCCCGCGCCAGATAGAGGCGAGGGTACATCATGTTCAGCCAGCGGGAGTGAAAGCGGCCATCTGTGTCTGTGTTGGATCTGAATGGCTTGCCCCCGGCATCTGCCTGGCCGGTGTACTCAAGGTAAGTGCGTAGGCTCTCGGTGTAGTCGTCTGGGTAGATGAAGTCGTTGCCCGTGTTGTAGGGCGGGTCGATGTAGATCATCTTGACATTGCCCAGGTACGGTTTCTGTAGGAGCTTCAAGACCTCGAGGTTGTCGCCCTCGATGATGAGATGTCCCGTGCTATCGAAGTTGACGCTCTCCTCGGGACACGGCCGCAGCGTGCCCAGGCTCGGGGCCTGAATCGTGCGGAAGCAGTCGGCCTTGCCCGGCCAATTCAAACCGAAGCGCTCCTTGCCCACGTCCGCGGCTTCGCCCAGGGCGAGCTTCAGCTTCTCGATGTCGAGCTTGCCGGCTTCGGTGTGGATCTCGGGATATAGGCGCAACAGCGCTTGGCGTCGCTGCTCCGCTACATCCTGCGAGTGGAGGTCGAGCTTCTCGGATTCGTCAGTCGTCATCGTTCCCTCTCGCGGGCGGCCACGGTGAGGCTGAACCGCCGTGCCGATGACGGCGGCTCTTGGCTACTCCCAGCGCGGCGAGACTACTGTATCGCGACAACCCAGAGGAAATCCAGTCGGCAGATGAATGACCACTGCTGAGGTAGTATCAGGCAGGGCGCGCTTGCTTGGCCGAGTACCGCGCCGCGCCCGGCGCGCCGAGGAGGCGCAGCCCGTTGCCGATCACGAGCAGCGAGGCGCCCATGTCGGCGACGATGGCCATCCAGAGCGTCGCCTGGCCGGCCAGCGCGAGGCCGAGGAAGAGGAGCTTGAGCCCCAGCGCCAGCGCCACGTTCTGGCGGATCACCCCGAGCACGCGCCGCGAGTGCGCGACCAGCCAGGGCAGGCGGTCCAGGTGGTCCGTCATCAGGGCGATGTCGGCCGTCTCGATCGCGGCGTCGGTGCCGATCGCGCCCATGGCGATGCCGAGGTCGGCCTCGGCGAGAGCGGGCGCGTCGTTGATGCCGTCGCCGACCATGGCCACGGGGCCGGCCGCGCGCAGCGCGCGCACGGCGGCGGCCTTCTCGGCGGGCAGGAGCCCGGCGCGGATCGTCGGCGCGGCGCCTGCTGCCGAGAAGGCGGGGGCCAGCGCCTGCGCGGCCGCCTCGCTGTCGCCGCTCAGCACTTCCTGGCGCGCGAGGCCGAGCCGCGCGAGCGCGGCGAGGGCGGCCGGCGCCTCGGGGCGCAGGGCGTCACGCGCGGCGAGCAGGCCGAGCACGCGCTCCTCGTCGGCGAGCACGAGCAGGCTGTGGCCCGAGCGCTCGAGTGCCGTTCCTTCGGCCGCGAGCGCACCCAGCGGCCGGCCGAGCTCGGCCATCCAGGCCGGACTGCCGAGCCAGTAAGTGCGGCCGGCCACGCGGCCCTCGAGCCCGCGGCCGGGCAGCGTGGCCAGCGCTTCGGCAGCGCGCACGGTGAGGCCGCGCGCGGAGGCCGCCTCGCCAACGGCCGCGGCCAGGGGATGGCCGCTGCGCGCCTCGAGCCCCGCGGCGAGGGCCAGCAGTTCGTCCTCGGCGAGATCCGCCGCGGGCAGGACGCGCGCGAGCGACAGGCGGCCACGGCTGAGCGTGCCCGTCTTGTCGAAAGCGATGGCCGCGAGCCGCGCCGGCAGCTCCAGGTAGGCGCCGCCCTTGATGAGCACGCCCTCGCGCGCCGCGCGGGCGAGACCGGCCACGATGCTCACGGGCGTGGAGATCACCAGCGCGCAGGGGCAGGCGATCACCAGGAGCACCAGCGCCTGGTAGAGCCAGCGCGCCCAGTCGCCGCCTGCCACCAGCGGCGGCAGCAGAGCGAGCAGCGCCGCCAGGGCGAGCATCGCCGGCGTGTAGACGCGCGCGAAGCGGTCCACCCAGCGCTCGGCCTGGGCGCGGCGCGCCCGCGCGCCCTCGACTTCGCGCAGGATGCGCGCGAGCAGGCTCTCGCGCGCCGTGTGCGAGACCTCGATCTCGAGCAGGCCCTCGCCGTTCACGCAGCCGGCGAAGACGGCGTCGCCCGGCAGCTTGGCCACGGGCAGCGACTCGCCCGTGATCGGCGACTGGTCCACCGTGCCCTGGCCCGCGCGCAGGACGCCGTCGAGGGGGATGCGCTCGCCCGCCAGCACGCGCAGGCGCGCGCCGACGGCGACGAACTCCACGGGCACCAGCGACTCGATCTGGCCCTCGCGGAGCACGCGGGCCCGCTCGGGCGCGAGCGCGAGCAGCTTGGCGATCGCGCGCCGCGCGCGCCCCACGCTCCAGGACTCGAGCAGCAGGCTGAAGGCGAAGAGGAAGCTCACCGTGGCCGCCTCGAAGTGGTCGCCGAGCAGCAGCGCGCCGAGCACGGCCAGCGTCATCAGCAGGTTCATGTCCGGTCGCAGGCGGACGAGGGAGCGCCAGGCGCGCGGTGCGACCAGCCAGAAGCCGGCGAGGACCGCAAGCAGGTAGAGTGCTGTCACGGCGGGGGGCATCGGCCCCGTCTCGGCACCGAAGGCGGGGCGCCAGCCGGCCAGCGCCGCGTGCAGCGCGAAGGCCGTCGCGAGCGCGAGCCCGCTGGCCGCGGTGATCAGGACCGGCGCTCGCCCGCGCCAGCGGCTTGGCGCGCCCGCCACCGGGGCGGCGGTGGCGCAGGCCTCGCCCCCGCAGCCGCAGGCGATGCTCTCGGTGCCCGGCGGCTTCGCCACGGCTAGGCCGAGAAGCTCGTCCCGCAGCCGCAGCCGCCGGTCGCGTTCGGGTTCTGGAAGCGGAAGCCGCCGCCGAGCAGCTTCTGCTCGAAGTCGATGACGAGCCCCTTCACGTAGAAGTAGCTCTTCAGGTCGACCACCACGGGCACGCCCTGGCTCTCGAAGCGCTGGTCGCCGTCATCGGCGTTGTCATCGATGCCCAGCTCGTAGCTGAAGCCGCTGCAGCCGCCGCTCTTGATGCCGACGCGCAGCACGGCGGCCGTCTGGCCCGTCTCGGCCATCAGGCGGCGCACCTCGCTGGCGGCGCTCTCGGTGAGGGTGATCATGCGAGTCCGCTCCTTGCGTGTTCGAGGGTGTCGAGCGTGAGGCGCCGCGGGTCGGCCGCGCGCAGCTCCCGAACGGCGGCGGCGACCGCCGCGATGGTGGCAGCGATCTCCTCGCCCGTCGTGAAGCGGCCGAGGCTGAAACGCAGGGCGCCGGCCGCACGCGCGGCGTCCAGGCCCATTGCGGCGAGCACGTGCGAGGGCGATTCGCTGGCCGTGCTGCAGGCCGAGGCGCTGGAGAGCGCGATCGTGCGCAGGCGCATGAGGAGTCCGTCGGCGTCCACGCCGGCGAAGCTGAGGTTGAGGTTGCCGGCGAGGCGCGGCTCGCGCGCGCCGTTGAGCTGGACGCCGTCCAGCCGCGCGCGGAGGCCCTCGTAGAGCTCATCGCGCAGCTCGCGCAGGCGAGCGGCCTCGGTCTCCAGCTCGGCCGCCGCGATCGCCGCCGCGGCGCCGAAGCCGACGATGCCCGGCACGTTGAGGGTGCCCGAGCGCAGGCCCTTCTCGTGGCCGCCGCCGTGGAGCTGCGGCTCGATTCGTACGCGCGGCTCGCGGCGGCGCAAGTAGAGCGCGCCGACGCCCTTGGGGCCGTAGAGCTTGTGCGCCGAAAGACTGAGCAGGTCCACGCCCATCGCGTCCACGTCGAGCGGGATCTTGCCCGCGGCCTGCGCGGCGT
>Ga0194127_10009647_pt1 | contig 10109 bp, 6 predicted proteins | sample TA2KigC100mmetaG_FD_148624 | JGI IMG/M metagenome (GOLD analysis project Ga0194127, IMG submission 148624) | Freshwater microbial communities from Lake Tanganyika, Tanzania - TA2015036 Kigoma Deep Cast 100m | ecosystem: Environmental > Aquatic > Freshwater > Lake | place: Tanzania: Lake... | reverse complement strand
GCGAGGCCGTGCTGCTGTTCTACTTCGACCAGAAGAACCTCGCCGAGATCGGGCAGGTGCTCGGCATCACCGCGGCGGCGGTGAGCCAGCGGCTGCACCGCGCGCGGCAGCACCTGCGGCAGGTGCTGGGCGTCGAGGAGGGCGCATGAACCTCGACCGCGAACTGCGCGAGGCGCTGCAGCCGCTCGCCGGCGATCCGGTCGCCGACGCGATGCGCGTGCTGGCCGCGCTGCCGCCGGTGCCGCCGCCCGCGCCTGCGCCGCCGCGGCGGATCCCGCCCTGGTGGCTTCTGGGTGGCATCGTGCTGGGCCTCACCGCCGGCCTCGGTCTCGGCTTTGCGCTGTCCGCGGGTCCGGCGGATCCGGCGCAGCGGGCCGAGCAGGAGAAGATCCTGCAGGAGCAGAAGGCGAAGGAGGCCGCCGCGAAGGGCAAGGCGCCCCCGGGCATGCCCTCCGACTCGCGGCAGTGGCTCGACGTCACCGCGTTCGGCGCGATCGCCATCGACGAGCCGGGCGAGGGCAAGCAGGAGCTGAAGCCGGGCCAGTACATGACGAAGCTCGGCACCACCTTCACGTCCAACGACGCGCTGGTCGGCGTCTACGTGTTCGCGAACGACGCGCGCGTGCGGCTCGACCGGCGCACGGTCGCCGAGGTGCAGCCGGACCTCGTCGTGCTGCGCAGTGGCCGCTTGTGGTTGTCGAACCTCGACCGCCCCGCCGAGGTCACCCTGCGCACCGACTACGGCGAAGTGCGCGCACCGGCGGCGGTGCTGCAGCTCGAAGTGCTCGAGCACGGCGTGCGCGTGAGCTGCCTGGACGGGCTCGCGCAGGTCGTCTCGCCCGCGGGCCAGCTGCGCCTGCAGGGCGGGCGGCAGGTCGAGTTCGGGCGCGGGGGGCCCGGCGAGATCGGTGCGCTGCCGTTCGCAGGAACGATCACGAACTGGATGACGCCGATGGTGCTGATGCAGCGCGACGACAGCGAGCTGCGCGCGCGGGTAGGCCAGATGCTCCAGGCCTACCTCGAGGGAACGCACCGCGATCCGGCCGAGGCCGAACTGCGGCGGCTCGGCGGGCACTGCGTGCCGCGGCTGTTCGAGGCGATCGAGGCGATGGCGGCCTCCGCGCTGCGCGAGCGCACGGCGCGGCTGCTGGCAGAAGTCGCCGACTACGGGCACGCGGTCTGGCTCGTCGCGCTGCTCGAGCGCGGCGATGCGGCGACGCGCGCGATCGCGTTCACCGGGCTCGTGCGCATCACCGGTGCCGGCGTCGAGGACGAGACGTTCTGGCGCGATGCCGGCGATGCGGAACGGGAGGCCGCGGCGGCGCGGTGGCGAGAGCGGCTGCGGTAGAGGTCAGACGCGGTAGTAGACGCTGACCCGATCGATGGTCACGCTGATGGCCTGGCTGCGGTCGAACACCAGGGCGAAGCGGAAGCCGTTGAGCCCGTCCGAGACCATGCCGGGCTGGCTGCCCGTGGCCCGCACGGCCGGATACCACCTGCGGATCGCAGGTTGGGTCTGGCCCGGCAGCGGCACGGGAACGCCCGTGACGAGGTCCAGGTTGGCACTCTGGAAGAAGGCGCGCACGGGTGCGCCGAAGGTCGCCTGGATGGGGGACACGGCGGGGTCGTCGCTGAACAGGACCTGCTGCCCGTCCACCGTCGCGACGATCTCGTAGCGCAGGTAGTCCGGGGTCTGGGCGAGGTTCGTCGAGTACCAGGTGGACTGGAACGCGACGAGCTCGTCCTGCTCGACCAGCGTGCCGACGTTCTCCGGGGTCGGTGCCGGCAGCGCGTTCGCGATCACCGCGGTGGTCACCGTGCCGGGCAGTTCGCAGCGCACGAACCCGGCCGAGCCGTTGCCGCCGGCGATCTGCACCGAGGCGCCCGAGGGAGGTGTGCTGACCGACGACGAGCGGTTGAAGGTGCCGCCGTTGCCGCCGCGCACGTCGATGACGCCCTGGACCATGGCGAGGCGGCCCGACTGCAGCACGACCGAGCCGCCGCTGCCGCCGCCGCCGGGGGGCGGCGAGGACGATGCAGTGATACCTGAACTGCTGGCCGCCGCGCCGCCGCTGGCGTTGACGCGGCCGAGCGCGCCGATCGACAGCGAGTCGCCCGCGCGCAGCGACAGGGCCCCGCCGCCGCCGCCGCCGCCGCCGCCCGGCGACCAGACGCGCGGGTTGACCGCGGCGATGCACAGGCAGGCGTGGCTGCCGGCACCGCCGCCGCCGGAACCGCCGACGAGGAAGTGCTCGGAGGCCCGCAGCGTGCCCCCCGCGGCCGGCCACGGGAAGAACTGCACCGCGGTGCCGCCGGCCGCCGGCGGCCCCATCGCGTCGAGGCGCGGCGGCACCAGCAGCACCGGGTCGGGGTGGTTGTTCGATACCACGCGGCCCGTGTCGCCCGCTGCGCGCAAGCCGCCGCCGCCGCCGCCGGCCGCCGCCGACGGCGTGTAGTTGACACCGGTCGGCGCGGCGAAGATCAGGGCGGCGCTCAGTCCGGAGACCGGGAACACGTGCGAGCCGCTGCCGCCCGTGCCGGAGGTCGACGCCGCGTAGGCGCGGCCGCCGAGCACGCTCGCGTCGCCGCCCGCGCGACCGTCGTAGTTCGGCAGGTAGCCGGTGCCGAGGCACTTGTCGCCGCCCTGGCCGCCGCTGCCACCGAAGATGCCGCCGGCACCGCCGAGCTGGCCGGTGTACTGCGAGTTGACAGGCAGCGAGGTCAGCGTCGCGCCGGCCACGTCGATCTCGCCCAACACGTCGATCTTGCCCGCCACCGTGAACTGCGGCGGGCGGCTGCCCGTGAAGCGCAGCCGCACGTCGCCCGGCACCACCATCTTGTCGAACCAGAACCTGCCGTCGGAGATCGACAGCGGCACGTTCGGACGCGTGTTGGCCGCCGGGATCGTGGTCGCGTCCGTGTCGAACACGAACGTGCGCTTGCCGTTGATCAGGCCGAGGCTCGTGCCGAGTTCGGGCGCGAACGTGCCGTGGCGGCCGTCGCCGCCGATCGGGCCGAACGTGCCCAGGCCGCCCGCCCAGGTGCCCGACGAGACGTCGCGGTCGAGTTTGCTGTCGTCGAGGAACTCCTCGGTGATCGCAGCCAGCACCGGCGACCGGTTGCCGATGCACCAGTCGAGCCCGTTGCTGGCGATCGTGTTGGCGGGGTTCTGCCCGGGGGCATGGGCCCAGGCCTGCAGGTAGAGATGGAAGCCGAGCAGGCTGATCGAGTTCGGTACCTGCAGGCTGAAGGACGCCGAGCCCGTGCCGGTGGGCGTCGCCGGCAGCGCCGCGGCTTCGCTGGACTGCAGCAGGAAGCAGCCGGGCATGCCGAAGCCCGCCAGGGTCACCGGCAGCGGGAAGGGGCCGAACCAGGCGCGGCTCAGCCCGGCGGCGACGAACGCGACGGAACCCGGAACCTGGGTCACCTGCGCCATCGCGGTGGAGTTGAGGTTCGGGTTGGCGCCGGGCACCGGCCAGAGTTCGAGCGGTGGGTTGCCGCAGCCGGAGCCGTACGGGGTCGCGGAACTGAACGACGGGCCTTGCCGCTCCCAGGTGTCCCCGAGGCGGGACCCCGCGACCGTGCCGCCGAACAACACGTGCATCGCGCGGCGCGCGTCGTAGGCGACCGCGTGGTCGCTGCGCGCGATCGTGGCCGTGACGAGGCGGGGCACCCAGATGCTGCCGTCCCACTCCAGGGTGTCGCCGAGCGCGTTCGGCGGGGACGCGCCGTCCATGCCGCCGAACAGGACGCACCGGCCGCGGCCGGCGTCGTAGACCACGGCGTGCCCGGCGCGGGGCGTGGGCCCGAAGCTGGACCGGTGGCGCCACGCGAGCCCGTCCCAATCCCACGTGTCGCCCAGCGGGCCGCTCGCGTCGAGGCCGCCGAACAGGACCGACCGGGCGCGCTGCGCGTCGTAGGCGATGCCGGGCGATTGCCTCGCGGAGGGTCCCGTCGCGAACAGGTGGGCGAACCAGACCGCTCCGTCCCATTCCCACGTGTCGGCCAGGTAGCCGCTGGCGAACGCGCCGCCGAACAGCACAGAGCGCCCGCGTTGGCTGTCGAAGGCGAGTCCGTGCCGGTGGCGCGGCGCGGGTCCCGCCACGGGCACCTGCGTCCACGTGCTGCCGTCCCACTCCCAGGTGTCGCCGAAGAACGAGCCGCCGTCGCGGCCGCCGAAGAGCACCGTTCGCCCGCGGCGTGCGTCGTGCGCCATCGTGTGCCCGGAGCGCGCCGCTGGCCCGCTCGCGGCCCTCTGGATCCAGGCACTGCCGTCCCAGGACCAGGTGTCGCCCAGGTAGCCGCTTGCGCCAGCACCGCCGAACAGCACGGTCCAGGCGCGCTGGTCGTCGTAGGCCATGGCGTGCAGCGCACGCGCCGAAGGGCCAGTCGCGGCGACCTGCATCCAGGGGGGAACCTGTGCGGACGCCGCGCTGGGCATGGCGGCTACCGCGCAGACGATGCGGACGAGACGAGCCGACGCGAGAGGCTTCATTGGTCGTTTCTCCGCAGTCATGTAGTCGGTGGCACGGGCGGGTGACTGCTGGTGGCTCAAGTTCGCCGCGCTGACCGCAGAACGGCCCAGGCATCAGCTTGCGGTCGTTGCGCCGTCGGAACCGCGCCCTCGCGGCCGGACCGGTGGGGCGGCTCAGCCGGCCCGCAGGTGCCGCCGCACGATCCCCGCGAGCCCGGCCACCCACTCCGGCGCCGCGTTGACGCACGGCACGACCACGAGCTGCCGGCCGCCCGCCGCGCGAAACGTCTCGGCGCCGCGCCGCGCCAGTTCCTCGAGCGTCTCGAGGCAGTCGGCGACGAACGCCGGGCTCAGCACCGCGACCCGCGTGACGCCCGACCGCGCGAGGTCGACGAGGCGCTGGTCGGTGAACGGCCGCACCCAGTGCTTCGTGAAGCGCGACTGGAACGCGACCTCCCACGTGCCCGGCGCGAGCTGCAGCCGCGCCGCGAGTGCCCGCGCGGTGGCGAAGCACTGCGCGCGGTAGCACGTTGCGTTGCCGGGCCCCAGGCTCGCGCAGCAGTCGCCCAGGAGGCATCCGCCGCTGCGGTCCTGCGCGCGCACGTGGCTCTCGGGCAGGCTGTGGAAGCTGAACAGCACGCGCTCGGCGTGCGCCGCGGCGAGGTGCGGGCGCGCGACCGCGGCGGCGGCGTCGAGGAAACCCGGCTCGGCGTGGAACGGCGGCACGAAGCGCAGCGCCGGCACGACCGGCAGGCGCGCGGCCGCCGCGGCGACCGCGTCGAACGCCGAAGCCCACGCGGCCGCGCTGTACTGCGGGAACAGCGGCACCACGACGAGTTCGTCGACGCCTTGCCGGCTGAACGCGCCCAGCGCCCGGGCCACCGAAGGATGGCCGTAGCGCATGCCGACCCGCACGCCCGCGACGGCCGCGCCGAGCTCGGCGCAGAGCCCCGCCGCGAGGTCCTCGGCGTGCCGCAGCAGCGGCGAGCCCCGTTCGGTCCAGATCTGCGCGTAGGCGTGCGCCGAGCGCCTGGGCCGCGTGCGCAGGATCACGCCGTGCACGAGCAGCCAGCGCGCGACGAACGGCATCGCCAGCATGCGCCCGTCCATCAGGAACTCGGCCAGGTAGCGCCGCACGTCGGCGACGGCGGGCGAGGCCGGAGTGCCGGTGTTGACGAGCAGCAGACCGGGGGCGCTCAAGGGCGGCTGCCCTCGGCGGTCCACTGGCCGACCACGGCGATCTGGCGGTAGCAGGCGCCGAGCAGCGACAGACCCGGGTGGTGCGACAGGCGCGCCCCGATGCGTTCGAGGCGCGCGCGGTGGCCCTTCTCGAACTGCGCGATCGCGTCGCGGCAGCGCTCGACGTGCAGGAACGTCGGTTCGCCGGACAGCCCGAACAGCGCGCGCGCGTGGCCGGCGGCCTGCGCGCACAGTTCCGCGTCGCTGCGGTCGATCTCGCGCGGGTGCTCGGCGCCGCCGGTCATCACGCGCAGCAGCGCGTGGCCTCGCGGCGCGTGGTCGGGGAACACGCTGCTGCACAGCAGCACGCCGAGCAGCGGCGAATCGTGCTTCGGGGCGAGACAGCCGAAGCCGTCGAGCGGGTGCGCGAAGCGCTCGCGCGGTGCACCCAGGTAGACCGAGGCGACCGAGGCGCTGCGGATCTGCTGCAGGTCCGCGGCCAGCGCCGGATCGAAGCCGGCGACGAGCGCCGCCGCGGCGGCCGACGGCAGCGCGAGGGCGACCTCGCGCGCGCGCACGCTGCGCGGCCTCGCGCCGCCGAAACCGACGACGTAGTGGTCGCCGTCCTTCTGCAGCGACTGGACCGGCGTGCCGAGCAGGAGCCGGTCGCCGAGCTCGCGCACGAAGCGGTCGGCGAGCCCCGCCATGCCGCCGCGGAACGAGCACAGCACCGGGCGCTGCACGCGCGGCTTCGACCGGTCGCGCTTCCTGCGGAACAGGCCGCGCACGACGCTGCCGTGCCGCTGTTCGAGTTCGGTCAGCAGCGGGAACATGCTCGCCATCTCGAGCCGCGCGGCGTCGCCGGCGAAGATGCCGTGCGCGAGCGCCTCGGCGAGCGGCCGCGTGCCGCGGCCGAAGCGCCGCACGAGGAAGTCCGCCATCGACTCCTCGGGGTCGTCGCCGCGCCGGCGCCACGGCTCGCCGAACAGGCGCAGCTTGTCGCCGAACGACAGCAGCGGCGAGGCCAGGAACTGTCCCGGCCCGGCCGGCAGCGCGACCATGCGGCCGCGCAGCAGCACCCAGCGCCGCTGCGCCGCCGCGGCGGCGGGCACCACGTCGCCGGCGACGCCCAGCGCGGCGCAGAGCTCGTCGGTCGCCTCGTTCGGCCGGAAACCCTGCGGCCCCGCCTCGCACAGATACCCGTCGCGCGGCACGGAGCGCATCCAGCCGCCGGCGCGGGGCGCCGCTTCGGCCACGCACAGGCGCAGCGACGGGGCGGCGGCCAGGCGGAACCAGGCGCGCGCGAGGCCGGCCGCGCCCGCGCCCGCGATCAGGAGGTCGTGGTCGTCCATGTCAGATCGTGCGGGAGAACCGGCCTGCCGCCGGCGCGCCGCCGCGGTCGAGGTAGGCGTCGAAGCACATGCAGAGGTTGCGCACCAGCAGGCGGCCGGTGGGGTTCACCGTGATGCCCTCGTCGTCGATCGTGCAGAGGCCGTCGTCGGCCATCGGACGCAGCCGCTCGAGCTCCACCGCGTAGCGGGCGCGGAACGGCGGAGCACCGCCGTGTTCGTGGAAACGCAGCCGGAACTGGCACATCAGGTCCAGGATGATGCGCCGCCGCGCGTCGTCGTCGGCGCTGCGCCGGTGGCCCTTGTGCACCGGCAGCACGCCCCGGTCGAGCAGCTGCTTCCAGTGCGGCACCTCCTTGTGGTTCTGCACGAACGCGCCGTCGACCTCGCCGATCGACGTGACGCCGAACGCGAGCATCTCGCCCGCCGGCCGCGTCGTGTAGCCCATGAAGTTGCGGTGCAGCTTGCCGGCGCGCGCGGCGACGGCGAGCTCGTCGTCGGCCTTCGCGAAGTGGTCCATGCCGATCGGCTCGTAGCCGTGGCCGCAGAAGTGCTCGATCGCCGCGCGCAGCAGTTCGAGCTTCGCCGCGCCGCGCGGCAGCGCCGCCTCGTCGAGGACCTGCTGGTGCTTCTTGAGCCACGGCACGTGCGCGTAGCTGTAACACGCGATCCGGTCCGGCGAGAGCGTGTCGACGAGCCGCAGCGTCCGCCGGAAGCCGTCGACGTGCTGGTGCGGCAGCCCGTAGACGAGGTCGACGTTGATCGAGGTGAAGCCGAGTGCGCGCGCCTGTTCGACCAGCCGGCTGGTGACCTCGAGCGGCTGCTCGCGGTGGATCGCCCGCTGCACCTTCGGGTCGAAGTCCTGCACGCCCATGCTGAGCCGCGTGCAGCCCTCGGCCACCAGCGCCTCGAGGTGCTCGCGCGTGGTGACGCGCGGGTCGACCTCGACGCTGACCTCGGCGCCCGGCGCGAACGGGAACAGCCGCTGCAGGCCCGCGAACAGCCGGCGGATCGCCGGCGGCGACAGCGAGGTCGGCGTGCCGCCGCCCCAGTGGTGCTGCAGCACGGGCCGCGCGGTGCCGAGGTGCTCGCGCACGAGCGCGGCCTCGCGCAGCACGTAGTCGACGTACTCGTCGACCTTGCGCTGGTTCCTGCTGACCACCACGCTGCAGCCGCAGTACCAGCACATGCTCGCGCAGTACGGGACGTGCACGTAGAGCGACACCGGCTCGTCGGCCCGCGCGCCGGACGCGCGCAGCCGCTCGGCGTACTGCTCGGGGCCGAACGCCTCGGTCCACACCGGCGCGGTCGGGTAGCTCGTGTAGCGCGGCCCGGGCCGGTCGTAGCGCGCGAGCAGGTCGGGCGGGATCGTCACGGCCATGCGCGCCTCGCCTCGTCGACCGCGATGCGCACCTGGTCCGGGTCGGTCTCGGGCAGCACGCCGTGGCCGAGGTTGAACACGTGCCCGGCGGGTCCGGCGGCGTCGCAGCACGCGCGCACCTGGCTGCGCAGGTCCGCCTCGCTCGCGAACAGGGCCGTCGGGTCGAGGTTGCCCTGCAGCGCCTTCGTCGCGGGCACCTGCCGGCGGAAGAAGCCGAGGTCGGAGCGCCAGTCGACCGCGAGCACCTCGGCGCACGAGTCCGCCATCGCCGCGACGTGCTGCGTGGCGCCGTTGACGTAGTCGATCGCGATCGCGCCGCGCTGCCGCGCCGCGGCGAGCAGCCGTTCGGTCCACGGCGCGCAGCGCTTCACGTAGTCGCCGGCGGCGAGCACGCCGGCCCACGAGTCGAACACCTGCACCGCGTCGCAGCCCGCGTCGGCGAGCGCCTGCACCAGCGGCAGTAGCGCGTCGGTGATCTTCGCGAGCAGCGCGTCGAACGTCGCCGGTTCGCCGTGCAAGAGGCGCCGCGCGAGGTCCCAGTTCTTGCTGCCCTTGCCCTCGACGAGGTAGCACGCGACGGTGAACGGCGCGCCGACGAAGCCGATCAGCGCCACGTCGGGCGACAGCGCCGCGCGCACCTGGGCCGCGGTCGCCAGCATCGGCGCGAAATCGCGCTCGGGGTCGGGCACGCGCAGCGCGTCGACATCCGCGCGCGTGCGCACGGTGCGCTTCAGCACCGGTGCGGGGTCGAAGGCGAGCTCGATGCCCATCGGCGGCACCGGCACCAGCAGGTCGGTGAACAGGATCGCCGCGTCGAGGCCGTAGCGGCGGATCGGCTGCAGCGTGACCTCGGTCGCCGCGTCGGCGTCGTAGCACATCTGCAGGAACGTGCGCGTCTGGCGCACGGCGCGGTACTCGGGCAGGTAGCGGCCGGCCTGGCGCATGATCCACACGGGGCGGCGGCTCGGCAGGCCGCCGCGCGCGGCGACCAGGAACGGCGCGTCGGCGGCGGCGCGCACGGTGGGACGGGAGATGCTCATGGCGACGGGGATGGGGGCTACGCGAACGCCTCGCACAATGCCGTGGTGAACACGGCGATCGCCTCGGCGATCTCGGCCTCGCCGTGCGCCGTCGACAGGAAGCCGACCTCGAACGCCGACGGCGCGAGGTAGACGCCGCGCGCGAGGCAGCCGTGGAAGAACTTCGCGTAGCGCTCCCTGGCGCCCGCGGGGATCGCGTCCGGCCGGCGGATCGGGCCCGTGGCGCCGAACGCGAACCAGAACAGCGAGCCGAGCCGTTCGAAGCGCAGTGGCCAGCGGTGCTCGGCGATCGCCCGCTCGATGCCGGCCTGCAGCTGCTGGCCGCGCTGCTCGAGCTGCCGGTGCACGCGGCCGTCGACGAGCGCCGACAGCATCGCCTTGCCGGCGGCCATCGCGAGCGGATTGCCCGACAGCGTGCCCGCGTGGTAGGTCCTGCCGTTGGGCGCGAGCTGCTCGAGCAGCTCCGCGCGGCCGCCGAAGGCGCCGCACGGCAGGCCGCCGCCGAGGATCTTGCCGAACGTGGCGAGGTCGGGGCGCAGGCCGTGGAGCTCCGCGGCGCCGCCGCGCGCGACGCGGAAGCCGCTGATGACCTCGTCGAAGATCAGCAGGGCACCGTGCGCGGTGCACAGTTCGCGCAGCAGGCGCAGGAACCCGGGCCGCTGCAGCAGGAGACCCTCGTTCGCCCC
>Ga0194127_10009641_pt1 | contig 10113 bp, 14 predicted proteins | sample TA2KigC100mmetaG_FD_148624 | JGI IMG/M metagenome (GOLD analysis project Ga0194127, IMG submission 148624) | Freshwater microbial communities from Lake Tanganyika, Tanzania - TA2015036 Kigoma Deep Cast 100m | ecosystem: Environmental > Aquatic > Freshwater > Lake | place: Tanzania: Lake... | reverse complement strand
CGCCGCTGTACCTGGCCGTCGAGTCGTCTTTGGTGAATTCCAGCGGCTTGCTCAATTTCGCCCATGATCATCTGCGCAAGGCCGTCGAGCACCGCTACCTTGACAGCGAAGCCAAACAGCGCGAGGCACATCGACGTTTGGCCGCACTTTTCTGGTGGGAAAAAAGCAGCACCCGGCGCTCCGACGAACTGTTTTGGCAGCTTGCGCAGGCGGGCGAGTGGCATGCGCTGTATGAATGTCTGGCCCACATTCCGGAACTGAAGGAGCAATACAGATTCAATCCGTTCGCTGTCACAACCTATTGGACCCAGATTGAGTCGCACTCCGACCTGCGAGCCCTTCAAGCATATCGTGCCGTACGGGAAGATCCTGGGCGGTTCTCCAGTTCTGCAATCCAATGCGTTGCAGCTATTCTTGATCACACTGGTCACTCAAGAGATGCCCTTTCTCTCCAACAGTATCTCACACAGCGTGACCGTGAAAGCAACGACCGGGCGCGGCTGATAATCTCACTCGTTGACCAAGCTATTACGCTTCGTAACTCAGGGGACTTCGACAAGGCATTGGCCTTGTGCCGGGAAAGCGAGCAGCTCTGCCGCGAACTAGATGACAAGGCTGCACTAGCCAGAACATTGAGTGTAAAAGGTGGAACCCTACGTGACGAGAACAATTTGGACGAGGCGATTGCCGTACACCGTGAAGCGGAGAGTGTATATTTTGAGCTTGGGGACAAGCGTGGGAGGGCCATGGCACTTACCAATCAGGCCCTTAGTCTCTTTGACCAAGGCGATCTCGAGGGGGCCCTGACGCTTTACAGGAGAACGGAGCAGGAATTCCGTGAGCTTGGAGAAAGACCCACTCTATCCATAACTCTTGAGAACCAAGCGATGATTTTGCGGAACCTTCTATATCGCCTAGGTCGATCCCAACCATTCTCAGAGGCAGCCATGCCTCTGTGCAAGGAGCAAGAGCGAATCTACCGTGAACTGGGCGACGAAAAGGAGTTGGCGCGCTCCATCGCCCATCAGGCCTACATCTGCAATGACGCAGGTAAATTTGCCGATGCTCTAGCATTGTTCGCGGAATCCGAGCAGATATTCAAAGACTTAGGGATGCTGGAAGAGGCAGCAGCGTGCCTGTGGAGGCGGGCGCGCATACTGGAAATAGAGATGGACCGGCCATTGGAAGCCGATCCACTATACAAAGAGGCCGACAGCTTGCGCGATAAGGCGAAACGGCGATGAAAAGCAGCGACAATCAGCCAACAAAGCCTTCCAGCCGATGGCGTGGACGCCACGGCTGAAGGCTGACGTTAGCACTGTGAGGATCATTTGACCCGGAAGCAGAGCGACATCGTCCGAGCTGGCTACGACAGGCTGTCGGAAGCCTACAGACCCGACGCGACTCCGGACGAGTATGGGGAGTACGCCGCTTGGGTGCGCTTGCTTGTGGAGCGTTTGCCAAGGCGCGCGCCTGTTCTTGATATCGGCTGCGGTTGCGGTCTGCCGGCCACGAAGCTCCTGGCCGAATGGTTTGAGGTGACGGGTGTCGACTTCTCCGAGGTTCAGATCGCCCGTGCTAAGCGGCTTGTCCCTTCGGCTGAGTTCCTGTGCGAGGACATCACTGGGTCGTCGTTTCCTGAAGGCAAGTTCGCCGCCGTCGTGTCCTTCTACGCCATCATCCACATGCCCCTGGAGGAGCATCCTAGGCTCTTTCGAAACGTAGCCTCCTGGCTTTGTCCGGGTGGCTACTTCCTCGGAATCGTGGGACACGATGCCTGGACTGGCTCTGATCCGATGTACCTGGGTATCGAAGGCGGCGAGATGTGCTGGAGCCATGCCAACGAGGCCACGAACTTGGGTTGGCTGCAGGACTCCGGCCTCCGCGTGCACTGGAAGAAGTTCGTACCGGAGGGGAACAGTGGACACACCCTTGTGCTCGCGCAGAAGTCACCGGTGTGCTAACAAGCAGTTCGAGCAGATCAGGTCCGCTACGCGGCCCTGCCTGCTCAACTGCGGCGTTAGCCGAACCACGAGCGGCTTGACGCAACGGGCGGCGATATGTACGATGTACCTATGAGTCGGCTGCACTTTACCTGGGACGCGCGGAAGGACCACGCCAACTCCAGGAAGCACGGCGTCCGATTCGAGGAGGCAATCACTGCCTTTCGCGACGAGAATGCCAAGGTCTATTTCGACCCCGACCATTCGGATGACGAGGAGCGCTTCATCCTGCTGGGATTGAGCCTCCAACTCCGGGTGCTCGTCGTCTGCCACTGCTACCGCGAGGCGTAGCGCGTCGTACGGATCATCTCAGCGCGCAAGGCCGATCGGGAGGAGCAGGAGGACTACTGGAGCTGATGCGATGAGAGCGCACTATGACTTCTCAAAGATGAAGGCGCGGCGGAATCCCTATGTCCGCTTCCTGAAGCAATCGGTGACGATTCGCTTGGACCGCGAGACGGTGGCCTACTTCAAGGAACTGGCAGCCAAGACCGGATTGCCCTATCAGCACCTTATCAACCTGTACTTGCGCGATTGCGCGCTCCGGCAGAAGGAGCCCTCTCTACATTGGAGCGCAGGCGGCAGGCGGGCTTCGCGGCGGTCCGCAGGGCCGCAGAAGCAGTAGGCTGTTCGCGGAGGCACCAGATGACCGGTGGAGCTCGGTTGACGACGGCAATGGTGGATCGGCGAACAACGCCATGCACCGGATGGCTGGCCCCGTCACGGGCCTGGCTCGTGACGGCGGGATCCCACGACGCGCGCCAGCAAGGCCAGGCCCGCGCCAGGACCACCCGCCGGTAATGCCGTTCGTTAGGCCCCCACGGTAGCGGCAAATCAAAGCTTGCGTGGTAGTATCGCCCATGATACTATGCAGAACATGAGATTCCGGGTCGTTCTCGACACCAATGTCTTGGTGGCGGGCCTTAGGTCCCGAGCGGGGGCATCCTTTCGGCTGCTGCAAGCGCTCCGTGCCGGAGCTTACGAGATCGCCATCTCGGTGCCTCTGGTTCTCGAGTACGAGGCGATCCTAGCTCGACACGCAAAGCGGTTGGGCCTGTCGTCGGCGGATGTGCGGGTCATCTTGGACTTCATCTGCTCGGTTGCAGTCCCTCAGAGCATTCACTATCTGTGGCGACCGCAGCTTCGGGATCCCAAGGACGAGTTCGTCCTGGAACTTGCGGTCGCGGCCGGATGCCGCGCAATCGTCACACATAATCGGCGCGACTTCGCAGGGGCGGAGCGCCTCGGAGTCGAGATCCTCACACCGGGTCAGTTTCTGCGTAAGCTGGAGGATAGACCATGAGCAGCCTCAGTCTGAGATTGCCAGACTCCTTGCATGCCAAGATCCGGGAGCTGGCCGCTAGGGACGATGTCTCCATCAACCAGTTCATCGCCATCGCCGTAGCGGAGAAGGCGTCGGCGATTCTGACTCTCGCGTACCTCGAGCAGCGGGCAAAGCGTGCAGACTGCGCGGCGTTCGATCGCATCCTCGCGCGAGTCCCGAATGTGCCTCCGCTGCCCGGCGACGAAGTCGACGGTGAGACAACTGCGAAGGGGCCTAACAAGCGGGTGCACCCGTCGGCGGGCGCGAGGCGCAAAGCTGGACGGAAGGGCAAGCCCCGCGCCCGCCGCGGGTGACGTGCGGCGTTAGCTGCTGACTTTCGTGCTTGCGCACAGTCTGCGAGTGGCGCAATCTTATCGATAAGATCAGTCAGGAGGGCGCCATGGAACAGGATCTCGCTACCACCAAGATGTCTTCTCGCGGCCAAGTGGTGATTCCAGAGTCCGTCAGGACCAGCATGGGTCTCAGACCAGGATCCAGGTTCGTCGTTCTCTGGCACGACGATACCGTCATGCTCAAGGTCATCTCCCCGCCCTCGCCAGAGGAGTTCTCCGCCCTCCAGCGACATCTCCAGCAACAGGCGCGGAAGCTCGGGCTCAAGCGCAAGGACATCGGCAGGACGATTAGGCAGGTCCGGAGTCGCTCTTGAGAATCGTGATCGACACGAATGTCCTCGTTTCGGGAGCCTTCTTCGCGGGCCAACCCCTCCGCGTCCTGATGTCGTGCACCGAAGGCAGGTTCCAGTTAGCCGTCTCGCCGGCAATCCTCACGGAGTACACAGGCAGGCCATGCCTTCGCCCGGAATCGGGCCAATCCTGACTTCGACAGCTTCTTGGCCACCGTGCTGACCCACGCGATCATAGTCGACCCTCCACCGTTGCAGCCTCCGATATGCCGTGATCCACATGATGACAAGTTCATCGCCTGCGCCATCGCTGCGGGCGTTGAAGTAATCGTGAGTGGGGATAGGGACCTGCTGAGCATTTCCGGCAAGGTTGCCGTCGCGATTATGAGGCCAAAGGAATTCGTTGATCGGTACTTACGCAGCTAACAACGGCATGCAGCGGTTGGCGCTCCGCGCCACCGCTGATGCCGAGCGTTAGCGCGCATTGAGGGGGACTTGACAGCTTGGCGGCCTATCGATACCATCTCCGTAGGACGACATTCCTATCGATGGAGGACTTATGGCCGCAGTAACCGTTTCCCCGAAGTTCCAGGTCGTGATCCCGAAGGAGATCCGCAAGAAGCTTGGGCTGTTGCCTGGGCAGAAGATCCAGATCGTGGTCTACGGTGATCGGCTCGAGCTCATACCGGTGAGACCTGTCAAGCGGATGCGTGGCTTCCTCAAGGGTATCGACACGCGAGTTCCGCGTGAGGAGGACCGCGTATGAATGTGGTGGACTCCAGTGCTTGGCTTGAGTACTTCGCGAATGGCCCGAACGCCGGGTTCTTCTCCGCGGCGATAGAGAAGACCGCCGAGCTGGTAGTGCCATCGCTGACCCTCTACGAGGTGTTCAAGCGTGTCCTCCAGCAGCGCGGCGAGGGCGCCGCGTTGCAGGCCGTTGCTGTCATGCAGCAGGGCGCGGTGGTCGATCTCGATGCGCCACTAGCACTGGCCGCCGCGCGGATCAGCAGCGAGCACCATCTTCCGATGGCAGACAGCGTGATCTTGGCGACCGCGCGGGGCCAGGAGGCAACCCTGTGGACGCAGGATGCTGACTTCAAGGGCATGCCTGGCGTCGAGTATCGGAAGCAGAGGACAAATGGCTCGCGCTAACAACTGCATCCACGAGTCGGTTCGGTCCGTCACGGGCCTGGCTGGGGCCAGTACCGCGCCAGCCCGTCCCGCTCGTGATGCATGCGTTAGCAGGTCTGGGACGGGCAAGATTAGGCCTTGACGTCATGACGTTATGACGCTAGTCTGGCAACATGAGCACTACCCAGAAGCGAGCGACGATCTACCTCGATCCGCGCCTCCACCGGGCGTTGCGGCTCAAGGCAGCGCAGTCAGAGAGCTCAATCTCGGCCCTGGTGAACGAAGCTGTCCGGCTCGCACTGCTCGAGGATGTAGAGGACATCGAGGCCTTCACCCAACGATCCGCAGAGCCTCGCATCTCCTTCGAGAGTGTTGTGAAGGACCTGCAGCGACGTGGCCGACTATAGAATCCTCATCACGGCCTCGGCGGCAAGGGAGCTCGATGCCGTGGGAACCAAGCGGGACCGTCAGCGGATCGTTGCCCGCATCCGATCCCTTGCGAGGGAACCCCGGCCGCGGGGATCTCAGAAGCTCACAACTAGAGAGCAATACCGGGTGCGACAGGGCGCCTACCGAGTCATGTATGAGGTGCAGGACGAAGACCGGAGCGTCGCTATCATCAAGATCGGCCATCGCAAGGGCGTCTACCGATAGACCTGCTAACAATTGCGTCACCCTGGCGGTCCAGCCTGTCACAGACGCTGCTTGCGCACCGCCTGCGCTAGTCTGTCCCGCAGGCTACGCATGCGTTATGCCCCAATCGGGGAGTTTGACGACCAGGCTGGTATGACGTATCATCATACCAGGAGGTGACCCATGGCACGATCCAAGGTGGCCGTCTCGCTGGAGGCCGGCACATTGCGGCGGCTGGACCAACTGGTCCGCCGAGCGGTGTTCCCGAACCGCAGTCAAGCGATCCAGAGCGCGATCGAGGAGAAGCTGGAGCGCCTTGAGCGTAGCCGACTGGCTCGGGAGTGCGCGAAGCTCGATCCGGCGTTCGAGAAGGCCCTGGCGGAGGAGGGCCTGTCGGAGGACCTGTCCCAATGGCCCGCATACTGAGAGGCGAGGTTCGCTGGGCAGATCTCAATCCCGCGCGCGGGCACGAGCAAGCGGGCCTTCGGCCCGTACTCATCCTGAGTCAGGACGTATTCAATGAGCGATCGGGCACTGTCATCACAGTGGCGCTGACCAGTCAGATGCCGGGGGCTGGATTCCCGCTGACGCTTGAGCTGAGCGTACCGAACTTGCCCAAGCGTTCATGGGTCAAGATCAGTCAGATCCGGACCCTAGCGGTGGAGAGGATCGGGAAGCGTCTGGGACGTACCTCTCCCGAGGAACTGGCTCAAGTCATCGAGGGGCTGAACGAGATTATCGGGGCATAACAACGCGCTGCAGCGGACAGCCGCTCGCGTCACGGCCCTTGCAGGGCAAGGCCCGCGCCGCGGCGTCTGCCGCCGACCGCGAGCGTTATGGCCACAGGGCGCAGGCGTGCTCGCGCCTGGGGGGGGGCAATCCCAAACGGGTCTTCCGGGAATCGTGTGGCTGATCTCATTGGGTGAACATGGTTGTGCTGGGGCATAGGTCGAGTCCACCGCAATGGAAGTAGATCGCCATTCGGAAGCGTTCGGGATTGCGGAAGCCTCGGGCCATGCCCTTGATCCGCTGAATCGTCGCGTTGATGCCCTCGGCAGCCGCATTGGTGATCGGGTGTCGGAAGTAGGTGGCGATGTTCTCGTAGTAGCGGTTGATCATCCGGCCGACACGCTTGATGGGTTCCAGGCGGCTACGAATGGCCCAGTTGTACCAGCTGCGGAAGTGCCGGTCGGCAGCACCGCGGTAACGGTAGTCCCAGAACCGCATGAACTCCTCCTTGAGAGACCAGGCACGAGCCGTCTTGAGGTCGCTCCGCCGGGCCAGCCGAAGGAAGCGACGCCACTCGGCCAAGCTGAACCGGGCTGGGTTGCGAAGCCAATCGTGCTTCGTCCCCTTGAGCCACTCCTTGCCGTTCGTGCGAAGGGCGCGGTGCTCGCTCCGGCGGACCTTGTCCACGGCGTCATTCAGGTGCTTGGCCACATGGAACTTGTCGAAGACGATCTTCTCCCCGCCTCTCGGGATGCTCTCGGTTACCGCGCCGATGTACGGCTCCCACATGTCGAGCGCGACCCCCTCGACGGCACGCAACTGCTCGTCGGTCATGGCCTCCCAGAAGCCGTCGAGGCTCTCGCGCTTGCGCTCATCGGCCACGTAGAGAACGCGGGACCTCATGAGGTCGGACACCACGGTGACATACCTGTGCCGACGCTGGAAGGAGGTCTCGTCGATACCGAGATACGGCACCGGCTCGGCCTGACGGCGTGCCAGACCCCGCCGAACGGCGCGAGCCTGGATCCCGGCGGCCTCGTCCCAGGTGAGGTGCAGACGCTCAGCCACCGCGGAGATCGAGGCCTGCTTCATCCATTCGATGGCGAGGGCCTCAAAGAGCGCGGTGAATCTCGAGTTCTCCTCGGCCCAGGGGACGCGGATCTGCTTGATGCCGTGGTTCGGGCAGTTCAGGCGGGGCACACGGGCGTGCAGGAGTGTCCGGTACTGGAAGGTGTCGAGGTGCCGCCAGGTCCGCTCCCGGTGGTCATGAATGGGCGCCCGCTCGAGGCACTCCGGGCAGACCCAGAGCTCATTCATGGGCAGCGCCACGAAGAGGTGGACCTCTCCTTCGGCCAGCTTCAGTTCCACCCTCTCGATCCCCCAGGGCGGCGTCAAGCCGAGCAGCCTAGCGTAAAGCGTCTTGTCGTCCATGACCGTCCCCCCCCTGGCCCCTCGCCAGGCGGGACGGTATCACCCGTCCGATCCATCAGCAAATCCGGCCACCAGAAAGCCGGAAGAGGCCATAAGCTATCGCGTCGGTGTTGACCGACCCAAGATGTCGATTAACATCGTAGCCATAGATCTCCGCCTCCCAATCGACGCCCACGGTGCCCAGCCCGTTGTTCGGCCATGAAGCGATCACCCCGGTGACCGCTGTCCCATGATAGTGGACGGGGTAGTGGCCGTCATCCTGGCGGATGATCCGGCCGTGCCGCAGGTCCTCATGGCCCTCCTGAGGGTTGCCAAGACCAACGAAGATCGGCGAATCCAGAACGCCAATCCTCACCATGCTACTGCCTTGGATGATGTCCCACGCCTGGGGTGCGTCAATGTCTACGTCGGGAAGGCACGTCACTTCCGGGTCTGCCCAGCGGTCGTTGTGAAGGTGCCAGTGATTGTGGTGGGGCAGGTCGAACTCGTTGGGCCAGACAACGCAGAGGTCGGCTTCCAGCACATCCACAGTCGCCTGCAAGACCGATGGGTCTGTGGCGAGAGAGGAGGCCAGTTCGAGCGCCTGCACGGAGTCGGCAACAAGCAGGCGGTAATGATCGGTCACGTCAGTCAGGTGGACGGTCTGCCCCGATCTGCAGATGAAGCCCGTTGCGTCCCTCACGGCACCCGGGAATGACTTGGCGATGTGACGCACCGAGAACTCGGACAGGAGTGGACGGAAGCCCGCGGAGGACGCGGTCACCTCCGCGGGCGTCGCGTGGGAGGTGCCCGAGGGTAGCTCGATCCCGCCGGGCACGAACCGCACGAGGACTTCCTGCGTCAGCGACATGCTCGGGCACGGTGTGACACCACTGCGCCCGAGGCCGAGTACGCCGCATCGCGACGCCCAGACCTCACACTCCAGGGCGAGCGCGTTGGTGATCTTGGCGAGGGCTCCCGGTTCGCGCCCCTGAATGGCGATCTCGGCCTCCGAGTAGGCGTAGCCGGCGAAGTAGTAGACGGGCACGAAGGCCCCTTCCCAGGCCGGCGCCGCCGTCAGCGTCGTGCCCGCCAGCGGCCCGGGCCAGCCCGCGTCGGCCAGCTCGCTCCCCGAGTCGGGGAAGCAAGGTCCATGGTCGACGATGGCGTAGGCCTGCTCGTCGTAGTGCCCGAACCCGAACTCGACCCCGGCGAACTCCTTCGCCTCGCTCCAGGCGGCGATCACGAACCAGACCGAGGCCGCGGCATCGAGCGGCACGGTCGGGTTGACGTCCTCCCGGCAGTCGGGCAACGAGAGGCTGTCGGCGGCGTAGGCGCGGTAGTCGGTCTCCGCGCTGTACTGCAGGCCGGCCGGATGGTGGACCAGCAGGACCCCCTTCCTCAGGTCGCCGGCCGCCTGCGAGTCCCACCCGCTGTCCCCTTCGCCCTCGCCTCCGCTCTCCTCCCCGCCATCGCCGCCGAAGTCGCCCTCGCCGCCTTCCTCGCCCTGCTCCTCCTCCTGCTGCTCTTCCTGATCCTCGCCCTCTTCTCCCTCCCCGCCGCCGTCCTCCTCCTCGCCCTGCGGGCAGGCGTAGATCCCGTCCGCCAGAAGACCCATCCCGCCGTACCCGGCCGCCGCGAACTCCTCCTGATCCTCGCACCCCGCCCAACCGCCGAACCCGTTGGCCGGATCGGCCGACAGCGGGATCACCTCCTCGCTGTACACGTACCCGGCGATCCAGTATACCGCCTGGAAGTTGCCCGCCCAGGGCGTGTCCGTCGCCGCCAGCGCGATCCCCTCGCCAGGTCCCGGCCAGCCGGAGGTCGGGATCGTCAGCCCGGCGCTTGGGAAACAGGCCCCGTGCGCCGCGACCAGGAACGCCCCCCCGTCGTAGCCGCCGAAGCCGAACTCCACCCCGCACCACTGCTTCGACTCCGTCCAGGCCGAAAGCACGTACCAGACGGCCATCCCGGGCGAGTCGATCCGCGGGTCCTGAGCCGCGCACGAGGCGATGGCGTGGCCCTGCGCGTACTCGCCGCACCAGCCGCCGTTCGGCGGGTCGTTCGAGTACTGCAGATTCGACGGAGCGTGGGCGATGAAGACGCCGTTGGAGAGATCCGCCACCTCAGCGAGGGCTCTTACCCCCCCCCGCGACGGCCAGGAGACACAAGGACAGGCGCAGACAGGCACGCATACCAACCCCCTTCCTCCTTCGCCGGACACCCGCTCGGGGCCAGGC
>Ga0194127_10009640_pt1 | contig 10114 bp, 5 predicted proteins | sample TA2KigC100mmetaG_FD_148624 | JGI IMG/M metagenome (GOLD analysis project Ga0194127, IMG submission 148624) | Freshwater microbial communities from Lake Tanganyika, Tanzania - TA2015036 Kigoma Deep Cast 100m | ecosystem: Environmental > Aquatic > Freshwater > Lake | place: Tanzania: Lake... | reverse complement strand
ACACCAAGATGGAGATGATCTCCAGAAGAGCCTTCGGGTTCCGAAACTTCGAGAACTACAGACTTCGCGTGAGGGCCTTGTGCTGCTAACGTCCAAACGCCGCTGCCCCCGTCTTTGGGGAAGAGCCGGATCGAACTGTCCGACTCTAGTGGATTGCAGCGGGCCATGCAAGGGGCAAGTACCGCACAGACAGGGGCGGCGGCGCGCGTTCGGCGGGCTTGGCGAGGGCGTCTTCTGCCGTCTGCAATAGACATCCGTCCGAGTGGGTTATACGTCATATGAACCGACACCGGCACAGGAAGGCGGACAGTCCATGAAGGCATCCGTACGGGCTGCGATCGGGTTGGCGGTCCTGCTTTCGGCCGGCGCCGGATGGGGCCAGCGGCCCCTTCCGCCGGGGCAGCGGCCCCCCCGCCCGTTCGGGGGCCCGCCGGGAGCCGCCGGCCGTCCCGAGCGCGTTCGCCCGTCGGGGGGCGGCCCGGGAACCCTCGGGACCGTGCCGGCCGACGCCGGATCCCGCGACGCCCCCCTGCTTCTCTGCGTCGGCCTGCATATCGAGCCGTTCGGATCGGACGTCAGTTCCCTCGTGCCCGGCCGCCCGAACCGCCCGCCGCGCGCGGCGGACGGCGGCGGCGCGCCCGACGCGATGGGCGGGCCGCGGGGCGGGGGGCCGCGCGGACGGGCGAGCTACCACGAGGCGGACTTCCTCCGCATCCACATCGAGTCGATCCGGCGGCTCGATGCCACGATCCGGCGCAGCGGCGGCGTGATGACCGTCCAGGCCCAGACCCCGTTCACCCGGCTCTGCGCGGAACAGGGCAACACCGTCCTTTCCGACCTGAAGGCCGCCGGACACGAGATCGCCCTCCACTTCCACGAGCAGGCCCACCTCGGTCCGGCCTGCGACCGGCTCCCCGTCAGCGTGTGGACGGCCGTCATGAAGGAGGAGATCGGCTGGATCCTCAAGGCCTGTCCCGCCGCGAGCGTCCGCTACTGGAGCGGGGGCAACAACTACCCCGGCATCCTCGACGCCGCCGCGGACGCCGGCCTCGACGTGATGAGCGACCACAAGAATCCCCACATCCAGCGGACCTTCCCCGAGCTTCTGGCGATCCATCCATGGCGGCCGGCGGGCGGGCCGACCGAGGAGTCGATCGAGGCGTTCGCGAGGCACGATCCCGCGGCACGGATCGTCTACCTGCCCGACGGCATCTTCGCCGACGGCGACTTCCGGGCGCGCAAGCAGGAGGGCGACATCGCCTACCTCAACTCGATCACCGGGGGGCTCGTGATGTCGCTGCGCGCAGCCCGGAAGGACCGGGTCAACGTCTTCCACATGACCGTCCACCCGGGCGAACTGCGCGACGCCGATTTCGCCCCGTGGGTGGAGAAGGTCGTCGATCCGCTGGTGAAGGATGGGCGCGCGAAGTGGGCGACCTTCTCCCGGATGGCCGATGCCTACCGGGCATGGGAGAAGGCCAATCCCGGCGTCGATCCCCGCCCGGGCGCCGCGGCCGCGCGCCCCGCGGCGTCGGCCCCTTCCGCCGCGTCCTCCCCGCCGGCCGAGGCGAAGAAGACCGGCTACATCACCTTCGCCGTGAACTGCCACGAGCACTTCCGTCTCGAGGACAGCGCGGCGACCGTGCTGCGCCTCGTCGGCATCTTCACCCGTCACGGTGTCCGGGGCGATTTCTACTTCACGGCCCCCCTCGCCGAGGCGTATGCAGCGAAGCGTCCCGATGTCGTGAAGGCTTTGCGGGACAGCGGGATGGGAATCAGCTACCACGTTCGCCCCCCGCATCCGGCCTGCGCCGGGTTCGGTGCGCCCCTGGCCGGGCTCGAGGGCGCCGCGTTGGAGAATCTTCTCCGCGACTACGAGCTCCATCGCACCGACCCGGTCACCGGGAGGCTCCAGCGGGACCGGCCGGGCGGGTACGCGCTGGTGAAGCAGGTCTTCGGGACGGCGCCGGTGTGCGTCTCCTCGCAGGCGGCCGACCCCGGCGTGAAGCGGATGCAGAACCGGATCTACCGCGAGTTGGGCGCGCGGATGACGCTGCAGTACCACGAGAGCGGAACCGATGCGGAGAGCCCCCTGCAGTTCCTCGACGGCCTGCTCGTGCGCCCCAGCGATTTCAGCGTCACGCGGTGGCGGGCCTCCGAGAACGGACCGGAGCAGTTCTGGTGGACTGCCGTCGGCGGTTCCCGCGCCGACCCGGCCTTCGATCCCGTTGCGCGCCTGGACAAGGAGCGGGCGGCATGGACGCTTGCGCGTCCGCCCTACGCGACCTCCCTCATCCACGAGAACGATTTCCACTTCTCGGGCGGAGCCGGCTGGCAGTCGGTCTACATGTCCGAGGGCAGGCGTCCGATGCCCCCGCCGTGGAATCCGGATGCCCCGCAGCGGGCGCAGCCCCGGGCCGCCGCCGAGCGCGAGGCGATCTTCAAGGCCTACGAGGCGCTCGTGGCGCGCGCCGCAGCGACCATGAACGTCGTCACCGCCGCGGATCTCGTCGCCCTCGCCCGCGAGCCCTGATCCCGCCCGCCACGGCGCGGACCCCGCGGTCCGCGACGCGGTTCGGCGCGTCGTTTGCATGGCGGTCCCGCGGTCGCTACACTGCGCGGCTTCCGGCCCGGCGGTCCGTCCGCGGCGGGCCCATCGGAGACCCTTCATGTCCACGAAGCAGATCGCGGTTCTGGCCGGCGACGGGATCGGGCCGGAGATCATGGTCGAGGCGGTGAAGGTGCTCGACGCCGTCTCCCGGCGGTTCGGCCCCCGGTTCGACTTCGTCCACGCCGACGTGGGCGGCGCCGCCATCGACCGGCACGGCGAAGCCCTCCCCGCGTCGACGCTGAAGACCTGTGAGAGTTCCGCCGCCATCCTGTTCGGCTCCGTCGGCGGCCCGAGGTGGGACGTCCTTCCGCCCGAGCAGCGGCCGGAGCGCGCGTCGCTGCTGCCCCTGCGCAAGCACTTCGGGCTCTTCTGCAACCTGCGGCCGGCGCACCTGCCCCCGGCGCTCCGGCACCAGAGCCCGCTCCGGGCCGACATCGCCGCGAAGGGGTTCGATGTGCTGTGCGTCCGCGAACTCACCGGCGACGTCTACTTCGGCGAGCCCAAGGGACGGGAGGGGAGCGGCCCCGCGGAGCGCGCGTTCGACACGATGACCTACACGCGGCGCGAGGTGGAACGGATCGCGATCCAGGCGTTCACGATGGCCCGCCATCGCCGGCACAAGGTGACCTCCGTCGACAAGGCCAACGTGCTCACGTCGATGGTCCTCTGGCGGGAGGTGGTCACCGGGATCGGCCGCGCCTATCCGGATGTCCTCCTCGATCACATGTACGTCGACAACGCCGCGATGCAGCTGGTCCGCCGCCCGCACGACTTCGACGTGCTGCTGTGCGGCAACATGTTCGGCGACATCATCAGCGACGAGTGCGCGGTGCTGGCCGGATCGATCGGCATGCTTCCCTCCGCCAGCCTCAATGGCCGCGGCTTCGGCCTCTACGAGCCCGCCGGGGGCTCCGCGCCCGACATCGCCGGCCGCGGCGTCGCGAATCCGATCGGCCAGATCCTCTCCGCCGCGCTCATGCTCCGGCACTCGTTCGACCTCGAGGACGCAGCCCGCGCCGTCGAGCAGGCCGTCGACGCGGTCCTGACCGAAGGGCTGCGGACCGGCGACCTCTGCGCGGCGGGCGAGACGCCGGCGACGACCGCGCAGATCGGCGACGCCGTCGCCGCCGCCATCGCGGGAGCCTGAGCGGACGCCGGCCCGCCGCCGGTTCCCGCTGGACTTCCGGGCGGTGTCCGTCCCAGACTCCGGGCTCCTGAAACCGGCGGAGGACTGCGGATGACGGGCATGCGACGGGCGGGATGGGCGGCGGGGCTGGTCGCGGCCGCGCTGGCGGCCGGGGCGGAGGAAACGCCGGACCTCTCCGGGGCCTCGTGGATCTGGGCGGCCGATGCGGACGGTCTGTCGGCGCCCGCCGGCACGCGCTACTTCCGCACATCCTTCGTCCTCCCGCCGGAGTGGGATCTCGACTCCGGCGTGATCACGGTCACGGCGGACAACCTCTTCTCGCTTCACCTGAACGGCTCGCCCGTCGTGGAGCGGGTGACCGAGCCCAACGCGTGGAACCGGCCCTTCCGCGTCGAACTCGGCAGCGGCCGTCTCGTCCCGGGCACGAACGGCCTGGCCGTGGCGGCCGTGAACACGATCCCCGGCGCGGCGGGGCTGATCGTGAAGCTGACCGTCCGCGCGGGAAGCGCGGGCGAGGCGGCGATCGTGACCGACGACGGGTGGCGCGCCACGGACCGCGAGACGCCCGGCTGGACGGCCGTCGCGTTCGACGACGCCGCGTGGAAGCCGGTCCGCGTCCACGGCGAACTCGGCATCGCCCCCTGGGGGCACCTCGGGCGGCCCGCGCCCGCCGCGGCGGCCGGGCTCGACCTGAAGGGTGCGAGCTGGATCTGGTTTCCCGAGGCCGATGCCGCCAATCCGCCGGCCGCGACGCGCGGCTTCCGCACGACCTTCATCGCGCCGGCCATGGGACGCGGATCGAAGGCGGAGATCCTCGCCACGGCGGACAACGAGTTCTCCCTCTTCGTCAACGGCCGCCGCGCGGGGCAGGGGATGGAATGGACCGACCCGGCGCGATGGGACGTGACCCACCTGGTGGCCCCGGGGACGAACACCGTGGCGATCGAGGCGGTGAACACGGCCGATGGGCCGGCCGGCCTGATCGCGGCGGTCCGCCTCACGCGTCGCGGCGCCCCGGCATCGACGCGCGTCACGGGCGCCGGCTGGCGTTGCAGCGAGGCGCCTCCGGCCGGCTGGCAGAAGCCCGGATTCGACGACTCCGCGTGGCCGGCGGCGCGCGTGCTCGGCGCCTACGGCATTCCGCCCTGGGGCGCGGACCTGAAGATCCCGGGCGCCCCCACCGCGGCGTCGGTCCTGGAGGCGACGGAGTCGTTCGACGCGCCGGTCCACACCGGCGCCGTCGTCTTCGTCCTCGGTCGCACCCGCTTCGCCGGCCAGAACTTCATCCAGAACATCCACGGCTCGCGCGCCTACTTCGAGTTCGACACGCCGTCCCCCGCCGCCCTCGGCCGCCGCCTCTGCCGCCTCGCGCCGTTCCGGCCCGGCGGAACCGTCACCGTGCTGGCCGATGCGGGCGGGGGGTGGCTCGGCTCGCCCTCGGTCTCGTACGACGGCCGCACCGTCAATTTCACGATGGCACCGGAGGGCGATCCGTGGTTCCACATCTACAGCGTGCCGGTCGACGGGGGCGCGCCGCGGCAGATCACCCACGGGCCGTTCCACGACTTCGATCCCGTCGAACTGCCCGACGGGCGCCTCGCCTTCGCCTCGACGCGCCTCGGCACGGCCGAGGAGTACCACGGCGTGCCCGCCTTCAGCCTCTTCACCTGTCCCGCCGGCGGCGGTCCGGCCCGCGCGCTGACGCATCACATCGTCGGCGACCGCGAGCCGCGCGTCACCGCGGACGGCATGCTCGCGTTCATCCGGTGCGACAACTTCCTCGAGCGCGCCAAGGTCGAGACCCACATCCACCGCACGCGGCTCGACGGGTCCGGCGGCCTGATCGCGATCGGTCCCGACCGCCCGCCGATCGCCCCGGACGCCGCCAACGCCGCGGAGGAGGGCTCCCGCTGGCTGCGGCAGTACGGCGCGGGGTCTCCGGCGCCGCTGGACGACGGCCGCGTCGCCGCGATCTCCGACCTCGGCGTCGTCGTCTCGGCCCGCCAGCGCGGCGTGCCGGCCGGCGCCTACCTCCCGTACGACGTCTCGCCGCTTCCGGACGGCCGGCTCCTGTGCAGCGACCGCGACGGCCAGCGCCTGGCGATCCTCGATCCGCAGAGCGGCCGCGCCGTCGAGGCCGTCGATCTGTCCGGCTGTGACCTCCCGCCGGAGGGCCGCGCCGGCGTTCCCGGCTACCAGCCCGCCGCCGCGCATTCCGCGGTCTTCGCCGCCGCCCGGCCCGCGCCGCGCGCGATGCCGCCGGTCGCGCGCGAGGCCGACGGAAGCCGCCCGGACGCGACGGGGTTCCTCTACTGCCAGAACGTCTTCGCCACGCGCCACGAGGGCGCCGACATGAGCCGCGTCCGCGCGGTGCGCATCTACGAGGGCCGGCCCTTCATGCTGACGCCGACCGACAGCATCTACATTCACATCGGCACCGAGGGCCGCGAACTCGGCACCGTCCCGGTCGCGCCGGACGGCTCGTTCTACGTCGAGGTCCCTGCCGACCGCGCGCTCAGCATCCAGGCCATCGACGCCGAGGGTCGTGCCGTGATCGGCGAACTCAGCTGGATCTACGCCCGCCCCGGCGAACGGCGTTCGTGCGCCGGCTGCCATGCCGACACCGACCGCGTTCCGCCCGCCGCCGCGCGCCCCGTCGCCGCCCTGCGGCCGGTGAAGCTCCTCGGCGGCGCCGATCCGCACCGCTTCCGCGCGAACAACGCGGCGAACGGCGGCGTGCTGAACCTGCAGACCGACCGCTTCCGCGAATGCGCCGCGATCAACCAGCACCGCCCGCCGCGCGGGCCGGGCGCGCCGCCGCCGGGCCGGGCCGCGGAAATCGCCGCCCTGGCCGGGGAGACGGCCGCCCCGGAGGCGACGCGGCGGCTGTCCGCCGCGAACCGGCTCGCCGTCTTCCGCGACGCATCGTCCGCGCCCGCGCTGGCCGGGCTGCTGGCGGATCCGGTGAGCGAGGTCCGCTGCGCCGCGGCCATGGCCCTGGCGGTGTGCGGAACCCGGGAGTCCGTCGCGGCGCTGCGCCCCGTGCTCGGCGATCCCGAGCCCGTCGTCGCGCAGGCCGCCCATGTCGCGATGGAACACCTGACCGGCCTTCGGGTGGACTTCCATCCGTTCACCGGCGAACGGCCGCAGGCCGTGGCGCGGTGGACGGCGGCGCTGGACCGTCTCGACTGGGATGCGATCGAGCGCGACCTGTGCGCCCGGCTTGCGCGCGGCGACCGGCTCGAGGCGTGGGCCGCGGCGGAGACGCTCGGCCGGACGGGCGGCGCGGCCGGCGACGCCGCGCTGCGCGGCTTCCTCGCGGCGAATCCCGGGGCCGACCTCCGGGTGTCGATGGCGGTGCTGCGCTCGCTCGGCGCGCGGGGCGACCGCGGGGCGGTCCCCGCGCTGGCGACGATGCTCTCGACCAACGCGCCGCTGGTGAAGGACCGCCGCGAGACGAACCGCGAGTTCGGCGGCGCGCAGCGGGCCGTCTACCTCGCCGCAACGGCCGCGGAGGCGCTCGGCCGGATCGGCGGCGCGGAGGCGGAGCGGGCGCTCGTCGCGACGCTCGGCACGCTGGAGCCGCTCGAGAAGTACACCCTCTGCTGCGGCGACCACCCGTGGCTGATGGGATGCCACTCCTCGCCGGTCCACCACCGGATCCTCGAGGGGCTCGACGCGATGGGCAGCACGAACGCGGGGGGCGCGGCCGCTGCGATCGTGCGGGCCGTGCCGATGGACAAGGACCGCGCGCTGCTCTACGAACTCGACGCCTACGAGGCGCTGACCGCGCGCGTGCTGGCGCGCGGCGGCCGGGCCGCGGAGGTCGTCGAGGCGTGTCTCGCCGTGCTCGGAGGCCCGGGGGCGGGGCCGGCGGACGAATTGGCCGCGGCGGTCGGCGCCAGCCCGCACGCGGAGCGGCACATCCGTCCGCACACGCCCCGGGCACGGGCGGCGCAGATCCTCTCCGTCGTCGCGGCCGATCCCGCCGTCGCGCCGCGCCTCCGCGCCCTCGCGGCGGCCGAACTGGACAAGCCCGCGTCGGAGGAGCGGTCCTGGGTTGCGTTCATGCTGATCCGCACGTTGGGCCGGCTTGGAGACGGGGGCTCGTCCGCCTTCCTGCGCGGCGTGCTGGCCGACGGGCCGACGGAAGCCTCGCTGGGCATGAACCTGCCGCCGATGCACTGGCCGTACAAGGCGATGCGGCCCTATCACCGCGCCGCCGCCGCGTGGGCGTTGGGCGAGATCGGGGATGCCGCGTCCGCCCCGGCGCTGACCGCCGCGCTGGGGAACCTCGACAACGCCCCGGCGGTCCGCGAGGCCGCCGCGGCCGCGCTCGGGCGCATCGCCGCGCCCTCGATGGAGGGCGAGCTTCGGGCGCTCGGCGACTCGCATCCCGAACTGGCCGTGCAGCGCGTGCTGTGGGAGGCCGCGGCCGTCCTGGCGAAGAGGCGCTCCGCGGCGCCCGATCCCGCCCCCGCCGCCCCCTACGGCTACGCGCCGGCGTCGAACTAGGCCGTCGGCGGCCGTCCTACGGCGCGCAGCGTGCGCCAGGCCGCTTCAAGGGCCGGCAGAACGGCGCGGTCCTTCGGCCGGTTCAGCGACCTCTTGCTCGCGATGATCCGGTCGAGGCGCAGAACGGGAAGGACCAGCCCCTGGACACGGATACGAAGAGCATGCCGTGCCTCCTCGGCGAAGGGTCCCAACCCGTGCATGCGTACGACGAGATCGAAGAGATCTGCGCCCGGCCCCGCAAGCATCGGAGGGTTCAGGCCGATGGGAGGCACGTACGAGACCCCGCAGTCGTTCAGTGCCCGCAGGAAACGCGGGGAGCCCGGCTCCGGGATCCAGAGGTCGACATCTTGCGTGACGACCGGCGCGCGCTGGAGCGCTGCGGCGGAGAGGCCCACCAGGAGGAACGGAACCCGCCGACTCTTGAAGGCGGCCAGCAGACGCCGCTCATCGGCCGATAGCATGGAAGGCTCGGCCACGACGCAGGGCCCTTTCGAGATTGGCCGCGGGGCTTGCAGCCAGGTTGTTGAGAATGTGACGGACCATGTCCGGATCGAGCGTCGGGTCCCTTCGGAGCAGGCGGTCGATGCGTCGGGCCAGCCGCAACCCGGCGGCGGGTCGATTCAACGCGCGAGGGGTGCCTTTCATCACTCCAGCTTTGGCCCAAGAGGCGGGTGGCGTCAATCCTTGCGTGGAGGGGCGGAAGGAGGCTACGGTCGGGCATGAACCTGGGACTCATCCTGACGGGGGCGGGGTCGCTGATGATCGCGTGCGCCGCCGCCGCGGCGGAGCCGGTGGTGCCGGACGAGGGCGCGGCGCGCGCGGCCTTGGCCGGGGCGGAGAAGGCCGCGGAAGGCCGCTGGACGCCGCTCTTCAACGGGCGCGATCTGGCCGGCTGGACCGTGAAGTGCGTCGCGGCCGACACGAACAAGACCTACTGGCGCGTCGAGGACGGCGCCATCCTGGTCGATTCGACGGCCGATCCGAAACACGACTACGTCTGGCTCGTCGCGGACGGCGAGCACGGCGACTTCCTGCTGCGTCTCCGCTTCCAGGCGTTCCGCGGCGTGACCGGCAACAGCGGCGTGCAGATCCGCAGCCGCTACGACGACGCGGCCGGCTGGCTCGACGGGCCGCAGGTCGACATCCATCCGCCCGGCCCCTGGCGCATCGGGTTCATCTACGACGAGACGCGCGGCGTGCGCAAGTGGATCGCCCCGGCGCTCGCCAAGGTCTCCGACGCGCGCCCCGAAATGGCGCCCGCCGGCGTGCCGTTCCGGTACGCGGACGACGCTGAGCCCTGGAACGACCTGCGGATCCTCGCCCGGGGCCCGCGCGTGATCGTCGAGTTGAACGGACACATCGTTCGCGACGCCGATCTCCAGGGTGTGCTCGACGATGCGGTCCACCGCGAGCGCGGCGTCGGGCTGCGTGGGAGGATCGCGCTCCAGCTCCACGCCCGCGATGCGCTGCGGATGCGGTTCAAGGACATCGCGGTGGCGGGGGTGGGGCGGAAGTAGCCGGTCCGTGGGGCGGGGGGCCGCAGCGCGGTTTGGCCGGGTGGGGATGGCCTCCCCGTGGCGGTGCGGCCGGATGTCGGACGGCGTCCGCCGTTTTCCCGCCCCACCGGGACAAGCCCGGTGGGAGCGGCTTCACTCCCACGGCCACACAGCCACACCGCCACACAGCCCCACGTCCGCATCCGGCCCAAGCCCGGTGGGACCGGGAGTTCCGAAGTTCGGGACAAGCCCGGTGGGAGCGGCTTCACTCCCACGGCCACACAGCCACACCGCCACACAGCCCCACGTCCGCATCCGGCCCAAGCCCGGCGGGCCCGGCCGCTC
>Ga0194127_10009639_pt1 | contig 10115 bp, 12 predicted proteins | sample TA2KigC100mmetaG_FD_148624 | JGI IMG/M metagenome (GOLD analysis project Ga0194127, IMG submission 148624) | Freshwater microbial communities from Lake Tanganyika, Tanzania - TA2015036 Kigoma Deep Cast 100m | ecosystem: Environmental > Aquatic > Freshwater > Lake | place: Tanzania: Lake... | reverse complement strand
GGAACGACAGTGAACTGCGGACCTTTTCTTCTCTATAATCTCTCCTGGACCATTTATGGCACTAGCGGTGCCGATAACATGACCTTCCTTGGGACATTACGACGGGGGGATGGCGCACAGTTTAACATGCGCTGGTATCGCAATGAAAGCAACCTGGACCAGTTCGGTGGGGCATGGTGGATGGGGAGCGATATGTCAACCGATGGTGACTGGTGCGGAAGCATCAACGACGCTCCCAAACCGGACCCCTGCAAGCGGTAGTTTTACTTCCGGGTGTATGCTAATAAATCATGTCCCAAATGGTTGCACGCTGGGACATGATTTATCCCAATGCAGAGAGTCATGGTCAGGAAACGGCTTTGACAGGAGTATTTTCTGAAACAGTAGGTTAATGATAAATAATCCATGTTTGTTGTACAATATTCTTGAAGTACAAACAGGAAAAGATGATTAGATTTCGCGCATCTGTAAGGTGCAATATTTCCCCGTCAGACGAGGAGGTGGTTATCAGGAAGAATAATCCTACATGTCCCGTGCCTTGGTATATCTACATGTCGAATCCAAATTCATCATAAGGAGAAGGGTTGAGTATGAAAAGAATCGCTATTGCATTCGTCGCCATGACTATCCTGCTTTCCGCCTGCCTGCCCACTCTTGGAGGCGGTGAAGTACCCCAGGTGGATACGGATGCCACCAGCGTTGCATTGACCATCGAGGCGGGACAGTAAGTTCCCCCGCCGGCCCAGAATCCACCTCCACAACAGCCACCGCAGCAACAGGTATTGCCGACGGTAACCCCTGAACCGGATGTGACGGCGACCGCTAAAGCGAACGCCAACTGCCGCAGCGGACCGGGCGGGAATTTCGATTTCCTGGCAACCCTGAACCAGGGTGAATCCGCCAGGATCATCGGGACGAACACCGTGGGAGATACCTGGTGGCAACTGGAGTTGTCCGATGGGACGAAGTGCTGGGTGAAAGGCGACTCACTGACCCTCACCGGGAATACAGACAACATCCCGGAAGTGGCATCCCCGAACACGCCCACACCTGTCCCGCCGGCCAGCCTGTGGGCAGGAAAATGGACTGTCTGGCAGAATCAGTGCCTCAACAATGCTCTGAGTTGTGAATGGAGTGGGACGATCACCTGGACGATGACCAGCCCGACGACGATTACCGGCACCTATTCGGCATTGGGATGCAACTATGTCGATGTTCTAATCGTCAGCGCGGACGGGATGCGGGCAGATGGCCGCGAGACAAGTTCGAATTGCAGCAACTGGGATGTCCACCTGGTAATGGACCCCAACCGCAACCAGTTCCGCGGCCGCTGGAACCAGGTCGGGAATATTACCGGTGATGGATACTACTGCGGCGCTAGGGTAGGTTACTCGAAGCCTGTACCTGAACGGCCGTAAATCCACAGCTATTGTGTTTTACTCGGCAAGCCCCATCCGGAACCGATGGGGCTTGCCGATTTTCCAAACGGCTCCTTCCCAGGAAGTGATAAAATTGCCTTCCCATGGGAACCTGGAGTATGAAGAAAAACCAGATCCAGCAAGTCCAACCCCGCCAGGAAGTGGAAGTGCACCTTCCCGATGGGCGGGTCCTAGCCGGCCCGCGCGGCGCAAGCGCCGGGTCCTTCCTGTACTCCATCGCGGCCACCCTGCCCGCCCCGGCGGTGGCGGCCGTGGTCAACGGGGAATTACGCGAACTGACCTATGCCATCCAGATGGATTCCAAAATGGCGCCGGTCACCATGGCCGATGCCGATGGGGCGCGCATCTACCGCCGGTCGCTTACTTTCCTGCTGGAATTTGCCTTTACCGCCTTGTTCCCGCAAGGGAAACTTTTGATCGACCATTCCATCTCCTCCGGCGGTTACTACTGCCACATCACCGGCCGCGCCCCGCTGAGCGGCGACGAACTGGAGCAACTCGAATCTCACATGCGGAGCCTGGTCGAACGCAACCTGCCCTTCGAGCGGCTGGAGCTCCCCCTGGCGGAGGCGCTGGCTTACTTCCAGGAGCGGGATTTCCCGGATAAAGTCCGCCTGCTTTCGCACCGCCGCAAGGACTATGTCACCCTCTACCGCCTGGAAGAACACCTCGATTACCATCACGGTTACATGGCGCCTGCCACCGGCTGCCTGAAATGGTTCGCCCTCCAGCCAACCGAAGACGGATTCACCCTGCATTTCCCGCGCCGCAGCCAGCCAACCGCCCTCCAGCCGCTGGAGGAATATCCCAAACTCCTGGCAACCTTCCGCCAATACGGACAGTGGCTGGAACGTCTCGGGATCGACTCGGTCGGGGCATTGAACGACGCCATCCAGGCGCAACGCAGCCGGGAGGTGATCCTGGTCTCGGAAGCGCTCCACGAGCAGCATGTGGCTGCCATCGCCCGCCAGATCGCCGGACGAGGCGGGGAGGCGCGCGTCATCCTGATCGCCGGGCCATCCTCCTCCGGCAAGACCACTTTCTCCCGGCGGCTGGCCGTCCACCTGCTGGCGCTCGGTCTTTCGCCATTTGCCCTCGAACTGGATAGTTACTTCGTCGACCGTGACAAGACCCCGGTCGATGGGGAAGGACAGTTGAATTTCGAAGCCCTGGAGGCCATCGATCTCGGTTTGCTGGCGGACCACCTGCAGCGCCTGGTGACCGGCGAGGCGGTCCAATTGCCGCGTTACAACTTCAAAGCCGGCAGCCGGGAGAGCGGCGAGGTGGTCCAGTTGCACCCGGAACAGATCATCATCCTGGAAGGCATCCACGGCCTGAACCCGGACCTGTTCCCCCGCTCCCTGGCGCGGCGCGCTTTCCGCATTTATGTATCCGCACTTACCCAGTTGAACCTGGACCGGCACAACCGCGTCTCCACCACCGACTCGCGCCTGATCCGGCGCATCGTGCGCGACGCCCGCGAAAGGGGCTACACCGCCCAGCAGACGATCGCCCGTTGGGAATCGGTACGGCGCGGCGAGGAACGCTACATCTTCCCCTACCAGGAGAATGCAGACGTGATGTTCAACTCGGCGCTGGTCTATGAACTATCGGCCCTGAAACCTTTTGCCGAACCCTTATTGCGCCAGGTGGCGCATACCACGCCGGAATTCATCGAAGCCAAGCGCCTGCTGGCCTTCCTGGAATGGTTCCTGTCGATGGAGATCGAATGGGTCCCGGACGATTCCATCGTGCGTGAGTTCATCGGCGGCTCGATCCTGAAAGACTTCAAGGTCTGGAAGGCATGAGCATCCTCGAAATCCTGCTCATCTCCCTCAGCATGGCGATGGATGCTTTCGCGGTCTGCCTCGGCGCGGCCTCGGGTGGGAAGGCCGAAGGTCCCCGGTCCACCTTCCGGCTGGCATTCCATTTCGGGCTGTTCCAGTTCATCATGCCGGTACTCGGCTGGCTGGCCGGTTCGACCATCGCCCATTACATCGCCTCCTTTTTTCACTGGGTTGCCTTCGGCCTGCTGGCCTTCGTCGGCGGGAGGATGATCTATGCCGCACTCCATCCGGAATCCACCGGGCGGAGTGATGACCCATCACGCGGCCTGACGATGGTGTTGTTATCCATTGCCGTCAGCATCGACGCCCTGGCAGTAGGCCTCAGCCTGGGGTTGATCGGGGTCTTCGTCTGGTACCCGGCGATCGCCATCGGGGTAGTGACCGGGTTGATGTCCTGGCTTGGGCTGCGGATCGGCAACGGGCTGGGGAAGAAGTTCGGCCGGACGATGGGGATTATTGGAGGAATTCTATTGATCGGCATCGGGGTCCGGATCGTGCTCGTGAGCCTGGTCGTCTAAATCCGCACCAAAATGAAAAACCGGCGCTCGCAACGCCGGTTTCATAGTCAGTAACATCAGTAACTCTGGTTTCAGGCTTCGGGAGCGGCTTCCGCGTCCTCCGGGGTGTCCTGCAGGAAGATATCGAGTCCCAGGTTCAGGCCCAGGGAAATGCCTCGCAAGGCGATGAAATAAAAGACACCTGTCAGCGGTTCCAGGAAGAGGGAGGCGAAGGCCGATATCTTATCGAAGATGGCTGCCGGCAGGGAGGCGGCGATCGAAGCCCAGTTCTGGATGATGGAAAATGCCTGGTTGGCGAAGGTCAGCAGGGAGAGAGCCAGGATGATCCAGGCGACGATATTGGCCCACAGTGAGATGCGCAGGACGGCATTGGTATTGTGGAAGACCTGCGGTTCTTTCTCTTTCGACGTCATGTATTGCTCCTTGTTCATGATTTTCCGCCAACTCCGGACGGATGGGGGACCGGCCCAGCAGCCCGGTCGAGGCATGGCGATTATACGCCATTCCGGGGGATGCCGGATGTTTATATTTCATCAGATGGTTTGAAGTATATGGCGGTATCGCTGACGCCGGTCGAAGTCCACAGGACCTGCCAGCCAGAGACCAGGCCGGCCACCTGCCGCCACATGTCTCCAGCCGGACCTTGGGCCGGTGTGCGCGAATTGGGCGAACGCGAGCCCGAGGGCAGGTAACGGTTGACATTATCGATTACCAGGATCCCGCCGGGGAGGAGTTTTTCCAATGCCCCCAAGGCGCAGTGGTCGCGATAGGTGCCATCCACCAGGACGAAATCGAGCGAGTTCGGACCGATCCGGTCGAGCGCCCGCACATATCCCGAGGAGGATGCTTGTCCCGCCGTTACATCCTTCGGTTCGAGGATATAGTCTACATTGTCGATTCCCGCTTCTCGCATTTTGCGGCTGATCCGGTCATACCAGTCCCGGTTGTGTTCCACACTGGTCAGTCGAGCCACCCGGCGGGCGAACCAGAGTGTGCTGCGCCCGGAGCCGAATTCGAGGCCGGTATGTCCGGCCTGGAGCCAGCCATCCAGGAACCGGATGGCCTCCGGCGTCAACCACGGCAGGGGGGGATGCATCCTACGGAAAAGGAGGTCACGGCTGCGATCAAGCAGGTAGCGGGGGGTCCAGTGGCGGAAAGTGCGCACAGGATTTATATCCACCCCAGGGCAAGAGAACTGCCGGTCATCACAAAGACGCCTGCCAGCGAACAGGCCAGGTTGACGAAGTCATTATCGAGCCACTTCCATCCCCTGAGGTGGCTGGTGGCGGTCCCGCACAGGTGCAGGGGGTGGCGCTCGGTTTCCTTGTCGCACTGCGGGCAATGGTAGATCGCCTGGATGGTTGCGCCCAGGAGGGAATCGAAGAGGGAACCCAGCAGGCCGGAAATTGCGAGCAACCCAAACGCCTGCCAGGATGGCAGCGCGTCGAATGGCTCGGGCGCGGCCATGACAGCCAGGACGGCAATAAGCCCCGACCCTGCCAGTGCGGCCAGCGTCCCTGCCCAGGAGATGCCTCCGGATGTCCCTCTTTCCACCGGCCGGCCGTTGGTGATCAGGCGCGGCTCCGTGCGGTTCAGCACGCCCAGTTCTGTCGCCCAGGTATCGGCGTTGACTGCCGCCAGGGCGGCCGCGAACAGCCACCAGGTCCAGGAGGCAGCCGGGAAGGCGCCACCCAGGGCGGCGCAGATGGCGGCCACCCCGCCATTGGCCAGCACCTGGCCGGCATCCCGTTTCCCGCCTTTGGCGAATTTCTCCTCCAGGGTCGACTTGCGCTTTTTGAAGGCGCGGGTCAACAGGCTGGAGGTGATGAAAAATGCCAGTAATAAGATGGCCCACTGCCAGCCGCCAAGACCGAAGACCATCGTCCCGATCAGCGCCGCCGCCAACCCACCGCTGCGGGAGAGGCTGCCGGCGCGGGTTGCCAGGATGGCGATCAGGATGGCGGTCAGGCTGCCGATTAGGAGTTGCATATCTATGCCGGTGTGGTGAGGATGAAGAGGGTGGATATCAGGAACAGGACGCTGGTAAGGGTCCCCGAGCCCCAGATGATGAATGCCAGGGTTTGCTCATTGGGGCGGCGGTAGAAGAATAGTCCGGCCAGCCAGCCGGTGAGGAAGAACAGGATGCTCACCAGGGGAAGGATGATGGTCTGGACTCCGGGCGAGGGGGCGAGTGGTGAGCCATCCGGCGCATAGCCGAGCGAGATATTCCCCAGTCCGGGCGCCTGCAGGCTGGTCCAGGCCAGCAGCCCGATATTGAGCAACAGCCCGGCCAGCCACAGGTAACGCGCCAGCGGGTTTCCCCAGGCCTCGACGACAATGAAAGTCGGGTAGATGGAGGTCTTCGGAGCCGGCGAAAGGCTGCCCAGTTCGACGGCGCGGGCGAATTCCTGGACGAAAGTCGCCGGTTCTTCCGGTGAGATGGCAAAGGTTCGTTTGGCGGTGGCGACCAGCAGCAGGTCCCTGGGCTGGGCTGCCATGTATTCCACCATCCCGAGGTCTGTGTGGCGACGAAAACCCAGTACCGCGCCGGGCAGGCGTATCCAGGGAAAGTCCAGGGGGGTTGCCAGGTCGCCGGCGGCGCGCACCCATTCCACGTCCGATAGTGGGATCTCTTCCACGCGCAGCCCCCAGCGCAGGCGCAGGCTGTCGCGGCTGAGGGTATAGCCGCCTGTCAGCAGCGACCAGCCCCAATATGCCAGGAAGGGCAGGGGGAAAGCCGCCAGCGCGGCCAACAGGATATAGAGGGTCAGGCGGATGCCGACATCCGATTCGAAAGCCTGCCAGGTTGCCAGTGCTGCGACCGTTGTCAGGAAGAAGCCTGCCCCCAATTGGAATGCCAGGCCGCGCGAACGCGGCGGAGGGTAGTGGGAGGATTTCACCCGCGCCATGTTCCACCCAGCGCCGGGTTGCCAGGGATTACACCTGCGGTATCCTGCTTCGGTTTTGATCGGCTCATGTCTTGGCTTCGTTCGATGTCTTCATGCCCCGGGTGCTTTTTCTTGCGCGGTATCGGGCAGGTCCAGTTGTACTTCCTCCTCCATGCGGATCTGGCCGCGCAAGAAGCCGCCTTCCTCGGTCACGAAGGCGGTCGTCACCACATCGCCCCAGACGCGACCGGTGGCGCGGATCTCGACTTTTTGGGCGGTGATGTTCCCCTTGACTGCCCCAGCGACGATGACGGTGTTGGCGCGGACATTCTCGCAGGTCACGCGCCCGGTCTCGCCCACAACCAGCATCCCGCGCAGGGCGATCGGGCCTTCGAATACGCCTTCGATGCGCACCCCCCCTGAGCCGGAGATGTTGCCCTGCCAGATGACCCCCGCCCCCAGGACGGAGGTGATCCGTTCGACAGCCTGTACCTGCGAGGGCGGGGCGGTTGGATTGTTTCGTCTAAACATAGGCGCTTCCAGGTTCCCAAAAGATAGAGCGCGGCGGAAGCCGCGCCCTATTTTATCATCATTGGAACCGGCTTATTCCCTGGCTGCTGGTTCCGGCACGCCCATGATGTTATATCCGGAATCGACGAAATGCACCTCGCCTGTGACATGCGCCGACAGCTCCGAACACAAGTAGACTGCGGCATTACCGCAATCCTCAATGGTGACGTTTTCCCGCAGTGGGGCAATATCTCCGAAGGCTTTGTACAGGTCGCGGAAACCGCTGACGCCCATCGCTGCCAGGGTGCGGATCGGCCCGGCCGAGATGGCATTGACCCGGATACCCTGCGGGCCGAAGTCCGCTGCCAGGTAGCGTGTGGCGGCCTCCAGGGCGGCCTTGGCGACCCCCATCATGTTGTAATTCGGTGTGACCTTGGTCGAGCCGTAATAGGTCAGGGTCAGCAGCGCTCCGCCTTTCCGCATCAACGGCTGGAAGGCGCGCGCCAGGGCTACGAAAGAGTAGACGCTGATGTCCATTGCCAGGTGGAAACCCGCCCGGCTGGTATTGTAGAAATAACCGTTCAGTTCATCCCGGTTGGCGAAACCGATCGAATGCACCAGGATATCCACCTGGCCGAAATGAGCCGCGGCTTTCTTTGCCACCGCTTCGATCTGGTCGTCGTGCGCCACATCGCACGGTTCGACGAAGTCCACGCCCAGTTTGGCCGCCAGCGGTCGGACGCGTTTTTCAAGCGCTTCACCGGCGTAACTGAAACCGAGCCGCGCCCCCTCCCGGTGCAGGGCCTGGGAGATCCCCCAGGCGATGGACTTGTCGTTCGCCAGGCCGAAGACCAGGGCGTTCTTGTCATTCAAAAGACCCATAGAACCTCCGAGTAATCCTTCCAATAAGGGTATCAGGGCAGGTACCGAAAGCGCCAGGGTTTGCCCTTCCACGGTTCCGGTACAGTATTTAAACCCACTCTGGCGCCAATCGTCACGGCCTGGTCTGGGATCGGGATGCCCGTTTCGATCCAAAGACCGGCAGCCGTGCCGCTCAAGTCGATTCCGTTCAACCTTCCATCGATGCCCAATGCCTGCGTCAGTTTGGCGGGACCGTCCGTGGCGCGACCTCCCCGCCTGCTGCGGATGACCTCCAACCCTTCTTCGGGTTGGATGGCGCGGATGAGCACCGCCGCCGGAAATCCCTCCGTTTCAGTGACAGCATTCAGCATCCAGTGCATCCCATAGGTGAAGTAGACATAGGCATGCCCGGGCGGGCCGTACATGACGGCGGTGCGTTTCGTTTTCCCGGCTTTTGCATGGCAGCCCAGGTCAGCCTCGCCGATGTAAGCCTCGGTCTCGCTGATGATGCCCGCCAGCCGCTGACCATCCAGCATCCGCACCAGCCGCGCCCCGATCAATTCGCGGGCGACGGTCTGGGTAGGGCGGTTGTAGAATTCAATTGGCAGGAGAATTGTCACAATGCAAAGTTACCGTTATTTTCCATAGAGAACATCAGATAGGAATCCTGGCGTTATCAGGGTTCTTTCATCAGCAACCTCGATGAGTTTTCTATGGGGACTTGCACCATGATATAAGTGGATGAGAACGCCTTCGTTTTTTGCAACGCATAATGCCGGGATAAGGTCGCTATCACCCGCTATGACTGCGGCATGACTAATCTGTTGTTTAGCGCTGAGTAGCACCAGATCAACGCCGAGTTGGATATCAATACCTTTCTGAACATAAATGGCTTCCCCTTTTTTATTGCTTCCTCGGTAAACCAGCATCCCTTCGCGTACTTCGAAGCGAGATAAGGCACGCAGAGCTGCATGAAATTTCTGCGCCTGTGCGAAACGTTTTGATTCCTCTACTTTGGGAGGGGTTTGTTGGTATGGCAGGCAATTGTAGTAATATGTTCTGAGAATGTCGATTCCACCAGCCAGTTTGATAGCCAGTTTGGCGTAATCAATCTTCGCAGCGAAACATTCATCGCGGTTGGTTACGTCAAGATAACCTCCATCAATGAAAATAGCAATTCTCGTTGTGTTCATACTCCCTCAACTCCCATTATAGAGACAAAGGCCACTCATAGAGAGTGGCCTGCGGATACATTTCCCAGCATCAGGCGGGGGCAACGCTGGGGCGAATACCGATTCGGAGTATATCAGAATGGAAAAAATAGTCAATAGAACATACGTCCAGAACCATGTTTCAGCCGAATGACCTACTACTCCGAAGTATGGGCTCTTATTTGAACCTGGCATCGCGCTGCAAGGTCAGCCTGAGTCCCTCTTCCAGGGAGATGGCCGGTTTGTAATTGAGTTTTTGCCCAACCAGTTCCAGGTCGGCGCTGAGTTGTTTCACCCCACCGGAGATCTTGGCATTGAAGACTATATCCGTTTCCTTCCCGGCGGCATGGCCGGATTTCAATGCCAGGTCGCGGACGCTGGTGGCCAGGCCGGAACCGACATTCAGCACCAGGCCATTGACGCCGGGCGCAGTGGCGGCTGCAATCATGGCCTGCACAACATCATCCACGTAGACGTAATCCCGCGCCTGGGAGCCATCGCCGTTGACCACCAGCGTCCCGCCCCGCAGCGCCTGGCGCAGGAAATACGGCACGACCGGCGGGTGGGAGGGCGGCAGGTGCTGGCCTGGGCCGTAGGCATTGAAGACCCTCAGGCTGACTGTCTCGATCCCCCACAGCCGCCCGATGGTGCGGACATAATTCTCGGCTGCCAGTTTCGATACCGCATACGGCGAGCGCGGGTCGGGCAGGGCTGTCTCCTTGACCGGCTGCAGTTCCTGTTCGCCGTAGACTGCCCCGGACGAGATCAACGCCACCCGCCGTACGCCGACATCCCGCATGGCCTCCATCAGGCTGACGGTCCCACCCACGTTAACAGCCCC
>Ga0194127_10009632_pt1 | contig 10118 bp, 11 predicted proteins | sample TA2KigC100mmetaG_FD_148624 | JGI IMG/M metagenome (GOLD analysis project Ga0194127, IMG submission 148624) | Freshwater microbial communities from Lake Tanganyika, Tanzania - TA2015036 Kigoma Deep Cast 100m | ecosystem: Environmental > Aquatic > Freshwater > Lake | place: Tanzania: Lake... | reverse complement strand
CAGACGCCTACCAAAAGTAAAAGTAAGTTACCGAAAAGCAGGGGGAGAAAGTACTTCAGCAGCCGATTCAAAAAGGGAAACAATCCTACAGGAGGAAGTGGATAGGATTTTAGATAAAATCGCTCAAAAAGGCTACGATGGATTAAGCAAGGAAGAAAAAAGAAAGCTTTTTGAATTTAGTAAAAAATAAATGGGCTTGAATTAATCCGAATTCCTCTAAAATACGGGATTACTAGTACCCAATTCCTTACTTATTTATCGGTAATACCAATCCAAATCGAGCATAGGTTTGTCGAATCCCTTGGCTTTGGAATTTAAATTCTGAACTCAAACCAAGCCAAGAAGTCAGAGGTACTACGGCTCCTACCCCCACATTGGCCTCACTAGTTGATCTTCTAGTGCCTGCAGCATTAGGTTGGGTATTTTCAGTAGTTAGACTGTAGCCCGTGAGTACATAAACTTGAGATTTTCCTTGGGAGAGGTAATACCGGAGATCAGCACTAAAATTTCCTGCTTTTCCTACAGCGGGAAAGAGCTGGGTATAGTTGGGCATAAAGCCAAATTGAGGAGAGAAGAAATACTCCCATCCTGCACCTATGCCAGGTTCTTGCATTCTCAGGCCGTATTGCCCCAAGACATGTATTCTAGAATCTCCCTGTTCTTGACCAAGTAAGGGGAGACAGCATAGGATAAAACCTAAACTTATAAGTAGGAATTTTTTCATGGTGATTACTACAGTCAAAAATAGAAATCTTTTGTAAAACCTTTATTGCAAGCGGGTGACTAGGCGACCCAACCTGCCTTGCTTGTCGATTCCTTCTACCACCACTACATGCTGGGTGGCCGTATCTGAGTTGAAATATTCTATGCTCGCTTTGCCGGCAGCATCCGTCTGGACCAAGGGGCTCCAAAATAGGGTAGCTCTTCTATCTGTGGTGGAGGGGCTTTTTATGTCATATTTTGGAGAGTAAAAAACTTTGGGAATTGCATAGCCACTATACCTTGTCACCAAAGTCCCGCCAGCAGAGGTGTAGGAAAGACCTGCGCCTGTTTTGGTGTAGACGGCGATGACGGGGGTAGCTCTTCTATCTGTGGTGGAGGGGCTTTTTTCGTCATATTTTGGAGAGTAAAAAACTTTGGGAATTGCATAGCCACTATACCTTGTCACCAAAGTCCCGCCATCAGAGGTGTAGGAAAGACCTGCGCCTGTTTTGGTGTAGACGGCGATGACGCCATTTCCCCCCTGAGATCCGAAAATAGCCGTACGAGAGGGGTCCTTAAATACTTCAATGGACTCCACACTCCTTGGACTGATTAGGGAGATGGTACTGGCATCCACGGGCACATTGTCCAGGAGGTACAAGGGTTCTGTGCCTGCTTGTATGGACCCAACGCCACGAATTTGCACGCTTGCCGACACCCCATTGAAATTGACCCGCACTCCTGCAACTCTGCCTTGTATCATTTGAAAAATGTTGCTGTAGCCTTCTCCTCCTGGTATTTCTTCTGGCTTCAAGGTGGCATCACCTGACCCGTATAATTTTCGAGATTGGGTTTGTTCTTCCTGTAGGGTATTCGCTTCAATGGTTATTCCTTCTAGATCGGTAACTTCTTCTCCAGAACTTAATTGCTGCATAAGTCTTCTTGCCTCTACAGAGGCGATCAATTCTTTAGGCCAAAAGACGTCTTTGGGATAGGGGGTCTTCTGCGGTGAGGGTCAAGGAAGTGGGGTCTTGGTAGTTGAGGTCGGTCAATAAAAATGAGCCATCTGGTCCATACTCGGTAGAAAGCAATTCTATGCCTTCACCCACAAGGGCCGTAATTTTTCCACCCCCCAAGCCTTTTTTGGTGGGGTATTTTTCAGTGATTGTTCCTTGCACAGTAATTCCTTGTTCTATGTAATATCCTTGATCGGGATATACTTCGTTGAAAACATCCTTCCAAGTAAATCGGGTCCAACCGTGGGTGAGCATGACCCAATCAAGTTCCTCTTTGATGATAGGACTTTGATTTTGAAAATAATATCCTGGACGATATACAGTGCCTTTAAGGTCAGAACTTAGCAACAAATGAGAGTGTATAGTTCCATAGATCTCGCTTTCATCTTGCACCTGAGCAGCGTCTACTACCGAAAGGGATAGACTGGCAAGTGAAGTGCTATCTTGGAATTTGCTTGCCAGAGTAAAGGATACTTTAGATCTAGGAGATAAGGACTCTGACAAGGCAGTTAAGGTGAGTTGGAGTTGGTCATTACCCTGGACAAATACCAGTCGCTCCAAGAGCGTTCTTCCAGACTCGTCCAAAACACTTAGGGTATTGATTCCGCTAGGCAAGTTTTTTTTCGGTATTCGAACGCCCCATATCCCATTAAAAAGTTTGCCTTGGATCATGTAATTAATTAATCCTCGGGTATGAGACACCAATAGCAAATTTCCCTCTACATCTATTCCTTGGACCATCGCAGCAATATAGTTGCTATCTTCCCCCTGCTGTACCTGTATCGTTATACCGGAGGACATGGCTTTTTGTATAGAAATACTTCGCTTTTCACCAAAATTGGGTTCAACAACTAGAGCAGTATACGCTTCCCGTTGAGGAATGAATTCGATTTTCCCTAATCCTGCCTTATTCGTGCTAAAAGTGGCGGAAGGTTCTCCTTCTAAATTTCCAGTCAATACTACAGGGCTTCCATCGGGGTAAATCGCTCGAATGGCAAGTTTTGATTTTTTTCCTATGATCCAATTGCCTCCCTCGGGTAAGAACTGAATGTCTGCCGTATGCAAGGCATAGGGGAGCTTGATGTTGTGGGTGAGCACGTATCCCGGTTGCTCTTCAAAAGATAAAGCAAGGTGCTGGGAGGGATGCGGTCGGTCTGGAACGTATGCAAGGCATAGGGGAGCTTGATGTTGTGGGTGAGCACGTATCCCGGTTGCTCTTCAAAAGATAAAGCAAGGTGCTGGGAGGGATGCGGTCGGTCTGGAATGGCGAATGAAATAGAGGTTTCTCCTAATGCATTGAGTTGAAGGCTTTGGGAATGAAGAATCTCTTCACCGGCAATAGCTTGAAGGTCTACTTTGGCATTGCTCAAGGCTTCTCCCGAGGAAGATACCGCTAGGATGGATACTTGGTACAGTATTTTTCCTTCGGCTGCAGTTATGGAATTCACTTCTACTTTTGGGAGAAAAGACCCTCCAAAGGCATCCACGATGCTGACTTTTTGGAAAAAAAAATAGGCTTCTCCAAAATTTTTCATCCATGCTGTGTAGGCTTTGAGTTGGTAGGTGCCTGTTTTTCCAAAATTTGGAATTTTAAAATCCCCAGCCCCTCTACCTTGATCTAAGGAGACAATTTTTTGAGCAATCAGAAGGCCATCCCCGTCAAATAAATCAACGTAAAGGGTCTTGCTCATGGGAGAGGGTACCTGTGTTCCTCCTGCCACAAGGTAGGCAGAAAACCAAAGGTCCTCCCCTAAGGTATAGGTAAACTTATCGAGATGTAGGTAGGCTTTTTCTACAGGAAAATCTTCTTGGTACTTGGTGAAGTAGGTTTGAATTTGCTGAGGTAGAGAATCTTGCCCTAGAGCTGGAAGGGCTGCAAGGAGAAGACTAAAAAAAAATAACCGGATGTAAATGAAATTCATAAAAAAGGCAGTTGGAGTAGTTAAGGATGTATACCTAATTTTTCCTTCCAAAGTTTTAGTGGGAAAAATTTAAGGGTTGTTTTGAGGATGTAGTTGAGCGACCTCATTTTTATTGGCCAATTGACCACAGGCAGCATCGATATCTTGACCTCTTGATTTTCTAATTTTCGCTACAATCCCTTGACCCTCCAAAATCTTAACATAGAGGTCTATGGCCTCCTGGGAAGCTTGCCTAAATTCCCCTGCATCGATAGGGTTGTATTGTATAAGGTTAACTTTAGAAGGGATGATTTTACAAAATTTTGCTAGGGCTTTGGCGTGGCGCTCGTCATCGTTGATGCCCTCCCAAACCACGTATTCGTAAGTCACTTTTCTTTTGGTATGCAGGTACCAATACCGAAGCGCATCTTCAAGTTCCTCTAGAGGATTTACAGCATTGATGGGCATCAGTAGTGTACGCGTTTCGTTAATCGCCGCATGAAGGGAAATGGCTAAGTTAAATTTTACCTGATCATCTGCCATTTTTCGAATCATTTTGGGTATGCCTACCGTGGAAAGGGTAATTCTTTTTGGGGCCATGCCCAATCCATCCGGAGAGGTAATTTTTTCAATGGCATCCAAGACATTGGCATAATTGAGTAGAGGCTCTCCCATACCCATAAATACGATATTGGTTAGGGGTCTTTGGAAGTAGGTTTCCGCTTCTTCTTTGATGGCCACCACCTGATCGTAGATTTCATCCGGATTTAGATTTCTCATCCGCTTTAATCGTGCAGTAGCACAAAAATTACAATCCAAACTACATCCTACTTGCGAAGAAATGCAGGCCGTGATTCGCTTTGTAGTTGGGATGAGGACCGATTCTACGATTTTATCATCGAATAATTTTACGGCATTTTTGATGGTCCCGTCTTGGCTATGCTGCATGAGATCTACCCGAACGTGGTTGATGGAAAAATGGATTTTTAGCAATTCTCGGGTAGGTAAGGAGAGGTTGCTCATGTCATCAAAATTTTTCAAGGATTTATTCCAAAGCCATTCGTAGACCTGTTTGGCTCTAAATTTTTTTTCCCCTTGAAGAACAAAAAATTCTTCTAATTCCGATAAGCTTAATTTTCGGATGTCTTTTTTATAGATTTCCACTACACAAAGGTAGGTATTCCTAGTGGGATTGCAGAAAAAACCTCTTAAGTAAGAGCCCCAGGTGATCATCGGTATGATTTGATGACGAATTTTTTTTCTATTGAATTTTTTCCTCCATTCTCCCCGCCTTTTCTAAGAAAAAGAAGTGGATTCAGAAACTTATGCCTTATTTTTGCAGCAAAATCTATCACGCCTAGCTATGCGCCAATCTTGGTGGAAAATTCTAACCGTACTGCTCTTGGTCTATACCTTGGTGGCAGGATTGATGTTGGAGGTTCCTCGGCTCCCTATTCTGAATGAAACCATACGTGCCTTACATTTTCATGTAACCATGTGGTTTGGTATGATTCTGATGCTAGGGGTGGCCTCATTTTATAGTATCAGGTACCTTAGAAGCAACCGTATTCAGGACGATGATGTGGCGGTAGAATTTACCCATGCAGCTATCCTATTTGGAATATTGGGCATTGCTACGGGGATGCTTTGGGCAAAATTTACTTGGGGAGAATATTGGAGTGGAGACCCCAAGCAAAACGCTTCAGCCATAGGCTTGTTGATGTACATGGCCTATGTGGTGTTGAGAGGGAGTATGACAGATGCTCAGCAGCGTGGAAGGGTTTCGGCCGTTTACAATTTATTTGCATTTGCTGCTTTCATCCCTTTGATCTTTGTCTTGCCAAGGTTGACCGACAGCCTCCATCCAGGAAATGGTGGAAATCCCGGATTTAATGCCTATGACCTAGATTCTAAGTTGAGATTGGTTTTTTATCCAGCCATACTTGCTTGGACACTCTTGGGTACGTGGATGGCAACACAGCGTATTCGTCTGCGTAGGATAAGCCGAGAAATAGAAGAGAAACTATTAAATTCCTAGAGAAATGAAGAAAACACTTTTTGTCCTGCTGATGTTACTTTCTTTAGTGGGTAAAGCTCAAAATAAAATCGAGGTCACTGCGGCAGATTATTCCAATACTTCTGTAGAAATGGCTGATCTGATGCGTTCAGAAGGAAAAATATACGTGCTAGTGGGTATTATAGTGCTGCTTTTTTTAGGATTGCTGGGATATATGGTTTTCACCGATAGAAAGCTAGCCCGTTTAGAAAAAGAGATTAGGAGAAGTTAATTGGATGATATCATGAAAAAAAGACATGTGATTGGGTTGGGGGTGATTGCCATAGCAATAGTGATCATCATGAGTTCCATAGGGGATGCAAGTAGTTATGAAAACTTTGCCACAGCCCTAGAAATGAAGCAGAATGGGGAAGATAAGGCCATACATGTCGTAGGGAAGTTAAAAAAAGATATTTCAGGAGAAGTTCAAGGAATTGAGGTTCGAGAAGATAAAACATCATTTACATTTCTATTGGTAGATACAGAAGGGACAGAACAAAAAGTATTTTACAACCAACCGGTTCCGGCTGATTTTCAGCGTTCCGAGCAAGTGGTAGTCATCGGCTCATACAGAGACAATGAAATTTTTGTTGCCGATAAAATCCTAATGAAGTGCCCATCCAAGTACCAAGAGACTACGGTGACTGCGGGTAATTTGTAATGGCAATCCATTTCTAAGCACAGTAACATGATCAATACCTTTGTAGGTAATTTTGGACACCTGTCTACCTTGATCGCCTGCCTGTGTAAGCGCAGTGGTGACAGCCTTTGCCTACAGTCAATATTTTAAGGCTAACGAACTAGACAAGCCTAGCTGGAGAAGATTTAGCCGTGTCAGTTTTTATGTTCATGCGGTGGCTACGCTCCTGATAGCAGGGTCTCTTTTTGAAATCATTTACCATCAGCGGTACGAGTATTTTTATGCCTTCTCCCATAGCTCTAAGGCTCTTCCCGTACATTACATGATCTCCAGTTTTTGGGAAGGTCAGGAAGGAGCATTTATCCTTTGGGCATTTTGGAATGTAGTTTTGGGATTATTTTTGGTTCACTCCAATAAATTTTGGGAAGCCCCAGTCATGGTGGTATTTGCCTTAGTCCAGGCTTTTTTAATTTCCATGATTTTAGGGGTAGTGGTGGGAGACTTAAAGATTGGAAGTTCACCCTTTATTCTCTTGAGAGACGCTACTCAGGCCCCAATTTTTGAAGTAAATCCAGACTTTATTCCTGAAGACGGGACTGGTTTAAACCCCTTGCTCCAAAATATTTGGATGGTCATCCATCCTCCTACCTTATTTTTAGGGTATGCCTCCACCTGAAGTTACCAAGAGATATGCGGAATGGATTCGACCCGCATTGCCTTGGGCGATTTTTTCTGCCATGATTTTGGGGATGGGCATTATCATGGGTGCCTATTGGGCGTACGTCACGCTCAACTTTGGGGGCTATTGGAATTGGGATCCTGTAGAAAATGCGGCATATGTCCCTTGGCTTATTCTGGTAGCAAGTATACATACCATGATTACCTTTAAAAAGAGCGCCACGGCCTTGAAGACCTCTATTGTATTGGTAATACTTAGTTTTATTTTGGTGCTGTATGCTACTTTCCTAGTGCGCTCTGGAGTCTTGGGCGACGCTTCAGTCCATTCCTTTACGGATCTTGGACTGTCTGGACAATTGCTGATTTACATGTTTTTTTTCATGGCTGTTGCCATATTTCTTGCAGTTAGGGCATGGAAGCATATTCCAAGTTCACCTAAGGAAGCCTCTATATATTCTAGAGAATTCTGGATTTTCTTGGGGGCAATTACCTTGAGCTTGATGGCTTTTCAGGTGATTTTACCTACTTCTATACCTGCATGGAATGCTTTGGTGGAGAGCTTTGGGGGGATTTCCAACATGGCACCTCCAGCAGACCAGGTGCAGTTTTATACCAAATTCCAACTCTGGTTTGCCATCGTCATTGCCTTGCTCACGGCAGTGGGGCAGTTTTTTTGGTGGCAAAAGATGGACAAAAAAGCATTGAAGGACGCATTGTTAATGCCCTATCTCGTAGCTATGGTTTTGGCTGCTGCAATCATTGTAATGACGAAAGTTTACGAATGGAAGTATATTTTGATAGTCCTGTCGGGTGTATTTACCATAGTGGCCAATTCGGTAATTTTAGTGAAACTTTTAAAAAAATCCACCTTTAAATTAGCCGGTGGATCTTTGGCTCACATAGGATTAGGAATGATCTTGATCGGCATCATGTTTAGCTCTGGGTATTCTGAGGTCATCTCCATCAACATGTCTGGACTTACCTACAGCAACAGTTGGGAAGATGAGATGAATAAGGAGCATGTCTTGCTTTGGATCAATAAACCTACGCAGATGAAGGATTACACGGTTATTTATCGTGGGCGCCAGAAAAAAGTAGAAGGAGTGCCGGAGTACGTTCCTGCAGATTTGTTGGCTTCTACCGGGAAGGTGAATGAAGCGATTGCATTGAAGGATTATAAAACCTATTTCAAAAAGGGGGATCTCCTAAAACTTGTTCTGGAAGAAAACGATTGAAAACGATTACTTTAAAATTGACTATCTCAAAAACGAGACGCTTCAATTTTCACTTTCCCCCATGTCTCAATTTAATGAAGGAATGGGAGGCTTGATTTCTTCTCCTGATTCAAAAATTTACTTAAATCGGGACCTTTACACTTACGTGGCGGCTATGAATGATTTTTCCGATCCAGATTGGAAGGAAGATGAAATCTATGAGGTATCCCCAGGTGAGCAATTTCATGTCGCCGACTTTGTCACCTATTTTGATGGGGTAGAGGTATTGAAAGAATTAGAAGGATACACCTTGAAAGAGGGAGATATTGCAGTAAAGGCAAAAATTAGGATTTTGGATTACGATGTGGAAAAAATTCTTGAGCCTACGTTTATCGTTAGCAATAATCAAGTAGGTAAATTACCTGTAGAAGACGCGGATTTAGGGCTGAAAATTAGCTTTGAAAATATTTTACCTGAACAAAACAAATTTGTTTTTAAGGTAAATCAATACCAAAAGGATTATGTGGTCATGAAGGCCATTGTAAAGCCCTACATTAATGTCCTATGGATAGGTACTTTGCTCTTGCTTCTAGGATTTTCGGTGGCCATTTACCGAAGATTTGATGAGTTTGTGAAGATGCGAGACAAGGGGGTAGAATAAATTCCCTTAAAAATCCTGTACCTGGAAGGTATACTCTTCTAAGGATACATTTTCTGGATTGAACGGATCGCTTTGAACCAATTGTACGGTTATTTTATCGTATTCTTCTGCATCTTCAAATTCTTTTAAATAAAGTTCAGCACACTCACGGGCAAGAATTTCTCTGTTTTCTGCCAAGATTTTAGGATCACCATTTTCAAGAATCATGACGCTGGTAAAGGTGAAGCCTCCCAAAGCTCGGAGTTGTTCTGATGGCATAAATCCTCCCCCGAGTAAGGACTCCATCCCGCCAAATGCAAATCGGGCGAGCTCTTCTGGAGCACAACTGCAGCTACTTAGGCAAAAGAAAAGAAGGGGTAGGAAGTACTTTATTTTTTTCATTTCCTAGAATAGTTTTTTAAACTCTCCCTTTGTGAATTACCCTCATCATGTTAAGTAAAGATAAAAAATTGCGAATAGCCTTCCTTTTAAACCTGGGCAACCTAAAACTTGATTTTGTAATAAACGAAGCGCTTGTCCTCAGGATTTTTAATTCTAGTAATCAATTCTATACCTTTTTTCTCTTTGTAATTCGCATTCATTGCTTTTATTAGCCTGGAGCGTTTTATTCTTTTCGAATCAAAGTTGAGGATTTGATCTATTCCTAGTAGTCCATCAAAGGTCTCTGTAGTTAATCTTTCTCCATCAAAGTGAACTAAGCAATGAATTAGGCCTTGTATCACTTCATCCCCCGCAGCTGAAAGTTTTGGTTCATCCAAGGGGCTTTGGGAAGTGTTTGAGACTTTCTTATTTTTTCTTTTTACCATCCACCATCCCCCAAGGGTGAGTAGGACAAGGACCAAAAGGATGACATAAATGCCTTGGGGATATGTGCTGCTTTTCGGTTCTTTTAAATAGGTTATTTGCCCGATTTCCTCTGAGTTTTTTAGCAAACTATCCAAATCGAGCACTACATTTTTACCCTCCGTAGCACTCCCCATTTCATAATCGAAATAAGAAATTTTATTTCCTATAGTTTCAAAATAGGAAGACTCTGACATGTCAAAGGTATTGACTCCATGGTGGAGAAATAATTTCCCTCTTTCTTTTTCTATAATCACCCACAATCTCCAACCCAAGGAGGGCAATTCTGAATTGGAAATAAGAAAACCATAGTCCTGGGTTTCATATAAATAGGAAATATTTGAATTAACAATTTCAGCAAGGTCAATTCCTTTGGTCTCAAATTTTATAGGATACCAGGATTTTTG
>Ga0194127_10009629_pt1 | contig 10121 bp, 13 predicted proteins | sample TA2KigC100mmetaG_FD_148624 | JGI IMG/M metagenome (GOLD analysis project Ga0194127, IMG submission 148624) | Freshwater microbial communities from Lake Tanganyika, Tanzania - TA2015036 Kigoma Deep Cast 100m | ecosystem: Environmental > Aquatic > Freshwater > Lake | place: Tanzania: Lake... | reverse complement strand
GGGGGAGTAACCCCTGTCAGCCTGGGGACGCTCCCTTTCTCCGGACGATACGCCGGAGTGATCTTCTCGATGTCGAAGCGCTTCCTAACGATCACGTTCGCGGCGGATCCGACAGAGCCCCCCGCTACAACTTCGGTTTCCATGGCAAACGTCTTCCCGCTCCCGCTGCTGCTTTGCCTGAAACGCTCAGCCCCTAGCGGGTAACTCCCCCTTTTCACTACGGATTGGTACCATCCCTGCACGTCGGCGGATTTGCTCTTTGGGCTCACCTGGGCCAGTGCTTCCGGGATAAGAACAAGACAGCGGATCAACAATTCCAGTTGCTCCGAGAGAGCCAGGCCGTTAGGAAAACGCCCCGTCCAGGTAGCCCAATCTGTGAAGAAGCTACGGAAAAAGGAAGGACGATCCACCAGAGGGTGATATGGGATGGGGCGGATCCGAAACATGGGGGAAGCCGTTCGGGGATAGCCGCGAGGGAGCGTGACTTTAATGTGGAAGGGAATCCTGTACTTGTTCTGGCCTTCCACACCAACCCCAATGATCAGAGGCAACCGCGTTTCAAAGAGAAACACATGCGCGTCAACACCTTCACCACTTTGCTTCAGTAGCCGTATTGACTCCTGCTTCCCATCTAATAGAGCTCCAAGAGCCTTAAGGTCCTGAGTAATCCACCGCTGTCGTTCGATCGCCACCATTTGCTCAGTTAACCTCGAATGGTCGGGCGGGAGTTTCGTCTTTGGCATGGTTTCCCCGCAATCCGGTCTTGTCAGATGGCCCGCTTCACATGACCAGGTCTACTCCATTCGGAACGTCTTCTTCAGTGTCTCCTTTTGCATGACGAAACGGGATTGCGTCGGATCCGGAAGTCCTTTTCGGTCACAGGGGAAGATCCCACGTTCGCGATGCTCTAGATACCAGGTGTTTGCTTCCCGATTGGCGGGGCTATCCGGGTTCGTTATTTCTGGATCGAACTGCAGGGTCCGTATCATTCTCACAACGTGCTGGCCCAAACCTTCTAGGGTCCAGGGTCCACAGCACCACCGTCCATCTGCGAACCAGTTTGGGTGAAACGGCTGTGGGGAGCTCTTCATAACTATTAGGGGCGGGGAGACCGGATAGGAAGGGGGAAGCCTAACCCCAATGCGATGCTCTTCCCGGTAAGATGGACCGGGGCCGATGATCGTGCGGACCCTTACAGCAAGTTCATATTCCTCAAGGTATGGAGGAGACCCGCCTATGGCATGCCAAGTGACAACCGCACCCTTGATGTTCAGCATTTCCTGATAATCGTTCTTCAGGCGGACTAGACGTGCTTGTTGGGGGCTAGGCATGGGTGGCTCCTCTCAATGCCTTCCAGCATCGGTGTTTGGGATCACGGTAAGCTTGTCACCGTCCTTAACTCCCCCGTGGCCAAGTCCGACGTCGTTCGCGAGCCGGTCGCCACCCTTCTTCCCGAGACAGTACCCGAACGTGCTAGGAGCGATAAAGTCATTGGTAATTAACTCCGCAATCGCCTCCTCGGGTGTCATAGTGTCATCGAGCGTCACGGTCGCATTGCGCCCATCAGTTGGATGGACAAAGGTCACCTTGATCTCGGCCATTGCGATTCCTCTCCTTTCTGGTCTCTCCGTAACCTGGAAACTTCTATCAGCTGGCGTCGGGTGACAGTCGTCTCCTTCTCCTGAGAGCGCCCAATACGAGACTGCATTGTAATGCTTGGGAACACTCGGGAGCGATCCGCGCCCAAGAGGTAGTACCGATACTCTCCCCCGGCATCCTGCACAGAAACGACATGGTACCATGGAATACCGAGATCTCGCAGTCTGAGATTCAGCACCGGGTCTTCACTCGCCTGCAATGAGAGGGCTGGCAGGAGAGTTTTCTCCGCCGGAACATCATTCGGGGGGCCCGTATGTTCCGGGATCCGCCGTCTACAACGAGGACAGTATGCGTCCGTGTCGAAAAGCTTGAATGAGGGTTTCAGAAGGCGTCGGGCTCTTCCGCATCCGGGACAACGGATACTGTAGACAAATGTCCTGTCGCCTCGCAGATCGAGAGTTGCACCGCGGCCGGACAACTTGGCATCACTCACGTAGGTCAGAAACTCCCGCACCGTCATCTCCGCAGATGCTCCCAGAGCATGGACACCAGGATAAGTAGTGCATGCGATGCAGTTCGGCGTTGCCTGCGTGTCGTAAGTATCCAGTGTGTTTGTGTTTCCATCGTAGTGAAAATAGCGCCCACCTTTGGCTGTCCGCCCGCAGAGCAGCTTCATGCCTTCCTGCACTTGAAGGGCCGCAGCCAGCGCGGAGGTTACCTGAACCGTTGGCAGCTTTCCTTCTGCAAGTAAAGACTTCTTGAAATCGTCGCAGGAATACCGAGTGCGTGCAGAAGCAAGGGTCTCCCGCCGTATTCCACATTGGTAACAGGGCCCCTCAAGAGGTATGTATGTGGCTACGTGCGCCCCCAATTCCAGAATCCCGGAGTCGATCCAGGGAGTATTGGCCAGCCAACATTGGCGATTGATGGCCAGCCGAGCCTCGGCATTGTCGAGGCAACCGAAGACAAGGTCCATCTCCATGTAAACGCCAGTGCCGAGATCCCATACGATGTCTCCGTCAAAACAATCGATCTGTGGATCTTCCGCCAGGCACATCTGCCGAGTGCGCTTGGCAGCAATGCGCGCCTTGCTCCTGCCAAGGTCATTTCTGGCGAAGAGCACAGTGCGACTCAGGTTCGAGAGGGCTATCTTGTCAAAATCTGCGACTAGTATTCGTCGCACGCCCAGAAGTGCTAGATTCTTCAGAGTTTCGTTGCCAGTAGCGCCCGCCCCGGCGACGAGCAAGGTGGAAGAGCTCACCTTCTTCGCGTCCCACCAGGACATTCGTTCCTGTCGGTCAAATGGATTCAATTCGGGATCTGATATCGACAGCAGCGAAAAATCTGTCACCGTCTTTCCTCTCGTTTCATGATAGCTACCAGAGATATCCACAGGTTCTACATTGCCAACCATCCGAGGAGGATCGGGTTACACTCTCGCGACTTCGGCAGAAGGGACACTGCTTAGGTCGTGTACGAGCCGCTATGCGGAAGGAGGCGTACGATGGATCTGTGCCTTGTCCGGCCCCGCGGCGTCGACGGCGGGAGGCGCGACGGAGAGGCGGGAAGCCGACCGGTTCAGTACCTCTAAGGGCTTCGGGGGGTGTGACGTGGTATGTGATGAAGTGACGCCGAGAGCCCTTGGTCCTCGAGCGACCTCGGTCGGGTAGGAGGAAGCGCTGAAGCTTCCGCAGTGCCATTCGGATGCGATTCCAACCGCTCATGGCGAGCAACTCTGGAAGTCCCTTTCGCTCAACTGAATCTCAGATGAGACCGCGCCACCACACAGGGTGGAAGTCCCTCCCCACATCAGCGGGGCGACCAGATCTTGATACGCCCCCAGACGATCATGCCGATCCCGACCAGTACACAGAATGCAATACCCTCAGGGAGCCCGATCAGCAATGATAGCAGTGAGCCTCCAATGAGTACCATCACACCTTGGCCAATTAGTTGCTTGCCCTGACGATGGTCGCGGGCGGTGAGGGTTTCGAACGTATAGTCGTGTCGGTTATGGCTGCTATTCACGACGGTAAGCCAAATGGTGCTCAGTCCTGGTTTGCTGCCGGACATCGCCATATTCCTGCCAGACCGGATCGTAGAATCGCTCGGTCACAGACCCACTCTCCCCCAAAGCCAATTCTCGGGGGGCAGGCCAGTGCTTATAACCACGGCGATACTCGGTGCCGTTAGGTGAGACACCAAGTTAGGTCGGAGAATCCCTACCCTCAGGGAAGTTCTGGACACCGTGGAAGTGAACGGCACGACAAGACTTCTCTCGCTCGATTTGCTCTCGGAGGCGCCTCTCTTTCCATTCTCCTTCCTTGGCTTTAAGCATTACGTAGGCATGACGGGCGCCTTTCTTGTCCAAGTTGTCGAAGACCCATGCCTGGGCCTCTATTTGCTTGGGATTGTGTGGATCATGATACGCGATGGAGTCATGGTAGGTGAAGAAGGTTAGCCTCATGCTTGAAGAAAAGAACCCTTGTTCGAGATGAACATCAATGAACTGTCGCCATTGCTTATCACTAAGGTCCTTGAGGCGACCCCAGAACCGCCTCTCGAAGAGGATGAGACGGTGGTCGGTCAGTACGAGGAAACGCTTGCTGAACCACTTGCGCTCCTGTAGGAATCCCAGGAGTTCCTCCTCGTTCGCGAGCCATTCTCGAAGCGCTTGCGAGGGATCCATGTGATCACCTCATCGGTGGATACGTTTAGATTGTCGGCTGGCAGTGCCGCTCAATGGCCGCGCCTCAAGCTTCGTAACTCCTCGCTCCCCCCCGTCTAGTCAAGCTGGGCCGGTCCCATGGGGAGGCGGACGGGTCAACTCTAGCACGAATAAGCGTCGGGAGGGAAGGGCTGTGAGCACCGGTCTGGTGTGTCCTCTCATCACCGGTCCAGAGTCTTCTCTGGTGGAAAGCCATCCTCTTGAAGATCAATCAGTTCCCCCTCCGCCTCCCGCTCCCGCCTGTGGGACGAGCGCCGCGGGCCTTCGGGCGCCTGTCCGCCTCTCGCTCGCGCCTGTGGAACGTGCGCACACGCGCCGCGGGCCGTCGGGCGCCTCTCCGCCTCGCGCTCCCGCCTGTGGAACTGCGGGTCCGGTGGGCTCCACGGGGCGCTGCGGGCCGTCGGGCCACGCTCCGCCTCGCGCTCCCGCCTGTGGACCTCGCGCACACGCGCCGAGGGGCGGGGGGAGGCGATTCCACGCGCCTGTGACGCGGCTTCCGTGAAGACGCGTGGTGCCGTGCCCGCGAAAACCGGTCGTGACTATAAAGCGGTTACGGACAGTATCAGAACCCTCCGTCGTCAACCGGTCACAATCTCCGGGAATCGAACGGGCAGAATTGGCGGAACCCTCACGGGCGGCCGTTGACAGTTGACAGTATGATACTATTATGACTTGAGCATAGATGGACTGGCGCCCGGAGTACATATGCCCGGTCCGGGGGGCTGTGTCCGAGGGATGAGACGGCGGAGCCGGAGGTCGCGTGATGAATGTTCAGGCACTTTTGGGGGCAATATGCGCGCTTCTCATGGTTAGCTGCGCGACCATGCCGACGCAGCAGGAGATCGACAGTCTTGACTATGGGCGTCCCCTGACGATCGACTACCAGACTGCCATTCGGACGTACTTCGAGAGAGTCCTCTTCGATCCCTACTCAGCCCACTACGAATTCGGAAGTCCACAGAGGATGTGGGTGAAAGAGCCGCCGTTGCTCGGCGGGCGTCTTTACGCAGGTTACATGGTCGCAGTCGGTGTCAATGCGAAGAACCGGTTCGGCGGTTACGTCGGAATGCAGGAGTACGGGTTCCTCTTCAAGAACGACGAGGTGGTCAAGATCCTCCAGCCCGAGGAAATGCGCCTTCTGAAAAGGAGGTAGACGGATCTTTTCTGGCTGCCAATACCTGACATCCTGCCAGCGTCAGTTCGATGCCTGTCCGTTCCGTGAGAAGGCCGAGTTCCTCAAGGCCAAGGCAGAAGTTGCCTCGCCCTTTCCTGTGTCCCTGCCGCTCTGGTGCGCTCCACGGGGCGCGGGGCCTTGCGCGCAGACTCCACACGCCTCCGCACGCACGCGCTCCCGCCTGTGGAACGGGCGCACACGCGCGACACGGGGCGCAGCGGGCCGTCGGGCGGCGATTCCACACGGCCCCGCGCGCTGCCGCCTGTGGAACGGGCGCAAACGCGCGACACGGGGCGCCGCGGGCCTCACGCGCGAACTCCACACGCCTCCGCAGGCTCCGCCGAGCGCGGACGGCTGGGGAAAGGGCACTGCCCTCCTTCCGACGTCTACTTCACGTTGAGGCACAGTCCTCTGTTTCAGGTTACGCGCTCAACGGACACGCTGAGTTTGTAACGGTAGAGCGAAACGCCCTGGACACGCTGGGTGGCCAAGATCAGATCCTCTGAGATCTCTTTCGCCACGATCACCCCACGGCAGGGAGCCTGACCGAGATGTCGGTCGACCCAACCCATATAGTAGAGCAATTGCCCGAGCACCTTGTTGCGCCCGCGAGCCAGCTTCAGCTCAAAGACCACGAATCGCCCGGACCTGTCGGCCGCGAGGATGTCGACGCGGCCGTCCTCTACTGGAAACTCCACGCCGGTTCGTTCGCCGTCACGGTAGAGCACTAGGCCGGGCTCCACGCACCCAAGGTTGTTCGCGAGGAAATCTCGGAGGTCAGTCTCGGCCGCGAACGCCTGATCCTCGTCGGTCTCCTCTGGGTCAGCAACGGTTTCGCCACGCCCCGCGAGAAAGTCCTCATATCGAGTTTTGAGGCGAAGCCAGAACGCGCTCTTCCGCTCCCCCCAAGGAGTCTTACCTGCAGGCCAATACTGCTCTTTGAAGTCATCGAACAGCTGTTTCCGGTCAAGGAGATCGACGACATACCCGCGGCGCAGGGACGAGTTGTACGACAAGTCCCACTCAATCTCCATTTCCCTGATCTCGGCCATTTCCGGACCGAGGCCTTTCTCTGCGCCGAAACGATAAGCTTCCTTCAGTGGCAGAACCTTCCGTTCCTCGTCCATCGAGCTTCTCTCCTTGTAGATAGCGCCGGCTCGGGTCAGTGCCTGCCTTTCGCTGGTGGTTCGACCACAGTACTGGGGACGTTGTCGGATTGTACTTCACGCCTCGATCGTGTCCGGTCCCCCGAGCGGGCGCTGTTGCCACCCGAAGCGCACGAGGATCGGTTTCTCGTTGGGCCGTCGAGGCACGTACCGAACGTGCTCGTCTTGGAAAGCCCCGACGTCGCCATCCTGCTCGCGTAGATGCTGGGCGAGCGCGGCTTCGATGCGTCGCCGGATGCGGTCATCACAGGTCGTCGGAGCTACGTGGAACCGGATGGCGCGCACGATCAGGACCAGGGCAGGTGCGAGAGCCGGGAGTTGCTGAACGAACCCCGCCACGCTCGGCTCGGAACCCGGGCCATAGACGCCGGGCCACAAGAGCTTCTTCTCACCTCGCAGGAAGGCAGTTGGCTCGTACAACCGGTACCGCCCCGACAGCTGCTCGGAGAGGTGCTCCTCCATTCGCCGGGCGAAAGGACGACCGGTCTCCCCGACGTAGTAGACGAGTTCTCCTGCCTCTGTCGGCACCGTCCACAGGTAGATGCCGCACCTCTTCCCGATGGGGGCTTCGGCCAAGGATGGGACGGCTTCACCCGGCAGCCACGCGAATGGGCCCGAGAAGTCCAGTTCGATCGTCTCCATCGCTGTGGATTCCCTGCCTCGTCAGAACAACCTACAGCGGTACCTCGAAGCGACCGTCGCCCTTCCCTGTGCCGATCGGGCATCAGGTGGTCTTGGTATAGAGATCGTACAGCGTGTTCTCCACCTGTGTTGTCGTCCATCCCTTGGAAGCGGCCCAGGCGCTCACGGCGGTCATGTATCGGTTGTAGCCTGCCCAGCCGACGGCGGCGGCAAGCCAGGGTGATGGCGTGCCGGGCTCATCAGGACGTCGCGTCCGGGCAATCTTCTTCCTGAACGCAGGCCAGACCCTCTGGGCGATCACGGCGTTGTCGATCGGCACCGGCGGGTTGAACTCGAATCCCAGGGATCGAGCGCCGAAGTGGAGGAACTTCGAGCAGATCACGGGGGTCCATTGGAGGTCCTTGACGAGACGCTCCCAAGCACCGCGCACGGTTTCCTCTCGATCGACCTGCGCGATGGCCTCCCGGAGGACCTTCTCGATCTCGGGCAATCCCCGTGTGTAGATCCGGTTCTTGGTCCTCGTCATCGTCCCCCAGATGACGGTCAAGACCAGAGCGTGCAGCATGTCCCCGGTCTTGAAGCTGCGGATGATGTTCTTCGGATTCGAGAGGAGGTAGTCCCGATCGGGGGAGAGGGCGAACGACGCGAAGAACTCTCGACGGATGTGCTTCCGCCAGACGGCCGGGCTGTGGTGCTGCCCGCTCGTCTCGAACTGGGGTCGTGGGGCTGATGGAAATGAAAGCGGCGCCCTGACCGCCCAGTAGAGCGTTGCGTAATCCGGGGCCCACTCAAGCATCTGCATAGGCTGCCCTCGCTTGCTGATACTAAACGTCTTCCCCGGGTCGTGCACGTGAGAAATGGATCGGCAGCCGAGGGAGGCCCTCCTCCTCGGGGTCGCGCTGCTTCGGGGAGATAGGACACGTGAAGGAGTCCCCCTTCGCGTGGGCCTGGAGAATCCCCGTGGGTAGGGGCCCCGCCCCATATCCGATTTTGGGATAATCACTCTCGTGCGATAGCCTGCCGCCGGACCGGAAACGCAGGGAAGAGCTTCATGACCACGACGTACACCTCCGAGTATCAGCGCTTTCTCGCGCGGCTTAAGGCCGCGAGGAAGGAGTCCGGGCTTACCCAAGCCAAGGTCGCGAAGATGCTCGGCCACCCGCAGTCTTTTGTCGCGAAGTGTGAGTCCGGGGAGCGTCGAGTTGATGTCATCGAGCTGCAGGCCTTCGCCAGGATCTACAAGAAGCGAGTGACCGACTTCGTGGAGGAGAGCTAGATGCTTCCTCTCCCGGGATATGAATCTCTTGATAGGTCGTTCTGGGCCCATGTGAAGCTTCTTTCCGAACAGCTGGGCTACTCCCTGAGGACGCCAAAGGGCGGGACCAAGGAGCTCCGACGGTACGAAGAAGCGGAACTTGTGGCTTGCTTGAGAGAAGCGGCCATCTATGAGGAGGCGAGAATCTCCTCGGACCTTGTCCGCGGTCTTTGTACATACTTGAACAAGAGAGCCGAGGTGCTTGAACAATCGGTTGCTCCGAGTCTGATGGACCGGGGGGAAGCGTCTGAGATCTTCGACCGACTTCGACGGGAGCTCCGACCGAAGTGTCAGCTCCCGATGAACAAGCAGAAGGGCGAAAAGCGCCACCATGCCTACATGGTCGGCATTGTGAACATGCTGACAGAGCAGGCTCTTGGCGGCAGGACCTTCGATGACAATCCAAGGGGGCTTTCCGTTGTCGCGCATGAGGGTCGGTTGCTACGCACGTTCTCCCGCTGGATGGACGGGGCATATCCCTCACGGAAGGACCCGCACGCGATCTGGGAGGTCAAGGAGTACTACGGCACAACCACATTCGGGAGCAGGGTCGCCGATGGTGTTTACGAGACGATGCTCGACGGAGAGGAGTGTGCCGAACTGGAGAGAAGTCATGGGAAGAAGGTCCACCACTACCTCATCGTCGATGATCGATTTACCTGGTGGGACTGCGGCCGCTCCTATCTTTGCAGGATCATTGACGCGCTTCACATAGGGCTGGTGGATGAAGTCCTGTTTGGCCGGGAAGTGCTTTCCAGGTGGCCGGAAATCGTGAAGACATGGCCTTGACTCCGACGGGGTATTATCCCAACATAGGATCGGGGTTGATGCTGCTCCTCGGAGGAGCGAGAAAGGAGTCCTGGGTGGGTTCAGCTCGCCAAACGAGCTTCTTCTCAAGAGCCCCCGGGGGCAGGGAATACGATCAGGCGCCGCCTTCGGGGCAGCTTCTAAAGTGGATCGGCAACAAACATCGTTTCGCTGCGGAAATCGTCTCCTACTTCCCCGGCGAATACGAAAGGTATATTGAGCCGTTCCTTGGAAGCGGGGCTGTACTCGGGACACTTGCTCCCAGGTCAGCAGTCGCGTCTGACAGTCTTGCTCCCCTGATCGATCTCTGGAATGCCCTGAAGGAGACACCCCAGCTCCTCATAGATTGGTACAGCGAGCGATGGGAAGAGTCTCAGGAGGATCCTCGGGGTGCATACGAGAAGGTCAAGGCTCGGTTCAATCGAGAGCCGAATGCAGCGGATCTCCTGTTTCTCTCCCGCTCATGCTACGGAGGCGTAATCCGGTTTCGAAAGGACGGCTATATGAGTACTCCGGTCGGGGTGCACCGTTCGATCTCTCCGGCGTCCATGGCCAAGCGGGCAAGGATCTGGCATGCCCGGATACAGGGCACGACATTCGTGACGTGTGACTTCGAAGAGGCCCTGGAGAAAGCGCGGGCCGGAGACATCGTGTACTGCGACCCGCCCTATGCGGATAACCAAGCTAAAA
>Ga0194127_10009628_pt1 | contig 10121 bp, 6 predicted proteins | sample TA2KigC100mmetaG_FD_148624 | JGI IMG/M metagenome (GOLD analysis project Ga0194127, IMG submission 148624) | Freshwater microbial communities from Lake Tanganyika, Tanzania - TA2015036 Kigoma Deep Cast 100m | ecosystem: Environmental > Aquatic > Freshwater > Lake | place: Tanzania: Lake... | reverse complement strand
CCCCAACCCCATGCCGGCCTACTTCGACTACGTCTCGTCCGCATCCGCCGTGGCCCAGGTCGCGGGCAACCGCATCCGCGTGGTCGGCGCCGGCAACGCGGTCGTCACCGCCACGCTCGAGGGCGCCCCGGTGACGGGCCAGGTCACCATCGCCGGCTACACGCCGCCGACCGACCCCGCTCCCGTGCCGACGCTGCCGGCCGGGGATGTGGTCTCCCTCTACGGCGACACCTACGGCGACTGGGCCGTCGACAGCTGGAACCCGCGCTGGCAATGGTCCACGACGCAGAACGAGACCTACGTGCTGGCCGGGAACCACAACCTGATGTACACGACGTTGAACTTCGTGGGCATCACGTTCCAGACGCGCCCGGTCGACGCCTCGGCGATGACGCACCTGCATCTGGACGTCTTCGCGCCGCTGGGCAGCGACTTCAAGGTCAAGCTGGTGTCGTTCAGCCAGGCCGGCGGCTACATGGTCGGGCAGGGCGAGTTGACCTTCAACGGCGCCAGCGCGCCCGCGTTCGCGGCGGGTCAGTGGGTGTCGCTGGACATCCCGCTGTCGAGCTTCCAGGCCGTGTGGGCCGGCACGTTCGCGCCGGGCACCTTCGCTCAACTGGTCTTCAGCACGACGGACGCGCCGCTGGTGCTGGTGGACAACATCTACTGGCACCGCTAAGCTGCGGGACCCGGAACGGGGACCAACCAGGAAGCGGCCGCATGTACAACGAGAACCTCACCTGGAAGGGCCTGCGGCGCTCGGACCCCGGGCGGGGGCGCCCGCTGGCCGACGCCGTGCTGCGGCTCATCTGGCAGAAGCAGCGCATCTCGCGCGCGGAAATCGCGGGCGTGGCCGGGCTGTCGCGCTCGACGGTCTCGGAGATCGTCGGCGAGATCCTGCCCATGGGCATCGTCGCCGAAGTGGGAGAAGGTCCTTCGCGCGGCGGCCGCCGCCCCATCCTGCTGGAATTCCGCGACGACGCCTGCGTGATCCTGGGCGTGGAGATGGGCGCCACGCACGTGGTGGCGGCGCTGACCGACCTGCGCGGCCGCGTGCTGGCCTGGCGCGCGCGCGAGCAGGCCGTGCGCGCCGATCCGGTGGGCACCCGCCGCGTCATCGACGCGCTGTGCGACGAGTGCCTGGCCTCCCCCGCGGCGGCCGGCCGCCCGCTGGTCGGCATCGGCGTGGCCCTGCCCTGTCCCGTGGATCCCTCCCACCCCAGCCGCCTGTCCACGCTGGTCATGCCCGACTGGGGCGGCCGCCACGGCCTGGAGTCGCTGGCCGCCAAGCACGACGTGCCGCTGATGGTCGACAACGACGCCAACCTGGGCGCGCTGGCCGAGCACTGGTGGGGCGCCGGGCGCGGCGTCGACGACCTGGTCTACATCAAGGTGGCGATGGGCGTGGGCTCGGGGCACGTGATCGGAGGGGAGATCTACCGCGGCGCCACCGGCGTGGCGGGCGAGATCGGGCACCTGTCCATCGATCCGCAGGGCAAGCCCTGCCTGTGCGGCCTGCGCGGCTGCCTGGTGACGCTGGTCGGCGGCCCGGCGCTGGTCGCGCGCGCGGCGGAGCTGGCGCCGCAGTACCCGGCCAGCCCGCTGGCGGGCCGCCAAGTCACCATCGCCGCCCTCGAGGACGCCGCCATCGCCGGCGATCCGCTGGCGCTGCAGGTGACGCAGGAAGCCGCGACCCACCTGGGCCGCGCCGTGGCCGGCCTGCTGAACATCATGAACCCGTCGCTGGTGATCGTCGGCGGCGTGCTGGCGCGCCTGGGCGACCTGCTGCTGGACCCGCTGCGCGAAACGGTCAAGGTGCGCACCCTGGTCAGCTCCGTGGCCGCGGCCGAGCTGCGGACGGGCGACCTGGGCGAACTGGCCATCGCCGTCGGCGCCTCGACGCTGGTGCTGAAGGCGGCGCTGGCCGATTCACGGCTGTTCCCGCGCGTGGCCGGCGGCGGGGCGCCCACGCGGGCAAGGGTGGGAACATGAGAGTCGATGTCGCTCTGCTCGCCTGCGCGGTGCTCGCGCTGACCGCCGCGCCCGGCTGCGGCGGGGAAACGGAGTCCGAAGTGTACGGACTGATCTGGCAGGACGAATTCGCCGGGCCCGCCGGCCAGCTGCCCGACCCCGCGAAGTGGCAGTTCGACGTGGGCACCGACTGGGGCAACCTCCAGTTGGAATACGACACCAACCGCGCGGAGAACTGCAGCCTGGACGGCCACGGCAACCTGGCCATCACCGCGCGCCAGGAGGAGTGGCTGGGCCAGGCCTACACCTCGGCGCGCATCAAGACCAAGGGCCTGTTCGAGCGCGCCTACGGCCGCTTCGAGGCGCGCATCAAGCTGCCGGTGGGACGCGGCATCTGGCCGGCGTTCTGGATGCTGGGCAGCGATTTTCCCGGCGTGAGCTGGCCGGACTGCGGCGAGATCGACGTCATGGAGTACCGCGGCCAGGAGCCGCGCGTGCTGGTGGGCTCGGTGCACGGCCCCGGCTACGCGGGCAACGGCGCCCTGTCGCAGACGCACACGCTGGCGCAGGGCGGCTTCCACCTGGACTACCACCTCTTCGCCATCGACTGGGACGCCTCGTCGATCACGTGGAGCGTCGACGGCTACGTGTTCCACCGCATCACGGCGGCCGACCTGCCCGCCGGCGCGCGCTGGGTCTTCGACCACCCGTTCTTCATCCTGCTGAACGTGGCCGTGGGCGGCCGCTGGGTGGGCTCGCCGGACGTCTCGACGGTGTTCCCGCAGGCGATGCTGGTGGATTACGTGCGGGTGTACGGGATACAGCCGTAGGCGGCCGCGAAGCCGAGCCTCTTCAGGGCGCCAGCCGCGCCAGCGCCGCCTCGTCGATCTGTTCGCCGTACCGCCGCCGCAGCCCGTCCAGCGCCGCGCGCAGGCGCCGCTCGCACTCGGCGTCGAACCAGGCGCGATCGACCGCCTCGCGCGCCTCGGCGAACGGACGCGGGCGCCGCGGGGCGGCCTCCACCACCAGGGCCACGCGCCAGGCGGCGGCCGCCAGCGAATCCGGCCCCACCACCCCGAGCGCGCCGGCGGCCAGGCAGCGGGCCACGAGGGTGGCTTCGACCCGCTCGTCGACCACGTCGGGCACGTGGTCCGGCTGCGCCCGGTCCAGCGTCAGCAGGCTGTCCGCCCCCGCGGGCGTGCGCAGGCGCGCGGCCAGGCCGTCGGCCTGTTCGCGCGTGGCCAGGTGCCGCCGCACGATCTCCGCGCGCGCCGGCAGGTCCCAGCGCGAGGGATCGCGGTCGTACACCTGGCGCAGGGTGAGCGAATCGCGCGGCACCTGCGAGAACACGTGCCGCACGGCCCAGGCCGTGGCCGCGAAACCCTCGGCCTGGTCCCGCAGCCGCTGCAGGTCGGCGGGCCGGGCCGGGGCGTGGGCGGGGCGCGCCTGCGCCCTCAGTTGACGGTGATACAGGCCGGTGCCGATGAAGTCCTTCACCTGCCGGACGTCTTCCAGGCGCGGCCGATCCAGGGTGCGCAGCAAGCGCCACTCGCGCAGCAGGTCGCGGACCAGGAACGGGCGCCCGGCGTGCGTGGCGACGACCAGGTCCGAGTCCCCGGCCGCGACCGCGGGAAAGCGCGTCAGCTTGCGCGCGCGCTGCAGCAGGTCGTCTGCCGGCGACGGCGCCGGCAGGGCCGCGAACGCCGCGGCCAGGCGGCCGACCACGGCCTCGTCCCAGTCCGGCGGGCGGCGTTGCAGTTCACGGTCGCGCATCGCGGCCCCCAGCACGCCCGGATGGGTCACCGTGTCGCCCTGCGCCGCGCGGAGCGCGCGCTCGACCGCGTACGCCGAATCCAGGGCCGCCGCGAACGCGAGTTGCAGGCCCAGGTCACGGTGCTGCGCGCTGTCCTGCGGCGTCCACGCCGGCGGCGCGGCGGTCGTGGCCAGGCGCAGGGCGCGGCGATCCAGCTGCGTGCCCAGCAGGTCGCGGACCTGCGCCGCGCTCAGCGCTCCGGGGGCGAGCCCGCGCCGCCGGGCCGCGGCGCGCAGATCGGCCGCGGTGACGCGCTCGACGCGCGCGCCGTCGGCCAGCTGCGCCAGCACGGTGTCCGGCCGGGCGCCGCGAGCGTCACCCGCGCGGGCGGAATCCGGCGCCGGCGCCGACAGGACACCGGCCAGCAGGAGGACCGCCATCACCCGTCGCGGCGTTTCCGCGGGACTCGCCGTCCGCCGCATCCCCCGTCCCCCCTTGGCGAGAGCCCCGGCCCGCGCGCCCCGGCGCACGCGCCGCAAGAAGAAGGGCCGCCTCCCCGCTGGAAGACGGCCCCTGGTCCGTTCCTGCGATCCTACCGGAACTCGGCCTTGAGCGAGCCCCAGGTCAGCGACTCGTTCGGCACGACCGACTGCATCGTCTCGAGCTGATACTGCAGGTTGCTGAACGTCTGGCCCGTGATCAGGTACCAGCCGGCGGGCGCCGTCGCGTGGCTCATGTAGAACGAATTGTTCGTGGCGCCGACGGCCGGGGCGTTCGCGTAGCTCACCACGGTGCCCATGCGGGTCGAGCCCACGACATTGCTCAACTGCTGGGTGACCAGGATGTCGGCCGAGGGCAGGTTGATCAGCACGACGCCCTCGATCCCGGTGATGGTGTAGATCGAGTAGAAGCCGCGGGCCAGGGCGCCCAGGTTGGCCGTGAAGCCGCCGATGTAGGCGCCGGCATTCACCAGATCGTAGAACCGCACCGTCTCGGTGGCCGAAACCAGGTTGCCCGTCGACGAAGTCGAGCAGAACACGCCGAACTTCATCGCGCTGACGTCCTCGCCGACGCCGCCGGCCAGGATCAGCTCATCGCCGTAGATCGCGGCCAAGTCGGTGGTCGAGGTGGCGGCCGACACGGCCTGGTTGGTCGCGTCGTAGACGACGGTCGTGACCTGGGCGTCGGAGGTGCCGTTGTCGGCCAGATCGATCGTCGGCTTGTCCTGGAGCCCCAGCACGGGCTCATCCACGACGGCGGCGAGCGCCGGGACGGCCAGCAGCGCGGCGGCCGCCAGGACGCAGAGCAGACGGGACACGTTAGCGAGCTTGTTCATGGAGTGCGCTCCTCAGTTGATGGCCTCAGACACGGAATCCCGCACGCGACCGAGAGAAACGAAACGACGGCGCCAGCCGCCTCCCCGTCTTGTCGGCGTGCTCATCCCCACGGGAGTGACTGTACCGCAGGAGCAGACGAAAAATCAACTGAAGAGATCGACTATCTTGGGCACGGCCCGTGGCCCGGCGCGCCCCCCGTCCTGGTGGTCGCCCTTCACTTGGCGCCGTGTCGCGACTGGCGCCGGCGCCAGCCCGTATGCCCGCAAGTCCACAACCGCCGCGCCGACAACGAGAAAGGGCCGCTGCAGCCGCGGCGGCCCCATTCGTCGCGACCCGCCCGCGCCGGCCCCTAGATCGCCAGGTGCAGGTACGTGCGGATCTCCCACTCGTTGCCCTTCGCCAGCCCCTCGGGGTACTTACCGTTGCCGACCGGCGCCGGCTCGCCCACCGGGGCGTAACGGGGCGACCAGCGGTCCAGCGTGCGCCCCATGGCGCGCACGCCCAGGCGGGTCTGCGGCATCTCGAACCAGCGGGGCGAGCCCAGCGTGGTCGACACGTCCGCCATCAGTTGCAGCGGGTAGGTCAGGTTGAAGTCGCGGTGGTAGTCGTAGGGGCCGAAGTCGTTCACCTTCACGTGGCCCGCCACGACGACCGCCGGCCAGGTGATGCGCGTGTCGACGCCGAAGCGGTGCAGCAGGCGCTGGTCCTCGCCGTTCGGCTCCGCGTTGCCGTAATACAGATGGCTGACCGCGCGCGCCGAGTCGCCCAGGCGGCTGATGACGCGGCACTTGAGCTCCCAGAGGTTGCGCGCCGGCGTCGCGCCGGCGAAGCCGTAGACCTGACCCCTGGCCGACACGAACAGGGCGCCGTCGGCCGTGGTGTGGTGGCGGCGAACCGACAGGCCGATGCTCGCGGCCAGGTCCGCGTCCTCGCGCAGGTCGCTGTCCCAGGCCCACATCCAGGTCGCGGGCGTCGGATCGTAGACCAGCATCAGTTCGCCCGCGGTGGTCTCGCGGTTGCCGCGCACGGCGAACGGGTCGTCGATCACGTTGCGCACGCGGCCGGCGGTCCCGCCCAGATAGCGGCTGTTCGGCATGGGCCCGACGATGGGCTTCTGCCACAGGAGGTTGGGCCCGATCTGCCACTTGCCCAGGCTGTAGGCCGCGCCGGTCAGCGCGTTGACCTGGTTGCCCGAGCCGCTGTCCTTCAGGTCCCAGCCCGTGAAGGTGGGAATCGCGGTGGGGCCGCCGTCGGCCACCAGACCCATCCAGGCGCTCTGGCCGTACCAGTTCCAGCGGCCCTTCTGGTACGTGAGCTTGGCTTTGAGGCCGAAGGTGTCCTGGTCCTTGACGGTGTCCTGCCGGACGTCGCCGGGCGCCAGCTGCGTCTCGGCGTCGACCAGGTCCTCGTCCACGATCTGGAACGTCTCGCCCACGCGCGGCCGGCCGGACCACAGCGCGCCGGCCTCCAGGTTGAACAGCCCCACGCGGCGCGTCAGCGACAGCGCCGCCTTGCGGGTGGTGCGCACGGGAATCGCCACCGAGCTGACGACCTGGTTCTGCTCCGCGAAGTCCTCCTGGAACATCGCCGTCCACTGCGCGCCGGCGAACCCGCGCTGGTACTTCACCAGCACGGCCGGGTTGGCTCCCCACCACAACTGCGGTCCGAAGGCCACCTTCAGGCCGCCCAACTGGCGCTTGCCGGCGATCTCGAACCCGACCGGCGCCTCGCCGTTGTAGATGTCGACGTTCTCGCCGTAGTAGGCGTCGCGGTAGAGGCCGAAGAAGTCGCCCTCGTACTGCCAGTGCAGGTGGCCGGTGCGGTAGAAACCCTCCAGCGCGAACCAACGGTCGTCCCAGCTGACGGACGACTGGTAGACCTTCACGCGCTCGTTGTCCTCCAGCCGCAGCGGGGTGCCGTCGTTGGTGAGCACCAGGCGCGGCCGGCCGCGATTCTCGTAGAAGATCTCGTCGATCGGGTTCAGCGGCACGTCGCCCAGCACGTTGAGCGACAGCCGGCCGGTCACGTTGTCCGAGGGCATGGCCTCGAAGTCGGCCCAGAACGACTGCAGGTTGTCGGTGCCCTGGAAGGCCGGATAGGCCAGGCCCGGCTCGTCGGTCTCCGGCGTGGCGGTGTTCTTCGCGCCCGTGGCGTAGGTCTCGAACTCCAGCCGCAGCCCGGACAGGCGCACCTTGCTCAGCGCGTCGGTGCGCAGGGCCGCGGCGTCGCCGCGCGCCTCCAGCACCGCCGTCCCCTCGCCCAGGCCCGCGAAATGCCGGCGGATCGCCGCCGCGTCGACGCCCTTCGCGTAGGGATCCAGCGCGAAGATGTCGCGCAGGGCGTAGTAGGCCGCCCGCGGGTAGACGTCGTAGAGACCGCGCGCGTCGGGGAAGCCCTTGGCGGTGATGCCCCACCACTCCTCGTTCATGTTGTTCTCGCCCTCGCGGAAGTCCTCCGGGTAGCCGCCGTTGGGCCACGAGGCGTTGGTGTCGTGGATGTTCAGCCGGGTCTCCTGCATGAACTTCCACCAGCCGTCGCTCCACTGGAAGACCAGGCCGCCCGCCGCGTTCCCGACGCGGCCCTTGTCCGCCGACTGCTCGTAGATCTCCTGCCACTGGCCGATCAGATGGCGCGCCTGCGCGGCCTGGTCCTCGCGGTTGGTGCGCGCATTGAAGGCGTCGGCGCCGAACTCGGTGAAGATCGTGGGCACGCCCAGCTTGTCGAGGACGACCTGGAAGAAGTCGCGCGCCGAGATGCCGCGGTAGACGTTCGAGCCGAAGACGTCCATCCCCCGGCAGTGCTCGGCGATCAGGTCCACGTACTGCAGGTCGCCGTTGGCGATCGCGACCAGGCCGCCGGGATCGCGCTGCTTGATGTCGCGGATGATCTCGCCGAAAAGGGAGTAGAGGTGCTCGGCGCGGGCGGCGTGGCGTTCACCCTCGGGCAGCGCCTCGATCTCGAACGACGACCACGTCAGGCCGTAGTTGTTCTCGTTGCCCAGCAGCCACATCAGCACGCCCGGGGTGCCCTTGTATTCGTCCACCAGCGCCGCCACCTCGGCCTTCAGCAGCGAGCGCACGCGCGGATCGCTGTAGTCGGTGTTCGGCAGCCAGGCGCCGTCGATGGTCAGGCCGTAGCGCCCCACCGTGTGGTTGAGCACGGTGAAGATGCCGTACTTCTCGTAGATGTAGCGCACCCAGCGCGGCGGCACGCCCACGTACTGGCGGATCGAATTGACGTTCATCGCCTGCAGCAGCGGCATCTCGCGCGCCAGCGCGTCGATGATGACGTCGTCCGGCTGCACCCACAGGCTGTAGCTGTAGTTCTGGCCGATGGGCACGTAGTCCCAGTTCAGGCCCAGCACCATGAAGTCGCGGCCGTCGACCTGCAGGCGCGAGCCCGAGTCGTCCTTGACCACGGCAAGGCTCGGCAGCGTCGCGGCGCTTGCCGGCGCCGGCAGCGCCATCGTCGCCAGCGCGGCCGCGGCCAGCGTCATCAGGAGGATGCGCCGGGCCGGAGGGGCCGGGCGGCGGCAGGCGGTCCGTTCACGCGTCGAACGCACGGGGTTCTCCTTCGCTGGTGGCCGGGTCGTCGTCGCCGACGACGTTCGTCGCGGCGACCTTCGCGTACCAATGGGCGCTATCCTTCGGCACGCGTCGCCGGTCGACGGGGTCGACGGCGAACAGGCCGAACTTCTTGGTGAACCCGTAGCCCCACTCGAAGTTGTCGAGCAGCGACCACAGGAAGTATCCCGCCAGGGGCACGCCCTCGTCGAGCGCGGCGGCGGCCGCCCGCAGGTGGCCCTGGAGGTAGGCGATGCGCCGGGCGTCCCGGATGCGCCCGTCCGGGCCGGGCGGGTCGTCCCAGGCGGCGCCGTTCTCGGTGATGTAGAGCCGCCGCGGCGCGTAGTCGCGGTGCACGCGCACCAGCGCCTGGCGCAGGCCGTCCGGGTAGACCTCCCAGCCCATGTCCGTCACGCCGGCCCCCGGCGGCGGCGGGGCGGCCACCGGGCGGCCGTCCCGACCGGTGGTCATCAGCGAGCGGCTGTAGTAGTTCAAGCCGAGGAAATCCAGCGGCGCCCGGATCGCCTCGAGGTCGCCGTCCCGGACAAAGGTCAGGCCGCCTCCCGGCAGGTGGCCGCGCGCCGCGCGGTCGGCCACCGCGTCGGCCGGGTAGGCGCCGCGGAAGAGCGGATCCAGATACCAGCGATTGAAGAAGCCGTCGAACCAGCGGGCGGCGTCGCGGTCGCCCGGGGTGTCGCGCAGGGGGAACACAGGGTTGTGGATCAGCACGATCCCCACCTCGGCCGCCGGCACCAGCGCCCGGATGGCGACGCAGGCCCACCCGTGCGACAGCAGCAGGTGGTGGGCGGCGCGCAGCCCGGTGGCGGGCTCGCGCAGACCGGGGGCGTGGTGCCCCTCTTCATAAGGAAGGGTGGCGGCGCACCAGGGCTCGTTGTGCGTGGTCCAGCGCCGGACGCGGTCGCCCAGGCGCGCCGCGACCGCCTGTGCGTAGTCGACGAAGCGCGCCGCGGTGTCGCGGGCGAACCAACCGCCCTCGTCCTGCAGGGCCTGGGGCAGGTCCCAGTGGTAGAGCGTCGGGAAGGGTTCGATGCCCGCTGCCAGCAGCCCGTCGACCAGTTGGTCGTAGAAGTCCAGCCCTGCTTCGTTGGCCGGGCCGCGCCCGGCCGGCTGGATCCGCGGCCAGGCGATCGAGAACCGGTAGGCGCCCAGTCCCAGTTCCCGCATCAGGCTGATATCCAGGGCCCAGCGGTGGTAGTGGTCGCAGGTCACGTCGGGGGTCGAGCCGTCGGTGATCCGGCCGGATCGGGCGGCGAAACGGTCCCAGATGGACTCCCCCCGGCCGCCCTCGTGGCGGCCGCCCTCGACCTGCTGGGCGCTGGTGGCGACCCCCCAGGTGAAACCGGCGGGGAAGGTGGTCTGGCTCATCCGTGGACCGTCCAGCGGGAATGCGTGCCGACCCGCAAAAAAACCTTTGTTCGGACGCCGAACATAGTGTATGATCTTGAAGGTCCTGTCAAGGGTTCAGTCTGCCCGGGG
>Ga0194127_10009610_pt1 | contig 10137 bp, 8 predicted proteins | sample TA2KigC100mmetaG_FD_148624 | JGI IMG/M metagenome (GOLD analysis project Ga0194127, IMG submission 148624) | Freshwater microbial communities from Lake Tanganyika, Tanzania - TA2015036 Kigoma Deep Cast 100m | ecosystem: Environmental > Aquatic > Freshwater > Lake | place: Tanzania: Lake... | reverse complement strand
GGGGAAGAAGTCGAGGACGCGGTGGATGGTCTGGACCGCGCTGTTGGTGTGCAGGGTAGCCAGGGTAAGGTGTCCGGTCTCTGCGATGCGGAGCGCGATCTCCATGGTCTCGCGGTCTCGGATTTCGCCGACCAGGACGAAGTCGGGATCCTGCCGCAGCGCGTACTTCAGGGCATTGGCGAACGAATGGGTGTCTGAGCCGACCTCGCGCTGGTTGACGAGGCAGTTCTTGTGCTCGTGGAGGAACTCGATGGGGTCCTCGATGGTAAGGATGTGGCCGCGGTGACGCACGTTGATCTCGTGGACGATGGAGGCCAGCGTGGTGGACTTGCCGCTTCCCGTGGGGCCGGTGACGAGCACGAGGCCGTTGGGGCGGTCGATGATGCCGTCGACCGCATCGGGCAGGCCGAGTGCCTCGAGCTTGAGGATGGCGTGTGGGATCATGCGCAGCACGCCGGCCACGGCCCCCTGCTGGCGGAAGAAGTTGGCGCGGAACCGGCCGCGGTCCTTCCAACGGAACGACATGTCCACTTCGTTGTTGGTCTCGAAAGCCTTGCGCTGCTTCTCGTTGAGGAGGGAGTAGGCGAACTCCTGGGTGTCCGCCGGAGTGAGCGGGGAGAGCTTCAGGCGGAAGATCTTTCCGTCCACGCGCAGGGCCGGAGGGCTTCCTGCCGTGATGTGCAGGTCGCTGGCCCCCTTCTCGACCACGACCTCCAGCAGCCTGTGAACATCGATCCCCTGGCCTTCCCGTTCCGCCATCGTCCTTCCTTCCGGGGCCCCATGCGAGTGGTCCCGAAGTCATGCTCGCTGCGGTCGCTCAGTCTCCGCGCGTGACGCGCAGAACTTCCTCGGGTGTCGTCATGCCGGTGGAGATCTTCGTGATCCCGGATTGCCGCAGGGTGATCATGCCGAGCCGCATGGCCTCCCGCTTGAGCTCCATGGCGGAGTAGCCCTGGAGCACGCACTCCTTCAACTCATCGTACATCGGCATGATCTCGTACAGGGCCACTCGGCCCTTGTATCCCGTGTTGTTGCAGGTCTTGCATCCTTTGCCGGCCATGATCGTGGCCTTGCCGGCCTGCTCCTCGGTCATGCCGAGGTCGAGCAGGGCCGGCAGCGGAACCTGGATCGGCTCCTTGCAGTCCTTGCAGGCCTTTCGGCAGAGACGCTGCGCTGCCACCATGTTGACCGACGAGGAGACCAGAAACGGCTCGACGCCCATGTTCAGGAGGCGGTTGATGGTGGACGGTGCATCGTTGGTGTGGAGCGTCGAGAGCACGAGGTGGCCGGTCAGTGCCGCCTTGACCGCGATCTCGGCGGTCTCGAAGTCTCGAATCTCGCCGACCATGATGATGTCCGGGTCCTGCCGGAGGAACGACCTCAGCGCTGCCGCGAAGTTGAGCCCCACGGAATCGTTGATCTGTACCTGGTTGATCCCGGGCATGTTGAACTCGACCGGGTCCTCGGCCGTGGAGATGTTCTCCGACGTCTTGTTCAGCTCCATCAGGGCGGAATACAGCGTGGTGGTCTTGCCCGACCCCGTGGGACCGGTCACCAGCACCATTCCCCACGGCTGCGAGATGGCGTGCTTGAAGACCTTGAGCTGTTCTTCCGCGAACCCCAGCATGGTCATGTCGAGCTGCAGGTTCGACTTGTCCAGGATTCGCAGAACGACCTTCTCTCCGAACAGGGTCGGGAGCACCGAGACGCGGAAGTCGACCTCCTTCTCCTTGCCCAGGACCAGCTTGATACGTCCGTCCTGTGGGAGACGGCGCTCCGCGATGTCCAGCTCCGACATGATCTTCAGACGGGAGACGATGGCGTTCTTGAGGCGTAGCGGAGGCTTCATCACCTCGTGCAGCACGCCGTCCATGCGCAGCCGGATCCGGAACTCCTTCTCGTACGGCTCGATGTGGATGTCCGAGGCCCCGCGGCGGATCGCATCGACCAGGACCAGGTTCACGAGGCGCACCACGGCCGAGTCCTTGGAGCTCTTCTCGAGCTCCTCGATGTCGATTCCATCCTCCTGCTGGAGCAGGCTGACGTCCGCCTCGTCCATGCCGGACAGGATGTCGTCGACGCTGCCGCCCGCAACCGCCTCTTCCTTGTAGTAGTCGGACAGGGCCTGCTGGATGGACGACTCGGAGGTGACTACCATCTCCACGTTGTAGCCGGTAAGGAACTTGATGTCGTCCATCGCATAGATGTTGGCCGGATCACTGACGGCCACGATGAGCGACGACCCCTGCTTCTCGATCGGGATGATGCCGTGCCGCATGGCGACCTCCCGAGGGACCATCTTGATGACCTCCTCCGGGACTGCCACGTCGTCCAGGTTGACGGCCGGGACGCCGTACTGCCTGGACAGGAAGCTCACGAGCTGCTGCTCGGACATGTATCCGAGCTTTGCCAGCGTATTCCCCAGTCTCCCGCCGTGCTTCTCGATCTCGGTGCGAGCCTCGTCGAGCTGCGCCAGGGAGATCACCTGCTCCCGGAGGAGCAGCTCCCCGAGCCCCGTCCCAGCGGAACGGGCCTTGGGAGCATCCTTGGCCGCCGGATCGGCCGGAGTTCCCTGTGGGGAGCGCCCGCCCGACGGACCGTTGGTCGACCTGTCAGCCATGAACCACCTTCCTCCTCACTGTCACCCGCGCGTTGCACGCGTTCGCTACAATCCGAGTGATGGTAGCACCTCGTCACAGGCCCGTCAATCGCCAGTCCGGGCCGAGAGCTTTGGGAGGCTCCATGAGAGTTCAGCCTTTTCTGTTGACAACCCCGTTCCGGACGTGGGAAAAACGGGTTGAGCAGCGACGTGGAAGCGAGCCCCGAGAGTCGATGTTGGCAGTGTCGGTAGTGCGGTCGACGGTTCCCAGGGGGGAGTCATCACCGCGAAATGCCGTTTTCGGTTCACTCTTGGAAGGAGGGAGAAATGAACGACGAGAAGCTCAGACCACCTCAGGAGACCGGGACTCCGCCGCCGGAGGACCGAGCGGACGCTCCGGCCAACCCCGCGGCCGAGACCGCGCCGCCACCTGCGGCGGAGACCGCTCCGGCGGCAGCACCGGTCAAGGCGGCGGCAGACGCGCTTCCTGCGTCCGTGACCGCGCTCATCAACGAGTACGAGCGGACCGTACGCTGGAACTCGCTCATCCGAGTGATCTTCCCGGTGTTCGTGCTTTCGGTGATCGTGGTCTTCCTCCTCGTGACCGTGCTTGGGGTCATGTCCGCCTTCCCGGAGAAGCGGGTGACCGCGGAGACGGTCAAGGCGGGAGAGGAGATCCTGCCCGTGCTGAACAAGGTGCTGCGCACTTTCGTGGATGAAGTGGCTCCGCAATTGGCCGATGAGTTCAAGCGGGGGCTCGAGAAGGGGAGCGAGAAGCTGGCCGAATCGCTGTCGCAGGAAATCGAGCGGATGGAGAAGAAGACGCAGGAGTTCGTGAAGACGAAGATCCACGATACCATCACGGCCGCGCGCAGGGACCATCGCCGGATGCTGCTGGAGGCCCTGCCGGAGCTGAAGGATGACCCGGCCCGGCTGGAGAAGCTCACGGAGCGGGTCAATCGGGCCTTCGAGCTGTGGACCGTGGCCTACATGCTGCGGATCCTCGAGGACTACTACCTCGCGATGGCGAAGATCAACGACACGGTCATCAAGAGCTTCCAGCCCGATCCCAAGGCTGCGGCCGCGTCGGGTACCCAGGAATCGGAGATGCTGGAGCTGTTCATGGAGCTGATGAATGCCGCGTACGAGCAGGATCTGACGGGCGGACCGGAGCAACCCAATCCGGCGGCCCCGACCGAAGGGACAGCACCGCCTGCGGAGGGCACGCCAACACCGCCTGCGGAGGGCACGCCCGCGCCGCCGGCAGGGGAGGCGGCAACTCCGCCAGCGGAGACAGCGGCAGCATCGACCAACCCGACGAATCCATGAAGGGGGGAACGCCATGAACGGTGACCAGATGAACGACAAGAACACCCAAGAGGAACTGCGGCTGGCCCGCTCCTTCCTGGAGCAGAAGCTCCACAAGGAGAAGCGGTCGATGAAGATCCGGCTGGTCGCGGGAATCGTGATCAGCGTGATCGTGTTCGGCTACATGTTCTGGCTGTCCAGCGCGCTGACGAAGATGGGGACCCCCGAATTCGTTCGGGAGGCCTTCGTCACGACGATTCGCAGCAACGCTCCGGAGATGGTGGCCATGGCGAAACGGCAGCTCCTTGGCAACCGCAAGGAACTGGTGGATTTCCTGACCAACGAGGGGGTGGACAAGCTCGTCGTGGTGCTCATGGACGAGGGGCGCAGGTCGCTCGAGCGCCTCATCTCGCGCATAACGAACGAGACGATCGGCGAGCTGAACGGGAAGTTCGTGGGGGTCCTCAGCAAGGACGGCTCGCGGCTGCGGACGCTGCTGGCCGACCCGGACAAGCTGCACCTGGAGGAGGAGCTGGTGAGGGCGTTCGACGACGATCTCCAGGAATCGATGGGAGATCTGCAGCTCGACGAGGACTTCGACGAGCCGCTCAGCAAGAAGCTCCAGGAGAGCCTCGAGCAGCTCAACATCATCAACGACCGGCTCCAGGCCATGGCTGCCAGCAAGACGCTCTCCCGGCGGGAGATACTGATGGTGCGCTTCATCAAGTCGTGGTCCGGATACGTTCGGGAGGCGGGGGACGAGTCCCCTGAGCCGAATGCCCGCTGCAACGACGGCTCCCCTGCCGAGGGGGTCCCGCCTCAGTGCGATCCAGGCAAGGTCCGGGCGGCCATCGGCGGCCAGTGGAAGTGCGTCAACCCCGGCACATGCCTGGAGTAGACTCCCCCAATCCCCGGACCAGTCTGCCGGGGTCAGTGTGTCGGTAATTCGATCTGCTTGATACGCGTTTCGCTCCGGATATAATCGACGTGTCTCTTGCCCCGAGGCATCGCAAGACGGTGCGGGACGAGGTGGATATGGCGGCCCGCTGGGGGGGGACGAATTCGCGCTGCTGCTCCCCGAGACCGGGCAGGAAGGTGCGATGGTGGTTGCGGAGCGCCTCCGGGACCTGGTGCGACGGCAACCCATGGAAGTGGACGGCTCGACGTTCGTGGTCACCGTGTGCATTGGGGGGGCCACCTGTCCGATTTACTTTTTTGCGCCGCTGCTGTAGTTCTCAGGCGAACGTCGAAGGGGGATGTCGTGCTGTCCTACCTGTCCATCCGCAACCTCGCTATCATCGACCGGGTGGAGCTTGAGCTCTACCCGGGGTTGACCGTGGTCACCGGAGAAACCGGTGCGGGCAAGTCGATGCTCCTTTCTGCGCTCACCATGCTGCTCGGCGGGAGCGTCTCCCGGGATTCCGTCCGATCCGGGGAGGACTCGCTGAGCCTGGAAGGGGTGTGGGACAATGGCTCGGGAACGCTCCCGTTCGGCTCTCTCCTGGAGGGGGACGAAGTGCCTGGGGAGGTGGTAGTCCGGCGCAACGTCGCGTTTTCCGACGGCTCGCGGCGAGACCGGCTCCTCGTCGCGGACCGACTGACCAACCGGACGTCCCTCCAGGAAATCGCGGGCGACCTGGTCAACATATCGAGCCAGCACGAGTACATCGGCCTCATGAAGAAGGGGGAGCACCTTTCCATCCTGGACCGCTATGCGGGGCACTCTGCGTTGCTGGCCCGCATGGATGCGCTGGCCCCCCGGCACGAAGCGCTGGTCCGGGAGCTCCGGGAGCTGTCGGAGCAGGCGGTCCGACGTGAGGCGAGGGTGGCGGAGCTGACGGACCGGGTGGAGGAGCTGACCGCTGCCGGAGTGGCAGCGGGGGAGGAGGAGGAGCTGCACCAGCGGGTCTCTCGGCTGGCACACTCGGTGGACATCGCCAATGCCCTGGGGCAGGCGTTGGAACAGCTCTACGAAGGGGAGCGGGACGTGGTTTCGTCCCTCTCCTCGGTGGAGCGTGCGCTGTCGGGGGCCTCCCGGTTCGAGCCGGCCATCGCCCCGTGCATCGACCGGCTGGTCTGCGCGAAGGTGGAGCTGGAGGATATCGTCGGGCAGCTTCGCCGCCTGGCAGGCAGTGTGGAGGTCGATCCGGCCCTGCTCGACCATCTCCAGGAGCGGCTCGCTCTGCTCCAGAAGCTCAAGCGACGGTACGCCGTGGATCGTGCGGATGCGCTGGTACCGCTTCTGGAGGCTGCGCGGGCGGAGCTACTGCGCCTCGAAGACGTGGAGGTCCATCTCGGGCGCCTGGGACAGGAGGTGGCGGATGCCCGCAGGGCTATGCTGGAGCAGGCGGCAAGGCTTCACGAGGCGCGTGTTCGGGTGGCCCTTAAGCTGGAGAAGGCTTTGCAGGGGATGCTCGGCCTGCTGGAGATGAAGAAAGCCCGGTTTGCGGTTCCGGTCGAGCTCGACGAGGGCCGTGTGGGACGGCTGGGCGGGGACGACGTCGAGTTCCTGTTCTCGGCCAACACGGGGGAGGAGGCACGCCCGCTCCGGAGGGTTGCCTCGGGTGGTGAGCTTTCCCGGGTGCTGCTGGCCCTCAAGGCCGTTCTGGCCGAGGCATACCCGGTGCCGACCTACGTGTTCGACGAGATCGATTCCGGCATCGGGGGCAGGACCGCGCTGGCCGTGGGCCGGCTGCTGGCCCGACTGGCCCGATCCCACCAGGTCATCTGCATCACGCACACGGCCCAGCTCGCTGCGTTTTCCGACCACCATTACGTAGTGACCAAGGAGGAGCGGGGGGGGAAGACCCACGCCCGACTTACCCGGCTCGAGGCTGCGGAGGCGCGGGTCCGAGAGATCGCCCGCATGCTGTCGGGGCTCGACGATTCCCCCACGGCCTTGTCCCACGCATCGGAGTTGATGGAAGCGGCCTGCAAGGAGAAGCAGACACTGTCCTGTTGAGCGGCGATCCTCTGCGGCTGCCCCTCCCGCGTGGTCGGGGCTGTGCATCGCATGCATGGAAGGCCGATGATGATTGCGGCTCCACCGGACCCCGTACGGACAACTCGCTCAATGGGCGTGTCCGCCCCCGCCGCCGGCAGCGAAGAACCCCATGAGGACGACGGCAGCCAGGAAGAAGGCAAACGCCAGCCCGGCGCGGCGCAGGTCCTGCTCCTTGTGCAGTTCGGGGACGAGGTCGGAGCTGGATACGTAGATGAAGTTGCCCGCGGCAAATGCCATGACGTAGGGGATGAGCTCGCCGTGTTCGGCAAGGCCGATCCAGGCCAGGACGGCCCCGGCAACCGCGGTCAGTGCGGAGGCGAGATTGAGCCCCAGCGCCTTGCGGTGGCTGTGCCCGCCGTGCACCAGGATTGCGTAGTCCCCCAGCTCCTGGGGCAGCTCGTGCGCCGCGATCACGACGGTTGCCGAGATGCCCAGCCCCGTGTCGACCAGGAATGCGCTGCCGATCACGATCCCGTCCAGGAAGTTGTGCAGGGCATCGCCTACGATGCTGAGCGTGGTGTAGGGGTGGACGTCGCAATGTCCCCCCTTGTGGCAATGCCTCCAGTGGAGGAACCGCTCGAGGATGAAGAAACAGGAGAACCCGACGAGCGTGACCATGCCGGCCCGGAAGCTGCCCAGCCCTTCTGCGGCTTCGGGGAGCAGGTGGAAGAAGCTGGCCGCCATCATCGCGCCGGCCGCAAAGGCCACCATCACGAAGAGGACGGTGCCGCGGACCTCGCGGCCCAGGGCGACGAATGCGATGCCCGCTAGCGAGAGCATGCTGACGAGCAGCGTTGCGGCGACAGCGTAGAACAGTGGCTCCATGGTCATGCAGTCCTGAGGTAGTACATGCGCATGGTCCCCTTGCCCTTGACCTCCACCGGCGGCCGCTCCTCGAACAGGAACCGGCCCCCGGTCAGCGCCGCGGTGGCCTCGGAGACGTTGATGCGCATCGGTTCGGAGAGGGGCTCCATGTGCGAGGCGGTGTTGATGGTAGCGCCGATGGTCTTGATGCGCTCGCATCCGTGCAGCGACACGATGTTGTCGAACTCGGTGAACAGGTCGTTGAACTCGTCGATGATGACTCGCGGCTCGAGCGTCGCGGACTTGCGGGGGAAGTCGACGAAATCGGACAGGTAGACCGTGACGTTCTCCAGACTCTCGGGCTCGGCCTTGCCGTACTCCTTGAGCTCGAGGATGTCCTGCACCGCCCGGATGTTGAGGTGGCGCATGTTGGCCTGGATGCTGGCCTTGTCCACGAAACGGGACCGGACGTTCTCGTCCTGCTGGAAGTGCGGATGGAGGATCTTCAGCGCGACCACGTGCCCCAGGCGGGCGCGGAACGCCACGTAGACGGTGGCCATGCCGCCGCCGGCTAGCTTGCCCATGACCAGGTAGGAACCCAGTAGCGTTCCTCTCACAACCCCCTCCGGACAGGGAGAACCGGGCCGAATCTAGCACGCGCGCCGGGAGACAGACAACCCTTTAACTCGAAGGGAACTGCGTGAGGCGCCCAACCCCCCGTGCCGTTCGCTGGTTTCCCCGCACGAGGAAGATCTTCCGGGGCGGGGCGATCCGGTCCCTTCGTTCCCGTCTTGCCCATCCTCTGCCTCCCGGGTTGGTGCGGTTTCCCCCCCCGCCTGCGTGCCGTGTCGCGCGAACGCAGAACCGATTGTGACCATTGCTTCTGTATTCTCCGTTGTTGTCAGGCATGAAGTTCCACGGTATGTTGGCCGCGGTGGAAATGCGGGGAAACGATGAGCGGTTGGACACTCAGGTTGGCTGCCCTCCTGCTCCTGGTGGGATGCGGAGCGGACCGCCGCAGCGAAACGGACGGAACGGGGGGGGCCGACTCGGATTCCGGCCAGGACACCGGGGATGCTGGAGCGATCGCTGATCTCCGGATCCGGACCGAGAAGGACTCGGAGGGGCAGGCCCCGGATGCCGTCTCGGTCTGCGGACGTCCGGAGCTGCTTTCGGGCAGGACGTTCCGTGCGGATGTCCTCGAGGCTTCCCATCCCACCGACCTGCTCAACGAGTTCTTCCTGCAGAGTGCGGACCGGTTCGAGCTGCTCATGGTGATCCGCTTTGGAGAGTACCATCCGGAAGCCGGCATGCTGGATGCCACGATCGGGGCGGCCAGCGCCGTGGTCGGGAGGGGCGATTGCGGCAGCGCCGACGGTTGCGATGCCGATGCCGACCGGGGGGGGCAAGGTACGCTGATTTCATACTCCTGGGCGCTCGAGCCCGCGAAGATCACGGTCCGGACGGAGGGGTGCGAATTCAAGATCGACGGGGAGTTCGACCTGGACATCTGCGCTTCGAGCGCCAGCAAGGTGCTTGGGCTGAAGCGCATGCAGGGGAGGGGAACGCTCACTCCCGACGGGACACGGCTGCGCTTCGACGACTTGGCAGGTTACCTTCCCGAAAGCGAGGCAGCGGATCTCTGCATCGGAATGTCCGGGCTCGGGACGGTCAACTTCCGCTGGCTTATGAACCTGGGGGGGATCTGCGCGGTCGCAGACTCGGATGGGGACGGAAAGCCGGATGCGTACAACTTCGTCGGCGTGGTCGAGGCGCTGGAGGATGGCGAGCGGTTCTCGGACGAGGTGGCGGGCCCCGAGCTCGGAGTCGCTCAATGCCCGCCGGACACGGGTACGTGCGTTGGGCAGTGAAGATGCAACGGAGGGCCCGCACGGCAGGGGTTCCTGCCCCGCTCCGGCCCCGGACCGTCCGCTCCTTGTCAGTCTCAGTCTTGCCCTTGGAACGAGTTCCGGCTTATGGTTATACTCGCGTCGCGCGCTGGACGCGCTCGCCCCCGCGCTGCGGGGCCATACGGGAGAAGGAGTCGACAATGCTTGTGGATGCTCAGACCTGGCGCAAGCTGCTTGCCATGGCAGTTCTCAGTGCGTCTTCCGGGGCATGCTCCTCGGGAGGCACGACCTCGACCGGCCCGGGGATCATCGCGGACAGCACCGTCCCGACGGACAGAAGAGGGGGAGGGGACGCAGGGACGGACCAGCTCGACATCGGCGGCGACGACGTCCCGGCATTTGACGGGAGGATCCTCTACGACGGGCTGAGCCAGTGCCAGGAGCCCCCGTTCGGAGTCGGATGCCCGTGTGAGCAGAACGGCGACTGCCAGGGCGGCTACTGCGTGGAAGGCCCGTTCGGGTTCATGTGCACGTACGAGTGCTTCGACGACTGCCCGGAGGACTGGCAAAAA
>Ga0194127_10009605_pt1 | contig 10140 bp, 9 predicted proteins | sample TA2KigC100mmetaG_FD_148624 | JGI IMG/M metagenome (GOLD analysis project Ga0194127, IMG submission 148624) | Freshwater microbial communities from Lake Tanganyika, Tanzania - TA2015036 Kigoma Deep Cast 100m | ecosystem: Environmental > Aquatic > Freshwater > Lake | place: Tanzania: Lake... | reverse complement strand
CGGGGTTTCAACGGGATGTCCGAAATGCTCCACAAGCTTTTTGTACGCCTCGACGGCATTTTCAGAAAAAATAATTTTCAAATCTAGCGACGTGCATTTGAAAGTGATTAGATTGTCTCCCAATCCGTTGTTTATAAAGGGACGATTAGAATACGCACCACGACCGTCAGCAGTAAAGCTCCACTTGAAATGTGGGAAATCCTCGGGTGGCTGATTAATTGCAACATCAACGTGAGAGTCTGAAGTAAGCAGCACCCCGTTGGACGAAAACCATGCGGGAGTCAGCTTACCGCTCAAGCCAGTTGGCCCGTTATCGAAGGTTAGGAATGGCCCGCTTTGCAGCATAATCTTGTTAAGTGGGAATTGCTGGTGAATTAATTCGCCACCACCATACCAGATACCTGGAAGTTCCACCATAACCTCAATGGGTTCCTTGCTTGACGTTGTGGTAAATACACATCGGTTGGCAACCAACTCGCACCGTAGCGCGAAACGAGAAAAATTCACAGAAACAGAAGAATGACCAGTATGGGGATTCGATGAGGGCGTATCTGAAATCCGCATAGTCAATAACACTTTATCTTCCTCTTTGAAAATGATCGAGAACGGTGAGAGGGTGGTTTCGAGGCGGATCATTTGGTCATGGGCTATGGCACTGGTAACTAATTGTGTTTAACTCGATTTACCGCTTGAATTTTTTTCCTGTTGCGAGTTCCACACTTCTATATGCACCGTCATAGATGCCGATGCTTTTGTTCTTGACTATGCAATCACAAAACATTGTAAGAAGGTCATCCTCTGTAGTAATGAGATCAATCGCTTGGAGGGTTTGTTCAATTGTGCGGGTCTCAACAGTGCTGTCTCCAATCTCAGCCCCACGAATAGCTCCCCACATTTCATGTCCACCAACACGGGCATTGAAGATCTTGGGTATTGGATAAAAAGCGAGTTCGCTTGGCTTGGTGATCATTACGTCCATCACACGCATCAGGTAGTTAGTGGCATAAACTGCATGAAAGGTGTTATCATACAGAAAGACATGCAGACCATGTGCAGGTTTCTTGCGGATGCTGTCTGTGAAGGCTTTGGTGTTGTCCCAGGTGAAGTGTGTGTTGATTATCTCTTTATAATGGGAAAGTTCTTTTTGCAGCCATACCCAATTATCCTTGTGGTCTCCGAGATTAATGAAAAGCGCAACCTTGTCATTTTTTATCATTGGGATCGTGTGCTCAACAATAGCTTTGAATAATTCACGCTGCGCGCCTGCTCCGCCCATTGCAACAAGGAAGCGTCGCGGTTCTTTTGCTTTCATACGAGTCATTCGGTTGGCACAATCAGCTTCGATATTCTCAACCAATTCATGATCCACATGATGACCTGTGAAGAAGAGAGCGTCGGTTGGAGTTGGCTTGAGGATGCGCCCTTTATCATCAAATCCGCGCATGGCGCGAAATCCGTAGTAACCAGATGGTGATTGAACGGCGTGTTTTGCGCCTTCAGTTAATTGGAATGCCATTGGCCAGTTGTCGAACATCATATCCACCACGTTAGTCATTCCACCTGCCACCGCACCCATACAAGTCCACATATGAGAAGTAAGCATGGGCATTTCTGATGGAAGAGCAGCGAATAGGTTCTTGAACAATTCACTCATCTTGTAGTCTTTGACTTCGGTCTTAATAAAGCGCCAGGGCCAGGTAACAATCCAATAATTGAAAAGTGCATTTAACCCAGGGAGGGTAGGTTCACCTGTAGTCAGTGATTCCCAGACATATTTATCGAACCAGCCATAACGCTGTGAAATTCGTGAAAATTTGCTGTAGTTGGTATTGCACCAGTTGATTACATCTGTTGTGATGCCCGGAATGCTGAGCAGATCAAGCCAATAAGGTTTAAAACCCATCGCCTTGGCTGCTGAGACACCCGCCATTGCAATGCGGTAATGTCCAAATCCCATGCGGATTGTGCTGATGACCACTCCGTTCGTTTTATCGAGAGGTTTACCATTTTCATCGCGGATGATGTTTTTGAGTCCAAAGATTTCCGAGCCATAGGGATGATCTTCAATGCTAAGATGAAATTCCTCGTTTGGGTCAAAATTGAACTTCCTGGCAAGCATGGCATTCCAACGGTCTGCGGCCCGCGTTTGTCTTTCTGTAATGGGATTTCCATATAGTTCGTAACGTTTGTTCACTTTTTTCATGAACATTTCTCCTTGTATGTCCTTTTTTAAGTTCAATTAATCTTTATATTTTCTAGTAATTGAATTTGTCTATTTTAACATTGCAAACCTTAACTTACCGGTCGTATCTCCTAACAAATAACTCAACCTCGTTTTGAAACCTTTTCAAGGAAGCGCAGGGTCAGGTTGGTGACTTCATCCAATTCACAGTCTATCAGGATGGCGTGTGAGGATTTTTCCATCCAATGATGCTCTTTCACATTCGAATGGACACCTTGCAAGATGATATCTCCAGCATTAATATGAACCGTTTTGTCTTTACGCCCCTGGAAGATAATTACAGGTTGAAAGACCTTTGATAAATTTGAATTCGTGGCGGCTTGCAGTTTCAATAGTTGAATAACACCTTTTAAAGGCAAACCTGGATATCCCTGCCAATGATCCGACATATCCAACGATGTTCTGGTTACTTCGGCAAGGAACATTGAGAAAAAGTGGAGCTTGATCTTGTCAAACCAAGTCAATGATAACCGGATAGCAGGGGCATAAAGCAAAACTCCTGCCGCTTCAGGATGCATGCCGGCAAGGTATAAAGCGAGTACCCCGCCCATCGATTGACCACCAATGAAAATCTGTTGACAGCTTTGTGTTAGTTGAGCATATGCGTTTACCGCGCTATCCACCCAATCTTGCCAGGTAACGTTGTTCAGATCCTCAGGATGGGTACCATGCCCTGCAAGCAAAGGAGCTGCAACTGTGTAACCATTTATAAAAAGGCGTTCGGCTAAAAGACGCACCTCAACAGTCGTTGCAGTATAACCATGAATCAGTATCACACCGCATGGACCTGCTTCCTTGAAGAAAGATCCTCCTTCAAGTTGTGGATTAAGCAGGGAAGAATTCACCATTTATGTTACCAGTGCCAATCACCCCTTGACCCCGCTGCTTGTTACACTTTCAATAAAGAAGCGTTGTCCGATTATGAAAACAATCAACGGTGGGATAATAGCAATGGCGGCACCTGCAAGAATCAAGTTGGGTGTGTCAGATGCACGACCGCGCAATACGTTGAGCGCCAGGGTCAAAACGTGATTCTTTTCATTACCAACGTTAATGACGACCAAAGGCCAAATAAAGGAGTTCCAAGCGTAAAGAAATGTGAATGTCGCCTGTGTAGCGAGGGCTGGCACAGAAGCTGGTATCAAAATGTCCTTTAGAAAACGCAGTCGTGAAGCTCCGTCCATCAAAGCTGCCTCTTCTATTTCTTTTGGAAAAGTAATAAAGTGTTGACGCATTAAGAAGGTCCCATAGGCAGAAAAAATCCACGGAATAATAAGCGAAGCCAGACGATCAGTCCAGCCGATAGAAACCATTAATTGATATAAGGGTACGATCAACATCACAAAAGGAATCATTATGGTACCGAGGTAAAACAGAAAGACGGAGTCCCGTCCTGGAAATTTCAAACGGGCAAAGGCATAACCGCCCAATACCGAGGTAAGTAATTGTCCAAGCACCACAAGTATAGTAACGAGAGTCGTGTTCGTTAGGGCACGATCAAGACCTTGCAGTTCCACCACACGCCGATAATTTTCCGGATGCCAGCTAATATTTTCTTTTGGCACGCTGAGACGAACGTTCTGATATATCTTTTTCTCTGGGTTTTCAGGATCAACGAACTCTCCTACGGTGGTTTGACTGATGAGTATCATTGGAACAACTGTGCCATCAACCATTACATCAAAGAGTCCTTGCTCCTCACCGTTTATGGTGACAGTCTGTTGGTTCATTGCACCACCAGTTGGACTGACTTCATCGAGGTAACGTTCCACAGTTGCTGAGACGTCATCCGCAGGGGCATAAGTTCCAACCCTGATGTTGCTTTGAGTAAGGGCAAATTCCCTTGGCTTGCCTTTTATGTCGATCACATATAGTGGAAGTGGTTCCTCAAATCCTTCCAAGCTAATTGAAACTGGGTCGCGTGGCAATAATCGTGGTGGATAACGGAATGTGTCAGCAGTAAGTTTCAACGAGGTGGTAAGCATGTATATGAAAGGGAAAAGCATTATGACTGCGAAAAAAGTCAGAATGAAGTATGTAGAAAAGTTTTTGAGCATGCGGGTCAAACGATATGAATGTGTATTCATGGCTACCCTCTATTATGTATCGTAAATGCTTGAGCGCCGTTGACGTATGAATTGGATCAATGTCAGGCCGAATATGACAATAAATAACACCCACGCAATAGCGGAGGCATATCCTTGTTTAAAGTTCTGGAAGCCGCTCCGATAGAGGTATAGAACCAGTGTGATGGTTGAGTTGTTTGGACCTTCCGGAGGATTCATGAGGATAAATACTTGCTCAAACACCTGCATGGACTGGATAGTAGTGGTTGTGATGACGTAGAATGTGGATGGCGCCAACATTGGAATCGTAATATTCCAAAACTTATTCCATGCACCCGCACCGTCTACAGTAGCCGCCTCATACAATTCGCCGGGAATATTCTGGAGGCCAGCCAAAAAAAGCACCGTGTTGAATCCCATCGTCTGCCAGGCAGCCAAAATAATGATTGAAAGTAAAGCAGTTTTTTCATCGGAAACCCATTGGATTCTCGGGTCAATGATAGCTGTGTTGAAGAGGTTGTTCCAAAATTCAATACCGACCGTAATGAAAGAATTAATAAACCCAATCGTAGCGTTATAAAGCCATTGCCATACGAGAGAGATGCCCACAATTGCAGCAATGCTTGGGATGAAGTAGATAGCGCGGAAAAATTTCATACCTGGCAATTTACTGTTTAGAATATTGGCTAATATCAAAGCGGGGATTACGCTTATAGGAACAGCAAATAGGGCAAACGTCAGGGTATTTCGGAGCGCCAACCAGAAGAATTTATCGGCTGCAGCGAAGAGCAACCCAAATTTACCAATAACAATTCTGCCTACCTCATCATAAACTTTGATATCGATTACATCACGCGCAAGTTGATCCGGCGAGGCAAGTAATGCAAAACGAATATTGAGAATTCTGGCGTAATTAGCGAAACCCACCCAGTTTGGGGGGTTGAAAGCGTCAGAATCGGTGAAAGAAAAATAAAAGGAAAGCAAGAGTGGTCCTGCAAAAAAAATTAAAAAACCCAATAGATTTGGGGAAAGGAAAAGCCACCCATTAATCACCTGTTCATGATTCGTTTTAGCGCCCATTGCCGCGGCACTCTTTTCACGCCACATTGCCCAAAGAGCTAAACCAAATAGGATCATCCCAACCAAAACCGATAAGCCTTCTGGTTGAGATAGATTTTTTATCAACCCGACAAAACCTGTCAGGATGTCCACCCTCCAGAGGAATAAGGCAAAGCCGGCAAGCATGGTATAACGACTAAAAATATGTAGGGTATGCTTGGATGAGAGAAAACGCAACGGTAAATTTTCCACTGCACCAATAAGGTATCCGACTAAAATAATGCCAATAAAGGGTAAACCAGAACCAAATTTTTCAGCCAGTGAATCAATACCGATGAAAACTTGACCAATGTTGAGTGTTAACACAAATGCCGTAACGAAAGCAAGGTAATCAAGCAGGAGCGAGATCATACGCCCCCGATGGTCACGCTTGGGGATACGGGTAGCAGCATAAGCACTAAGAATGGCAGTAAAAGACAATACGACTGTCAATAATAACTTTTGCCAGAATTCTTTAACAGGCGAAGTCGGCATCCATAAGAATACAAGGCATCCAGTAACAAGTAGCACAAAAACCCATCGCCAAATGGTAATAAATCGTAATATAAGATTAGTTTTCGAATCCGGGCTCTTCAAGTTTTTCATATCAACTTTTTTACTTTAACTTGTGTAATCATCAAAGGGGCAGATCTACAGATCTACCCCCAAAAGAGACGATTGAACTTATGGAGTGAATACTTTATTGGCTTCGTCGCAGATTGTTGCGCCAAAGTTCTCGATCGTTTGACCGCCAGTCAGGACAGCCTGTATGGCTGGACCCATGATCTTGTCATACTCAGGCCAAGAACCAGCCCATAGCGGTCCTTCAGTGACGGGATTGTCAGCTAGTCCGTTAAGGAAAGCCTGGTTATTGGCAGGTGGTGTGAAGGTTAGGAAAGCATCAAAGGCTTCCTGGCTGACACGGCTTGGAATGTTAGCTCCTAAAGCTGCGACCTCACCTTGCGTTTTTGTGCGGTGGTGAGGGCTTGAACGAGCCTCCAAGCTTCTTCTGGATTTTCAGTCTTGGCATTGATCACATATGCACCCCAGAATAGCCAGTTACCCATCGAGCCGGTTGGGCCTTTGGGTAGCTCCACTACGTCGTATTCAAAGCTAACGGTACGGACGCCTGGTGTGGCCCAACGTCCGTTTTGGAACATGGCTACCTTGCCTGCACGGAATGGTGGTTCTGGATCTTCTCCATAGGGTGTGGCCACATCGTATACCTGGTAAAGGTCACGCTGGAACTGCAATCCTCTTAAAGATTCAGGAGTATCAAGGGCACAAGCATTACGATCAGCGGTAAAGAATCCGCCGCCAGATGCATTCAACCAAACACCATAAGGTCCCCACCAGGCACTTGCGCCATACCCATAAATATCTGAACCAAGAGCACGTGTTTTCTGAGCAACATCGAGAAATGCATCCCAATCCCATTGCCCCGCAGCAGCAAGTTCGCGTGGATCTGCGGCTCCGGCTTCATTGATTAAATCTAAATTCAAGTAAAGGGCAAATGTGGATACATCACGTGGTAAACCCCAAAGTGCACCGGATGCTGCTCCAGATTGGTTGGTCTCTGGGTTGTATGTCAGGTGGAACATAGGGCCTGGATAGAAGGTATCTACATCAAAACCTTCAGTTTCAGCCGCAAGGTCGTAGATGTTCAGAATTAAGCCACGTGTGGCAAAATCGGCTATGTCTGTTCCGGGAATCCAAAAAACATCAGGCGCGGTACCAGCTGCAACTTCAGTACGCAGTTGATCCTGGTAATTAGCACCTTCGGTCCCTCCTGGTTCGTAGGTTAATGCGATACCTTCAAGCTGGCCATCGAGCTCCGAGCTGATTGCGCTGTACACGTCAATCTCTTCCTGGTTGTCAGGTCGAGTGCGCCAACGTATTGCAACTTCAGCGGCAGGTGCTTCAGCAGCAGGTGCTTCAGCAGCAGGTGCTTCAGCAGCAGGTGCTTCAGCAGCAGGTGTGGCGGCTGGTGCGCAGGAAGCCAGCATAAAGGAGGCTAGCACAAAAACCCCAAGCACCTTTAATAAAATGTGTTTCTTCATTCTTTTTTCCTTTCATGTTTTAAATAATATGTTCGTGTTTCGAGTGAATTTTTTTATTTGAAAAAGTTACGCGTTAACCACCTCCTTCCACGGTTGATTGCCGTGTAATCAATTGTGCATTGAGTTGGACAACACGTGTGGTTGATTTCTTTTTCTGAAGTATCTTCATTAAAATTTTGGTAGCTTCCCGACCGATTCTCGGCATATCCTGTCGCATGGTCGATAAAGGCGGATCAAAGTAAGAGGATAAAGGCATATCATCCACACCAATGACTGCCAACTGAGAAGGAATTATTAAATTAGCTTCCCGAGCCGCGCTCAAAACACCCAGAGCCATTCGATCATTATGTGAAAAAACTGCAGATGGAACACATCTTCGTTTAATAAACAAGTGAAAGGCTTCCTGTCCTGATGTGGCCGCCCAGTCACCTTCAATGATCATGGATTCATCGACAGCGATCCCTGCTTCCATCATGGCGTGTCGATAACCCATAACGCGATCTTGGGAACAGTCCTCTTTTAGAGGTCCGGTTATCATGGCGATTCTTTCATGCCCAAGAGAAATTAGATGCTTTGTAGCTTCGTAACCTACTTTTTCACCATTTAAACTTACAGATGAGATCAAATTATCGTGTGAACGGGATCCGACAAAAACTTGGGGAAAATCTTTTGGAATAAATCTATAACGATTATCAATATATGGATTTATGACAATTAATCCATCAACACGGCGGTGGCTTACAAGTTCTTCTATCAAATCACGGAAATCTTCTGTATCGGCTGCAGAAGCAGATAATATAAAATATCCATGTCGACGGGCTTCATTTTCTGCACCTTCTATTACACTTGCGAAGGTAAAGTCTATAAGATTAGGGGATATGCAGGCTAAAGTTCTTGTCTCGCCGCTCGCCATTGAACGAGCGATTGCACTCGGATGATAACCCAGTTTTTCAATTGCATTCTCCACCAAGGAACGGGTTTCGGGTAGCACATCCTCTTTCCCGTTTATTACACGCGATACAGTTTGGTGCGATACACCAGCTTCCCGTGCTACATCACGAATAGTGGGATGAGAATTTTTCATTATTTCAATGCATTTGATATAATGTTACCGGTCATGTGACCGGTAACATTATTATATATATTATAAAAAACTTTGTCAAGCATGAAATCTTTAAAAAAAAACTATGGAGATGCATATGTTAACAACACCTCATCGCCGCCTCAACCCTCTTACAAGAGAATGGGTGCTCGTTTCTCCGCATCGCACCAAACGACCTTGGTTAGGCCAAATGGAGAAACTCCCCCCCGAAATACTGCCCGCCTACGACCCTGATTGTTATCTCTGTCCGTGTAACGCACGGGCGGGTGGTATAAATAACCCGGATTACGTTGGGACATATTCCTTTGAAAATGATTTTTCCGCTCTTCTTCCCGATAAGGTTATAGGTGATATTTCTTCTTCTCATACACTGCTCGTCTCTATTCCCGAGCATGGGCATTGCTTAGTTGTCTGCTTTTCCCATCGCCATGATCTCACCCTTCCTGAGTTAGACCGAGTATCTGTCGAGAATGTTATCTCAACTTGGATAGGGCATTCTTCAGATCTGGAGAAGAAGGATTACATTGATTATGTTCAGATTTTTGAAAATAAAGGTGCCATGATGGGATGCTCAAATCCACATCCACACAGTCAAATATGGGCACAATCTCACATTCCCAATGAAATAGACAAAGAGTTGAATACTCAAATGGAGTATCACCAAAAGAATAACCGACCTCTCTTATTGGAATATGTATTTGAAGAACAGAAACGAAGAGAGCGTATCCTTTTTATAAATGATCACTTCTCAGCAATGGTTCCATATTGGGCGGTGTGGCCTTTTGAAGTTCTGGTGACCGCTCATCGTTCTTGCGGATGCCTAAAAGAATTGTCTTCTGCCGAGGTTTCATCGCTGGCAGAGATCTTACAGCAAGTCACAACCCGCTACGATAACTTATTTGAAATTTCCTTCCCTTATTCAATGGGATTTCACCAAGCTCCAGCTGATGGACAACCACATCCAGAGTGGGTGTTGCATGCTCATTTTTATCCACCTTTGCTGCGCTCTGCAAATGTACGCAAGTTCATGGTCGGATTTGAGATGCTTGCCATGCCTCAGCGCGACATTACACCTGAACTTGCAGCAGAGAAACTTAGACTCGTCTCAGATGTGCATTATAAACTGATGATTAATGAATCAGATATTTTAGATGGTAAAGGAGAATAAAAAAGCGAGAGTTAAGGTTGAAAAAGTCATCAAGATATTTTCCGATGTTTTATATGTCAATGATCTGAATTTTGAGATTGATGAAACGGATTTAATGATCATGGTTGGTCCTTCAGGATGAAGATAAAGTACTAGAAATGTAAGTCATATATAACAAAGATTTCCCTACTCTCAGATTAAGAGTGGAATAATATTTAGATGCATTTTAACTTAAAAGCATATTCATTCGGATAACACAAAAATTTTATTTATAAATAAGGCTTCAATAATAAATGTTGGTGAATTCAACTAGCAAGTGTAACTTTGAAGGAAAAAGAGAGGTAAGCTGCGGTAAGATGAGCACCTCTCTAACGACCAAGTCAAAGGAGCACTCATGCGAACATATTCACAGCTTACCCAAATAC
>Ga0194127_10009601_pt1 | contig 10143 bp, 12 predicted proteins | sample TA2KigC100mmetaG_FD_148624 | JGI IMG/M metagenome (GOLD analysis project Ga0194127, IMG submission 148624) | Freshwater microbial communities from Lake Tanganyika, Tanzania - TA2015036 Kigoma Deep Cast 100m | ecosystem: Environmental > Aquatic > Freshwater > Lake | place: Tanzania: Lake... | reverse complement strand
TTCGAGGAAGTCGTCCGCGCTTCATGTGAGGCCGGACGACTTCCTCGAACTGTTCCTGACTCGCATGGAGAACCTTGCGGCGTCCATCTCGTGACAATTCATGGCCGGTGGTGTTATCATCATCAGGTCGTTCATTCATCATTTCAATCGGAGGAGAAAATGCTCGAAAAGATCAAGAACAACTTCAATACCCAGACGTGGGTGCTCATCCCCATCGCCATCGCAATCAACATCGCCATGGGGCAGATTGTGCTGGTGCTGCGGCTGCCGGTGTATCTTGATTCGATCGGAACCGTGCTCGTGGCAGCCTTGTGCGGTCCGTGGGCCGGGGCGCTGACCGGCGCACTCTCGAACATCATCTGGGGACTGGCGATCGACCCGAACGCGCTCCCCTGGTGGCCGGTGGCTTTCTTCATCGGTTATATGGCCGGCCGCATGGCGCAATGGGGTTTCTTCAAGTCCTGGTGGAAGGTGGTCGTGACCGGCTTCGTGGTGGCGCTGACCGCCGCAATCGTTTCCACTCCCATCGCGGTCTACCTGTATGGCGGCATTACGGCCAGCGGATCCTCCTTCATCACCGCCTACCTGCTCCAGACCGGCCAGGGCATCTGGGAGGCTGTCTTCAGCACCAACTTCCTGGTGGAACCCGTGGACAAGATTACAACCGCCATGATCGCCTTCGCCATTGTGCTGGGTCTGCCCAAACGCACGATCGGCGGATATCCAAAGCCTCAGCAGGTGGAGGCCGAAGGTGGTGCCGGCCGGACTCAAATGTACATCGCGGTCGGTGTGGTGGTCCTGCTCGTCCTGTTCGCGGCCTTCATGCTGCGCAACATCCTCGGCGGATAATTGAGACTTAGACTTCGGAAGTCTGTCAAGACTTCCGAAGTCTATTCTCTGCATTGGACCGGGTCATTCAACCCGGTCCTTTCCTGTCGTTTATAATCCTCCACCATGCATGAACGGCTATCCTTTCACATCAAGCGGGACAGCGCGCTGCACCGACTCAATCCCCTCACAAAAATTTTCCTTGTCCTGGCGTTGATCCTGGTGGCGTTCCTCAACCCGTGGTACTGGACGCCGCACCTGCTGGTGTTGATCGCCATCACGCCGTTGAGCCTTCTCGCTCGGGTGGGAGCGGAATACTTCCGGGCGGCGGCGCGGTTGATCCTGCCGGCGGTGGGTTTCCTGTTCCTGATGCAAGCCTTCTTCCAGCCGGTCGGCGAGGAGATTCTCTTTCAGTTCTATTTCCTGGATGTCACGCGCGAGAGCCTGATGTTCGCCTTCAGCAATGCGATGCGCATCTTCGTCATGGTCTCCGCCTTCACGCTCTTCCTGCTCACCACCCACCCGAGCGAATTGATGTCCGATCTGACGCGCCGCGGCCTGCCCGGGCAGTTCTCCTATGTCATCATCTCCACACTGCAGATCCTGCCGCAGATTCAGGCGCGGGCACAGACGACCATCGCTGCGCAGCGGTCACGCGGATTGGAGACCGAGGGGCATTTCATCAAGCGCGCCGGTTCGCTTATCCCGCTGGTGGGACCGCTCGTATTGGGTTCGCTGGTGGAGGTGGAGGAACGCGCCATCGCCATCGAAGCGCGCGGTTTTACCTCAAAGAGCCTCAAAACCTCCCTGCACGACATCCCGGATTCTTCCATCGACAAGGCGCTTCGCTGGGCACTGGCCGTGATCGCGATCCTATCGATCACATTGAAACTATGGCTTTCGTAAACCTGCAGAACGTCACGTATCAATATCCGCTCACGAAATCGCCGGTCCTGCAGGATATCACTCTGCAGATCGAGGAGGGGGAATTCGTGGCGATCATCGGTCCCAACGGCGCGGGAAAATCCACCCTGTGCTACGCGCTGGGCGGATTTGTGCCGCATTTTTTCAAGGGCGAGTTCAGCGGCATGGTGGAGGTAGCGGGTAAAAAATCGTCGGATGCCACCTTGGACGAGTGGGTGCTGACCGTCGGCCTCGCCTTTCAAAATCCATTCAACCAGATCAGCGGAGCAAAGTACACCGTGTTCGAGGAGATCGCCTTCGGTCTCGAGAACACGGGCGTCCCGCGCGAGGAAATGAAATCGCGCGTGGAGCAGGCCATGGCCCAGACCGGAATCACAGACCTGTCGGACCGTTCTCCCTACACGTTGTCCGGCGGGCAGCAGCAGCGCGTGGCACTGACCTCGATCCTGGTCATGCAACCCAGGCTGCTCGTGCTCGACGAACCGACCTCGCAACTGGATCCGATCGGCACGCGCGAGGTCTTCGGCGTGATCCGCGCCATGGCGGAACGGGGAATGACCGTGGTCATGGCCGAACACAAAATGGAATGGATCGCGCAATTCGCCGACCGCGTGATTGCCCTCAAGGATGGAGCCACCCTGCTTGAGGGGACGCCTCAGGAGGTGCTGACCTCTGATTTGTTAACGGAGAATGGATTCGGAATTTCCCGCTATACCTCCGTTGCACGCGAGGCGCGGCGGAGGAAGCGGTGGCGCGCGGATGTGCCCCTGCCGGTCACGCTGGATCAGGCCGCGGAGGGGTTTGCATTCACCCCGCCCTCTTAAGAGAGGAGAGGGAATAAAGCAAGATGAACATCGAAGTCAGGGATCTGCACTTCGTTTATCCCACCGGGTTTGAGGCGCTGAAGGGCATTTCGATTTCCATTGGAGCCGGTGAACAGGTCGCGCTCGTCGGTCAGAACGGCGCCGGCAAGACCACCCTGGTCCGGCACTTTAACGGTTTGCTGCGCCCCGCCTCCGGTTCGGTATTCATCGGGGACTGGGATGCAGCCAGGTGCTCGGTGGCCAAACTTGCCTCGCGCGTCGGGTATGTCTTCCAGAACCCTGATGAGCAGTTGTTCTCACGCGATGTCGGCACCGAGGTGAGGTTCGGTCCGCGCAACCTGGGATATCCGAAGGAAAAAGCCGATGGGCTGGTCGAGCGCGCCCTGTCGCTCACCGGGTTGACCGACAAGGTCGAAATCAATCCCTACGACCTGTCCCCCACCTGGCGCAAGATGGTTGCGCTGGCTTCGGTCATCGCCATGGACACGCCGGTCGTGATCTTCGATGAACCGACCACCGGGCAGGATGCCGCCACCATCGCACGCATTGCGCACGTGATCGCCGAACTTCATGCGCTGGGCAGGACGGTGATCACCATCACGCACGATATTGACTTTTGTGCCGAGAATTTCGACCGCGTGATCGCGCTTTCAAACGGACAGGTCTTGCTGGACGGCCCCGCAGGCGAGGTGCTCGGCCAGGAGGAAATCCTTGCCCGAACGTACGTCGAACCGCCGCAGTTGACGCGTTTGGGGAAACGATTGGGGTTTAAAGAGACCGTGAGGAATCAGGAAGAGTTCCTTGCCGTCGTGGCGAGGAGTGCACGGTAGCGAGCAACGAATCAATCCCCTTCTGGGAGGGCAGACCTCTTCATCCCGAAGAACGTTCCCTGCCTTTATAAACAACCAACTCCTCGTATCCGGAATCGTGCTCCAATAACTCCCGCTTGTATATCACATCTTCGAACACGGCCAGCACGATCTCGGCTGTGGTGTAGACCTTGCAGCCCTGAACGAGGTGACCGCCGATCGTTCTTCCATCGCCGTCAGATATCGCGATGTGGATATGGGAACCGTGCATCGAAACCGTCCCGGGCATCGAGATGATCTCGAAATGACCTTCAAACTGGCTGTATTGTTCGCGGTTGGCAAGCCGCAGCGTCGCGCGCGTGAGACTCCCCACGCTGGAGAGCACACAGCCTGCTTGAATGGTATTCCCTTTGACAAAGTCTTCGATTGAGTCAAACAGATCCTGCCCGGGCCTGAGGCGAAAGGTAAGAAAGCGCACGACAGCCTCCAAAATTTATTGCTGTGACCGTTGTCTGATTGTTTCAAACATCAACACCGATCCTGCCACGCCGGCATTCAAAGACTCCACGCTTCCCGTTATTGGAATGCCTATCCTCCCATCTGCGATCTTTCGCGCCGATAGGCCCGCGCCTTCGGCCTCGCTCCCGATGACCAGGGCCAATGGCTGACGTAGATCCATTTCCCAGCAGGAGTTTCCGTGTTTTTCCGCGATCAAGACCTGCAAATCCTTTGTCAGTTCTTCGATTTTCTCCCATCCCATCGCTCGGATGGGCAGTCTGAAATGCGCGCCCATCCCGGCCCGCAAAACCTTTGGAGCAAAGGCGTCCGTGGTATCCGGAGGGATCAAAACCGCCTGCACGCCCGTCGCTGCCGCGCTGCGGAGCAGGGTACCAAGGTTTCCCGGCTCGCGAATCTGGTCGGGGATGAGCACAAAATCCAAAGGCGCAGGGATCGGAATCTGAAAATCATCGAGAACGGCAAGGATGCCCTGCGGTGTCTCCGTTTCGCTGATCGATTCCATCACACTTCTGGATATCTCTTCCAGATCCACGCCGTGCGATCGCATTTCCTCGACCATTGACTTCCCCCTTTCGCTTAGCGTCCCATCAATCAACACGAAACGCATCGGCCAAGCCGCACGCATCCCCTCTTCCAACAGCCGCACGCCTTCGACGACGAACGCGCCGGCCTCACGCCTCTCCTTCGATCGCCCGAGCAGGTCGCGCACCAGTCTGACCTTTGGATTGCGGGTGGAGGTGATCATGGAATCCAGGCTTGCAGGAAGCTCTCGATGGTTGGCTTGTCGAACAGGGTCAAGCGGACGGTCTTGATTCCTGATTTGGTTTGGTCGAAATATTCTTCGATCGTTCCAATGATGATCTTCGCCGCGCGCTCCTTTGGGAAACCGAATATCCCGGTGGAGATGGCAGGCAGGGAGATCGAGGCGCAATTCAATTCATCCGCCACGCGCAGTGAACCATTCACGGCCTGCGCCAGCTTGGAATCCTCATCCCCTGCTCCCCAAACCGGGCCTACAGCGTGGATCACATACTTCGCAGGCAGCTGCCCGCCCGAGGTCCACGCGGGATGCGAATGGGAAACAACGCCGTGCCGACGAATCCATTCATTGCTTTCCTTTTGAATCGCCGGTCCGCCCCCTCTCGAAATCGCACCAGCCACACCCCCTCCGTGCTGCAGGTGTTCATTGGCGGCATTGACGATGGCATCCACCTCTTCGGTTGTGATATCGCCGTGAACGATTTGCAGAGTCGGACCGCCTTTCAGGCGGCGCTCCACAAGTATGGAATTCATGAGATGATTTTACCCCCACAAAGTGCAGGTCACGCTTGAAGCGTGACCTGCTTGTTATTTTGCCTTTGCCACCACTGCGGCGAACGCCCCCGGATCGCGCACGGCGATGTCGGCCAGCATCTTGCGGTTGAGCTCGATGTTCGCCTTCTTCATCGCGGCCACCAGCCGGCTGTACGTGGTGCCGTTCAAACGAGCCGCGGCGTTGATACGGGCGATCCACAACCGGCGCAGATCGCGCTTGCGCACGCGGCGGTCGCGCGTGGCGTACCACAGGCTTTTGAGCATGGCCTCGTTTGCCCGCCGGAACAGCAGGTGCTTCGAGCCGCGCTGGCCTTTCGTGAGCTTCAAAACCTTCTTGTGACGTCGGTGCCCTTGCGGGCCTCCCTTTACTCGCATGATCTACCTCCTGCAACTCGCGGGCGTCGGCGTCCAGTGATGGATCGCCAGTTGCGTACACCCGAAAGCCGCAATCAAAGAATGGAACGACTGCCGGAAGATCACTCTTCCATGTTTGGATTCAGGCGCTTGATGCGCTTGATGATGCTGCGACCGCTGACCGGGATGGTGCGGGTGAACAGAGCCTTGGTGCGCTCCGAGGTACGGCGGCGCAGGTGGCTCTTGCCGCCCTTGGTTCGCATGAGTTTGCCGGAGCCCGTCAGGCGGAATCGTTTGGAGGTCGCCTTGTGGGTCTTCAGCTTGAATTTTCCAGCCTTTGCTTTGCGAGGCATCGCTGTGTTCTCCTTTCGTACAAAGTAAAACGCGGGACGGTTGCGTGCTGCGTCCCGCGCAGGATGGACATCGTTGGGGACTTGCCTGGCTCAGGTCTTCGTCTCTGCCTGGACCTCGGCCTTTTCGGTTTTTTCCTTCTTCTTCGCGCCGCCCTTGGAGGGAGCCAACACCACCAGCATCGTGCGTCCCTCCATCTGCGGCGGGACTTCGATCATGCTGATATCCGACAGGTCGGTGGCAATCTCCTTCAGGTCTTCCAGGGCGATTTCGGGATAATCCATTTCGCGGCCGCGGAACTTGATGGTCACGCGGACCTTGTGACCCTGGTTCAACCAACGGCGGGCGTCATCCACTTTGAAACCGCGGTGGGCTTCGTTGGTCTTCGGCCGCAGGCGAATCTCCTTGACTTCGATCTTGGTTTGCGACTTGCGCGCCTCGCGTTCCTTTTTCGTCTTTTCGTAAATGAACTTGCCAAAGTCCATCACACGGCATACGGGCGGGGTGGCTCCGGGCGAGACCTCCACCAGATCCAGCTCGGCGTCGCTGGCGATCTGCAAGGCCTGGCGAATGGGGACAACTCCCAGATTGCCTCCGTCCGGCCCGATCAACCGGACTTCCGCGACGCGGATGCCTTCATTGACTCGAAAATCGTTGGCGCTTATATGCTTCTCCTGGTCAATCTGATAACAAATCCAACCCGAGGCTGGTTTTTAGCGGGCGAATGATACCATGAAGGCGCGGGAATCGTCAACGAAAGCGCGTAAACGGGCGTCCCGGCTACTGCGCCGAGTCGACCATCGGCAGGAACACCGTGTTGTACAAGGCTTCATGTTCGTCCATGTTGGAGAACATGATCACCACCAGAGAGTTAAATCCGTAATCCGCCATGGCAATGTCCACCGGCCGGCCGTTCGAGGAGGAAATATACAACGACCAGGTCAATCCATTGGCCTGGCGCTGTCCAACCTGGAAGGGAGGATTGTCGAGTCCGCGGTATCCATAGGCACCCAAGGAGAACCAATCCACCAGTTCCTCCGGAGTGAGAAAATCCTGGAAGACGCCGATCTGGGTGATGTCGATGGGTGAATTGCCGCGAAAGAAGAAACCATCCCCCAGGTTCCACCAATCCTGCGGAGCCTCCACCGTAACACCCCAGACTTCCCTGGTCTCCAATTCCAGTGGTGGATCCCCGGTGTACGGAACGATGAACTCCACCGGCAGGAGGTCGTCCAGGCAGTCCCGATCCGGTTCGACATCCGGATCCTCGAGAAAATCACGCACGATTGCCATGGCGCATCCGCTCTCATCGGTGGCTGTTGGAGTATGTCCCTGGTTTGCGAACTCAAAATAATAACTCCTGCCCAGACTTTCCGCCACCTGCCGCGCAAAGAACGGCGGCGTGGCCGGGTCGAAGGTTCCGGCGATCACCAGGCTGGGGATGTCGCTTTCCACGACCTCGTTTTCCCCCGTATATGGTCCGGTGGAACCCCACGACTGGCAGGCTCGGTAGATATCGTTCGCGTCGCCATAGAACGGCAGCCAGCCATAATCCTGAACGCCGCGGCGGGTTGAGATCTCCTCCAATTCCTCCGGCGAGGTGGCCAGGACGTGTTCATGGCACATCATGGAGATATACAACCCCGGGCTGATCCCCTCGAAAAGAAAAGGAAGGGCGTATTGCGCGGAGAGCAGGGTGGAATAATCATCCCCTTGAAAACGGTAGATCGTCTGCGGGGCGGTTCCGATGAAGTACGGATCACGCACCGACCCGAGTACCACCGACAGGAAGGTGGAGCCGCTGACGGTTTCCGTGATGGTCCCGACCGGATACATGGAGGAGGTCACAGTGGCCGGATTGGCATCCAGGTCGCTCACCAGGTTCCAGAACACGGTCTCCAGATCCGGATAAGCGGCATGGCACGCCTCATCTTCCGCACACGAATCGAATAATGCCCTCAGCGCAGCTTCGATCGTTTCCGGGTACTGATGGAATAGGTTGCCCTCCACCGGAACGACCGAATCCAGGATGGCCGATCTTACGATCCCGGGATACTCGCGCATGACCACCAGCGCAAGGCGCGTCCCATAGGAAGCTCCGTACAGGTTTGCCTGCGGGTAATTCAGCACGGAAAGCAGGTCCTTCACATCCGCCGCGCTGGCCAGCGTGGTATAAGCGTTCAGGTTTACACCGGAAACCTGCATCATCCCGTTGCAGGAAAGGAAGGCATTCGAATAGACGAGCTCCCGCGTCGAGGGTGAAATCAAGCCATGGATGTCCTGCGAGTACAGCTTGGTGACCTCCTCGCATTCGAGCGAGGGTTCGGATAATCCCGTGCCGCGCTGGTCGAACACAATGAAATCGCGCTCATCGAGGAAGGGTCTCACCAGGACATCATACGCCCTGGCTGCCAGTTCAACCGCCTCGGCGCCCGGCCCGCCCTGCAGGAAGATCACCGGATCCGGCGCATGATCCTCGCGTTTGCTGCGGTACACGGCAACCGCCAGGCGGATCGTATCGGCCGGGTCACCCGTGCGGTCCTCAGGGACCACCAGATATCCGCACGTCAGATTCGAGCCTGGGGGCTTATCGAACGGGCAAACGGTCTCCTCGAACCGCGGGGAATATTCCACGGTGGGCATGGGGCTGGGAACGGCCGTCGGCCGGGATGGCGTGGGGCTGGCGGGATTCGTTGCGGAGGCGGGCGATTGAACCACAACCTGAGCCGGCGTCCGCGCTTGCGGGAGCATGGGAGCCATCAACTCGGCTGCCTGATCCGGGAAGATCAGATAGGTCAGCCCGAACGCGCAGGCAGCCATCACCGGCAGGGACAAGAGACCAAGGATCCATGCCCGGCCTGCCTTCTTCGGTTTGGCATCCGGCTTCTTCCCCTCTTCGACCTCGGAGACCGCTGGAGGCTGCGAGGCAGGCGGCACCTCTCCCTTGCGGATTTCCGGCGTATCCTGGTAGATAATGGATGGGACAGCGGGGGTAAACGAAGCGGAAGATCGATAGAGAGGTCCGCTATCCCAAGTGGGCTCGGATTTGGGAGTGGAAGCACGGGATTGCGCCGGCGCAGGCTGCGAGGCGGATAGCTGTTTCCTGGCCTCCGCATGATTAGGGTTCAAATCGAGCACCTTGCGGAAGCAATACTCGCGCCGGTCCGGTTCGCCAAGGCACATTCCCAGATAGAACCAACCCTTTTCCGAGGAGGGATTGATCTTGACGACCTGGGCAAAGATTCTGGCCGCCTGCGTCCGGTCCCCGGAGCGGGCTGCGGCGATGCCTGCGCTGAGGAGTTCCTGTTCCTGCATGCCGATCTCCCGTGTCCTTATTGACGGATATTCTACGCCTGTTTTCCGGCATCCTCCATGCAGAAATCTTGCAACCTCCGCCTGGCTGGCCGAGCGAAAGAAACGGCATCCCCGAATTCGGATAAGGGTACGCAGGATACATCACTGGCGGCCATATTGAAAAAGTCCCCCCACCGCATTTGCGATGAAGGGACCAAAATCGGAATTGTTTGTTGGTGACTACCCCGCAAGGTCAGCTGCAGGGCGTATCACAGTCTCATACGTGGGGTGTGACTTTCGCCGCCAGTTTTTCCTTCGAGTGAAAGCCGGTCAGCCGTTCCTTAATCTCCCCGCCCTTGAAGAGGATCAAGGTCGGGATGCCCAGCACGCCGTATTGCATCATGATGTTCGGATTCTGATCCGCATCGAGCTTGACGACCTTGACCTTTCCATCCCATTCCCCAGCCAGCTGCTTGACGATCGGTTCGATCATCTTGCACGGCTGGCACCAGGTGGCGGTGAAATCCACCAACACCGGCAGAGTCGCACCGATCACCTGCTCTTGAAAATCCATTTCTGTCACATATTGCACATCCGTCATGGTTGCCTCCAGGGGTATGGATGCTGCGTGCCTTGTCCGTATTACCTTGGCATGATAGAATGCAGACCGCATTATTCGCAAGGCGGCGCCGAACGGGCGCGTAGCTCAATGGCAGAGCAGCGGCCTTTTAAGCCGTTGGTTGAGAGTTCGAATCTCTCCGCGCTCACTTTGGTTGATCGTCCCCACAGGGGGGATGCATTCGAATCTCTCCGCGCTCACTTTGGTTGATCGTCCCCACAGGGGGGATGCATTCGAATCTCTCCGCGCTCACTTTGGTTGATCGTCCCCACAGGGGGGATGCATTCGAATCTCTCCGCGCTCACTT
>Ga0194127_10009599_pt1 | contig 10145 bp, 9 predicted proteins | sample TA2KigC100mmetaG_FD_148624 | JGI IMG/M metagenome (GOLD analysis project Ga0194127, IMG submission 148624) | Freshwater microbial communities from Lake Tanganyika, Tanzania - TA2015036 Kigoma Deep Cast 100m | ecosystem: Environmental > Aquatic > Freshwater > Lake | place: Tanzania: Lake... | reverse complement strand
AGAGAATTAACTGCTGAAGAGAGGGTTAATTTCCCTATCATTTTCCAAAGTCAATTGGCTTAGCAGCTCATAGAATTCTTTTCTTCTTCCGTAAGATCTTCCCATTTCTTGTAAACTACCTGACCCCCTGAACTTATTTTTGCATAGGGAAAAACGACCTTTTTTACCTTTCTTCGCTCTTCTAAAGATAATTTTTCATAAAGGGATTGAAGTTCCCTGGCCTCTTCATCCAACTGGATAATATAGTCCTGACTGGGCTGGGTCAACAAGCGGTTTTGGTTGGCTTTGGTCTGAAAACGAAGGTATTTTTGGGTATATTCCTCAAGTAGAGTAGAAGGAGGCGTCTGTACCGGTATCAGGCCTAAACTTGCCTCTTGACCCTGGGTAGTAGTTTTAAGAGGATACATCTGCAGGCCAACCAGCACAATCAGAATTAAAACGAAGAAGAGACTTAGTTTTTTCATGGTTCTGTGTATAAAATAACCTAAACTAAAGTAAAGGCTCTTTCTTGATTATAAGATAATTTTTTTAAAAGTATAGGATATTTCTATGGATCACAAGGTAATGGGCTACATTTCCTCCTACCCTCTCCCATTAGGCACAAAAATCAATCGATTTCCTAAGGCACCTCTAGAAAGTAGGTAGGGAGTTGAATTATGGTGAGGAGCATAGGGTAAAAAATTGTTTTTCATTCTATCGATTTTTTTTGCGCTGAAATGGCTTGAAAATGATAATTTCACCCTCCGCTTAATGAGCTAAGGTGCATGTCTGCAGAACAAAATAGATTACTAGAGGATAAGGAAAGAAAAAAGCATTGGAAGAAATGGGGACCTTACCTTACCGACAGACAATGGGGCACGGTACGGGAAGATTACAGTCCTGATGGTGCAGCATGGGAAAATGTGCCCCATGACCATGCCCGAAGTAAGGCTTACCGTTGGGGTGAAGAAGGGATTGCGGGAATATCCGATCACCGACAGCTGCTTTGCATGGCCTGGGCCTTTTGGAACGGCAAGGATCCGTTTATCAAAGAGCGATTTTTTGGACTCACTGGCAACGAAGGAAATCATGGGGAAGATGTCAAAGAAGTCTACTACTACCTAGATTCCACTCCCTCCCACAGCTACATGAAGATGCTCTACAAGTATCCTCAAGGTGAGTTTCCCTACAAACAATTGGTGGAGGAAAATAAAAAAGCAGGCAAGCACCATCCCGAGTTTGAACTCATTGATACAGGGTTATTTGACGATGACCGCTACTTTGATATTCTTATCGAGTATGCCAAAGAAGATGTAGAGGACATGGTGGGCATGGCAACCATCCACAACAGAGGTCCTGAGTCAGCTAAAATTTGGGTAATGCCTACCGTTTGGTTTCGTAAATTCTGGTTTACAGGGGATGAACCCTTCATGCCAAAGATTACCAAGCAATCGGAGGACTCTATAAAGGCCTTCAATCCCAAATCAGGAAACTATTTGTTCCATTTTTCCAATCCCAAAGAATTGGTTTTTTGTGACAATGAAACCAATCGGGAAAGGCTGTATGGGATTCCTAACGAACGTACCTCCACCAAAGATGCCATCAATGACTACCTGATTTCAGGAGATACCACCAGACTTGCTTCCAAGCCTACGGGAACTAAAGCTGCAGCCATCTATGAACTGGAAATTCCCGCTGGGGGGCAGGCCCAGGTATACTTCCGAATGCAATACCATTCTGGCGAAAATCCCCTTACCTCTTGCCAAGAAATTTTAAAAAAACGTAAAGAGGAGGCAGATGAGTTTTACCAAGATCTCCAGCAAAATGTGATTCAGGAGGACCATAAATCCATACAGCGTCAAGCCTTTGCCGGGTTACTTTGGTCCAAGCAGTTTTATTACTACGATGTCAACCGCTGGCTTGAGGGAGACCCCGGGAGATATAGTCCTCCTCAAGAACGAAAAAAAGGAAGGAACCACTCCTGGACCCACCTTCAAAATTTTGATATCATTTCCATGCCCGACAAGTGGGAATACCCTTGGTATGCCGCATGGGATCTGGCATTTCATTGCATTCCCCTCGCACGAATAGACGCTGAATTTGCCAAAAATCAGCTTTTGCTTCTTCTCAACGAGTGGTACATGCATCCCAATGGGCAAATGCCCGCCTACGAATGGAATTTTTCAGATGTGAATCCACCCGTACACGCCTATGCCGTGCAGCGCGTTTATCAAATTGACAAGAAAATCAATGGTGGCAAAGGAGATCAGGAGTTCTTAGAACGTGCCATGCACAAACTCATGCTGAATTTTACCTGGTGGGTCAATAGAAAGGATTCAGAAGGCAATAATATTTTTGAGGGAGGATTCTTGGGCTTAGATAATATTTCTCTCTTTGACAGAAGCCACGCACAATACTACCAGGGTAAATTAGAGCAAGCTGACGGAACCTCCTGGATGGCGATGTTTTCACTCAATATGCTACGCATCGCTCTTGACCTTTGCGAATTCAATACAGTCTACCAATTCAGTGCCACCAAATTCCTAGAGCATTTCCTGTACATCGCTGGCGCGATGAATACAATTTCCTCCGAACAAATTTCTCTTTGGGACGATGAGGATAATTTTTTCTACGACATTTTTCATTACCAAGGCAAAGATCCTAAAAAACTTAAGGTTAGGTCAATTGTAGGTCTCATACCCTTATTTGCAGTAGAACCTATTCGGGAAGAGATGTTTGACAACCTACCCGAATTCAAGAAGCGACTGGATTTTTTCCTTAGGGTTAAACCCAAACTTGCCTCCTTGGTGTCTAGCTGGATTCAACCGGGATACGAAAAACGAAGGTTGTTTTCCCTACTTCGAGGACATCGAATGAAAAGTGTCCTTCAACGCATGTTGAATGAAGAAGAATTTTTGAGCGAATTTGGCATTCGTTCCTTGTCCAAATACCATGAAGCTCATTCCTACACCATGAAAATCAATGGGGACACCCTATCGATACGCTATACCCCAGGAGAAGCGGATACCCAGATGTTTGGAGGAAATTCCAACTGGCGAGGTCCCATTTGGTTTCCCATCAACTTCCTCATCATGGAGTCCTTAAAAAAGTTTGACAGCTATTATGGGGAAGATTTTTCTATAGAATATCCCACGGGCTCTGGAAACTACCTGACCATGGATATTATTGCCAAGGAGCTTTCCTTACGTTGCATTTCTATTTTTAGCCGCGACAAAGATGGCAAACGTCCCGTGTTTGGAAATCAGATCAAATTCCAAGAAGATCCTCATTTTAAAGATTATATCCTCTTTTTTGAATATTTCCATGGAGATTCTGGAAAAGGACTTGGAGCTTCCCACCAAACCGGATGGACTGCATTGGTGGCTGAAATGATTCACTCCTACTACCAACCCTCTTCCCCACATCAAGATGGCGCTGCTCCCCTTTTTAGAAGTTAATCGCATAGAGGCAGGATGTGATGAAGTTGGCCGAGGTTGCTTGGCTGGTCCAGTAGTAGCTGCGGCGGTGATTTTGCCAAGTAATTACCGCAATCCCTGGATCAACGATTCCAAGCAACTTGAAAAGAAGCAGCGAGAAGATTTGGTGGAAGAAATTCAGCAGCATGCGCTGGCCTGGGCCATAGGAGAAGCCAGCGTTGAGGAAATCGATAAGATCAATATCCTGAAAGCTTCATTCCTAGCTATGGAGCGGGCAATAAATGCGTTATCCTTGACTCCTGAGCATTTGCTAATCGATGGGAATGCCTGGAAATCCAAGCTACAATATCCTTTTACCTGCGTGGTCAAAGGAGATAGTCTTTTAGCCTCTATTGCTTCGGCTTCCATCCTGGCCAAGGTCCACCGGGATCACATGATGGAAGAATTGGCTAAGCAACACCCCCATTACGGATGGGAGACCAATGCAGGCTACGCCACCAAAATCCATAGGGATGGAATTGTGAGGCATGGAATTACTCCTTGGCACAGAAAGAGTTTCCAACTTCTCCCCTCCCAATTGTCCTTAGGGATATGATAGATTCCCCCTATTTTTCTACGTCCTAGATAATCAACTCATTTCCTTGAGTTCCCCTACCACTTTGGTGATGGTCTGTTTGGCATCCCCAAACAACATCAAGCAATTGGGGTATCCGAAAAGCTCATTTTCAATACCTGCATAGCCCTTGCCCATACTTCTTTTAGAAACGATGACCGTCTTGGCTTTATCAGCATTGAGTATAGGCATCCCAAAAATGGGACTTTGGGGATTGGTTCTTGCAGCTGGATTGACTACGTCATTGGCACCTACCACAAATACCAAGTCGGTGGTGGCAAATTCTTCGTTGATTTCATCCATCTCCAGCAATTTGTCATAAGAAATATTGGCCTCTGCAAGCAATACATTCATATGACCAGGCATCCGTCCTGCTACCGGGTGTATGGCAAAGCGAAAATTAATATTTCTTTTTTCACAGAGTTCCATCAGTTCTCGGATCACATGCTGGGCTTGAGCAACAGCCATTCCGTAGCCTGGTACCACAATAATGGAGGAGGCAGCATCCACGAGCATGGCCGTTTCCTCCACGCCAATTTCTTTGATTACCACAGCAGGTCCATCGACTCCAGGTCCAGAAGCAGTTTGACCAAAACCTCCCAAGAGCACATTGGTCAGGGAGCGGTTCATGGCCTTACACATGATTTGAGTCAAAATAATTCCCGATGCTCCTACCAGGGACCCCGCCACGATAAGAACATTATTGTTTAAAATAAATCCCGTAGCGCAAGCAGCCATACCCGAATAGGAATTGAGTAAGGAAATAACTACCGGCATATCCGCTCCACCAATCGGTATGACGGTTAAAATTCCCAGCAAGAGAGAGATTACCACCACGACCATAAGGAAGGTCAATTGGCTAGGATCTATAAATACAGCTACAGAAGCGGCAATAAAGGCTATCAGCAACAGGAGATTCAGAAAATGCTGCCCTTTGAAGGTAATGGGCTGTCCTGAAACCTTACCATCTAACTTGAGGTAGGCAACCATGGATCCTGTAAAGGTCACTCCTCCAATCAACAGGGAAACTAAAATACTGCTCAAATTGATCGCATCCAGAGCAGTGGGGTTGGTTTCACTTTTAAGGTAGTAATCTGACAGAGCCACAGCAAAAGAAGCCAGTCCTCCAAAACCATTAAATAAGGCCACCATTTCTGGGATTTTGGTCATCTCCACCTTATAGGCATAGTACAATCCTACGATGGTTCCTAGGAGAATACAGGCAAAAATTTCCAAAAAAGTGAGCACCTCGAGGGTCACTAAGGTAGCTACTATGGCAATCAGCATGCCTACAGCTGAAAGTACATTTCCTTTTCGGGCATCCTTGGTTTTTCCTAGAAACTTAATTCCCAGGATAAAGAGGACCGAAGCGAGTAGATAGGCAAGTTGGATTCCTGTGGTCATTTTTTCTTAAACATTTTCAGCATTCGATCGGTCACGGCATAGCCACCCACCACGTTGATGGTCGCAAGCACCAAGGCCGCCATACCTAGCCATTTGCTGGTGCTGGTGAATCCCAGTTCATTGCAAGCGATCAAGGCCCCCACAATAGTAATTCCTGAAATGGCATTAGATCCAGACATCAAAGGGGTATGCAAGGTAGGTGGCACCTTAGAAATAAGTTCAAATCCAAGGTAGCTAGCTAGTACTAACACATAAATTAGAACGATTAGATCAGAAATTTCCATAGGCTAGCCTTCTAGGTGTTTAGTAATTTTTTGGTAAATTCATGGACAACCTCACCCTGGTGGGTGATAAGTACTCCTTTGGTGATTTCATCTTCCAGATCAAGTGAAAAGCCATCTTTACTAGCCAGGTGCAGCACCAAGGTACTGATATTGGTAGCATACAATTGACTGGCGTTGACCGGGAGCAAGGAAGGAAGGTTGGATTCTCCAATTAGCGTGACTCCATACTTGACTACGGTAGCATTGGCTTCAGAAATAGCGCAATTACCTCCAGAAGCTACCGCCATATCTACAATTACCGAACCTGTCTTCATACTTTTTACCATGTCTTCGGTGACTAATATGGGAGATTTCTTGCCCATTACTAGGGCTGTAGTAATCACCAGGTCCGCTTCTTTGATTTTTTCTCGAATCAAGGCTTGTTGCTTTTCCAAGTACTCTGCTGAGACTTCTTTGGCATATCCACCTTCGGTCTGGACTCCTTCCACACCCTCCACTGACAGAAACCTACCTCCAAGAGACTCTACTTGTTCCTTGGTCTCTGGACGTACATCGGTACATTCTACCACGGCACCTAATCTTTTGGCTGTAGCGATGGCTTGCAATCCCGCTACCCCAGCTCCAAAAATGAGAACCCGCGCAGGGGTAATGGTCCCGGAAGCTGTCATCATCAAAGGAAAAATTTTACCTAATCGATTGGCACCCAAGAGCACCGCCTTGTACCCAGCCAAATTGGCTTGGGAGGATAAAGCATCCATTTTCTGTGCCCTTGAGATCCTTGGCACGGCATCCATGGAAAAAGAAGTGATGGATTTTTTATTGAGTGCTTGCACCACTTCGGGATGCTGGTAGGCATACATAAAAGACATGCAAGCGGACTTCTCTTTCATATGAGCCACTTCCTCAAGAGTTACTAAATTAACCTTGAGAATTAAGTCTGCGGCCAATGCTTCTTCCCTGGTGTGAATTTTTGCTCCAGCATCTAGGTACTCTTGATTGGAAAAAAAAGAAGACTCCCCAGCACCCGATTCTATGACTACGTTAAATTCTTTTTTAACCAAGAGTTTAACCACCTCTGGGCTCAAAGCCACTCGGCTTTCAAACTCTTTGCTTTCTTTGACGACTCCAATGACCATAGGAAAAATTTAAACTTAATTTATGTTTTCTATGAAAGCTCTTGAAATTAGCCAACCTAGATTTGCCTTAATTTTAGGGATTCTAAGCTGTTTTACGGGCATAAAGAACGTAAACTTTTATAGATAAGTAAAATTTAAAGGTTTTGTTTTCATGAGGTCTCTTGAAAAAGGATTTTTCTGTTTTTTTTGACAAATCCAAAAATCAACCCCAACTTGTACTACGTACCAGCAAAGGAGAGGAAATCTCGGGATTATATTCTCCTCAGGTGATCACTTGGACATATCGTTAATTTTCATCAACCCATGAAAGACCAAAAGCAAGACAGCTCTTTATCTTCCCGAAGAGAATTTATCAAAAAGGCTGCCATAGCCTCCTCCATTTTTATTGTACCACGCCACGTCCTAGGAGGCGTGGGATCCCCAGCCCCCTCCGATCAACTCAATCTGGCCGCTATCGGTGCAGGAGGTAAAGGAAAAAGCGATATCCTCAATGCCTCTGTCAATGGCAGAGAGCGAGTGGTAGCCTTATGCGATGTGGATTTTTCAGGTTCTGCAAAAGACTCCGTGGCCAAATTCCCAAATGCCAAGTTGTATGCTGATTATAGGAAAATGCTGGAAGAACAAAAAGATATTGACGCGGTCACCATTTCTACGCCAGACCATGTGCATGGTCCCGCTGCCAAGTTTTGCATGGAGCGAGGCAAGCACGTCTACGTACAAAAGCCCATGACCCACAACATTCGGGAAGCCAGGATGCTGACCCAACTGGCAAGAGATCAAAAGGTGGTCACCCAAATGGGAAATCAAGGGGCTTCCAATCCCCTCATGGACATGATCAAGGGGTGGATGGATTCCGATAAGATCGGCAAGGTTTCCAAGGTGCAAATCTGGACCAACCGTCCCGTTTGGCCGCAAGGAGGCGCTTTTCCAAAGGCTGACCCCAGCAATATCCCTTCTGATTTGGAATGGGACCTCTGGCTAGGCCCAGCCCCTCAAATCCCTTTCACACCCAACCTGCACCCCTTCAATTGGAGAGGTTGGTGGGATTATGGCACGGGAGCTCTAGGTGATGTAGGCTGTCATTTGATGGACATCCCCTTCCGTATGCTAGGGCTACACTATCCTCTCGATGCAGAATGCTCCGTGGGATCGGTTTACTCTCAAATGTGGACTCCTGATTACCATCCGGATGGCTGTCCGGCCTCTTCTTTCATTACCTTACACTATGGGCCAACTGCAAAAAATCCAGTGCCACTTGAGATGACTTGGATGGACGGAGGAATACGTCCTTCCCATCCTGATATCATTCCCGCAGATCACGATTTGGGTGGAGCCAATTCAGCCAATGGGGTGATGATGATCGGAGAAAAAGGAATTATTACCCACAACATCAACGACAGCTCCCCTCTCATGCCCAAGCTGTACCTTTACGATGGAACCCAAGAATTTGGTCCCGATCGAATCGAAGGAACAGAACCAGAGTATGGTCACCAAAGAAAATGGGTGGATGCCTGCAAGGCAGGTTTTGGTTCGGCAGAACACAAAACCCTGACTTCCTCTTTTGACTATGCTGGACCGATGACCGAGACCGTGCTCATGGGCAACTTGGCGATTCGAAGCTTCATGCTCAGAAGACCTAATAGCCGAGGTCAGCAAGAATTTTTCGGACGTAGGAAGTTGCTTTGGGACGGAGAAAACATGCGCATCACCAACCTCGAAGAAGCAAATCAATTTGTAGGCAGAACCTACCGCGCCGGATTCGAAGTGTAATGCCTGTCAAGATAAATTTTAGCAGCCGTGAGCATTTCCGTTCACGGCTTTTTTTACCTACTGTATAACATTCGCCAAAAGTATTCAAGGAATGAAGGCCTTAATTTTTGAATCTTTTAAACAAACTCCCCAAGTAACTCATGTGCCTGATCCACAAATTCCAAAGGAGGGTGTGATCGTGGAAGTAAAAGCTACGGGGCTCTGCCGTAGCGATTGGCATGGCTGGATGGGGCACGATGCAGACATCCATTTGCCTCATGTACCTGGGCATGAATTTGCAGGAATAATCCAAGAAGTGGGTAAAGGAGTAAAAAATTGGAAAGTTGGAGATCGGGTCACCGTACCCTTTGTGTGCGCCTGTGGAACCTGCCCTACCTGTAAAAGCGGAAACCAGCAGATCTGTGATCGGCAATTTCAGCCTGGTTTTACCCATTGGGGATCCTTTGCTCAGTACGTAGCGGTACATCGAGCGGATACCAACTTGGTCAAGTTACCTGATAGCTTAGGCTTTGATGTTGCGGCAAGTTTGGGCTGCAGGTTTGCTACCTCCTTCCGTGGCATCGCGGCACAAGGAAAGGTAAAAGAAGGTCAATGGGTAGCCATCCATGGATGCGGAGGAGTAGGACTCTCTGCGGTGATGATTGCCACTGCGCTTGGGGCCAAAGTAATTGCCGTAGATATTCAAGAAGAAGCCTTGACTTTGGCCAAGCAAGTGGGTGCAGTGCACTTGGTCAATGCAACTAAAATAGAAGACGTAGCCGCATACATTCAAGACCTTAGTCAAGGAGGGGTGCAGGTTTCCGTGGATGCCTTAGGAAGCAAAATCACTTGCTACCAATCCATCGCCTGTTTGGCCAAGAGAGGGAAACACATTCAAATCGGCTTACTAGCAGGAAAAGAAGCCAATCCTTCAATACCTATGCATTTGGTCATCGCCAAAGAATTGGAAATAATTGGAAGTCACGGCATGCAAGCCCATGCCTATCCTGACATGCTTCAACTTATTTTAGCGGGTAAAATGAATCCTGAAAAACTTATAAAAAAAAGAATACGGTTAGAAGAAGCAGTATCGGCCCTCTGTCAAATGGATCAATTTGAGGAAACGGGCATGGTCATGATAGATAGATTTTAAAGGCATCTATGCGATGAAGAAAAATAAAAAAAGATGGTTACTACAGTCTGTGGCGGGTTTATTGCTCACTGGAACAGGTCTTTCTATTTGCATCCATGGTGGAATAGAAAAATATGCTGGAGGGGAATGGTTTTGGACAGGTACGCTAGGATTGGTGATTTTTCAGGCTGGCCTATGCTTGGTGATTGATGGTGCGAGGTACCGGTAAAAGTGAAGAAAGGAAGAAGAAAATCACTAGTCTTTTGAAGGAATCATTTTTTAGCATGGCTATTGAATTAAAAAGCCTAAAGACGAATTACCGATTGTTTCTTTTTTAACGTATATTATACCTCCTATTAATCCTTTCCTTCCCTTTTTTAGTCTAAAAGAAAACCTAAAAACCTATGCCCC
>Ga0194127_10009597_pt1 | contig 10147 bp, 5 predicted proteins | sample TA2KigC100mmetaG_FD_148624 | JGI IMG/M metagenome (GOLD analysis project Ga0194127, IMG submission 148624) | Freshwater microbial communities from Lake Tanganyika, Tanzania - TA2015036 Kigoma Deep Cast 100m | ecosystem: Environmental > Aquatic > Freshwater > Lake | place: Tanzania: Lake... | reverse complement strand
GCATGTTTCGCCCGCGTTCTTGCCTTCCCGTGGGCATTCGGGCAGTGTCCACACCATGAAACCGCTGCTTCAGGCCGGTCCCAACGGGTACGTTCCCGTGCCGCCCGAAAAGCGATTTCTTATCAGGCAGGTGCCACTTGCCGACGCAGGCGGTGTGGTAGCCGTGTTGCCGGAGCAGGGCGGGGACGGTCAGCCGGCCGGGGGCGATGAGCGGTTCGACGTAGTCGTCCAGCACGCCCTTCTGCAGCCGCGTCCGCCACGCGTAACGGCCGGTCAGCACGCCGTAGCGGGTCGGCGTGCAGACCGACGAACCGCCGTGCGCGTCGGTGAAGGTCATGCCCTGCGCCGCGAGGCGGTCGATGTTCGGTGTCGGGATCTTCCCCCGCTGCGGGTTGAGGCAGTGGACATCGCCGTAGCCGAGGTCGTCGGCGATGACGTACACGATGTTCGGCGGCGGCGCGGCCGCGGCGGCGCCGAGCAGGGCGGCGGCGAGCAGGCAGGCGAGACGCTTCATCGCGCGGCCTTCTTTCTCCTGGCGCCGTCTCCGGCGCCGCGCACCGGCGGCTGCCAGTCCGCCGGCTTGGGCTCCGCCACGGTGAGCGGCGCGTCGTCGCCGAACCGGCGCTGCTCCGCCGCCATGAGCGCGGTCAGCTCGCGCACGCGGCCGGCCTGGTCCGGGCGATCGGCGAGGTCCCGCGTTTCGTACGGATCGTTCTTGAGGTCGAAGAGCTGGGTGCGGTCGACCTGCGGATAGCGGATCAGCTTCCAGCCGTCGTCGCGGACCGCGCGCTGGACGGCGCGGTAGGCCGTCAGGATGGCGGGCCGGCCGGGCTGCGCCGGATCCTTCAGCACCGCGCCGAGGTCGAGTCCCTCGCTGGTGGACGGGGCGGGGACGCCGCACAGCGCGCCAAGGGTCGGCAGGACGTCGAAGAGATAGCCCATCGCCTCGGTCGTCTTCCCCGCGGGGATGCCGGGGCCGGCGACGATCAGCGGCACGCGCATGGAGTGTTCGTAGCAGTTCTGCTTGCCGATCAGGCCGTGGCTGCCGCGGGCGACGCCGGAGTCGGCGGCGAAGACGACGATCGTGTTCCGCGCGTACGGCGAGGCCTCGAGGGCGTCGAGGATCCGCCCGATCTGCGCGTCGAGGTAGGAGATGTAGCGGTAGTACTCGGCGAGAAACGCCCGCACCGCCTCGGGCGTCCGCGGCCAGGGCAGCAGCACCTCGTCGCGGATGGTCATCTCGCCGTTGTTCCACGGGTGCTGGGGAAGGAAGTTCGGCGGCAGAGGGATCTGCGCCGGATCGTAGCGGACCGGGAAGTCGTCGGGGACGACGTGCGGGTCGTGCGGCGCGTCGAACGGAACGTAGCAGAAGAACGGGCCGTCCTTGTGCTCGCGGAGGAACCGGATCGCCTCGTCCGCGAAGGCCTCGCAGGCGTGCTTCGGCGCCAGCGCCGGCTTCGTGGTCTTCCCGTCCACGAGGTCGCACAACATCGCCTTCTGCGGATCCGTCATGCCGCCGACGAAGATCGAGCGGGCGGTCTTGAAGCTCCGCCCGATCGCCTCGGCGCCGTTGTGCCACTTGCCGCTCATGAACGTGGCGTAGCCGGCCCGGCCGAACGCGGCGGGCCAGGTCGCGCCCCGGAGGGCCTCGTCGACGCGGAACAGCGGCCGCCCGGAGAGCAGCATGGCGCGCGACGGCACGCACGTCGCGCCCTGCAGGCCCCCCTGCATGTAGGCGCGGTTGAAGGCGACGCCGGCGCGCGCGATGCGGTCGAGCGCCGGGGTCTTGATGACCGCGTTCCCGAGCGCGGCGACGGTGTCGGCGCGCTGGTCGTCGGCGAACAGGAACAGGACATTGGGACGGCTCGCCGGGGTCGCGCCCGGTGCGGCGGCGGCCCACGCAGCGGCGACGGCAAGCGCGAGCGGAAGACGGGTGAACTTCATGCCCTACCATCCTTTCGATTCCGGGGATTCTACGACGGACAGGGACCGTGACGAGCGCGGAATCCTCAGGGCCCGGGCACGACCGTCAGCGGGATGTCGTTCGCGGACCGGGGACAACGCGAGGCACGGTCCAAGGTTCCGCGTTCCGAGTCTCTGCGTCCTTTGCGTCTTGGTGTTCGCCTTCGGGTTCCGCGCGTGCCGCGCCGCAGTCCCGCGCATGCGGGACGAAGGCGGGTTCCGGGTTCGGGGTTCCGAGTTCCGTCCGCCGTGGCGCCGGTATCCGACCGGCGCGGCGCAAGACCACGGCGGCGGTTCGAGCCAAGTCCCGGTGTCCTCACGCGGAGCGTGAGGACTACTTTGGGGCCGTTCAGGCCTTACGCACGCGCCGGCGCAGCAGCCAGCCGGCGGCCGCGAGCGCGCCCAGCAGGCCGAGCGTGCCCGGTTCGGGCACCACGGTCAGCGTGATGTCGTTCGGGTTGTAGTTGATCTTCAGCGTCGTCGACTCCACGACGAACGTCGAGTCGTTCGGCTTGTCCTTGAACGTGCCCGTCGCCGCCGTCGGCAGCCCGTCGACGATCTTGAAGGTGTTGCTCACCGCCAAGCTGTAGCCCGGCAGCAGCGTGACCAGCAGGTCCGCACCGCCGAGCGTCAGCGTCGAGCCGCCCGCGAAGACCAGCTTATCGAACTCGCCGGTGTTCTTGAGTTCCACCGCGTAGACCGACTGCGTCTGCATCGTCACCGCCTGCCCGCCGTCGATCGTCAGGATCCCCGCGCTCGTGCCCGGGGCGTTGGTGGACCCGGCCTCCATGATCATGCCGCCGACGAACGTGCCGTGGCCCTTCAGCGTCTGGCCGGACTTGAGGTTCAGCGTCGACGCCGTGCGGTTGGAGACGAGCATCGTCGCCAGCGCGTCGATCTGCAGCGTGGTGCTGTTGTCCACCGAGCCATCGCCCGCGATCTCGAGCACGCCGGCCATCACGCGCGTGGTGCCGGTGTAGGTGTTCGTCCCCGTCAGCGTCAGCCTGCCCGCACCCTGCTTCGTCAGCCCGCCCCCGCCGCCGCCGTTCACCAGCGGCTGCGCGACGGTCACATTGAAGCCGGCCGTCTCGAAGATTGCGCCGCCGGCCTGGACGTTGGCCGCGGTGAGGGTCCTGATGAAGTCCGCCTCGTTGGCGAGCGCGCGAAGAACGCCCCCGTTGAAGTTGAGCACGCTGGCGCCGACGATCCCCTGATCCGCGGCCCGGGCGTGCCGCATCTGGAGATCGCCACCGGCCAGCAGATTCGCCACGCCGAGTGCGGAATCCGTCCCCAGGATCAATCGGCCGTGCGCGGCGCTGGCATCCGGCATGCGGACGATGCCCGCGATGTCCAGAATGTTCGTCTGCGTGCCGTCACCCGCCGTGTAGCCCGCCCTGAAGTTCCGCGCAGTCCCGGTCATGACGATGGAACCGCCATTGGTGATCACGAGCCTGGCCTGCCCGTTGGGGAGGCTGGCGCTCGCCCGGAAGATCACGGCGTCGTTGGTGATGGTCCCGCCGTCGACGATCACGGTTCCGTCGAACATGGCCGAATCGACCCCGGGCCAACGGTGGACACCCTGGACGACCATGGTCTCCGGCCCGTACTTGTTGATCACCCCGTTCGAGGATCCGCCGGACAGCACGACCGCGCTGTAGTTGGAAACCGAACGCGGTGCGCCCGCCAGGTCGATCGGGCCGCTCAGCGTGAGCCGCCCGTTGTTGACCGCGTCGCCGAGGACCGCGTTGGCGGTGATCCTGATCGCGTTCGTCAGCGTACGCGCGTCCGTGCTGCTGGACATCAGCCCGCCGCCGCTGAGGGTCAGCGGGCCCGAGCCGAGCACGTTGTCGCCGCCGAGCTGCAAGCGGCCCTGGCCGACCGACGTGCCGCCGGCGTAGGTGTTCGGGCCGGACAGCGTCAGCGTGGCGGCGCCGGTCTTGATCAGGCCGCCGTTGGCGACGATGCCGTTGATGACCGCGTCGCTGGACACGAAGACCCGCCGGCTGTTGTTGCCGCCTAGGTCCACGTCGCCGTTGAACGTCAGCAGGCCGCTGTCGGTGCCGTGGCCAAGGGTGATGTTGGTGTTGATCGCGAGGTTGTTCGCCAGCACGCGCGCGGCCGTCCCGACGGAGGAGAGCTGGCTGCCGTTGCCGGCGAAGGTGACCGTGCCCGTGCCGAGGGCGCTGTCGTCGCCGATGGCGATGCGGCCGGTGCCGGAGAGCAGGGTGCCGCCGGAGTAGCTGTTGCTGCCCAGCAGGACCATGGCGGCGGAACCGGCGTTGGCGAGGACGCCCGCGCCGCCGATATGGCTGCTCGCGTTCGTGAAGTTCGCCGTGCGGCTGAAGGCGAGGACGCCGCCGGCGATGGTGGTCGTGCCCGTGTAGGTGTTCGCGCCGGAGAGCGTCTGCGTGCCGGATCCGTTCTTCACGAAGGCAATGTTGTTCCCGATGACGCCGCTGTAGGTGCCGGTGATGGCCGGATTGACCGTCAGGGTGGAGAGCGTCGCGCTCGTGTTGGTGACGATGCTCGCTCCCGCGCCGCCGCCCGTGCTCGTGCGCGTCAGTTCCCCGACGGTCTGGTTGAAGCCGCTGAGGTCGAAGATGGCGTTCTCGGCGGCGTTCGCGGAATCCACGTCGAGGGTCGTGCCCGTCGGCAGGGTGTCATCCGCCCCCAGTCGCAGGATGCCGCGGGCAATCCTCGTTGCGCCGGTGTAGCCGTTGGTGCCGGACAGGATGACCGTGCCGACGCCGCCGATGCCGGGGCCGAGGAGGAGGTCCGCGGCGGCGCCGTTCTGGATGTTGCCTGAGATGGTCAGCGTGCCGCCGACCCCGGCGCCGAGGCGGGCGTTCGCGCCGAGCGTGACCGGGCCGGCCCAGGTGCCGGAGGAGCTCGCGGCGGCCTGCACCGCGCCGGTAAAACCGACGCCGGAGCCGGCGATGTCGAGCGACTCGCCGGTCACGACCACGCCGTTCGACAGGATCAGCTGGCCGCCGTCGAGGACCGTCGTGCCCGCGGCGGTGGAGCCCAGCGCGGAGTTGTTCGCGACGACCAGCATGCCGGTGGTGACCAGCGTGCCGCCGCTGTAGCTGTTCGCGCCGGAGAGGATCAGCGTGTTCGCGCCGAGCTTGAGAAGGCCGAGGGCGCCGGCCCCGGTGTCCGCCAGCGCCAGCGCATACTCGCGCCCGCCGGCGGTCGTGTCGAAGCCGATCGCCGCGCCGGCGGCGAGGTTGCCCGTGCCGAGGATCGCCGCGACGTCCGCGTCGGCCACCGCGTTCCCCACGGCCAGCGCCGCGCCGTTGGAGACGACGTAGCGCCCGGCCGCGTACAGGCCCGGCAGCGCGTTGGTCGTGGCGATCGCGAGCGCGCCGGCCCGGATATCCGTGAAACCGCCGTACACGTTGGTGCCCGAGAGCGTCAGCACGCCCACGCCGGTCTTGGTCAGCGTGCCGAGCTGGCCCGGGTAGTCCTCGAGCGGCTGAAGGACGGTGATGTTCCTAGCGGTGGGGACGTTGAAGATCGCGCCGTTGGTGGTGAGGTAGGCGTGATCCAGCGCGCTCATGTAGGCGGTGCTCGCCGCCGACGGGGTCAGCGAGCCGCCGTCGATCGTCAGGTCCGCGTACGAGTTCGCGCCGCGGGTCGTCGGGAATGCGCCCAATGTCACCAGGGCACCGCTGCCGAAGTACAGGCGGCCCGTGCTCGAATGGACGCCCGCAAGCGCATTGAAGGATGTGGCGGAGAAGGTGCCGCTGGTGACGGCGAAGGTGCCGCGGATGGTGCCGAGGGCCGCGCCGCCGCCGGCCACGGTCAGCGTGCCCACGGTGCTCGTTCCGCCGGTCTGATAGTAGTACGCGAACTGGTTGGTCCCGGCGGCATTCCCGTCGCGCCCTACCCGCAGCGTGGTTGCCGTCAGGATGCCGTTGGTGATCTCGAAGAGGCCCGCGGTGCCCGCGTTCACGGCGATGTAAAGATTCGGGCCGGCATCGAGCGTGCCGCCATACAGATGGTACTCTCCGTAGGCCCCCGTCGCGCCGCCGGCCTGCGCGGACGTGCCCATCGTGACCGTTCCGCCGGTCTGATAGACGAGTCCGGTGGAACCGCTGGCCGCGCCCGCCATGAACACCGCTCCGGTGACCGTGCCGCCCTGGACGTTCACGGTGGCGGGAGTGCCGGCCACCCTGCCGATGCTGAGGTTGTTGGCGCCGGAGGAGAACGTGCCCAGCAGGTTCACTGCGCCCTCGTTGAAGAGAGGGGCGGCGCCGAAAGTCGCGGTGCCCGCAAGGACCATCGTGCCCGCGCCGGCCTTCACCCAAGCTCCCGCGCCGCTGATGGAGTTCGTCAGCGTCAGCGTCGTGCCGGCGTCCACGATGTTCGTGGCGGCGCCGGTCAGGGTGATGGTGCGGTTGTTGAGGGTCATGTCGCCGCTGGTCTGCAGCGCGCCGCCGTTGAACGTCAGGCCGCCGCCGCCCGCGCCGAGCGCGGTGTCGTTCGTCACGTTCAGCAGGCCGCCGGCGATCGTCGTCCCGCCGCCGTAGCTGTTCGCGCCGGAGAGGATCAGGGTGTTCCCGCCGAGCTTCAGGAGCCCCATTGTCCCGCCGGTGAAATTGCTGAGGACATTCCCGTACGAGCGGTGACCCGACGAAGTGTCGAAGCCCAGGCTCGATCCGGCGGCGAAGTTGCCGGTGCCGAGGAGGGTGTCGATGGCCGCGTCGCCCACCGCGTTGAACACCGCCAGCGCGGCGCCGTTCTGCACGGCGAAGCGCCCGGCTGTATTCCACCCGGGCAGCGCACCGGTCGAGGCAATCGTCAGGGTGCCCGTCTGAATCGTCGTGTTTCCGCCGTAGGTGTTCGCGCCGGACAGCAGGAGCGTGCCCGTGCCCAGCTTGGTCAGGCTGCGGTTGGCGCCGCCGTCGCCGATCGCGCCGCCGACCGTCAGCGTGCTGCCCGCGACCGTCACGATGCGGTTCCCGCCCAGCGTCACCGCCCCGGTGCCGAGATCCAGCGTGTTCGCGCCGCCGAAGGTGAAGTCGCCGTTCCAATTCTGCTGGTTGTTGTTCGCCATCGTGAGCGCCGCGTTGGCGTCGATCGTTCCGCCGTTGATCGTGAACACGTTGGCCGCTCCGCCCAAGGCAACGTAGTTCCCCAACGTCAGCGTGCCCGCATTGAGCACCAGCCCGCCGGTGAAGGTATTGGTGCCGCTCAGGATGAGGTTGCCCGTCCCGTTCTTGGTGACCGAGAAGGCGCCCTGCATCACGCGGCCGAGGGTCAGGTCCCCCGTGCCGTCGTGGGTCACGAGCAGGTTGTCCGCGAGAATGATGGTGCCGCGCGCGGTCGAGCCGATGTTGAAGCTCCCCTCCGCGCCGGACGTCACCGTGATGGCGGCATTTCCGCCCACGGCATCGGTGTCGAACGTGAGGTTTTGCGCCGCGGCGTTGTTGCCGTCCAGCCGGACATTGACGTTGCTGTCGGCGCTGTCATTGAACGTGATCGAGCGGACGGTCCGCCCCGCGCCGCCCAGATACGTGGTCCGGTTGCTGGAGGTACCGGGCGCGAAGAAGTGGATGTCGAGCGTGTTGCCGAACGTCGGCGCGACGTCGTTGGTCCAGTTGCCCGCCGTGGCCCAATTGGCGTTGGCGCCACCGCCATCCCACATGTTGTCTACGGCCATGGAGACCTGGCATGAGAGAAAAACAGCGGCCAACCCAAGATCGAGCAATCGCGTCTTCATCGTTCACCCTCCCGCAAGCCGCGGAGTCTTCCCGTAAAGAAAATACTACATCCACATGGAGAAACAAATAATAGCACCGACCAAAGTCGCGGCGAGTCAAATCTTCTGGTCGGAGACCCGCCCCCACGAAGGACGCCCGTGGCGGCGGAGCTGTGCTCCGCCGGTCGCCGGCAAGCGCGAACGAATTGGTGGGCGGCGCCGAGGGACAGCCACTTCGCCCGGGTCCGCGCGGCCGTCCGGGCGGAGCCTGCGAACTGCGGCGAAGTCAGCCCGCCAGGGCTGCCACCTTCAGGCCTGCGTGCGCGGCGAGCTTCCGCTGTCGGTGGTCGAAGGTCAGGAACTCCGTGGGCTTCAACTGCAGGGCGCAGGCGACGTGAAGGATGTCGAGCGTCCGGCATCCCATCCGGGGCGTCGACTGGCACAGGTCGCGGAAGGCCCCCATCAACTCCCCCCCGGCGCAGTTCGGGGAGGAAGTACTGGCCGCGTTCCTTGCGCCGATGGAACAGCGCGGCCTGGGCCGCTGCGTCCTTCGCCGTTAGGTCGCCCCAGAACACCTTCAGGTTCAAGGCGTTCAGGAACTCCATCTCGAGTATCTCCCAGACAGGAAGCGGGTCGTCCTGGGCCTGGATCAGGGCCTGCACGGCATCCGATCCACGCTCGGAGATGTAGAGCTTGAGGAGTGCGCTGGTGTCCAGATACAGCACGGCTACCACCGCCCGTCACGGTCGGCTCGCACCGTGGCCTGGGCCGACTTGCCCTGCGCACGGGCGGCCGTGGCCAGGTGATCGTCCCATTTCACCACCCGCCGCGGGCGGGCCGGAACGATGTGGACGGTCGGTCGGCCGCGGTTGACCACCTCGAAGGTCTCGCCCATCTTCACCTGGGCCTCGATCTCGGCCCAGTGCGCCTTCATCTCGCGGACGGAGGTCGTCTTCATGGATCCAGCGTAGCTGCATGTTTTACATTTTGCAACTCTTTCGGAACTCATTATGAGCCATATTCGGGCGCAACGAAGGCAAGCCGGTGTTCTTCGGGTGTGGCAACCGCGGGCGGGTCGGAGACCCGCCCCCACGAAAGACGCCCGTGGCGGCGGAGCTGTGCTCCGCCGGTCGCCGGCAAGCGCGAACAACCTCGCGCCCATCTGCTTCCGTGGCGCCGAAATCCGTTCGGCGCGAATGGACGCCATGCCGCGGAACGGCGCCGGTCCGGGCGCCCGGTCAGCCTGCCGGCCCGCCGCCGGCGCACGGCGCCTGCGCCCCGGGTCACCGTCCCACGAGTGTCGTCCGCACCGTCACCGGCCCGATCAGGCCGGAGGGGACGAGCGGGTCGCCCTTCTTCCACAGGCGGTGGCTCGTGAACGAGAGCCGGCCGGCCGGACTCGGCTTGCCCTCGAGGACCCACGCGGGCCACGCCTTGAGCGTCCCGTTCGCGTTGCGCTCGCTGTCCTCCGGAAGTTCCTCGTCGCCGATGAGCCGGTTGATCCACAGGTTCACGACGCGCACCTCGAGTTCGTTGGCTTTCGCTCGAAGCACGCCGGTGACGTCGACGCGGTACGGCGGCTTCCACAGGATGCCGAGGTCCTTCCCGTTCAGCTTCATCTCGGCCATCACCGCGACGTCGCCGAGGTCGAGGTAGTGGCGGGGGGCGGCCGCGCCGGGGGCGTTCGCGGCCGGGCCGTCGAACGTCGTCCGGTAGACGGCCGTGCCGGCGTAGTGGCGGATGCCCGGCTCGGGCCGCTTCGCCCAGTCCTCGAGCCGGTCGAACCGGATGGCGGCCGGCCCGCCGCGCGCCGGCTCGAAGGCGACGTCCCACGGGCCGCCGATCTCCACGGGCGCGGGCGGCGCGGGCAGCTCGACCGTCTTCGTCTTCCCTCCCGCGGTCCTCAACTCGTACCGGCCGGCCTTCGCCGCCTCGACGACGGGCTGGTCGTCCGGTCCGGCGCGCAGTTCGGCCGCCGGGTCGGCGGCGGTGACGACCGCGGCGAGGGACACGGTCTCGGGGTCGGTCGCGCTCGCGGAGAAGGCGTGCCCGCCGCAGGCGTAGTCGACGGTGAGGGTCTTCACGACGCCGTAGGCGGGGTCGTCGCCGTCGGCCAGCCTCGCGACCCCGAAGGCGGTCGTGCCGGCGTCGACGAGCGCCTGGACCTTCGCCCGCACGTCGCGGGTCTTCCCCGGGTCGTCGAGCAGGCCGTACACCGCCCTGCGGATCTCGATCGGGCCGGCGGCGCCGGCGGACCCGGAAACGGGCGCGCCGTCGCGCGCGAACGCGACGACCGGGTCGAAGCCCCGCGCGTCCGCGCGGAACACGACGAACAACGAGCCGCACGGCTCGAATGTGCCGTTAGATGGCACACCCCCCTTTCTATTCTGGGCGCCATGGTTGCGCAAGCGTACCGCGCCCGGAAGCCGAAGGCCTCGCCGCTCTGGCAATGCCTGTCCCGGCATTTCGACGCGTTCCTCG
>Ga0194127_10009596_pt1 | contig 10148 bp, 11 predicted proteins | sample TA2KigC100mmetaG_FD_148624 | JGI IMG/M metagenome (GOLD analysis project Ga0194127, IMG submission 148624) | Freshwater microbial communities from Lake Tanganyika, Tanzania - TA2015036 Kigoma Deep Cast 100m | ecosystem: Environmental > Aquatic > Freshwater > Lake | place: Tanzania: Lake... | reverse complement strand
GGAGAAAGAAGAAGAAAGAATCTTTAGGAGAAGAAGCAGCTAAAGATCGTCAGGAACAAATTGCTACTCTAGCCGAAGAGATGGCGGCTAAGACTGAAGGTTATGTAGGAGCAGATATCGAAGGAGTATGTCGAGAAGGAGCCATGATTGCCTTGCGTGAAGATTTCAATGTGAAAGGAATTACTCGTGCGCATCTTGAAAAAGCTCTAGAAGTAGTTCGTCCTTCAGTAGACAAGGAAGTAGAGCAAGCTTATCGACAACTAGAGAATTACTTCAGTGCTGCTCGGGCTAAGCAGATTAAAGAAAAGCCAAGTAGAGATAATTATTTTGGATAATCACTCAATCTGATTCAGGATAGAAGCATTGATTTGTTTGGCCTGCTTTAATTTGTTGTTAATAAGACGGTTATCCTGCAAGATTAACATTTATCCTGGAAGTCTCCTTAGAATAGTCTCAGTTATGCAATTTTGAAGATAGAATCAATACTTCCCCTCTAAAAATAAATAGCTAAACTCCTTCTCAGCGTTAGAGGTGGTGAAAATGAAAGAAAGACCTAAAGTGCGGTTCTTTGATGTCTGCGAGCGCTGTGAAGAAGAATTGAACTATCACCGAGGAGATGCCATGTATTTTTGTGCTCGCTGCGAAAGGCAGAGGGAATCGGAAAGGGCTATCAAAGAAAAGATAGGCATCGATATGGATGAAGTGAAAGAAAGTATGAAAAAATAAGTTTAAGGATCGATCATTTCGCTTGAGCCGGTATGAAAGCATTGATCTGTTTGGCCATCTCTAGGTTCTTGATGAGGGTCATTTCCCCAGATACATTTAAAAAATACATTGATTTCTACACCATAACCTTGTAGGGAGAGCTAGGCTGGCGCGCTAGTCCTGCGTTGTCACCGTGAACGGACTTCACACGGAGCCGAAGCCTGAGGAAGGGTCAATATGGTTTTATTGGTCCGGAAGGTCTTTGTAGACGGTCTGTCCTTTGGGATGGACTGTTGGAGAATCGTGTCAGGCCAGGAATGGAGCAGCACTAATTTAACAGCACCATGTTCAAGGGGTTGCAGTCCCGAGAAGCTTTCTGGGTTCAACCAGTAGGATTATATTGTTTCGACTAAGGGCGTGCCCCTAAACAAGTTTTTTCTATAAAATGAAAAAAGACGTGCGTAAATACATTGACAATTTCTGGAAGTATTATGTGGATGGAGCTTTTGTGTATGCTTACCTACCTAAATCCTATCCTAAAGGCCTGCTTACTAAGAAAGACCAAGAAATCATTTTCAAAGAAACTGGACAGATCCATTCCTTATACGACAAGGGAATTGAATTTAAGTCTGATCCTAACAATAAAAAAATTTTAGAGAATATTGAAAGATTAATGCAGTTAATACAAGACCAAAGATTAAAACAAAAATTGCTTACCTTAAGAACAGAAATGACCCAAATCAAGTTGAAGCTTTCTGATGCCTCCTTCAAGAACAATCAGATGTGGGCTATTGGACCACTAAACTATTTCAAGAAGCAGTTAAGAGGACATATCCCTAAGTTAGACAAAGACATCACTATTAACGATGTCGATGAAGCTCTACTTCCTTTAAGACCATTTCTCGTGGGAAAGAAACCTTTTGCGGTTTATGTGAAAAAGTTAAAATCCTTCCGAAAGATTTAAATACATAATATTATGTATTTTGGTACATAATGATAACCGAAGATAAAATAATTCATAAGTTGCTTGAACAAAATAAGAGTTATACTATCAGAGAACTGGCTCAAGCTATTGGCTCAGATTATAAGATTACACATACTGCCATGCAAAGACTGTTAAAAGAAGGATTAATTTCTAGCAAAACAATCGGGAAGAGCACATATTGCACTCTGAATTCATTAGCAGACAAGTTAAAGATACATGAAGTAGAAGCTCATCGTAGGATTAATATTCTGCAGAAAAACAAAGACTTGCAACAGGTGTTCAAAGAAGTGATGAGTAAAATAGATACATTCTCGTTTGTGTGGTTACTATTTGGTTCACACGCGAAAGGAACAGCCAACAAACACTCCGATTTTGATTTTATGTTTATATCTAACGAAGAAGACTTCGAAGAAAAAGTCAACCACATTTTAAGATTATTACCGCTAAAAATCCATTCTCCGCAAGTATTTAAAGAAAAAGAGTTTATAAGGATGAAAGATTCCAAGGAACCAAACGTAGTAACGGAAGCAGTTGCTCACAATATTATCTTATATGGGATTGAACAGTACTACTATTTAAAAAATGCTTGATGAAAAGAGAATAAAGGAAGCGGAAAATAAAGTAAGAAGGTACTTAGATGAAGGATTATTGAAAAAGAGTTATAACGAAGCTGCCTTCCTAAAATATTTAGAAAACTCAGAATTATCGCTGGAAACTGCACAAAGATTATTTGATTCAGAAAACAGCAAGTATCATCCCAGTTTGTGGGTTATTGTCACTTCATATTATTCCATGTTCTATATCGCCAATGCTGTACTTACAAAATTAGGATATAAAGTTGGAGATCATGGCAGCCATAGTGTAACTTCAGACGCTTTGATTGTATTTATTAGAAACAAGCTGAAAAAAGAATTGTTGGAAGAATATGAGGATACGCAAAATGATGCTTTAGAATTAACAGACAATATTATTGGCCTTTATGATTTAGAGTTAGATAAACGCTCTCGTTTCCAATATCGGATGGATGAAGAAATTAAAAGAGGTAAGGCCATTACTTCATTAGAACGAGCAAAAAGATTTGTGTATGAGATGAAAAAACTGCTTTGAATTAATAAGAAAAATTAATTTTAGAATATGCTGCCAGAAACTAGTTCAGAATAACAATAAAAATGTTCAACACGCTGGCAAAGGTAACCCATAAGATATAGGGTATCAGCAGGTATGCTGAAATCGGATTGATCTGCCAGAAAATAATGATATTAGCTAGAATGGCTAGCCACAATAAGACAATATCAATAAAAGCCAGAAGTGGTGCTTGCATCCCGAAGAAAAAGATGCTCCATAGAAAGTTCAACACTAATTGTACGGCAAAGATGGCTATTCCCCATTTAAACCAAGAACTTCGTTGATTAGTCCACACCAAATACAGGGATATTCCCATCAGAATATATAGTACCGTCCATGTCGGACCAAAAACCCAGCCGGGCGGGTTGAAAGAAGCTTTGTTGATGGTGATGTACCAATCACTAACAGAACTTCTGGTAAAGAAAGAACTAATCCAACCAACAGCAAGGGGTATCAAAACACAAACGATAAACACCAAAACTTTATTCATGGAAAAAAGATTATTTTAAGGTTTATATTTGTTACGTTCTCCCAAATCTTTTTAATAAATATCATTAAAACAAAGGCCTGATTCTAATGATTATTTTAGAATTAAGATATCTTTTTAAACCGAGCAAATACGCTAGAGAAAATGACAAGCAAGGGAAGATTTGAAGGTGTTGTGTTTCAAGCGAAAAGTCAAGGGGAATTCAAATTATTAGAAGACAGATTAGGTACGTTCTGTGAACATTATACTATAAGGGGAGATAGACCAATAATCGTGAGTCCAATTGAGGAGTCTGGAATACGGATTGCCGCACCCAATGGGGGTAAGATATTCGGTGTTGTTCCAGTAGTAGAAAATCCAAAAGGTACCTTGACTCACGCAGCGTCGGATTACGTGGAATTAAAAATTGATGAAGTAAAATATTTTGTTAGCTACAAACCTTGAAATTATTTCTTAATTCCTTTACTTACCCGGCTCTGTCCTAAATCTGACTTGCCCCTGCTCTGTTCGTCCAACCGCAGTAATATCTAATGGACGCAAATTATTTTCGTGCAAGCAGTGGTTTCTATCAGAGCAGGACTATTTGGCAAGTCTTAGGACAGAGCCTACTTACCCTAAACCTTTTTAAATCCCTTAACTATTCTCATCTACATGACACCAGAAGAGTGGTCCAAATTAGGTTTGAAGTGTGGAATAGAAATCCATCAACAATTAGAAGGAAAGAAATTATTCTGTTCTTGTCCCACTCTGGGGCGAGAGGACGAACCGCATTTTACCATTAAAAGAAAAATTCGTGCAGCAGCGGGAGAATCTGGCATGGTAGACGTGGCTTCTAAACAGGAGCAAGCTAAAGATAAAACTTTCATCTATCAAGGATATTATGATACTACTTGTTTAGTAGAAGCGGACTGTGAACCCCCACATGAAATCAATAAAGATGCTTTATACACCGTTTTACAATTCTGTAGATTAGTCGATTCAAAAGTAAATTCTATCGTACAAGTGATGAGAAAGACCATCAGTAATAAAAGTGTAGTTTCTGGGTTTCAGAGAACGGCCTTAATTGCTCGAGGCGGAGTACTACAAACTTCACAAGGAGCAGTGAGAATTGAAAATATCAATCTAGAAGAAGATGCTGCTAAAGACATTTCTGAAACACCTACGGAAAGGACTTATCGTTTAGACCGTTTAGGTATTCCTTTAATTGAAATTGGTACGGCTCCGGATATTAAAACTCCGGAACAATGTCAAGAAACGGCTAAAAAGATTGGAACCTTGTTGAGATCTCTTCCGGGAGTAAAAAGAGGTTTAGGAACGATTAGACAAGATTTGAATGTTTCCATCCAATATGGTAATCGTATTGAAATCAAAGGAGCCCAAGATTTGAAGATGCTTGCTACTTGGGTTGAATTAGAAGCACAAAGACAAAAATCACTTTTAGAAATTCATCGTCAGGTTAGAAAGATTCCTGATTTCAAATTAGGAGAAGTAACCGAATTAAATCCTCTTTTCGAGAAAACTGAATCTAGTTTAATCAAAAAAGTTCTGGAAAAGCAAGATAAAATTTTAGGTGCCCGAGTTCCCGGATTTGCCGGAGTACTAGGCAAAGAAGTCCAACCCCATCGACGCTTTGGAACAGAGATGTCTGACTACGCTAAAGTTTTTGGTGTGGGAGGAATGATTCATTCTGATGAAGATTTGAATAAATACAAATTCTCGGCTAAAGAGATTGAAGAAATAAAAAAGCTTTTGCACGTTAAAGAAGGAGACGGATTTATTATCATTGCGGATCAGGAAGATAAAGCACGTAAGGCCATTCACGCTGCTCTGCATCGAGCGCAAACTCAATTAACTCTGGCTGTACCCAAGGAAGTGCGTAAAGCCAATCCCGATGGAACCACTTCCTTCTTGAGACCGATGCCTGGCGCCGCCCGTATGTATCCAGAAACAGATGTTCCTTTAGTTAAACCAGATACTCGCAACGTAGAGATTCCGGAAACTCTAGAAGAAAAGTTTGAACGCTATCAGAAAGAATTAGGATTAAGTAAAGATCTGGCTGAATTTATTGCTAAATCAGAAATGATGTCCTTGTTTGAGGAAATCATTGCCAAATATCCGGCAATTAAACCTGCTTTTATTGCAGAAACAATAAATTCTACTCCTCTGGAAATCAAACGCAAGTATAATTTAGATCCGGAAAGATTAACTGAAGATAACTTTAGACAGTTATTCCAATACTTATCAGAAGACAAGATTCACAAGGATATTGTAATTGATGTGATGATCGATATGATCAAAGGAACCTTTGATTTGAAGAATTATGCTACTCTAGCTACGGAAGAATTGCATCGCGTGATTAAAGAAATTGTTTCTAAGAATAAAGATGCTCCTCTAGGCGCTTTAATGGGCCAATGTATGAAAGCCTTGGCCGGAAAAGCTTCGGGTAAAGTCATTTCTGATGCTTTGAATAAGATCCTGAAAGAAGGACATAAGTAGTGTTATTGAATTCTTCTCCCCCCATCAACATCATAGATTGGATAAGTAAAATCCTCTTTTAACGCTTCTACTTTCATAGTGAAAGGAACTGGTTGTTTAGATTGATATTCCCAAGAATATCCTTTTTTGAGGAAAAGGCTTCGTTCCGGAACAACATAAACAAAGCCGTGATCTCCAAGAGTATGAGGATTGAATCCGTAAACGTTTACTACCAAAGGATTTTTCTCATCTATAACTCCCGGATACCTTAAATTTGCATTATGATTTGATAAAATCGATTTCAACAAAGCAATTCCTGCGTTATCTGTAGCATATAATTCTCCTTTTGAATTTGGTTGCAATTGATCATTGAAATCGCGACGTGATCCATGTAACAAGCAATTATAATCCTTAACCAGATGATCAAGATATTGTTCTAAAGAAAAACCTTGAGCTTTAAGTTCCCGGAGATCAGCGGCAGTAACTATTCCGACCTGATTCTCTGAAAGCTCTTCATATCTTCTGGCAAATTCAGCGAAAGGATGCATTTTTATTCATCCTTCTTCAAATACTTAGGATCTTCACACTTCTGATCAGAACCAAGAACATTACACTTCAAGCGCTTGTCCCCATACAATCCTTCATTAATCGCGCCGTTATCACGAGCAACTTGTTCTACCTTCCGGGTATAATCATACTTCGCTCCGGCTTTAGTAATAATCCCTTGATAATTTTTCATCCCGCAAGCAACATTCCCGCGGCATCTGTCGATCTCAGCAGCTAAAGAAATGTCTGCACAAAGGATATTCGCTTTAACCTCTAATTCTCCTGCTCCGCTTTGAGTAGAAACCCTTTCCCAGACACTTTCTACCACATTTCTTTGCGATCTCACATAATCTTCCCAGGAAATTCCCAAGGTATACTTTAGATCCATACCTATTTCCGCAGTAAAGAAATCGTTTACATTTCCATATTCTTTCAGTGCTTGATAATGTTTAGCACTAGAAGCTTGAGATCCGGCATTGGTAATCAGTAATCCTTCACGGATCATCCGGTTGGCATGATATAATTGATTTTTCCTTAGTCTTAAGGCTTCAAACTCTGCTCTTTCCTCTGCAGAAGGATTTTTATTATCCCTTAACTCATTCCAACGCTGATCAGATTGGGTTTGATGGACAGTTAAAGTTTCTGAAATTCTTTGCATGAGAGAAAAATATTCCTGGAACTGGGCATTATCGCTTCCAGCAACTTGATCTATCATCTCTCTTAAGGCATGCACTTCCCGAGGATGAACTGCCCTATATTTTTCTGCCTTGGGAGTATTGGAATAAAGTAAATCAAGGACTCCGTTAAATCCGTCTTTTCTCAACTGTCCGGGACCACAAGCATGCATCTTATTACATCCCACTGTAACTTTCCCGCTGGATTCAGAAAAAATAACCCCTTCTAATCTTTCCGCAGGATTGATTAAGTCTAGTTCGTGATATAATAAACCGCGGATATCGTGAGTGGCTAAGTAGGTGGCAGCAACGTTAGCAGAAACGCCATTTTCTTTAGTCACCGTCTTTACATCTTTCTTAGCCAACTGGAAGAAATTTCCTTCTTGGGCAACAGTCAATTCTTCTTGCAGTAACAGTTCTAATAGAGGATTAGTTTTAGAATAGTCTATTCCCTGAGGATCGCACACGTCCTGTCCATGAACGTAATAAGCAGCACAGACTGGAGTCTCTATCGTATGGCAAACTTTTTTGTGAAAAAAAGTGTATTTGATCGTTCCTGCAGCAGCCAAGCCCGCCAAGGCTAGAGCTACTTTTCCTTTAGTAGAATGAAGTCCTCTTTTTAGCCGGTCGAAACTAACCATATCCGTCTGTAAAAGAAGGCTTGATTTATAAAGCTTTCGCCTTGTTGTTACTTAGCGGTTAATACATAATTAGTAATATATACTCACCATACACTTATAGCACAAGCTTTAAATAAAATTCAAAAGCCATTTTTCTTATAAGAATGGTTTCAAGAAAACCCCTACCACTTTATTTTTCAGTTCTAGCCGCTAGCATCTTGGGCTGGCACTCTTTTGCAGATGGTGCACCAAAACCAAAAACAAAGACACATTTTTCTTTCACTTTTCCTTATCAGCTCCATAAACCTTCTCTGCTTGACGATCTTTTCGAGAAGGAAAAGCCTTCTTTTCCAAGATTTACATTCTTAGAAGAAGAGTTTTCTAAGCTGGAATCACAAGTAAACCAAACTTTGAAAGAAGGATATGCTCAAATAGAGAAAGAATCACGCATAGAAAAATCTTACTTACACTATAGTGATAGAGAAGGGATAAGGATTAATTTCACTAAGACCATTTATCGACCTATCTATGCTAACTTGATCGAGCAAGCCTTAACCGGAGCCAACATTAAGTATGGGGTAGAGATACCTTATAGCTTATTTATCTCTCTGGTGCAAGGAGAGAGCAATTGGAGCACCCAAGTCATATCAAAAATGGGTGCAGTCGGACTGATGCAATTCATGCCGGATACCACTAAAGCTTTCGGCTGTAATCCAAAAAGCCCTAAACAACTTCTTTGTGGGGCACAATTCTTAGCCAAATTCTATTCCAAGTATGAAAAAGAAGTGCCTGGATTTACAGGATTGCCAGAAGAAGAAAAGTGGAACTGGGTACTACTAGGGTATAATTGGGGACCGAACGGCATTCCAAATCTAATCAGAACTACTGGAGCCAAAACAGTATGGGACTTGACTAGAAAACATTTAGGAACAGAAGCGTACCAGTTCGTTCCTAAGATCCGCGGCATAGAGAGAGCTTATCTTAAACATTATCAGAATCCGCCCACTTCTTAGTTACTTCCGGCGTTATTGAAAACTTCACTTTGTTCACAGGCCATCAGCTTCTCGTGCTCCGTCTCTGATTATTTATCGCGATCATCCCCGCAGGGGGCAACCCCCTAATCGCCAAGAATGTTAAAAACGAAAGCACTCGACCTTATGCAAGACGGGATAGTTTTCCCGTCTGCACAGATGGGACAACGATCCCATCTTGTGCTAATGGCTGGACTTTTCAATAACGCATTACTTCCATCAATTTTATAAATAATCCTCCTTTTTGAGTTAAAAGAGAGGAGGGATCATTATGGCAAAAAAAGAAAACAAAGAAAGTATTAATACTATTTCAAATGACAAAGTAAAATCTGGAGATAAAGTAACCGTTCACTATACCGGAAAACTATCCGATGGACAGATGTTTGACACTTCTCAGGGAAGAGCTCCTCTAACTTTTACTGCCGGATCCGGGCAAGTAATTCCTGGATTTGAGAAAGCCGTAGAAGGGATGAAAGTTAAAGATAAAAAGAATTTTATGATTCCTTCACACGAAGCTTACGGCCCCGTCATCAAAGAAATGATTATAGAAATTCCGAGAGACAAGTTACCCCCGCAACCCGATCCTCAAGTTGGCATGCAACTGATTATGCGTGGACCACAAGGACAACAGATTCCCGCTAGAATTATTAAAGTTGAAACAGAAAAAGTAACTATTGATTTAAACCATCCTTTAGCTGGAAAAGATTTTCGTGGGCATCAATATGGAAGGAACTGAGGAAGAAGAGTGTGGGTGCTGTTGTGGCGATGAAGAATGCGGAGATGACTGCGAGTGCGAAGGAAAAGAATGCGCAGGTGAAAAGAAAGAGCGCAGTTGTAATCACGAAAAGAAGCATAAACATTAATTTTTTTATTTTTAATCTAAAGAATTAAGAAAGTATTTTTCTGTTTTGGCAAAGATATTTAAATGTACAGGAAATTGAATAATTAAAAGAGGCAGAAATGCAATATAAAAATCTCACTTTAGATCCGTTCCAGGAACAAGCGATTAAAGCCATAGAAGAAAATAATTTTGTAGTGGTTTCAGCTCCTACTGGAAGCGGTAAAACGCTGATTGCTGATTTCATTATCGAGAAACATCGTAATGATAAATTAAGGATAATCTATACTGCCCCGATCAAAGCACTTTCCAACCAGAAATATCGCGACTTTTCTAAAGATTATGGAGAAGATAAAGTAGGCTTAATGACCGGAGATATTGTTATCAATCCCACTGCCAAGATTCTGATCATGACCACCGAAATTTACAGAAATATGGTCGTTTCCAATGATGCTGAAGTGAAAGATGTAGCTTATGTTATTTTCGATGAGATCCATTTCATTAACGATATTGAACGCGGGTATGTGTGGGAAGAATCCATCATTTACAGTCCAGAAACCGTACGCTTCTTGTGCCTCTCTGCTACCATTCCTAATGCTGAAGAGTTCAGCCGTTGGATTCAAGCCATTAAGAAACATAAAGTTAAAACAGTTATTTCTTTT
>Ga0194127_10009591_pt1 | contig 10154 bp, 5 predicted proteins | sample TA2KigC100mmetaG_FD_148624 | JGI IMG/M metagenome (GOLD analysis project Ga0194127, IMG submission 148624) | Freshwater microbial communities from Lake Tanganyika, Tanzania - TA2015036 Kigoma Deep Cast 100m | ecosystem: Environmental > Aquatic > Freshwater > Lake | place: Tanzania: Lake... | reverse complement strand
GGCGAAGAAGGGGCCCGGGTGGCGCGCCTTCAGCCAGGCCGTCCGGTAGGCGATCGCGCCGTAGCCGGCGGCGTGCGCCTTGCAGAAGGCGTAGGCGGAGAAGCGGACGATCTCGCCCCAAAGCCGCTCGGCCGCCGCGGCGTCGATCCCGTTGCGCCGCGCCGCCTCCTGGAACCCTGCCGCGAGTGCCGCCAGGGCCCGCGCGGCCCCGCCGCCGGAAGGCGCTCCGCGCGCCCGCCGCGCCGCCTCGATCACGGCGCGGCGCAGCATGTCGGCCTCGGCCAGCGACATCCCGGCCGCCGCCGCGGCCATGCGGATGATGTCCTCCTCGTAGAGCGGCACGCCCAGCGTGGAGGCGAGGACCTCCTCCACCCGCGGGTGGAGCGCCGCGATCGGCTCCTCGCCGTGCGCGCGCCGGATGTAGGCGAGCTTCATGCCGCTGGAGGCGGGACCCGGACGGATCAGCGCGATCGCGGCGATCACGCCCTCGAGGTCGTGCGGGCGCAGTTGGCGCAGCAGCGCGCGCATCGCCGGCGACTCGAGCTGGAAGCAGCCGAGCGTCCGCCCGCTCGCCAGCAGCGCCGCCGTGCGCGAGCAGCCGCCGCCGGGCGCAGGGGACTCGCGGGCCCGCCCCTCCGCCGCCGCGCCCGCGGGACTACCGGCCCGCGCCGCCGCCGCCGCACCCGCGGGACTACCGGCCCGCGCCGCCGCCGCCGCGCCCGCAAGCTCACGAACCGCCGCTCCCGCGGCACCCGCGCTCTCCTCGATTCGCCGCCGCGCCTCGCGGACCAGCGCGAGCGCGCGATTGCCCAGTAGGTCGATCTTGACCAGGCCGATGCGCTCGATTCCGCGCATGTCGAACTGCGTGACCAGGAGCCCCCTCGGGGCGCGCTCGAGCGGCACGAGGCGCCCCAGCGGTCCGTCGCCGAGCACGATCCCCCCGGGGTGCGTGCCGAGCTGCCGCGGCAGGCCCAACAGACGGCCCGCCGCCCGCGCCGCGCGCGCCAGCCGCGCGTCCCCCGCGCGGGCGAGCGCCGCGAGCGCCCGCGCCTCGCCGGCCTCGGCCCGGGAGTCCCCGCCGCCGGCGAGCGCGCCCGGCGACTCGCGCGCCGGCACCCCCGCGGGCTCCGGGCCCTCCGCCCCGCCGTCCGCGGGGGCGGGCTCCCCGAACCAGGAACCCGGCAGACGCCGCGCGCCCCGGGCGATCTCCGCCTCCGAGAGCCCCAGCGCGCGGCCCGCCTCGCGCAGCGCGCCGCGCGCGTGGAAGAACTGGTGCGTGCCGACCATGGCCGCCCTCTCCGCACCGAACCGCCCGACGGCGAAGGCGAGTACCTCGTCGCGGCGATCCCAGGCGATGTCGATGTCCAGATCGGGCAGGTCTCGGCGCAGCGGATGAAGGAACCGCTCGAAACAGAGCCCGTGGCGCAGGGGATCGACGTTCGTCACCCCCAGCAGGTAGGCGATCAGCGACGCGGCGCCGCTGCCTCGGCCGGCCGTGGCGATGCCGCGCGCCCGCGCCCAGCCGACGATCTCGGCGACGATCAGGAAGTAGTCGACGAAGCCGAGCGTGGCGACGATGCGCAGCTCCTCTTCGCAGCGCGCCCGCGCCGCGGGCGACCCGGAGAGCCCGCGCCGCCGCAGCCCTTCCGCGCACAGCGCCCGGAGGCGCCCCGGCCCGGAGCGGCCCGCCAAGACCGGCAGGATGAAGCGCGGCGGCGCGAGCTCCGCCGCCGTGAGCGCGCAGCGGTCGACGAGTTCCCGCGCCGCCCGCAGCGCCGCGGGCGCGTCGGGGAAGAGGCCGCGCGCCTCGACGACCGGGGCGAGCCGCGCGGCCGCCGCCGGAGACCCGGGCCGCGCCCCCTCAGTCTCGCCGCGGCGGATGAGCGCGAGCATCCGCTGCGCCTGGGCCTCCCCCGCCGAACAGGCCGAGAAGCGACATGAAGCAATCGTCGCAACGCCTTGCTTGGAAGCGCACTGGAGGAGCTCGTCTTCCTTGCGTCCGTCGCGGGTCGGACGCACGAGCAGGGCCCGCAGATCGCGGCGCGGGATCGTCCCCTCGAGGTCGCGCAGGAGGATCGGAGAATCGGTCAGCAGGATCAGGCCCCGGGCGTCGCCGGCCAGCTGCGCCCTCGCCGCGGCGGGGCCGTCGAGGCTGCGCCGGGTGAGCGCGGCGCACAGGCTGCGGTAGCCGGACGCGTCCCGGCAGAGCAGCACCGCTCTGGCCGTCGCGCCCACCTCCGGCGCGGCCAGATCGATCTCCGCGCCCAGCAGCCCGCGCAGGCCCGCCGTCCCGGCGGCATCCAGGAACGGCAGGGCGCCATAGAGGTTCTCCCGGTCGGCGAGCGCCAGGCCGCGCCAGCCGAGACGGCGGGCCTCGGCCGCGAGCGCCTCGGGCATGGCGCTGCCGCGCAGGAGCGAGTAGGCGCTGCGCGCCAGGATCAGCGGGTCAGGCAGGGCGTCCGTAGGATGAATCCGTACGCGTCGCTCGGCAGCGCACCGAGCAGTTCCAGCGAGCGCCCCCGCACCAGGGCGCGGAATCCGAAGCGCTCGCGCACCTCGTCGGCGACCTCGTCGAGGGCGGCCGCCCGCCGCGCGGAGAGGCGCCCCGGGCGGGCGAGCGCGCCGCGCCCCCGCGCCGGCGCGGCGGGCACGCTCCGCGCCGCCCGCGGCGCAGCCTCGGCCCCGGAGCCCGCCGCGCCGGGCTCGAGGTCCGCCGCCGCCCTCGCTCCCGCCGCTTCGCCGTCGTCGAAGAGCCCGAGCTGCGAACCCCCGCCCGCGGCCAGGCCGGAAAGCTCGACGCCCAGACCGCGCAGCCCGAGCCGCCGCGTGCGCAGGGCGCGCAGCAGCAGGAGCGCCTCCTCGCAAAGCCGCTCGGAGGGGCAGGCGGCGCCGCCCAGGGCGATGCTGCGCACCGCCTGCGCCCCGTCGGCCCAGCGCGCGTGCACGCGCAGGCGCCGCGGGACCGCGCCCAGGCGCCGCGCCTGCGCGCCGGCGCGCTCGGTCAGGTAGTGCAGCATGCCCTCCAGTCCGTCCGCGTCGACGCGCGGCGCGTCGAAGGAGGTCTCGCGCCGGATCGCGCGCGGCAGCTCGCGCGTCGCGATCGCCCGCGTCTCCTCGCCCCGCGCGCGTACGGCCAGCAGCAGCCCCACCTCGCCGAAGAGCTCGCGCATCTCCCGGGCGCCGAAGCGCCGCAGCTCGCCGATGCGCGTGAGCCCCATCTCGCGCAGCAGCCGGGCGCGCCGGGGGCCGACGCCGGGGAGATCCTCTATCGGGCGGCGCGCCACGAAGGCCGCCTCGCCCCCCGGCCGCAGCCAGGCCAGACCGCCCGGCTTGGCCAGCCGCGTCACCATGCGGGCGACCATCCGGTTGGTCGCCAGCCCCAGCGAGACGCTCAATCCCGTGCGGCGCTCGATCTCCTCGCGCAGCCGCGCCGCCGCGCGGATCAGGTGTCCGTGCGCCCGCTCCGTGCCGGTCAGATCGACCAGGGCATCGTCGAGGAAGGTCTCGATGTCCGGCGACAGGCGCGCCGCAAGAGCGAAGACCTGCTCGGCGAAGGCGCGATAGGTCGGCGCGTGCCCCGGGAGGATCGCGATCTGCGGGCAGCGGCGCCGGGCCTCGGCGAGCGTCGTGCCCGCGCGGATGCCGAAGCGGCGCGCCTCGTACGAGACGCTGGCGACGACGCCGGTACCCACGGCGACGGGCTTGCCGCGCAGCGCGGGCCGCCGCAGCTGCTCGACCGAGGCGAAGAAGGCGTCGATATCGAGGTGCAGCACTGCGGGGTGCGCCCCCCAGGGATCGCCCGCGCCGAGCCGGCACTCCCCCTCTTCCCGTCCGGCCGGCGCCGGCGCGGCCGGGGCGCCGCCGGCCACTTCGTTCTCCCAGCCTATCCTTCGTACATCACGCACTCGGCTCGCCATGTGAGATCCCCCGCGTCGAAACAGAGTTGATAGACATCGCCCGTCTCGGCCGTGACGGAAAAGTAGTGCAAGGCGCGCCGCCCCTCGCGGTCGACCCAGCGCGTGTGGGTGCGCACGACCCGGATCGCGCGCCCGCCGCGCTTGAAGACCAGGGGCGTCGCCTCCCCGCCCTGGAAATCGGCGCGCACCTTGATCGGCTCAGCGAGCGTCTCCCAGCGCATTGCGCCCCCCTCGCTCCCCCGCTCCTTCACCCCTCATTCCCGTCCGCTTCCCTCCCCCGCGCCCCCGTACCTTCGCCCCTTCGCCCTTCGCCATTCGCTCCCTCGCCCGCCCGCACCGCCGCGCGCTCCCGCTCACATGCGCCGCAGCAGACCCACCACCCTGCCGGCGACGCGGAAGTGGGGATCGCCCCGCGGCACGCGGAGGACGCCGTACTCGGGATTCGCCGGATGGAGCTCCAGGCCCCCGCGCCGGCGCCGCAACCGCTTCACCGTCGCCTCCTGATCGGGGCCGAGATAGGCGACGACCAGGTCGCCGTCGCCCGCTTCCGCCTCGGGGTCGACGACGACGTAGTCCCCATCGAGAATCCCCTCGTCGCGCATGCTCTCGCCGCGGACACGCACGCTGAAGCGCCCGCGGCGCGCCCCGATGAACTCGGGCGTCAGGTAGCCATCAATCTCCTCGAAGGCGGTCAGCGGATGTCCGGCGGCGACGCGCCCGGCGATCGGCACCCCGCGATCGCGGCGGCTGCGCGGGCTCAGGCTCCAGCGCCCGCCGCCGCGGCGCAGGAAACCCTTCGCCGCGAGCGCTTCGAGGTGCTGGAAGACCGTGGCCGGCGAGGAGAGCCGGAGCCGTCCGGCGATCTCGCGCATCGCCGGGAAGCGCCCCTCCTGCTCCACCCCGGCGAGGATCACCTCCAGGACCTCGCGCTGGCGGGCCGTGAGCTCTTCCATGTTCCCCCCTACCGATCGCCGGGCCGCGTCGCGCGCCCCGGCAGCCCTGAGGAAGCCCCGCGATCCGGAAGGCCCGCCCCCCGCGTTGCCGATCGTCTTGCAGGCTGGCCGGCCACCGCCTGGAGAGCGGGCCTCCCTCGTCGCGAACCAAAGATACCGAACATTTGTTCGGTAGGCAAGAGAAATCCTCCCCGGGGTCGGGGATCTTTATCCATCCCATTCTCCCCCAAGCAATTGCACGCCCATACACCCCGTGCTACAATCCTCCCGACGCTCTCGATCGCCACCACCTCGGGAGAGACGCACCATGCAGCGCACGGTCCTGGCCCTCGTCTTGCTTCTCTGCGTCCCCGGCGCGGGCGCCGAGGAGCTGACCTTCACCACCTGGAACCTGCTCAACTACCCGGGCGGCGACGGGCTCGCGCGGGCGCCCCACTTCCGCACGGTGCTCACGCAGGTCGCCCCCGACATTCTCGTCGTGCAGGAGATCCAGACCGAGACCGGCGTCGCCCACTTCCTCACCCATGTGCTCGGGCAGATCGAACCGGGCGCCTGGACTTCGGGGCCATTCCACAACGGCTACGACACCGACCGCGCGCTCTTCATCCGCGCCGGGTGCGTCGAGGTCGTCGCCTCGGGCTGGCTGAGCACGGCGCTGCGCACCATCGATTGGTGGCACCTCTACTGGCCGGCGACGGGCGAGGAGTTCCGCGTCTACACGCTGCATCTGAAAGCCAGCCAGGGTTACGAGCAGCAGCGGCTGGCCGAGTGCACCATCCTGCGCACCGCGCTCGCCGGGCTCGACGAGGGCCTGCCCTTCCTGGTGGCCGGCGACTACAACATCTACACGGCGACCGAGCCCGCCTACCAGCACCTGACCGCCGAGGGTCCCGGGAGGCTCTTCGATCCGATCGACCAGGAGGGCCACTGGCACGACAATCCCGCCTACGCGGCCATCCACACGCAGAGCACGCGCACGACCTCCTTCGGCGGAGGCGCTACGGGCGGCATGGACGACCGCTTCGACCTCATCCTGGTCGCCGCGGAGTTGCTCGACGGATCCGGCCTCGAGATCCTCCCCGACACCTACACCGCCTTCGGCAACGACGGCGCCCACTTCAATCAGTCGATCATCGAGAACGGCAACGCCGCCGTGCCCTACGAGGTGGCCGAGGCGCTGCACCTGAGCAGCGACCACCTGCCCGTCTTCGCCCTGCTGCGCGCCGGGCCGACGGCCGATCTGGTCTGGCTGCCGCCGTCCACCCGGCTCTCCGTCGGCCCCAACCCGGCGAGCGGGCCGACGACGCTGCGCTTCACGCTCGGGAGCTCGGACCCGGCCGCGCTCGGGATCTACGATGCCGCCGGCCGCCTCGTCGGGCGGTGGCCGGGCGCGGGCCGCGCCGGAACGCACGAGTGGGTCTGGAACGGAGGCGGCGCCGACGGGCGACCGGCCGGACCGGGCGTCTACTACGCGCGGCTCGCGGGGGGCGGCGGGACGAGCGTGGCGCGCATCGTCCGGATCGGTGACTGACGGGCCGCGCCGGCGCGGGGCGGATGATCATCGGGCCTCCGCGGCGGGGCTCGATCCACGCCGCGTCGGCGCTTCGCTGCGCTCGAGCCGCAGGGTCCTCGGCCCGGCCGCGCGAGGCGCCGGAGCCGGCGTTCAGGCGGCCGCGGGTTCTTCTGCCCGCGATTCCCCCGCCCTCGGCGGCAGGCGGACGTGGAATGTGCTGCCCACCCCCACCTCGCTCTCCAGCGCGATCTCGCCATCCATGAGACGCACGAGCTGGCTCGAGATCGACAGCCCCAGTCCCGTCCCGCCGTGGCGGCGCGCGGTGGCGCCGTCTCCCTGGGCGAAGGCCTCGAAGACTCGGGCCTGCTGATCGGCGGGGATGCCCACGCCGGTGTCGCGCACGGCGATGTGCAGCCAGCCGGGCCGCCGCGCGTCCGGGGCGATCAGCACCCTCACGCTGCCGCGCTCGGTGAACTTGAGCGCGTTGCCGGCGAGATTGAGCAGCACCTGGCGCAGCCGCATGGCGTCGCCGAGCAGCGTCCGCGGCGCGCCGGGCGAGACATCGAGGGCGAGATCGATGCCCTTGCGCCGCGCCCCGAGCGCCAGCGTGCCCAGCGCTTCCCGCGCCACCTCGGCCGGCTCGAACGGCTCGCACTCCAGCTCCAGGCGCCCCGCCTCGATCTTGGAGAAGTCGAGAACGTCGTTGATCACGCGCATCAGCGACTCGGCGCAGGAGCGCACGACCTTCAGGTGCTCGCGCTGCTGCTCCGACGCTTCGCCGTCGAGCAGCAGCTCCGTGACCCCGAGGATGCCGTTCATCGGCGTGCGGATCTCGTGGCTCATGTTGGCCAGGAACTGCCCCTTGGCGCGGTCGGCGGCGATCGCCGCCGCCCGCGCCTGCTGCAGCTCGAGTTCCGCCTGCTTGCGCGCGCCCACGTCGCGCATCGTCGCCAGCAGCATCGGCCGGCCGCGGACCTGCACGCCGACGAGCGAGATCTCGGTGTCCACCGGCCGGCCGTCCCGATGGAGGTGGCGCCACTCGAAGAGCTGCGGCCTCCCCGCCAACGCCGCCCCGATGCGCTCGGCGGCCGCCTCGGCCGAGGGACGGCCGTCCGGCTGGAGCGGCGGCGAGAAGTCCACCGGGCTGTGACCGATGACTTCTTCGCGGCCCACGCCCCAGATCTCGCAGACACGGGGATTGCAGTCCTCGAAGATGTCGCTCATCAGGAAGATGCCGTCGGCGGAGCGTTCGAAGAGGAGCCGGTACATCTCCTCGCTCTCCCGCGCGGCGCGCCGAGCCATCCTGCGCCAGGCGGCCAGGACCGCCGCCAGCAGGCCGAGCAGCCCGCTCGCCAGCACGCCGAGCGCGAGCGTCAGCTCATCCAGCGCCCGTTCCGCGGGGGGGAAGAACGCCGGCAGCGCCCGCGCCCGCAGGCTCCAGGCGACGCCCGGCAGGTGGAGGATGCGGCCGCACGACAGCCCCTCCGGCGCCGCCGGCCGCGCCTGCGCCTGCCCCGCGAACAGCAGGCTCGCGGGATCGGCGTCGGCGCACTCGTACAGCTCCGCGGCCACGCTGGCCGGCAGCGGCGCGAGCGCCCTGGCGGCCATCTCCTCGACGGCGATGCAGGCCGCGACCCAGCCGTCGTGGGCCGCCCGGCGCTCCTGCGGGGTCCCCGGCGGCGCGCGCTGCCCGTAGGTGGGCAGGAAGAGCGTCACCAGGCGGGCGCCCGGCGCGCCGTCCGCGACCCGGACGCGGCTCAGGAGCGGCGCCCTCAGGTCGCGCGCCCGTTCGGCCGCGGCGCGATCGACCGTCCAGCCCTCGGCCCCGCCCTCGCCGTCGGCGCCCGCCAGCAGCGTGGGGAGAGCATCCCCCCGCCAGGCGCTCTCCGGACCGGGGAAGCGCGCCACCCAGTGCAGCTCCTCCGGGCCGCGATCGGCCAGGATGCCGCGCACGAAGATGTCCCACTCGTACGGCTCTACCGACTCGCTGGCGGCGATCAGGCCGCGGGCGGCCTCGAGGATGAGCACGTGGTCCTGGATCGATCGGTAGAGGAGTTCGCCGGCCCGCTCCGCCTTGTCCTCTATGCGCCGGCGATCCCGCTCCTCGACCTGCCGGCCCACGGTGTGGGAGATCAGGAAGGCCGCCGCGAGCGCCGCGCCGAAGACCGCCAGGCCCGACCAGTGGAGCGCGATCGGGCGCGCCCTGTGCGCCCAGGTCCGGATCTCTCCCGCGCCCGCACCCATGCCCGCTCTCTCGACTGGCCGTTTCGGACGCCCGCGCGCGATCGGCCAGCCCGATCGCAGCCGCCCTCGCGCAGTCCAGGCGGCTGCGCGGTGCTCAGGCGGCGCGGCGTCCCGACGGGGGACCCCCACGATATCGGCAGGGGGGGGACCAGAGCTGAAGGACCGTCTCTGCCCGGGGCGCCCATGGCCGCCCCTGCTCGAAGGCGTCCGCCGCGCCCGGGGCGCCCGCGCCTGTTCAGCGGGGCCGACTGGCGGATTCCCGCCAGCCATCGTCCCCGCCGCCCAGCCCCCTCGCGGCCCGATAGGAGCTGCGCACGAGCGGACCCGCGTCGACGCGCGCCAGCCCCGCCTCGCGCCCCCAGCCGGCCATCCGGGCGAACTCGTCTTCGGCGTAGTAGCGCTGGACGGGCAGCTTGCCGCGCGCGGGCCGCAGGTACTGGCCGATCGTCGCGTGCGCGCAGCCGCTGGCCGCCAAGTCGCGCAGCAGCGAGCGGATCTCGCGCGCCGACTCTCCCAGCCCGACCATGAAGCCCGACTTGACCCGCAGACCCGCCGCCGCCGCGCGCCTCAGCAGGCGCAGCGAACGCTCGTAGTCGGCCCCTGGCCGCACGGCCGGGTAGAGCCGCGGGACCGTCTCGACGTTGTGGTTGAGCACGTCGGGGCGCGCCTCGAGGAGGGCGTCGAGCGCTCCTTCGTCGCCGCCGAAGTCCGGAATCAGCAGTTCGACCGTCGCCGCGGGCAGGCGCCGGCGCAGCGCCCGCAGCGTGGCGGCGAAGTGCGCGGCGCCGCCGTCGGGGAGATCGTCGCGGGTCACCGAGGTGACGACGACGTGCCGCAGGCCGAGGCGCTCGGCCGCGCGGGCGACCTCCTCGGGCTCGCCCGGATCGGGGGGCGCCGGCGGGCGCGAGACGACCGCGCAGAAGCGGCAGCCGCGCGTGCAGGCGTCGCCGAGGATCATCACCGTCGCCGTGCCCGAGTTCCAGCACTCGTGGCAGTTGGGGCAGCGGGCGCTCTCGCAGACGGTGTGCAGGCGGCTCTCGCGCAGCACGCCGCGCACGCGGGCGTAGGTCTCGCCGCCCGGCAGGCGCGTGCGCAGCCAGCCGGGCTTGCGCGCGCCGCGCTCGGCCTCGCGGCGGATCCGCGCCAGCAGCTGGTCGGCCTCCTCCTCGCCGGTCAGCGCCCCGCCGCGCAGGCTGCGGAAGTCGACGCTGAAGACCTCGCCGCAGGCGTCACGCAGCGCCTCGGCCGCCGCGTCGACCGCCGGCGTTCGGGCGGCGCCGAGGAGCGCCTCGATCGAGGTCACCCGCTCGCCGGCAAGCCCGCAGGGGACGATCCGGCGGAACCCCTCCAGCGGGCCGCGGACGTTGAGGGCCACACCGTGGAGGCTCACGCCGCGGGCGACGCGCACACCGAGCGCCGCCACCTTCGCCCAGGAGGAGGACGTGTCCGGGGTCCCCGGGCGGCGCGCGCCGTCCTCGTCCCTCCGGCGCGCCTCGTCCCTCCGGCGCGCCTCGTCCCTCCGGCGCG
>Ga0194127_10009590_pt1 | contig 10155 bp, 6 predicted proteins | sample TA2KigC100mmetaG_FD_148624 | JGI IMG/M metagenome (GOLD analysis project Ga0194127, IMG submission 148624) | Freshwater microbial communities from Lake Tanganyika, Tanzania - TA2015036 Kigoma Deep Cast 100m | ecosystem: Environmental > Aquatic > Freshwater > Lake | place: Tanzania: Lake... | reverse complement strand
TAGAGGGAGAAATCGTCCCCGCTCCTCACGCCGGCCACGTGGTAGCACTGCCCCAGCAGCGGAACGAAGGGGTACTGGGCCAGCCACTCCACGCCGCCTCCCCGCCCGCCGAAGGCCAGGCGCTGGCCCTCCGGGGAGGAGTACTCGAGGTAAACGTTCTCGACGTTCCAGGCCGCCATCTTGCTGATGATGGCCGACTGCCGCGACAGGGCCAGGCTGTCGAAGACCACCTCCGCCTCCAGGGTGAAGTCGCCGGACAGGTCGTAGGTGGCGTGGTCGGGCACGACGCCGTAGCCGGATGTGCCGTCGAACAGGACGGCGGACTGCGCGAAGGTCGTGCCGGCCGCCACAAGCAGGGCCGCCAGCGCCAGGGGACGTTGTGTCATGATCCACCTCTCTCGTATGGAGTGCTGTGTGCCGGGGCGGACTCGGGTCGCCCCGTACGTTTGAAACATGCAATCGCTGGGAGGCTGGATTTGTCAGAAAGGCCAAGGCAGGTGTGACGAGTTTTTTCGACGCCTGGGGTGGCGCCGGCGTCCACGCCCGAGTGGAGCGCCTCCGCTCAGCGGCCCCGCAGGAATTCGCGCAAGGCCTCGCAGACCAGCACCAGCTGACTGGTCTCGGCCAGATCCAGCTTGGAGGCGGCGCGGGACTTGTAGGTGCTGATCGACTGGGCCGTCACTCCCAAGTGGTCGGCCATTTGGTTGGTGCTGAGGCCCTGGCTGAACAAGGTGAGCACTTCAAGCTCGCGCTCGCTGAGCCGGTCAAAGGCTAGGGCGGGGCGGCCACGGTGCAGGCGATCCAAGGCACGTCGCATCTGCTCCGGGGTAAAGAAGGCACCCACTTGGTGGACGCGGCGAACAGCCTCCACAAGCTGTTCGGGTAGGCAGTCCTTCTCCAGGTAGGCGCCGGCGCCGGCGTTCATGAGGCGTTCAGCATAGATCTCGTCCATGTTGATGCTGAGGATGATCACCCGCACCTCGGAGTTCTCCTCCCGCATCGTCCGCAGCACGTTGCGGCCCGGCATGTCGGGCATCTCCAGGTCCAGCAGGACCACGTCCGGCCGCAGCTCGCGCCAGACCTGCAGCGCTTCGGCGCCGCCGCCCGCCTCCCCCGCCACGCGGATGTCGCAGGTCCTCGCGAAGATGCCCTTCAGCCCCTCCCGGATGACAGGATGGTCGTCCACCAGCAGCACGCGGATCATGGGCGCCCCTCGCGGACCCTGGCCCAGTCGATCTCCACGCGCAGCCGGAGGCCCTGTCCGTTCTCCAACGACAGGCGACCCTGCCAGGGCCGCAGCCGCTCGCGCGCCCCTGTGAGGCCGTGGCCGCTCCCGGCGCCGGCCTGGTCCAGGCCGCGGCCGTCGTCGGCCACCTCCAGCCGCAGGCGGTCCCCCAGGTCCCACAGGCCGCTGCGCACGCGCGAGGCCCCCGCGTGCTTGACCACGTTGGTGAGGGCCTCCTGGTGGATGCGGAAGAGGGCCGTCTCCAGCTCGCGCGGCAACTCCGGCTCGTGCCCGTCGTCTTCCAGGGCGGCGTCCAGCCCGGCCTGTCGCGTCACGCGCCGGAGCTGCCAATCCAGCGCCGCGCGCAGGCCCAGCTGGTCCAGCACCGCCGGCCGCAGCTCGTCGATGAGGCGGCGCATGGAGGCCAGCGCCCCGTCCAGGCCGGCCAGCCACTCGCTTGCCGGGTGCGCGGATGACGCGGCCTCGGGGTGGGCGCGCAGGATGGCCAGACGGGTGAGCACCAGTTCCTGCCCCAGCTCGTCGTGGAGCTCGCGGGCGATGCGCGTCCGCTCCTGCTCCTGGAGGGCGAACTGGCGCTGGGTGAAGGCCTCGAGCAGGCGGGCCGTGCGGAAGCGCAGGCGCGCGCGGTGGACGCCCCAGGCGGCGGCGGCCACCAGCAGCGGCAGTCCAATCCCGAAAAGCACCCATCGATGCCGCCAGGTCCACCAGCGCCACCAGGGCACCGACACCGGCCGCACCAGCCTCAACATGCCATCCCCGCCAGTGGCGGGATACCAGAACGGGGCGTGTGAGGTTGTCGCCACGGGGGGGCGAAGGGCCTCCTCGCCAAGCAAGCGCGCGGGCAGCCTCCCCCGCACGCTCAGCGCCTCGTCAAGCAGCAGCACGTCCCCCGTGGCCAGGCCCAGCTGGAACAGCCGCCGGCCCCGGTCATCCACCAGCGTGGTTCCCACCGGCCGCCCCGCCCCGGGAATGCGGACAGCCCTTCCCCGCGGCTGCAGACCATCGTCCAGCCACTGCAGCCGGCCGCGCACCAGGTCCACGTGGAGGAGGCGCTCCCAGCCGTCCACCACCACCACCTCGCCCGGCAGGTCCCGGGTGGCCAGCACCGTGCCCGTGGCCGGATCCAGGCGCGTGAGCACGGTGTGCCGCTCCTGACGGTCCTTGAGGAAGTGCTGGTAGGCGCGCAGGCCGATGAGGGTCCGCGGGCCGCGCCGCGCCAGCAGGCGGGAGTTGCCGCCGCCCGCGGGCGTGGACCGCATCCACAGGGGACGCCCGTCCTGGCGAAGGGCGATGAACCAGGCGGTGGAGTCGTGCAGGCCGTCCACCGACAGGCCGTGGCAGGGCGCCGTGCTGCCGAAGAGCCACTCGTCCACGCCGTCGCCGTCGCCGTCCAGGCAGCCCTGGAACTGGAGCTGACCGCCGGAGCGGAAGCGGAAGCGCGGCAACCTGGCGTCCAGGGAGTCGAAGGCGATGATCTCCCGCGGCAGCGGGGTCACGCCATAGTTGACGGAGACGAGCACGGCCGCGGCGCTGGTGTCCGGCCACCAGGGTCCGTTGAGGCTGATGTCCCAGGGATCGTCCCGGGCCAGCCCCGCCGGCCGCGCCACGCGCAGCAGGGTGTCCCGCCGCCCGCCGGCCACGGTCATGCGCACCAGGGCGGCCTCCCCGGCCGTGGTGGCGGCGTGGAAGACGAAAGGCCGCGCCGCGGGGCGCAGGGCCGGGGGCTGGCTCACGGGCAGCAGGGAGAAGGCGGCCGGACCTGGCGCGTCGGGGGCCAGTTCCGTGCGCTGGTGGATGAGCTCGCCCGCCGGGCTGCTGATCTCCGCGAAGTACTCGTGGCTGGGCGGCTGCAGGTGGGCCTCCAGCAGGCGCCCCCCGGCGGAGTCCCCGGGCAGGGCACAGAGCCAGGCCACGTCGGGGGAGAAGCGGCGCAGTTCCTCGACTTGAACGGGGTAGGCACGGGGATCGTCAGGAAGTGACGCGGACCCGCAACCACACACCAGCACGGCCGCCAGCAGGGGCAGGGCGGTGGGCATCACACGATGCCGTCGGCGCGTGCGGGCGCGGTGTGGCCAGTGCAGGGCGGGAGTGTACATGCGTCGTTGGCACTGTGGTTGTGACAGCGGCAGTATAGAGCTTCGTTGGGGCAAAGCCAATGCCCGCGTCGCGGGCATCCCAGCCGGCCAAGCCATTGGTACCTTGGGCCATGGGCCTGCTTCCCCTCCTCCGCCGCCGCCCCGACCTGCGCCGCCTCTGGCTGGCGGAGACCGTCTCCCAGGCGGGGGACTCCCTCTTCCAGATCGCCCTCATCTGGCTGGTGCTGGAACTGACGGGCTCCTCCGCCAAGACGGGCCTGGTGGCCATGAGCGGCTACCTGCCCACCCTGCTCTTCGGCCTGCCGGCGGGGGAGGTGGCGGACCGCTTCCCCCGCCGCCGCGTCCTGCTGGCCGCCAACCTGGGCCGCGCCGCCCTGGTGCTCGCCATCCCGGCGCTGGCGGGCGCGGGCTGGCTTGGCGTCGCCCAGCTGGGGGCCCTCACCTTCCTCATGGCCGTCTGCGCCGCGCACTTCAACCCCACCCGCGACGCCGTCGTGCCGGAGCTGGTGGCGCCGGAGGAGTTGCGCGCCGCCAACACCCTGGTCCAGAGCGGCTGGCAGCTGGCCCTGCTCGCCGGGCCGGGCCTGGCCGGCCTGCTCATCCCGCTCACCGGCGAGCTGCAGCTCTTCACCGCCAACGGCCTGGCCTACCTGCTCTCGGCCTGGCTGATCTGGCGCATGGCAGCGCGGCCGCGGGCGCCGCGGCGGGTCGCGGGCGACGGGAGGGCCCTGGCCGACGGGCTGCGCCGTGCCCTGGCCGGCGTGCGGGAGGGCCTGGCCCTGGCGCGCCGCGACCGCCGCCTGTGGGCGATCCTGTGGGTGACGGCGGCGGACAACCTCTTCATCATGGGCCCCGCCATCGTGGGCACGCCCCTGTTCGTGAGACAGGTGCTGCGCGGGAGCCAGGACGACTACGCCTGGCTGCTCACGGCCTTCGCCGCCGGCACGCTCGCCGGCAGCCTGCTCCTGCACCGCCTGGGCGGCCGCGTGCGCGACAGCCGGCTCCTGCTCTGGGGCATCGTCCTGGACGGGATCACCTTCCTCCCCCTGCTCTGGGTGACGAGCTTCTGGGGCGCCTGGTGGACCATCGCCGTCCACTCGCTGGTGATCCCCCTCATCGTCATCCCCCGCCCCACGCTGATCCAGCGCATCGTGCCGCCGGACTTCCACGGGCGTGTGTTCAGCATGATCAGCGTGGCCGTGACGGGGCTGAGCGCCGTCTCCGTGGCGCTGACGGGCGTGGTGGCGGAGCGTGTGCCCGGGGACGTCGTCTTCGGCGCCATCGCCGTGCTGGGGGCGGCCTGCGGGCTTGCGGGCTGGCTGGTGCGCGAGTTCCGGGAGGCGTGAGACATGGGTGCGGCGAGGGTGACACGGCTGCTGGCCACGGGCGACTCCGTCACCGACTGCGACCGCGCCCGCCCAGTGGGCGGACCCGCGCCGGACACCCTGGGCACGGGCTACGTGCGCATCCTCCGCGAGCTCCTCGCCCCCGGGCGGCCCGGGCTGGAGGTGCTCAACACCGGCACGGGGGGCGACACGGTGCGCCACCTGGCCGCGCGCTGGCGCCGCGATGTGCTGGACCTGCGCCCGCACTGGCTCACGGTCTGCATCGGCATCAACGACGTCTGGCGGGCCTTCGACACGCCCGGGGATCCGGCCGCCGCCGTGCCCCTGGACGAGTACGGGCGCGTCTACGACCGCCTGCTGGCGGAGATCCGACCCGGCCTGCGCGGCCTGGTGCTGGTCTCGCCCTTCTTCGTGACGGAGGACCGCGCCCACCCCATGCGCCGGCGCATGGACGAGTGCGGGCAGGCGGCCCGCCGCGTGGCGGCGCGCCATGGCGCGCTCTGGCTGGACGCGCAGGCCCTCTTCGACGCGGCATGCCGCGTCGCCACGCCGCCGTCGCTGGCCCCCGACCGCGTCCACCCCTCGCCCGCGGGCCACGCCCTCCTCGCCCAGGCCCTGGCCGCCCTGCTGGCGCCCCAGTTGCCCACCTCGGGCGGCAGGTGCCCGTGAGCGGCATCGGCACCCTGGGCGAGGGCCACCTCCACGCCGCCCTCAAGGTGCTCGCCTGCGAGCCGGGCGCCCGCCTGGAGGCCATGGTGGAGGGCCTCGTCGTCGACGTGGCCAATCCCGGCCACCTGGTGGAGGTGCAGACCGGCGGCTTCACTCGTCTCCGGCCCAAGCTCGAGCGCCTGCTGCCCGGGCACCAGGTGCGCGTGGTGCTCCCCATCGCCGGGGAGAAGACCATTGTTCGCGTCGAGGAGGGTCCGGAGGGCCGCCGCGAGTTGGGCCGCCGCCGTTCACCGAAGCGCGGCGTGCCCGCCGACGCCTTCCGGGAGCTTGTGAGCATCGCCGTCTGGCTGCTGCATCCCAACCTGACCGTGGAGATCCTCATCACCTGCGAGGAGGAGTGGCGCGTGCACCGCCCGGGCAAGGCCTGGCGCCGCCAGGGTTGGGTCGTCGCGGAACGCCGTCTGGTGGAGGTGCGGGAGCGTCACTCCCTCAACGGCGCCGCGGCCTGGCGCCGCTGGCTGCCGGCCACCGGCGACGGCCCCTTCGACTCCGCCGCCCTGGCCGAGGCCCTCGGCTCGCCACGCTGGATCGGCCAGAAGGCCTGCTACACGCTGCACCGCGCCGGGCTGCTGGTGCGGGAGGGGAAGCGCGGCCGGACCTGGGAGTACGCGCTGGCCCGCCCCTGATCCCAACGGCCTGAACGAGAATCGCCCCCGGCTCCGCGTGGAACCGGGGGCGATGGTGTTTCGCGTGTCGGGTCGCGCTATTTGGTCAGGACCATCTTGCGCGTCTGGCTCTGGCCCGCGCTCTCCAACGAGTAGAAGTACACGCCGCTGGGCAGGGCCGAGGCGTCGAAGCTCACCTCGTGGGCGCCGCGTTCCACCAGCCCGTCCACCAGCGTCGCCAGGCGGCGGCCCGCCAGGTCGTGGACGGCCAACGTGGCCACCTCGGTCTCCTCCATGCTGAAGGAGATCGTGGTCGTCGGGTTGAAGGGGTTGGGGTAGTTGGCGCCCAGGTTGAAGAGGGCCGGCTGCTCCTGCGCGCCCACCGGGCCGCCTTCGTCGCAGTTGAGGTAGATGCCGCCGAAGCCGTAGTCCACGGCCGGGTTCTGCGCCGTCTGGTAGAAGGTGAACTCGATGCGGTCGACGTCGCTGAAGTCGATGCCGGGGAACTGGCTGAAGAGGAACTCGAACTCGATGTAGCCCTGGGATTCCACGGCGTTGCCGTAGAGGTCGCGGGCAATGGCGATGTCGTTGCCGTTGCTCCACAGGGTCAGCATCATGGGCGTGCCGTCCACGCCCCAGACGCCCGTGTGGCCGCCGTCGGCGTCCACGTCCAGCTGGCAGCAGGCGGCCAGGATGAAGCGGTCGGCGCCGCAGGCCGTCAGGTCGGCGTCGAGGTCCGCGCCGGCGCCGTAGGTCAGGCTCCAGGTGGCCAGATTGTTGAAGGTGGAGTTGTAGAACATCCAGCCCGTGTCGCCGAAGTACTCGAAGGCGCCCGCCTGGCCCACCCCCGGGTTCCAGGTGCTGCCCTGCGCCAGGGTGAAGGTCGTGAGACGCTCGCCCCCCAGGATGCCGGGGTCGAGGGTGAGGTCGCTGCCGCTGGCGCCGCTCAGGTCCACGGCACCGGCCGTGAAGTCGTCGACCGGCAGCAGGGCGTGGGCGCTGCCGGCCAGGCCCAGGACTGTTGCGAGAAACAGGATGCGAGGAGACATGGAGGTTGTCCTTTCATAGTGTCGGTCACCGACCTGGCCTGCGGCGACGCGCCTTCCCCACACGCCGGGTTCTCCCGCGGCGGGGTGCGAACAATGGCTGTCGGGGCTTCACAGGTCTAGAGCGCCTACACCAAGTGCAAAGCGTGTGCCAGATTCGCCAGATGTGACGGGCATCAGCCTGGCCCAACGATTTCAACAACTTGCGTTTCAGCTGAGTCAATGTTCAGTATCTCGCCCTACGCGTCGTGTCTTGAATCCGGCAGTGGGCCGCCCCGGATTGGACGAATTCAACCAATCCCGGCGTGGTGTGGCGAAGGCCGGCCCGCCGGCCGGCGGGTCGCCGCCGCGGGGCGACGCAGCGGGGTGATGCCGGGGGGAGGGGCAAGGCCGGCCGCGGCGCGGCTGTCGGGTCGCCCGACCGGCCTGGTTGGGCCACGGTTTGTGCTTGTTGACATTGTCCGGATACGGCATGTTCCGGCTTCCGCCGGCAGGGCCCGCCCGCGCTCAGGCAAGCACAGGGCAGGGGCTCGCTGACGGCAATCGCGGGAGGACCAATCATGGAACGCAGGCTTGCCGCCCTGATGGCGACGCTGGTGCTGCTGACGGCGGAGCCCGCCCTCGCGGGGGTCGACCTGGCCGGATCCGGATCGGCGGCCACGACCAGGCAGGCCGGCCCGGACAAGGTCCTGGACCAGGACACCAAGGGCGGCCACAACCCGCACCCCGCGCCGGCGGAGGGCGACCGCCACGCCGGCGGCCCCGACGCCTTCGGCTACACCTTCACGGACTCCAACGAAGCCGGCGGCCCGTCCTTCCAGTGGCTGGACATCTCCGGCACGGGCACGGCCCTCACCCTGACCGACGATTCCTCCGCCGGACCCTTCAGCCTGCCCTGGCCCTTCCCCTTCTACGGCACGCCGCAGACCCAGGTCTGGGTGGGCTCCAACGGCCTGCTCACCTTCGGCGCGGGCAGCTCGTCCTACGCCAACCAGGCCCTGCCCGACGCCGCCGATCCCGATGGGCTGGTGGCCCTGTTCTGGGACGACCTCAATCCCGCCAGCGGCGGCACCGTGTACGTGGGCAGTTCCGGCGGCCGCTGGGTCTGCCAGTTCCACAACGTGCGCGAGTACGGCGGCGCGGGCACCCTGCGCGCCCAGGTGGTGCTGGAGGCCGACGGCACCATCCTCCTGCACTACGACGCCCTGGCCGGCGGGCTGGACCTGGCCGGCGAGACCATCGGCATCGAGAACGCGGACGGCTCCATCGGCCTCACCGCCTCCCTGGACGGCAGCCCGGCGGCCTATCCCGCGGCGGGCCTAGCCATCCGCATCCAGGCCCAGGCCCCCGACGCCAGCCTCAGCGGCGTGGTGCGCGGCCCCGACCTGGCGCCCCTGCCCGGCGCCACCGTGCGCCTGGGCGACCAGGGCACGACCACGGCCGCCGACGGCAGCTACGCCTTCGCCGCCTGCTGGTCGGGCCCCGTCGATCTGCGCGTCCACGCCGACGGGCATCTGGACCACCGCGTGGAAGGCCTGCTGCTGGTCCCCGGCCTCAACGTCCACGACGCGGTCCTGGCGGCCTCGGGCTTCCCGGGCGGCCTGGCGGGCTACTGGACCTTCGACGACACGGGCGACCTGACGGCCGCCGCCGTGGGCAACGACCTGGCGCTGTCGGGCAGCCACCAGGCGGTGGCGGGCCCGCAGCCCGGGGACGGGGCGGCCCGCATCGGCATCGGCAGCTTCTACCGCTGCTTCCACGACATCGCGCCCAACGGCGCCCTGCCCGATCCTGATTGGGTCAACCAGTTCACCATCGTCATGGACGTGCGCATGCCCCAGGCCGGCGTCTACCACTGCCTCTACCAGACCAACTGGCAGAACCTCAACGACGGCGACTGCTTCCTCAATCCCGCCTCGCGCATGGGCATCAGCCAGACCGGCTACTCGGAGTACGCCCTGACGGAGGGCGACTGGTACCGCCTGGCCATCCGCGCCGACCTGGGCGTGGCCTACGACTACTACCTGGACGGGCGGCTGCTGCACCAGGGCGGCGCCCAGGCCTTCGAGGGGCGCTTCGCCCTCTACCCGGCGGGCGGCGCCAACCAGGTGCTCTTCTTCGCCGACGAGAACGGCGAGGACGCGCCCCTGGACGTGGCGCGGCTCTGGCTCTTCGACCGTGCACTGAGTCCCGCGGAGCTGGAGGGGCTGGGCGGCTACGGCCACGAGTTCGACAGCCCCGTGCCGCCCCACATGGCCACCTACCTGCAGACGCCCACGCCCACGTCGGTCTACGTCTGCTGGCACTCCGCCGCCGCGGCCGCCTCCGTGGTGGAGTACGGCGAGAGCGAGGCCCTGGGGCAGAGCGCCACGGGCTCCTCCCACGCCTTCGACGCCGCCACGGTCTGGCACTGGGTCAAGCTCGAGGGCCTGGCGCCCAACACGGTCTACCACTACCGCGCCCTCTCCGACACGGCGGTCTCGGTGGTCCGCACCTTCCGCACGCCGCCCCCCGCCGGCTGGCGCGACGGCCACCTGCGCTTCGCCATCCTCAGCGACAACCAGAGCGAGCCCGCCACCTTCCGCGCCGTGCTGCGGGCCCTGCGCGAGAGCGTGGAGGAGCGCTGGGGAGCGCAGCTCCACGAGGAGCTCGGCCTGGTGATGGACACGGGCGACATCGTGGACAGCGGGTCCACCCTCTCCCAGTTCACGACCATGTACTTCAGCCCGGCCAGCCTGGTCAGCGGCAGCGTGCCCTTCATGGTCGCCATCGGCAACCACGAGGCGGAGGCGGCCAACTTCTACCACTACATGAAGTACACGGAGCTGGCGGGCAACGGCGGGCAGGGCTGGTACGCCTTCACCCTGGGGCCGGCGCGCTTCGTGGTGATGAACAGCAACCGCCAGACCACCGCCCAGTTGCAGTGGCTGCAGGCGGAGCTGGACGCCGCCGTCGCGGACCCGGACATCGACTGGATCTGGGCCTTCCTCCACCATCCGGGCCGCAGCGAGACCTGGCCCGACGGCAACACGGCCTGGGTGCAGAACCAGGTCATCCCGCGGCTGGCGGCCTGCGGCAAGGCCGCCC
>Ga0194127_10009589_pt1 | contig 10156 bp, 10 predicted proteins | sample TA2KigC100mmetaG_FD_148624 | JGI IMG/M metagenome (GOLD analysis project Ga0194127, IMG submission 148624) | Freshwater microbial communities from Lake Tanganyika, Tanzania - TA2015036 Kigoma Deep Cast 100m | ecosystem: Environmental > Aquatic > Freshwater > Lake | place: Tanzania: Lake... | reverse complement strand
TAAAATCCGATATTATCTCTGTGCTGAATAGTTTCAATTCCATATTGGTGCAATTAGAAGTGGAAGAGATGTTTAAGTGATTGTAATAATTAAAAGCGTTTCAATTCCATATTGGTGCAATTAGAAGAGTGATGGCTCAGTTAATTTAGAACACGTACAAAAAGTTTCAATTCCATATTGGTGCAATTAGAAGTAATATTATTAAAACGCAGGAAAGACTTGAAGCAAGTTTCAATTCCATATTGGTGCAATTAGAAGCATCAAAAGTTGCAATGTTATGCAGCACAAAATCATCGTTTCAATTCCATATTGGTGCAATTAGAAGGTAAGCTTTTCCGATTCCAGGTCGTCTCGACATTGTTGTTTCAATTCCATATTGGTGCAATTAGAAGCGAACTCAGGGCTGTAGAAGTCATCGAGGAGAAAGATTAGTTTCAATTCCATATTGGTGCAATTAGAAGTCCTTGATTGGTTAAGATTTTGTCGTCAAAACATCGGTTTCAATTCCATATTGGTGCAATTAGAAGGGAGGTGAGGCTCTTGCATCCGGGCAGCACACGGCAGTTTCAATTCCATATTGGTGCAATTAGAAGTTCGGCAGGGTCATTGTTGTAATATCTGCGTACCTTTGCGTTTCAATTCCATATTGGTGCAATTAGAAGAACAAACGGCAAATTCAGGTAAATGGCTAAACATTATCAGTTTCAATTCCATATTGGTGCAATTAGAAGGGGTGATATCGAGCGTCCTGCTCCCTGATGTGCTCAAGTTTCAATTCCATATTGGTGCAATTAGAAGGAATCGGTCGCCGCGACCACCGCAAGCAAGGTTTTGTTTCAATTCCATATTGGTGCAATTAGAAGGGACGTAAGCTGTGTATGCCCATTTCGCGTTTCCGGGTTTCAATTCCATATTGGTGCAATTAGAAGGATGAGCGATCTACTGCAGAACGCCACGCAGAACTAGTTTCAATTCCATATTGGTGCAATTAGAAGAGAGGTAGTGACCTATCCGACAACAGTTGCTACAGTGGTTTCAATTCCATATTGGTGCAATTAGAAGGAAATGGACGCAGCAAGCTTTATTGCCGCCATGCAGAGTTTCAATTCCATATTGGTGCAATTAGAAGTTCCTCAGTCTCTTCGACGTACATAATCCCGTCGCTAGTTTCAATTCCATATTGGTGCAATTAGAAGTGATAGTACCGCCTGCTCTCCGATATGCGCGAGAGATGTTTCAATTCCATATTGGTGCAATTAGAAGTCCCGTCCCCCGGCTGAAAATCTCCTCCCCGTTCACAGTTTCAATTCCATATTGGTGCAATTAGAAGCTGGAACGGGAGCGCAGAGGATGAGAGATCTTGGCACAGTTTCAATTCCATATTGGTGCAATTAGAAGGACTCTCTAAGAGACCCAAAGGCGCGCGCGAAGTTTGTTTCAATTCCATATTGGTGCAATTAGAAGGGGAGTGCAAGCAGTACAGTGATGATATACTGATTCCGCGTTTCAATTCCATATTGGTGCAATTAGAAGTATTGAAACTGTTGTAGTTCTCAGTGGATCGAAGACAGTTTCAATTCCATATTGGTGCAATTAGAAGACTCAAAGAGCAGTCTGCGAAGGTAAAAACAATGACGTTTCAATTCCATATTGGTGCAATTAGAAGGAGCTCGGTATCGGCACCGCACCGACCCTGATTATCGAGTTTCAATTCCATATTGGTGCAATTAGAAGAGGCGCTTTCAGCGTTTGGTGTGTATGCGATCAAGAATCGTTTCAATTCCATATTGGTGCAATTAGAAGTCGCGCTCCGTCCGGGGTGTGGGGGTATGAGCCTCATTGGTTTCAATTCCATATTGGTGCAATTAGAAGCAGCGGCTTGTTGGGGCGACAATCGAGCGCCGGGAGGGTTTCAATTCCATATTGGTGCAATTAGAAGACCCCGTCAAGTTGATCCGTCCCGCGCCACATACCGCGTTTCAATTCCATATTGGTGCAATTAGAAGCTTCGTTGTGCGCACGAAATGAATCTGCCGCCCGCAATAGTTTCAATTCCATATTGGTGCAATTAGAAGCTCGAAAGCAGCCCGGAAGGTCCGGCAATAAAAAAAGTTTCAATTCCATATTGGTGCAATTAGAAGGTGGCTTCGTGGCGTGCTGCTTGACCTGGTGATCAGTTTCAATTCCATATTGGTGCAATTAGAAGGCCGCAGGGAGAGGGGTATTTAGGGGAGCCTCGTTCGTTTCAATTCCATATTGGTGCAATTAGAAGCGGTTTCGGCTCGTCGGCAGGCTGAGGTTGAGTTTTGCGTTTCAATTCCATATTGGTGCAATTAGAAGTAATAATACACAAAAAAAGAAGAAAACAAAAAATGGTTTCAATTCCATATTGGTGCAATTAGAAGTTGGTGAACAGGTCGCTGAACGCCCTGTCACTCTGCGTTTCAATTCCATATTGGTGCAATTAGAAGTATCAAGATCCTCCGCAGACCGCTCCGGAAGCATACGTTTCAATTCCATATTGGTGCAATTAGAAGGAGACTGCAAAAGTCGCGTTACAGGGGAAAATAAACAAGTTTCAATTCCATATTGGTGCAATTAGAAGATGGACTGGTATCGGATGGGTGGTTACTCTTGCATGTTTCAATTCCATATTGGTGCAATTAGAAGATGGCAGGAACCCTTGCAAGCACCGCAACGCTCAAGTTTCAATTCCATATTGGTGCAATTAGAAGATACGCCCGTTGTTCCCCAATATGATATTTAACACTGTTTCAATTCCATATTGGTGCAATTAGAAGAATGAATGGGCAGAGTTTGCCGATCCAGTCAGGAAAAAGTTTCAATTCCATATTGGTGCAATTAGAAGTGATCGGCTTTTTGCAGCCGCCCCTGAACCTACAAGTTTCAATTCCATATTGGTGCAATTAGAAGCGCAATAATCCAAAAATCGTTAAGGAGGAACAAACTAGTTTCAATTCCATATTGGTGCAATTAGAAGTCGCAGAGCATAGCAGATAACTAACCCCGCCCCTCTCGTTTCAATTCCATATTGGTGCAATTAGAAGGTCAAGCCATACGAAAGTCGTCTGCTTTGAGACTGAGTTTCAATTCCATATTGGTGCAATTAGAAGCGGGACATGCCGGGTGGATAAACTCCGACTCTGGCGAAGTTTCAATTCCATATTGGTGCAATTAGAAGTCGCGACCTTGCTCATCTTTACCGTCTCCTCTGTAGTCGTTTCAATTCCATATTGGTGCAATTAGAAGTTTTTCGGTGCTTGGGGACAAAGCTGCGAGGCGTGGTTTCAATTCCATATTGGTGCAATTAGAAGTACTGGCCGACCATGACGCCGGAGCAGATCGAGCGTAGTTTCAATTCCATATTGGTGCAATTAGAAGCGGCGACAGCAGAAACCGACGACCTTCCGTTCTGAGTTTCAATTCCATATTGGTGCAATTAGAAGTCGTATATTACGATGACAGGCACCGGGAGTATAACGTTTCAATTCCATATTGGTGCAATTAGAAGTCATCCCCGTATACTGCATCAGTACAACGTCGTTATATGTTTCAATTCCATATTGGTGCAATTAGAAGCTGTCCGATCGTTATACCCATACCGTCAGCAATCATCGTTTCAATTCCATATTGGTGCAATTAGAAGGCGTTTTTTCCGCTTGAAGATGCGGACTGAAACCGTGTTTCAATTCCATATTGGTGCAATTAGAAGCTGGATCTCTCCCGAAAACGTTTATGTGTCTTTCACCGTTTCAATTCCATATTGGTGCAATTAGAAGTATTCTCCTTCGCGTTTAGTTTTTCTGCCACAGCAGTTTCAATTCCATATTGGTGCAATTAGAAGGAGGAGCTTGATGTTTCCGAAGCGGAGACTCCTGAGTTTCAATTCCATATTGGTGCAATTAGAAGACAGGACGTTCAGGGAGGCATGGGAGGCAGATTTTAGTTTCAATTCCATATTGGTGCAATTAGAAGTTTCCTCGACAGTGTCCAGTACCTTCATGCCATGGAAGTTTCAATTCCATATTGGTGCAATTAGAAGAAGCGGCCTGGCTTCAGAATCCGCCACAACTCGGGAGTCGTTTCAATTCCATATTGGTGCAATTAGAAGTGACGGCACGTATATGGTGGTTGAGGTCGTTCCTCAGTTTCAATTCCATATTGGTGCAATTAGAAGTGGCTCGCAAATACAACACGAGTGCCGAGAAAATGAGTTTCAATTCCATATTGGTGCAATTAGAAGCATCAGATAGACCATCTGGATGCGGTCATAACTGCGTTTCAATTCCATATTGGTGCAATTAGAAGCGGACGTAAAGATACTTGTACACACTGGTGATGCATTCGTTTCAATTCCATATTGGTGCAATTAGAAGGCCGTACAAGCCCAGGTAAAAGCCGCGCTGCGCAGAGTTTCAATTCCATATTGGTGCAATTAGAAGTGCCAGAGCGGTCGAGCAGAATAAATCAGGGATAATTGGTTTCAATTCCATATTGGTGCAATTAGAAGAGATAAACCGGAATCAAAAAAACCTATAAAAGGGGTTGTTTCAATTCCATATTGGTGCAATTAGAAGCTTTCCAAAACCATATAAGGAAGCCCGGATATTTTATAGTTTCAATTCCATATTGGTGCAATTAGAAGATCATATAACTGTTAATATGTTGATTTATATTAACATAGTTTCAATTCCATATTGGTGCAATTAGAAGTCGGCGAAGAAGGTGCGGGGAAATCAACTGCTGCAAGTTTCAATTCCATATTGGTGCAATTAGAAGCCAGTCCTCTTTATCCAGTATTGAAATTTGATATACGTTTCAATTCCATATTGGTGCAATTAGAAGCTTCCGGAGGCTCCGGAACTTCCCGGCATGGATATGGTGTTTCAATTCCATATTGGTGCAATTAGAAGCAGAAACCCAGGCACTTGAAATGCGCGATAAATTATAGTTTCAATTCCATATTGGTGCAATTAGAAGTTTTATGAAAATATTAGGAATTCCTGCTATAAATGCGTTTCAATTCCATATTGGTGCAATTAGAAGTACAATAATCTTCCATCAGCCAGTGCTATTATTATGTTTCAATTCCATATTGGTGCAATTAGAAGAAGTGAGGCCGGAAGATTTGCCCTCTACCTCCACAGTTTCAATTCCATATTGGTGCAATTAGAAGTGCGACTGGAGCGAGTGTTGAATTTAACGAAGTTATGTTTCAATTCCATATTGGTGCAATTAGAAGTTGCAGGAATTTGTCCGGTATTGCGCAGGGCTTAATGGTTTCAATTCCATATTGGTGCAATTAGAAGATGTGAAAAAATTATTCGACGAAGCGCTAAAAAGTTTGTTTCAATTCCATATTGGTGCAATTAGAAGTTATCATCTAATATTAATCCCCAATCAAATACTTTGTTTCAATTCCATATTGGTGCAATTAGAAGAAAGACAAAATTATATTATGTTATTATCATAAATATTGGTTTCAATTCCATATTGGTGCAATTAGAAGTGCAAAATCACATAGAATTTAAATAATAATTCTCGTGTGTTTCAATTCCATATTGGTGCAATTAGAAGAAGCCGGTTTCCTTCCTTGAGAAAAATCGGCATAATCGTTTCAATTCCATATTGGTGCAATTAGAAGAGGAGCATGAGGTACAAGATTGATCAGGTAGAAAACCAGTTTCAATTCCATATTGGTGCAATTAGAAGGATTGAACTTGCTGTTATTGAAAAATACAGGGACAGTTTCAATTCCATATTGGTGCAATTAGAAGACGCATGTCGTGGAATTTCCTTTTATGGATCGTGAGTTTCAATTCCATATTGGTGCAATTAGAAGGCGAGGGAGATGAATAGAAGATTCGAAACAAATAATCCGTTTCAATTCCATATTGGTGCAATTAGAAGTAACCTCATGGCTGGAATTTTCTCGGTAGCAATCTCTAGTTTCAATTCCATATTGGTGCAATTAGAAGCAGTTCCTGATCGAACTGATCCCTTCGGATTCTCGAGTTTCAATTCCATATTGGTGCAATTAGAAGAGATATAATCTATCCGGTCATCTTCATCTTTCTTAAGTTTCAATTCCATATTGGTGCAATTAGAAGCGAGGAAATGGCGATGATGCACCACGGCGGGCCTCTGTTTCAATTCCATATTGGTGCAATTAGAAGCTGGCTGATAGCGAGGTTCCTGCCGATAACCAGCCGGTTTCAATTCCATATTGGTGCAATTAGAAGCGACACGGTACAAGAGCCTGAAGGAGGCCGGAACATGTTTCAATTCCATATTGGTGCAATTAGAAGGGTGGTATCACGAAATGAAAGCTCAGGGCGGCGGTGTTTCAATTCCATATTGGTGCAATTAGAAGCGGATGCGGTGGCGATGCTGCCGCGGATTATCCGCCTGCGTTTCAATTCCATATTGGTGCAATTAGAAGGATGAGGAAGAAGGGGGTGCGGTATGAGGTTGCAGCGGTTTCAATTCCATATTGGTGCAATTAGAAGACCGCACCACATCAAGCACCCCCGGCTTCAGATGCTGTTTCAATTCCATATTGGTGCAATTAGAAGCGGTTGTTGTGCCGCAGAAGGGTGGAGGGAAGTATGAGTTTCAATTCCATATTGGTGCAATTAGAAGACAGCGCCGGCAGGAAAATTCGGGTGGCACTTCACCGTTTCAATTCCATATTGGTGCAATTAGAAGGGTGGCGGCTGCGTCGTTTGGCGGGGTTGCTGTTGGTTTCAATTCCATATTGGTGCAATTAGAAGTCATCACAAAAATCAAGCATCCCCGAATTATACAAGGTTTCAATTCCATATTGGTGCAATTAGAAGAGTGATTTTCCAGCCCGGTGACGTGACGATCCCGTCCGGGTTTCAATTCCATATTGGTGCAATTAGAAGCGGCCCGCGTTCCCGCAGGGGCTGAAACCTATAAGCGTTTCAATTCCATATTGGTGCAATTAGAAGTGAGTTTGGAACCTCCTTATACCCGAGTTCCTTCAGGGGTTTCAATTCCATATTGGTGCAATTAGAAGAGCATAAACCCAGATCACCGCCGCCGGCATAATAACGTTTCAATTCCATATTGGTGCAATTAGAAGGGCGCTGGATGATTTGCGGGTATTATTACTTGCAAAGTTTCAATTCCATATTGGTGCAATTAGAAGAGTTCCATGTTGTTACCGGTTCGGCCGCCGCCCACAGTTTCAATTCCATATTGGTGCAATTAGAAGAAAGATGGGCCGCGACGTACGGTCTATCCGTACATGGGGTTTCAATTCCATATTGGTGCAATTAGAAGCCATTGCATTCAGAGCCTTAACTCTCGAAGAAATAGTTTCAATTCCATATTGGTGCAATTAGAAGAACCTCACCAGACTCATCATCCGCAACCGTCACCCTGAGTTTCAATTCCATATTGGTGCAATTAGAAGGAGCTGAACCATACATCCCACCTGCCGGCGACGGCGTCGTTTCAATTCCATATTGGTGCAATTAGAAGCATCTTCAGAACCGAAACCAGCCTTGCCTACAACGCGTTTCAATTCCATATTGGTGCAATTAGAAGTCAGTGGGTCGAGGATTGCGTTTTATGAGGAGTGTTTGTTTCAATTCCATATTGGTGCAATTAGAAGCTGTGTGATTCCGGGCAGAAACTTGCTCTGGCTACCGAGTTTCAATTCCATATTGGTGCAATTAGAAGCTGCGATTAAAACCGCATTTGGATACTTACCCACTCAGTTTCAATTCCATATTGGTGCAATTAGAAGAAGGTGCTGTGCTGGTACGGTTTTTCGGGATTGATTAGTTTCAATTCCATATTGGTGCAATTAGAAGCGCCATAAAACTCACGCCCGGAAGCTGCCGGGCCTTGTTTCAATTCCATATTGGTGCAATTAGAAGGGGCCACAACAATCACAACAATCGCCACAACCACCAAGTTTCAATTCCATATTGGTGCAATTAGAAGCTGCTGGAAGAAGTCGGCGCGCTCTCCCCTGCTGGGTTTCAATTCCATATTGGTGCAATTAGAAGGAGGATCCTTGTCTTCTGACCTCATAACCCTACCGAGTTTCAATTCCATATTGGTGCAATTAGAAGTGGGCAACAATTTTAACAAAAGGAGGGGGTTATGGAGTTTCAATTCCATATTGGTGCAATTAGAAGGTGTTGATGGCGACGCAGAAGCAGCTGCGTATGCTTGGTTTCAATTCCATATTGGTGCAATTAGAAGACAACGGCAGGGGTATCAACATCTCTTGCCGTTCATCGTTTCAATTCCATATTGGTGCAATTAGAAGGAACTATAACGGATCGAGTACTGATTGTGCGTGGGCTAAGTTTCAATTCCATATTGGTGCAATTAGAAGTTATGCTCTGGCCTGCGGCATTGATCCGGGGCCAGGTTTCAATTCCATATTGGTGCAATTAGAAGCGAATTCTTCGAGCTCGTGCTGTTGTTGACATAAAATCGTTTCAATTCCATATTGGTGCAATTAGAAGCATGCGTTTCCGCGCAGAACTTTGTGAACACCATGTCGTTTCAATTCCATATTGGTGCAATTAGAAGCTGCACTCGATGGGAATATGTCCCAAATTTCCCCGTGTTTCAATTCCATATTGGTGCAATTAGAAGGGGTTCTTGCGCTCTATGTTGGGTGGGGCGGTATTCCGCGTTTCAATTCCATATTGGTGCAATTAGAAGCGATTCAAGCCAGTCTACGGCCGCTTTTTCGCTGAGTTTCAATTCCATATTGGTGCAATTAGAAGGTTCACTCCGGTATTTTCTCGCTGGGCTGAACTTAGTTTCAATTCCATATTGGTGCAATTAGAAGTCCGCGCACCGATATCGTCCCGATGAACACCACGAAGTTTCAATTCCATATTGGTGCAATTAGAAGAGCGATGCGAGCGATGCTTAAGCAACCGGCTTGGGGTTTCAATTCCATATTGGTGCAATTAGAAGTCTCCATGCGGCAAAGCTGATGGGCGCTGATTTTTAGTTTCAATTCCATATTGGTGCAATTAGAAGCGGAAATCAGGCTCCCTCTTCCACAGATCGGGAAAATCAGTTTCAATTCCATATTGGTGCAATTAGAAGGAGACATTCAAGGAAGCCATAACGCCAGCTGTGCTAGTTTCAATTCCATATTGGTGCAATTAGAAGGAATCAGGCTGGAATCAACCCGAATAACATAACCATGTTTCAATTCCATATTGGTGCAATTAGAAGTACCATCATCTCCGGAAAAGATGGGTGCTTACCGCGTTTCAATTCCATATTGGTGCAATTAGAAGAAAGATATACTCAACGGCGTTACGGGCGGACTTGTGTTTCAATTCCATATTGGTGCAATTAGAAGCGGGGATATTTCCGCGAAGGCCAAAACGCTATCGTCGTTTCAATTCCATATTGGTGCAATTAGAAGTCCTTAACACAGGTTCATCTGTGTCTGGTATAATAACGTTTCAATTCCATATTGGTGCAATTAGAAGGAGCTATATGATCGAACAGTAACGCCTATATTTGTTGTTTCAATTCCATATTGGTGCAATTAGAAGCGAGAAAAAGGCGATCAATGTTGACGCCCTTGCGAAGTTTCAATTCCATATTGGTGCAATTAGAAGTCGGGGACGCTGCTTGAGCGGTTGAATACCGTGGCTTGGTTTCAATTCCATATTGGTGCAATTAGAAGCGCAGGTTCCGGAACAGCGCCCCTATCCACGGTACGGTTTCAATTCCATATTGGTGCAATTAGAAGGAGTCGTCCGGGGTATGGTACTACTCGCAGGTTTTGTTTCAATTCCATATTGGTGCAATTAGAAGGTGTATTTTGCGGGAGGCGCACCATACTCATATAGCTATGTTTCAATTCCATATTGGTGCAATTAGAAGTCCGAAAGGACGGCGAACCTATCGGAAACCGTAACGAAGTTTCAATTCCATATTGGTGCAATTAGAAGTGCCGTTTGCCTTAAAATCTGACAATTTTACAGTTTCGTTTCAATTCCATATTGGTGCAATTAGAAGCCGCACATCAAACGGCTGGGAAGGCTTGGTTTTATTGACTTATAAATGATATAAACGTTAGTTTTTGTCGTCAGTGTTGCGTGGCGGAAAAATAACG
>Ga0194127_10009587_pt1 | contig 10158 bp, 7 predicted proteins | sample TA2KigC100mmetaG_FD_148624 | JGI IMG/M metagenome (GOLD analysis project Ga0194127, IMG submission 148624) | Freshwater microbial communities from Lake Tanganyika, Tanzania - TA2015036 Kigoma Deep Cast 100m | ecosystem: Environmental > Aquatic > Freshwater > Lake | place: Tanzania: Lake... | reverse complement strand
CGGACGCGGGGGGACGTCTCCCGGGTTGCCATCAGCACCGGGCCCGATTCGTGGTAGTCCGCCACGAGCGCGAGCGATGCTTCGAGGGCGGCAATCAGGTCATCGGGGTCTCCCGCGGACTCGACAGCCGGCTCCAGCAAAGCCCTCCCGATCGACCGTTGACTCCGGTCGTCATGCCAGTACTTCGCAAGAACCCGGATCAAGCTGCCGGTCCCCTTCAGACGGGCCGCCTGATGGGGTGCGTCGCGAAGGCACCTGGGCAGAACGATCCCGATGCGGCCCAGGATCCCGAAGACCCCCGGGCCGGTTGCTTTCACGAAGCCGTCACCACAAAACCTGAGCGTCCCCTCGAGCGCGGTAGGGACGTCCCGAGGGGCGAACCACGCCAGGAAGGGATCGCCGACCACCACGGGCATACGGAGCGAGGCCGTCAAACGCCAGCCTCCGCCAGTGCCTTCTGCACTGTTTCGTTGAACACGACCTTCCCGGCCTGGAATCGCCGCACCAGTTCGTCGTACCTGTCGATGTCCGCAGCAAAGACAGCGGACGGCTCGTCCCGGAAGACGTCGTTCCAGAGGTAGAAGAGGACCTTCGACGCGAACTCGATGCTGTCCACGAGGCCATCGGTCTGGCCCGACTTCACGAACCAGGGACCCATTTGCTTGTCGTCGGTCCTCTTGTGCTTGACGATCGCCTCGTTGAGGGGCTTCATCAGTCTGGCCCAGGAGACCCCGGTCCGGTCCTTTCCGTGCAGCGGGACCAGCGTACCGGGCATCTCCTCGGAATCCACGGGGACATACTCCATTCCCCACCGTCGCCGGAACGCGGTATCCATCGGGAACAGGTTCTGATCCGAAGTGTTCATGGTCGCGTACAGGTACAGGTTGCCCGGCAGGTACAGCTTCCCCTGCTTCCACACGGCGTGCTCCCCCGCCGCGCCGGCCAGTTCGCTCGCCAGCCACGCGCCCCATTCAGGAGACGGATTGATCCCGTACTCGCTCCGACCGAAGCACTCGGGAGCCGCCGTGTCCGTGCCGCGATCCAGTAGCTGAAACACGTCGCCGAAGATCGCCGCGCAGTTCCCGCGGTTGATCTCCTCGATGATCAGGACCACCGGGGCTGTGGGTTCCTTCGCCGCGGCGACCAAGGCACGCGAAAACGGCCCGGGACAGAACTCGTAGTAGACGCGCGGCTCGCGGTCGAGAACGCGCTGGTCTGCGTCTGTAAAGCGGTGGACCGGCACCCAGCCCACGACGGGCCGGTGGCTGCCGACGAAATCGAAGTACGTGTACTCGGGATGGAACGTCACGCGGAACACGCGGTCGCCGCCGCCTCGGCCTGCCGCCGCCTTCAAGTGCCTGGTAAAAATTTGGTTCGCCTTGTAGCTCTTCCCGGTTCCCGGAGGGCCGAAGAAGATCACGTTGTGGTGCGACTCCCAGACCTGACTCCAGACCTCCTGACGTAGGGGTGTCACGATCTGTCCGGTTCGGCGGTGGCGGGCGGGGCGTCGGCGACCTCGAAGCGGAGGCGTAGTCGTGTGCCTGGGAAGGTCGTGGTGGACCGGTTGACCTCGTTGCAGAGGGCGGCGAGGGCGCGGCTGCGATGTGGGGAGCTGAGCGGGGCGAGGCAGACGCGGAGTTCGCCGTCGCGGACGGCGATGTCGGCGGGCGAGCCGAGGGCGGACTGGATGAGAGTGCGGCCCTCGTCATCGACGCGGGAGTAGTGCGGCGCGACGAGCCGGACGAGGTCGGACTCGGCCTGGTAGGCGACCATTTTCAGCAAGCTGGTCAGTAGCTTGCGCTCGTTGGCAAGCTTGACGACCTGACCTGGGACGACGGTCTGGACGGGCACGCGGTGGGGGACGCGTGCGCGGGCGGCCTCCAGGTCGGCGACACGCTTCATGGCAGCGCGAGCGGCCTTGCCGATCTTGCCGTGGGCGATCTTGAAGCCGCGCATGGTCCTGCGGCGGGACTCCGGGTTGGAGATGGCCTTGTCGCCGTACGTGGCGAGGAGACGGGAGAGTTCGGCCCGGGCGTCGCGTAGCTGCGAGTCGATGGCCTTGCGCGCCGGGTTCGGGACATCGCGTTCCGGGTCATCGGCCTCGGCGCGGTAGTCGACCAGCGCGTCGAGCGCGTACTCGTCGCGCAGGTACTTGAAGAAGTTCTCCTGCCGCCATCGCTCAAACATCCTCCAGGCGACCTCGACTGCGGGCAGGTCCTCGCGCGACGTGAGGATCGGGGTCTGGTGGCCGTCATCGGTGCGGCGGGTGACCAGGCGCAAGGTCAGTCGCCCGCGGAGAAGCGAGACGTGACGGTCCGCGAGGTCGTAGGCGACCTTGCGGCCGTCGATCACGGCCTCGTGTCGGGAGAAGCACGACTCGGGCAGCGGGTCGCAACGCCCCTTGTTGTACGTCAGGATGTCGAAGTGGTCGGCGACGAGCTTGCGGAAGAGTTCCGGGCTGTAGCCGCCGCGGTCGAAGACGACCGTCACGCGGCGCTCCCCCACGACCGACCGGACCTCCGTGAGGAGGCCTGGCATCATGCGCACGAGCCCGGCGTTCGCGGGAGCGGTCACGATCAGGAGGGGGTCGCCGGCCTGGTCGTTCACCCAGTAGTCGGTCGTGGCGGGCAGCGAGATGCGCATGCGGGCGACGTGCGCTTTCGGGAGCGTGCGCTCGCCGTGGTACACGCGGACGTGCCCGTCCACGTACAGAAAGCCCATGGCCGCGCCGCGGTCCGCGACGCGGCGCACGGCCAGTTCGCGGCCGAAGGTGGCGGCGCGCCCGACGTCTGCGAGCCGCCCGAGCTTGCGGCGCAGCGTCTTGACCTCGGGGGCCCGGTCGAGCCCGAGCACGCGCCCGAAGTCCTCGGGGGACACCTCCTTCAGCCCCTCCGGCCGCTTGATGCGCAGCAAGGCCATCAGCAGCATCGTCAGCAGCGTGGTCCGCAGCCCATAGAACGCCGGACCGATGCTGCCGTAGACCTGCCGAGCGACATCGAGGACGCCACCTTGCACGAGCGCGGGGACCGCCAGCAGGACGCCGGCCATCGGCACCCGCGCCCCTGACCGGAAGAGCGGGGCCGCGTCGTCCAGCAGCCCCAGGTACGCCAGCAGCCGGTCCACCGAGCGGTCAGCCGGGTCCGGGTCGAAGGACACCGGGAGGGGCTCGATGCCGGGAGCAGGCGGTTCCGAGGTCGCTCTCGGCGCGACCACGGAGGGCCCGGGCGGGGGCTCGTTCGCAGAACCGGACAGTTTTGGGTTCGCACCTTCGGCGAGGCCATTCCCCACTACGTCATGCGGACTTGCCGGAGAAGCGGACAGTTTTGGGTCCGCACCCTCCGACCCGAACGCGAGCGCCTGCTGCTCGGACTTGGGTGCCTTCCAGCCGCGACGCCGCAGCAGCTTGCGAACCGCTGTCTCGGTGATTGCGAGCCGCCGTCCGATCTCCCGGTTCGGCATGCCTTCGCGCTTCAGCCGTTCGAGTTCGTCCAGCCGCGACGCCACCAGCCTCGCGCGGCCTTGCGGGTAGCCGCGGGGACGCCCCAGCGCACCCAGCCCGCCGCTGTTCAACCGCTCCTGGTGCCGGCGTACCGTCCGACTCGCGCAACCAAATGCCCGAGCTACGGCGACTTGCGAAGCCCAGCCTCCTTCAACGAGGCCTGCCATCGCGTACGCCTCCGCCACACGGTCCCCGACCCGGTGCGGCCACATCGCACCGCCGCAGACGATCACCACCCGGTGACCGCCCTCGGTCCTCAACGTGCACCGGTCGTTGATGGCCACGGTCCCGTTCGCGGCGCCTTCGCCCGGGAGCAACTCGGGGGCTCTTGCGTTCCTCTCCATGGGCGCGATCGTCGCCGCCCTGCCCGAAAAACCGGACAGTTTTGGGTTCGCACCCGCGTTCCGCAACTTGCCTGTGATTACCAGCGGTTCTGAGTAGCTATGTCAGGAGTTCTGGACTCTCCGTCCTCTCCCCTGCATCGGACCCGGTCTCGTCTTCCTCCTCTCCTCCTTCCTTCGATGTCTGGGCGTTGGGGCCGGGCTCTCCGGACTGAGATCGCCTCGGCCACGCGATTCCCAGCGTCTCCGCGATCTCGCTCAGGCTCGGTCCGTCGCTCAGTTTGGCCTGCGAGGCGCCATCTGCGGCGGGGAACAGACCATCGAGCCCGTCGAGCACGGCCAGGTTCCGATACACGTTCAGATTGATGGTGGTGCGAGTGGTCGCGGCCAGTGCCGGAACCAGACAGCAGGCCGCGGTGGACAGCCCCACGGTCTTTCCCGTCTGGCTCCGAATCTCACCGGCGCAGCCCTCCCATCGGCGCCACTGGTCAGCGGCGAGCCGGTCCTTGAGTCCGGCCACGTCCACGCCGGCAAGCATCTCGATCACCTTGGCAGTGACCTCGACGCGCGGGCTTCCGTCCACCACCACGACATCGAACGACACTTCGGGCTTCGCCTTCCAGCCAATCCGCAGCCGGAGTTCCTTGTTTGCCTTCTCGGCCGCCTTGGTCAGCTGGCTCCACAACTGCTGCCGAGCATCCGGCTCGTGTGCGATTTCGGACATGTATCCCCCAATCGTTTGAAGCTACCGCCCAGGTCGTCCGTCGCCAGCCGTGTCTTCGTTCGTACCCAGGACCGTCTGGAAGGCCCTCGCGAAAGCGGCTGTCATGTCCGCCGCCATCCGATACAGAGCCTGCGAGGGGGCTGCGAACGGCGTCGTCAGCGCCAGCGACTCCTCGCCCTCTTCCAGCCGGAACTGTGCCTTGCGCCCGACCTCGTGGAAGAGCGCGGCGCGAATCCTGCGGACAGTGGCTGGTTCCCAGCCATCGGCGTCGTACCGAGCGACGAGTTCAACGCCGGCTTGACCCGCGGGCAAGGCGGTGAACTCCAGACAGACATCGAAAACGCCGACCCCCTCGATCCAACTGGAAACTCCGATTTGCGCATGTGTCGGGTCCGGATTGAAGGAAACGGGCTCGAGCGGCGCCTGCTCCGGGTCGTCCGGGTCAACTCCAAGCGCAACAAACAGCGGATTGATTTCCTCGCAGACGGCCTCCATGAGGACGTCCTGAACGAAATCCGCGAAGCAGCCCGCGAGGTCGGACCCGGGTTCGTCGAGGTAGCACGACAGTCCCCACTCATAGCTACCCTTCTCCTTCCACTCGAGCGGCGGCATCAATCACCTCGGCACGTCTGCGGCTGGGACGAGTATGGACGGGGGGTCAGTGAAGATCAAGCGCGCCGACTTGGGGTCTGCGAAGCTTCCCGGCACAGTACGCGCCTCCGTGGGCGGATTAGTGGCGACCAGGTTTCTTGGGCCACGCGCCACCCAGCGCGCCCTCAAGCCTCTCCGGGGCGGCGGCCCGCGCGGATCGGGATCGCGATCGCCAGGACCTGGCAGAACCGCACGACGTCCAGCGTGGACCGGAGCGAGTAGCACGGGTCCGCGAAGCTGCCGGACCCTTCGCACAGTTCCAGCCAGGGAGAGACCACGAGGTGGCCGGCCCCGCTCGGCACGATCCGGAACGCCACGGTGTTCCACCGATCGGTCGCGACCTCGAACCCCTCGGCATCGCGCCGGATCTCGAGGCCGAGTTCGTCGGCCACGTCCTCGATGACCTCGATCCACGCGTCCTGTCTCACGTTCCCACCGCCCGCGCCGCGCGCGGGTCGCCACCGACGGCGTCCAGCATGCCGACGCTCGCGAGCCACGCCACCGCCTTGTCCGCGATCATGTGCCACGCGTCCGCCCGATCCGCGAAGCAGCGCGCCAGCACCCGGATCGCCATCGCGGTCGCGAGCACCCGGTCCGCAACGTCCGGCCGGAGCGGCGGGTCCGCGCGAGGCACCTGGAAGTCCGCCTCTTCGCCCGCGACGAGTTCCGTGACCTCCGGGGTGAGGTCCCAGCTCCCGTCGGCGCGCTGGAGCGAGCACAGGCGGACGAGCGGGTCCTCCGGCGCGTGGCCGTCGGCCTCGCGGACCGGAGCGGCGTCCGGTACGTCCGGTGCGTCCGGCGCCATGCAGCAGTACGAGAGGGACGAGGCCAGCGGCACGCCCGCGAGCCGCAGCGAAGCCGTACGCCGCCGCAGCGAGAATCCGCGGGTCGCCGTGTCCACCCATGCCGTGTCCCACCCGTGCCAGCCGTGGGCGAGCGCGATCGGGATCCGCCTCCGCGCCGGACGGCCGCGCGCGGTCGGCGCCGCCTCCGCCGTCTCGTCGACCGCCAGGTACGTCGTGGCCGAGCAGAGGACCGAGTACCGTCGGGACAGCTCGATCAGGCGGTCGCGGCCCGTCCGCCTCCCCGACCGGCGCGCCCCTCCCGCAGCCTCCTCGATGTCGCGGATGGCCTTCCTCGCCATCAGCGCCGGAAGGATCGGGTCGTCGCCCGTCTCGCACGGCGCCAGCGGCGCCGCGACCCGGACCTCCCCGTCCGGCCCGGTCCCGATGATCGCCACCTCGCGCGCCTCGCCACCGCGGACCCTGGCGTACACGGCGAACCGCTCGCCGCGGTGCAGCGTCGGCGCGGCCGGCGCCACGAGGTCCACCTCGAGCCCTCCCCAGTCCAGGCGCACGTCGCGCACGCGCGGGGCCGCCATCCGGCCGAGCTGGCCGAGGACGCGGCTCTCCATGCGCTCGCTCGGATGAAGGAACTCGGCCGTGCCCCCCGACGCGCGCGCCAGGCCACGCACCAGGAACTCGGAGGCCGCGTGGCCGATGCCGATCGTGAAAAGCCGGGCCCGCTTCGCGTGCCGCGCTGCGTACGCGATGCACTCGGACTCGTTCCCGACCTCGCCGTCGGTCAGCAGGAGGACCTCCCGCCGGCGGCCGTCCCGGCGTCCCTCCATCGCCGCGGCCAGCGCGGGCAGGACCTCGGTGCCCCCCAGGTCCGCGTCCATCGCGCGGACGCGCGCGGTCGCCTCGTCCAGCGACTCCTGTCGGTACGGGACCGGGCGGCCGAACATGCACTCGACCGTGCTCCCGAAGCCCACGACCTCGAACCGATCCCCCGCGACGAGCGACCGCAGCGCCAGCAGCAGCGCGTCCCGGGCGCTCCGGATGCCGTCGCCCTGCATCGACCCGGATCGGTCGATGACGAACACCGCGTCGATGGGCTCGCGGCGCAACGCCCATTGCGGGACCCCGGTCAGCAGGACGACCCTCTCCCCGTCCGGACCGGGCGCGATCATCGCCGCCGGCGCACGCGGATCCCGGAGCCGCACGTCCGCGACGAAGTCCCGGTCCATCCGGACCTCGTCCGAGACCAGCCGAACCGACGCGCGGCGGCCCGCGATCGACACCACGGCGGGGTGCGACGGGCAGGCCACCTCCTTCACCTCCGACGCCGCCTCCACGTCGACCGCCAGCGACAACCCGTAGGGGATTGCAGCCGCGACGGGCGGGGCGATGGCGTCGCGCTCGTCCCCGGTCATCTCGGCGGCGACCCGCGCCGGGACGTATCGCGGCGCGATCGTCGCGGGCACCCGGACCTGGAGGCAGTCCCCGACCTGCGGAAGGTCGCAGACGTACGAAAGCCTCAGGGTCGCCTCCTCGCCCGGCCCGAGGTTCCCGACGCAGGCCACGAACACGTTCGGCCGTTCCTCGTCCATCCGGAACGCCCGCGCACCGCGGTCGATCGCCTCGTCGTACTCGGCCGCGCCCTTGCGGCGGTCCTCCACCCGGCCGACGACCCGGCGACCGCCGACATCGGCCTCGAACCCGCATACCGCGGCGGCCTCGGGAAGCGGGAACGAGTAGACGGCCTCGATCGCGACCGCCTCCTCGTTGCGGTACCGCTGCGCGACGCTGGCGCGCATCGCGACCCCGCGCACCGCGACGTCCACGGCCACGCCCCTGAGCACCACCGGCCCGCCCGGCCCGACCAGCCCCGAGTCCAAATCCATCGGTCCACCTCCCCGGGGACCTTCGCCCCGCAGCCGGATCGTCTCCGGGGGTGCGGCACGCTTCATGCCGGGGGTCGCGCTTCCGTCGCCCGTGATAGGCTCGCGACGACACGGGAGTCGGAGGTGGACACTACCCTGCACCGGTACTCCGGAGCCCCGAGGTCTGGGTCGAGCCGTCGTTGTCGCTCTTCGGGGATCCGGACGTCGCAATCCGGTTCGAGCACGGGGACTTCACGGCCCCCCGCGTCCGGTTCGTCGAGGCCAGGACGAGTCGCGGTGCCCGCCTCCGCGCGCGCCCGACCTATTCCCGGAGAACCGGCCTCCGAACCCCGATCCTCGACCTCCACCCGATCCCGGAGGCCCGCGCGGGCGGGGACCCGTGGAGGGTCCACCGGTGGGCCGACGTTGAGCGCTGCGTCGCAACGAGGGAGCAGCTTCCGGACGTGGTCCCGCCGACCGGGGACGCCTCGCAGGCCGGCCCCCGCCCCGCGACCTCCGGCTAGACTGCGACGACCTGGACCGCGTCGCCGAAGCCGCGGATCCACGTGCGCACGTCGGCCATCGAGGTGGCCGTGAAGGTCATCCGCAGCCGGCCGTCCGGCAGGTCCTCGAACTGCTGCGTCGGGTGCCAGTGGCGCTCGCGGAGGTACATCTTGAGCCAGCGCTCGTTCGCGAAGAGCAGCTCGACGGCCCTCGGGCGCGCCCCGGGCTCGCGGTAGATCCCGAAGGATCCGTCCAGCAGCCCGGCCGGGGAGTACTCGGCCAGCGGGGGGTACCGGAACGTCTCGCCGGTGCGCTCGACCTCCTGCATCCGGTCCACGGCCAGGTAGTAAGGCTTCTTGCTGCCCTTGAACCGCACCACGAGGTACAGGGCGCAGCGCCAGACCATCAGGGTCAACGGCTCGACGAGCTGGGGCCCGCTGCGCACGCGCCCGCCCTCGTACGTGACCCGCAGCCGCTTGCAGTACATCAGCGCGTGCAGGATTGCCGCGACCTTGGGCGCCTGGCCCGAGTAGTCCTTGGGTGCGTCCGGCACCACGAGGAGCTTGCGGTCGATGTCGCGCAGGAGCTGGCGGAACACGTAGGCGCGGTCGTGCGCGCGGTCGAGGAACTCCTGCTGGAACGCGTCGATGTCCTCGCCGATGCCGGTCGGCGCCAGGAACGCGAAGGCCTGCCGGGCCATCTCGAGGGCCGCGGCGCGCGCCATGAAGTGCGGGTGATCCTCGATGGGCTCCTCGCTGTCGCGCAGTCGCAGGAACTTCGCGTCGCCCTCGCGCGCCTCGACCACGAGCGACCCCTGCGAGTCCACGAGGTAGTCGAAGTGGTTCTGGAGCAGCGCCCGGTACTTCCGGTACGTCCGGTCCTTGATGCCGAGGGTGGCCTGCAGCTCGTCCACGCGCCAGCCGCGCGGATTGCTCAGCAGCTTCAGCAGGATGCGCGCCAGGTTGAGCGCGAGGGTGTTGTCCGGTCCGGCGTCGTCGTCCGCGCGCACGGCCATGGGGGCCTCCGTTTCTGCCGAGGGGTATCGTATCCTCGGTCGGGCCGAAGGGGGTGTCCGATGAAGCCTCGTCCGATGAAGCTGCACCGATACGGTGAGCGGGGGCTGGTCACGGCATGGCTGGAGTCGGTGAGGCGGGATGACGGCGCGCTGGTCGCCTGCCTGGAGCGGGCGACCCAGGTCCGCGAGAAGGCGGACATTCCCCGGTGGCCGCGGGCAGGCGAGGTGGACGTGTACGTCGAACCCTCCCTGTCGGAGTTCGGCAACCCGGACGCGGTACTCCTCTTCGGGAAGCGGTGCGCGGTCTTCGTCGAGGCGAAGATGTGCGGCTTCCTCGACAGCGGGAGGACCGAGGCGCACGACAGGAACTCGTCCTCCCTTCTCCATGAGCTGTACCTGAAGCACGCGTTCTGCGTGCACGGGCGGAAGGCGACCGCCGGGGAGCCGGTGAAGGGCCTCGTGTACGTCGGGGACCGGCACGGGGCTGCTCGGTCCAGCGGTACCGACGCGTTCGTCGTGAAGCTGGTCCGGCGCCTTCTGGCCGTCCGGGAGGTCCGGTATCTCGCGATCACCAACGACGTTCGCGACGAGATGGACCGCACCGCCATCAGGCGCCGTGCGTGGCGGGTCTTCACCCAGAATGACGTCAAGAGGTTCGAGGACTTTCTCGACCGGCTCCACGTTCTCACCTGGTCGGACATCGCGGACGTAGCGCGGGCACGGGAGATGGCGGAGTTCCTCGAGGCGTTCGACGAGAAC
>Ga0194127_10009581_pt1 | contig 10161 bp, 6 predicted proteins | sample TA2KigC100mmetaG_FD_148624 | JGI IMG/M metagenome (GOLD analysis project Ga0194127, IMG submission 148624) | Freshwater microbial communities from Lake Tanganyika, Tanzania - TA2015036 Kigoma Deep Cast 100m | ecosystem: Environmental > Aquatic > Freshwater > Lake | place: Tanzania: Lake... | reverse complement strand
CCCCGCCGTGATCACGGACAGCGCATACAGAATGACCGCTGTCCCGAAGATCACCATGGTGAGCATGAACGCTTTGAAGACCGGTGTGTTCGCCTCGGCCAGTTTTCGGGGATCGAACGCCTCGTTGATGGTCCCGAGCATGACGATGGTGCGGAAGGCGCAGTGGAGCGGATCGTAGTTCGGATACAGTAGGAGATAGTGCCCGAACGTCCCGTACAGGAATACGCCGACCAGCAGGATGACCGCTGTGACCATTCGTCTGTAGACGGGTTCCATTTCCTTCCCGACGTCGTGCGATGGAACATACTACATCGCCCGGTGGCGTGCAACATGGCGAGGTCCGGCAACGCTACGATTGCCTTGCGACCTTGAACTCACTACACTGAGGGCCTTTCTCTCGCCGGATGTTCCGGCGACGATGTTCGGGGGATTCATGCGACACGCAATCCAGGTTGTTCGTTCTTCTGCGGTCGTTGCGGTGTTGTTGGGTGCTCTGGTTCTCTGGTCATGCGACGGTCAGGATGCGGAGTCGACTCCTGTGACGGAAACTGCCGTGCAGCCGATCGTGGGGGGCCAGCTCGAGTCGGGCTGGGACCCGGTCGGCGCCATGACGTTCAAGATGACTGGCCTGGGCTACATGGGGTCGTTCTGCTCGGGGACGCTGATCGCACCGCAGTGGGTCATGACTGCCGGGCACTGCCTGTATTCCTCGGCCGATCTGCCCATCTTTCCCGGCCTGGTGAACTTCTACGTCGGTCCGAATGCGAACAGCGTGATGCCGGCTCAGCCTCCGCCCGAGGGCACGCTGCACGCGTCCGACCGGTTCTATGTCCACCCCGGCTACAATCCCAAGTGGGGAGGAGACGACATCGCGCTCATGCACTTGTCGCAGCCTGTGGAAGGGGTCAAGCCGATCCCCCACAACACGGTGCCCTTCGCCAAGTCGATGCTGGGCAAGAAGATCCTCTATGTAGGCTTCGGTGCGTCGAACGGCATCCAGCAGTCCGGAAGCGGCGTCAAGCGCTCGGGCCACATGTCGATGTACACGTATGATGCCAAGACCTACGTGAGCTGGTACGCAGATTCCGGCGTCTGCTTCGGCGATTCCGGAGGGCCGGGGCTGTTCGACTACGACGGCCTCTACCGGGCAATCGGTGTGAACTCCTCCGTGTTCTCGCAGAGCGGCGACCCGTGCAAGGGCGGTGCGGTTCAGACCCGGGTCGACGCCTACGCCGCGTGGATCGAGAAGACCATGGCGACAGCGGCTCCGAGCTAAAAGAGCGAGCCGGACCTCTGCTGGTGCCCGCAGGGGTGCCAGGCCGATGGGAACTGCAGGAACTCCATTTGCGAGACGTATACCTGCAAGCAGGTGCTGGACTGCTTCGACGGATGCTCGGGCAACCCGGAATGTCGCAACCGCTGCTACCTGCGAATCTCCCCCATGGCGACGACGGAGATGCACAACCTGGGTTGGTGCGTGTACCAGAAGTGCAACAATTCGATGTCCAGCACGGCATGCGTCGAGAGCAAGTGCGGCAAGTACCTGGGGGCGTGCAAGGAGACGCCGGCCGGGGACAAGGACTGCAGCTACGTCCTCGACTGTCAGTCCGCGTGCAAGGCCGAGGATTCGGTGTGCCGCGCCGATTGCTTCGGGAAGGGAACTGCGAAGGCCCAGGCGGACTTCGAGACGTTGAGGAGCTGCTTCGAGTCGAAATGCGCTGCGGTCCCGATGCTCGGCTTCGAGCCGTCCTGCGGGTGGGACTATTGTGCGGCGGCCCTCGAGGTCTGCGCGCCGCCTGCCAACTGCTCGCTGCTGGGTGGAGACTGCCCGGTGGGCAAGGCATGCTGGACGAGCCCCACCGGCAAGTACGACTGCTTCGCCACGGAGGGAATCGAGGAGGCGGGGCTCTGCCCCCTGATTCCGGTGGTCGAGCGGGCCTGCGAAGACGGGTTGCAGTGCGTGATGGCGGGGGACACGACCGAGTGCCGCCGCGTGTGCACCCACGATGCGCAGTGTGCGTCGGACGAGGCCTGCCGTGAGGCCGAGATCCCGGGCACGGAGGGGTGGGGCTACTGCGACTGCAAGGATGATGACGGCGACGGCTTCTGCCTCGCGGTCGACTGCGATGACCATGACCCCAAGATCAACCCGTCGAAGGGTGAGAAGTGCTACGACGGCAAGGACAACAACTGCGACGGGGAGATCGACGAAGGGTGCGAGCCGTCCGAGGGAGAACCCTCCGTTGTCGAAGGAGACGATCCGCCCGGAGCCGAATTGCCCATCGGCTGTGCGTCGACCGGCGGTGCGCCCCCGATGGGCAGTGCGTTGCTCCTCCTGGCGAGCTTGCTCGCCGTCGTTCTCACCCGCTGGACCGCACGCAGCTAGAACGGCCCCATGCCCCGCAAGGATTTCCACCATAGCTCCGAAGGTCCCCGCACCGGCCACTTCGGGGAAGTCGCTCTTCCTGCGGCACCTTCTCCTGCGCCTGCAGGTTGCTGGCATGAATGGCCGGCCGATCTTGCCGCCTACCTGGCCCCCGAAGGACGGGAGGAGGATCTGGCGGTCGAGCTGGGGCCGATCCTCGCCCGCCATGGCCGGCTGTTCGTGACGCAGGGGCCTGTTCGGGAGCCGGCCTGGGTCGCCAATATCTGGCGTTCCCCGCACCTCGTGTCCGTGTCGTCCATCTCGGATGCAGCGGGGGCGTTGCGCCGGCTCCAGCGCAACTGGGCCCCCTACCCCGTGCACCTGCACCGCCGGACCGAGCTTGTCCGGGAGAAACTGCCGCACGTATCGGCCCGTCCGCTGCGCTTTCCCGAGCCGGCCCCGACCTCGGCGCTCGGGTCGTTCACGTTGCTCGATGCATCGACCCTGCTGGTTTCACAGGACTGCTCGAGCCCGTTTCCCAACGGCGAGGTCGCCTTCGTGGAAGACCACGAGAATCCGCCGAGCCGGGCCTACCTGAAGCTGTGGGAGACCCTGACACGGCTCGGCACGACGCCGGAACCGGGGGCTCATTGCTTCGACCTGGGGGCGAGCCCTGGGGGGTGGACCTGGGTGCTGCAAGGGCTCGGCTGCACGGTCACGGCGGTGGACAAGGCACCGCTGGCAACGCAGGTGGCCTCCCTTCCCAACGTCGATATACTGCCCGAGAGCGCGTTCTCGCTCTCCGCTGAGGCGCTGTCGGGAGCGGACTGGATCTTCTCTGACGTAATCTGCTACCCGGCCCGGCTTCTCAAGCTGGTCGAGCGGCTTCTGGCATCGGGCGTGACCGCGAAGTTCGTCTGTACCGTGAAGTTCCAGGGGGAGACGGACCACGAGACCGCCCGCAGATTCGCTGCGATTCCGGGCAGCCGGCTGTTCCACCTGCACCATAACAAGCACGAGCTGACGTGGGTGAGGTTATTGGGGGTGGGGGGAAGATGAGGGCAGATCGGGGGGGAGCCCGCCCGGTTCCTTCGCCTTCTCGGGCATCGGTCCGCCCTGAAACTGGAAGACCAGGTAGTCCGTGGCGATGCGCTTCCGGTCCGCCGAGTCGACGGAATCGGCAATCAGCTCGAAGAACCGGACCGCTGCGGCATCTGCGTTGATGGCCTTGCCGTGGGCAGCCAGCGAACGAGCCGTGGCCGGTTCGAGATCGCGGCCCAGGAGCGACAGCGCTGCATGGCTGGACAGCAGGACGAAATAGTCGGAGCTGCCGCTTCCGACGGCCCGGTGGAGCATGGGCATCAGCTCCGACAGCCAGGCCTGCATCCCACCGCCGTCACCGGCCTGTCCCAGAATGCGCACGAGCTGGAAGCGACGCTGGATTTCGGTTCCGGGCTCCATCATCCCGACAGCATTGGCGACAAGCACGCCGTATGCCCTGGCCAGCGTCGCGTAGTCCCTGAGATCCTCCAGCAGCACGGACTCCATCTCGACCGCGAGGACATGCGCCGGCTCGGCCCCTTCCACGGGAATCAGTTCGCGCACCTTCTCGAGCAGCTGCAGCCCCAGAGCGGCCCGGCTCCTCATCCGGGCCACGAGGGCCAGTTTCACCGCGGCCCCGGCCACCTCCCTGTACAGGCCTGCGTCGAGGGCCGGCCCCGCGGCCGCAGCAACCGCACCGGGCAGATCGTCGGTCATCACCGATTCCTCGTCGAGCTGGAGGTTCACCAGGGTGGCGAGAGAGGCCCCCAGCGGCGCCTTGCGGGCATCGGGCACGGGCGTCCTGAACCCGTCGGCGCCGCGGTGGCGGTCGACCTCCATCCGGAATGCGTCCATGGCCATCCGGATCCCCCAGTCAGGTGCCACCTTGGCGGTCTTGTTCCATTTCCGCACGGCCTTGTCGAGCGCATCGATGTCCGCGTCCGCTGCCAGGGTCGTGCGGGATGCCACCAGCACCCCGAAGCCGGCAAGCGCCGACAGGTCGGCAAGCAGGTACGGCGGCTCCTCCACCGGCTCGGGCGAGCCGAACCAGGGGCGGCCCGTGGAGGGACCGACGGCCAAAGCGCACGACTCGAGGGCAAACGCGGACTGGAGGTGGCCGCGAAGCCTGGCCAGCATGGCGGTCCAGACCAGCAGCCGCAGGTCGAGCTTGCTGCGCGCGTCCTCGATCCCAGCGGACCTCGCCTTCCCCAGGGTCACGGGCGAGCCGTACTGAAGTGCGAGACAGGCCTGCTCGGCTGCCATGAGCGCCCGCTGCGCCAGCCGATCGTCCCCTGCAACGAGCGCGTAGGCGGCAAACGCAGCATGAGCTTCGGCCACCCGGTCGTGGCGAACCGCCTGCGGGACGGTGGCGCTGCAGGTGAGCCGGTCCCCGGATGGCGGAGTCCTGCCGTCGACCCAACGGCCCCCGAGGCCCAGGTTGAACGTCCCCTCCTGCTTTCCTTGCAGCAGGAACCCCTCGATCGGACTGCCGACGTTGGCGGTGAAGGTGACGTTGCCCGAGTTGGATTCCAGGACACAGGACAGCCGGCCGCTTCCGGCAAACCCCTTGCGCACGAGGGCGTCGAACCGCTTCCATGTCTCCGCTGCCTCTGCGAAGCGCCCCGTCCGGGCCAGCAGCATGGTCTTGTACGGCAGCAGGCTGTGCACCGCGTGCCCCCGGCCGCATGCCTCCAGGTGATCCCCCTGCCCGAGGATCCGATCGACGAGACCCGTGAGCTCTTCGGGCGGGGCAACCTTCTTCCGTGCGGCGGCCACGATGACGTCGGGCAGGAAGGAGAGCTGCCGCATGTGGCGGTCGAGCAGCGGGCGGACCGGATCGAACGCACCGGGGTCTCCGTCCTCCCGAGCCAGGAATCGGCCCGCGGCAACGGCAAGAGCCAGGAAGGCCCGGACTTCACCGGGGTAGCGGGCCAGCCGCTTCTCCAGGTGGTCGGCCATCCGGACGACCGCGGCCTCGGGCTGCTCGATGATGACGGTCAGGCCGACCCCGGCAGCGGCCCGCAACAGGTCGATGACCAGATCCGCAACCGTGCCGGGCATGTCGGTCCCGTCCTCCAGGGTGTCGCCGAGAACGTCCCGGAGCGGCTGCTCCAGGAGCGCTGCCACGCGCGGCGCCAGGTTGTCCTCCTGCGGTCCGAGCAACATGGGGACCGCCCGATGCGCCGCAGGCAGCAGCCTCAGCACAGCCTCGACTGCAGGCGGCAGCTCGACCTCCAGCGAGACGCTGTCGGCCACCCGGGTGCTGAGCTCCTCCGCGCGCACCAGGGCCTTCGAAACCAGCTCGTCCGGTGCGTTCCCATGTGCCGCGATGGCGAACAGGTCGAACGACAGAAAACGCGCAGCATCGAGCCCGACGGCCCACCAACCCCTCTCAGCCTCCCCGGCAGCCGAGGCCAGGTCCAGCGCCTCCATGGCGGCCTTCCATGCCTCGGCGTCGGCGTTGTCCGCTGCCTGGACGGTCTTGCGCAGGCCCGCAAAGATCCTGAGGATCGCAGCGGAGTGGTCAGGCTGGCCGCACCAGGCGAGCAGCGCGGAGAGATCCCCCGGAAGGGTGCGCTCCAGGCGCCCCAACGAAGCGATTGCCTCCGCCTTCTTCCCCTCGACGAGCTGCTCGGCTGCCAGCAGTGCCACCGCTGCCGCCCGGATGGCGGGGGCCAGCCGTTCGAGGTCCGGAGATTCGGGTCCGGCCCGGCGGGCAGCGACCTTGTCGAGGCCGGCCGCGGCAGCCTCCAACTCCCGGCCAAGCTCTGAGAAGCTCCAGGTCTGGAGGAACGGTGGCACGGCAGCCAGGATACGGACAAGCTCGGCGACCACGCGGTCCTCGCCCGAGTCGGTGAGCCTCCCGCCGAGGCGCTCGAGCCCGGCATTGAGCTGTCCGAGCACGACGGGGATGAGATCGGTACGCCCGTCCACGAAGGTCATCGCCAGGTTGACGGCGACACCGCCGATGACCGAGAGGATTCCGCTCTTTCCATCCCGGACCGCGGACGCGAGGACCGTGTCGGTCAGGGCGGCGACGTCGTCGGGGTTGAGACAGGCGCCGGCCGCCTGGAGTGCGGACATGAGGCGGCTGACGTTGCGGGAGACCGCCCCTTCCCCGTCATCGCTTCCTGCCTGCGTCCGCACGGAGTCGAAGTAGACCCGGCAGACCGGAAGCGTCAGGAGCGGGTCGGCCCAATCCGCTGAGTAGCGGACGACGGTCAGGAACCTCGAGGCAGCGTCCCCGCGCAGCCAGGCATTCTCGGGCCGCAAAAGCCAGTCCACCAATCGATCCACGTCGCCGGCCCGGGGCTTCCCGTCCTCCCCCACCACGGCCAGGGACCAGTAGCCCAGCCCGAGATCGGGACGCCCGAGCCGCTCCAACTCCCCCCAGGACGAGGCGAGCCCCTCCCGGCGGGCGGACGCGAACCCGACGTCGCACTCGTCCGGATTGACCGCGTCGACCTGCCGCAGGAACAACGCCAGAGCGTTCAGCACGCGGCCCCGGTCTCCTCCCAGCTCGTTGGCAATCCTCTGGAGCTCCCGGGTCTTCCTCTTCTGAGCCAGCCCTGCCAGGGCCGACGTGACCGCGGCATCTTGCTCCGGAGCCGACGTTCCGGCATCCCCGCCCAGCTCATCGGTCCTCGCCAGCGCATGCAGGAACAGGCGAGCATCGGCCTCCCCAGGCCCGTGAATCGGCTGGTCCAGACAGATCTCCCCCAGCTCCTTGTAGCCGGCCTCCCAGGCAGCGGCCCCCGCCAGCGAGGCCACCAGCCCCTTGAGGTAGAGCAGCAGCCCCCGGGTCCCACAGGCCAGCGCATCTTCGGGCAGTGCGGACAGTGCATCGGCCAGCGCGTTCATCGCATCCACCGGCCTTGCCTCGGCGAGCGCCTTGTCGGCCCTGGCCGCCGCCAGGAGGGCCCGTCCCTTCACGCCGGCCTGGGAGAGCGACCCGCTTGCCAGGCGGTCCAGCAGCGGCGTCCCCCGGCCAAGAAGCTCGGCTTCGTCAGTTCGCCCCGTGGCGCACCCCCCGACGCACAATGCGGCCAGCATCCCTCCGATGAACCATGCGGACAACCTGCCCATTCCGGTTCCCTCCGTTCGACGTCTCGCAGGCAACCATAGCAGGCTACTCGCTCGCAGGTCAATGCTCCCCCCCGCGGTATTGCACCACCGGGGGTCCGGTGGTAAGCTGATGCGCAACAGAAAGGGGAAGCAGGAGTGGACGACCGCGACAAATGGATGCAATTCGAGGCAAGGGGGAAGCTGCCCCCGGAGCAGATGGCGGAACTGACCGGTCGCATCCTCGAGGCTGCCCCGCTGGGCATCCTGGTGTACGACGGCAACGGTGACTGCGTCCTGGCGAACGAGAAGGCAGCCCGGACCGTTGGTGCCACGCAGGCGCAGCTCCTGGCGCAGAACTTCAACCGGATCGCGTCCTGGCAGGTCTCCGGTCTGCTGGGGGAAGCCAGGCTCTGCCTGGATCGTGGGGAACGGCGGCACTCCCTGATCCATGTGACGACGACGTTCGGCCGTGAGATCTGGATCGACTGCCGGCTGGTTCCCCTCGGCACTGTGGAGGAGCGGCACGTCCTGCTGCTGTTCGAGGACGTGACCGAGCGCAAGCGCGCCCAGGCCGAGGCGGCGGCCCACCAGCGAACGATCGAGGCGGTCAACAGCCTGTTCCGGGAGGCCCTGGCCTGCTCGACGCCCATGGAGGTGGGCCGCCGGTTCATCGACATCGCCAAGGACGTGACCGCGAGCCGGCTCGGATGGCTCTGCGAATTGGACGCGCAGGGCCGGGTGAAGAGCGCTCTGCTCGACCCGGACGCCCGGGAGATGTGCCGGATGGTCGGCGGCGAGCCGATCGATGACGGGCGGCTCGACCGGAGCTCGGAGCAGATGGCCTGCGGCCGCATGCCGCCGGGGATCCTGAGGCGGGCCCTTGCTCTCGGGCGGACCCAGATTGTCAATCGGCCGGACCAGCATGCGGAACGGCTCGGTTTCCCGGAGGGGCACGTCGCCATCGACAACCTGCTCCTGGTCCCGCTGAGGCGCGGGGAGACGGCCTTCGGACTGCTCGCCCTGGCCAACAAGGCCGGACGATTCAGGGACGAGGACGCCCTCGCCCTGGAGGCACTGGCGGCCGCCTATGTCGAGGTGCGAGACCGGCGGGAATCGGATGCCCGAGTTGCCTTCATGGCCAAGGAGCTGGCCTGGTCGAACGAGGATCTCGAGCTGTTCGCGTCGGTTGCGTCACACGACCTGCGGGAGCCGCTGCGGAAAGTCCTGGTGTTCGGAGAGCGCCTGAGCCGCGAGCTGGGCGAATCGCTGGGGCCGGCCGGGGCCGACTTCCTCGCTCGGATGACCCAGGCAGCCGGCCGGATGCGCACCCTGGTGGACGGGCTGCTCGAGTACTCGCGGGCCGGTTCCGCTCCGACCCGACCGAGCAGCGTGGACATGGACGCGCTGCTGAGAGGTGTCGTGGCGGACCTCGAGGTCCCACTGGGGGAGTGCGGAGGCACGGTCGAGCTGGAGGCATGCCCCCCGGTTCTGGGGGACCCGGTCCAGGTTCGGCAGATCTTCCAGAACCTGATCGAGAACTCGATTCGTCACCGCCGCGTGGGGCGCCCTCCCGAGATCCGCGTCACTTCCGGAATCGACGGGGCGTCCGTTGCCATCGAAGTGAGCGACAACGGGATCGGGTTCGACGAGGCCGAGGGCGAGAAGATCTTTCTTCCCTTCTACCGCAGTCCGAGCGGTACGTCACCGGGCACGGGTCTCGGGCTGGCCGTGGTCCGCCGCCTGGTCGGACGGAACGGCGGTCGGATACGCGCCCGAGGCATCCCCGGCCAGGGGGCGGTCTTCTCCCTGGTCCTTCCACTGGCGCCCGACGACCTGGAGGAAACCCGATGACGCTCGAAGCCCGAGGCTTCAACATCCTTCTGGCAGAGGACGACGAGGATGATGCCCTGCTCATACGCGACGCGGTGGCCGAGGCCGGGGTTGCAGGCACGGTCCGGGTCGTCAGGGACGGGGCCGAGCTGCTGGACTACCTGCGCCGGAGCGTAGCTGCCGAGACCTCGGCCGATGCTCCGTGTCCCGACCTGATCCTGCTCGACCTGAACATGCCCCGGAAGACCGGGTTGGAGGCCCTGGCCGAAGTCCGGGCCGATCCGCGGCTGGTCCACTTTCCCGTCGTCGTGCTTACGACCTCCCGGCTGACGCGGGACATGCAGAAGAGCTTCGACCTCGGCGTGACGAGCTTCGTCGTCAAGCCGGACAGCTACAGTGCGCTCGTCGAGATCATGAGGAACCTGGCCGACTACTGGCTCCGCATCGGCTGACCCGGGCGGCCCCGGATGGGCCACTCCTTTTCCTCGCACTGCCTGGGGTCTCTGATTCGACCACCGCCCCATCCTCCATGTCAGGCAGCATGAAAAAAATGTTGACTCACAAGTCGTGTATATCCGATCATGCGCTGGCACACGCCCGAGACGGCCGTACGCGACGATCGCCGGGCGGATGGGCGGACTCCAAAGGAGGAAGAACCGATGAAACGATGTCTTTTCCTGGTCGCGGCCCTGTTGGCGGTTGGATGCTACCAGTCCTCGGACAACAAGCTGCCCGAGCAAGGAACGCCGCCGCCGAACGCAGCGGGCGGAGTGACGGTGCCGGCGGACGTGGTTCCCTGGACTGCCGACAAGTGCATGGTCGATGACGATTGCGCCGGAGCGGAGGGCCTCGGCGTCTGC
>Ga0194127_10009577_pt1 | contig 10162 bp, 12 predicted proteins | sample TA2KigC100mmetaG_FD_148624 | JGI IMG/M metagenome (GOLD analysis project Ga0194127, IMG submission 148624) | Freshwater microbial communities from Lake Tanganyika, Tanzania - TA2015036 Kigoma Deep Cast 100m | ecosystem: Environmental > Aquatic > Freshwater > Lake | place: Tanzania: Lake... | reverse complement strand
GAAAGTTCTTGGATGTCGCTGTCACCCAGCAGGGCCAGCAGTTTGTGGAGCTGATCGTGATCGAGCTGCATGGTGATCAGTTCTCCCGACCGAGGTAACTGTCGGTGCGTGTATCGATCTTGATCTTCTCGCCGATCGACAGGAACAGGGGCACCATCACCTGGGCGCCGGTCTCGACAATGGCCGGCTTGGTGCCGCCGGTGGCGGTGTCACCTTTGACACCGGGGTCGGTCTGGGTGATCTCCAGCACCACCGAGTTCGGCAGTTCAACCTCGAGGGGCTTGCCGTTCCAGGCAACCACGTTCACCTCCATGCCCTCTTTGAGGTATTTGCGGCTCTCACCGATCTGCTTGGCGGTGAGGCGGGTCTCCTCGTAGGAAGCCATGTCCATGAAGACATAGTCATCACCTTCCATGTAGGTGTGCTGCAGGGTGCTCTTCTCGAGCACGGCCTGGGGAACCATCTCACCAGCACGGAAGGTCTTCTCCACCACGTTGCCGCTCTGCACCGCCTTGAGCTTGGTGCGCACAAACGCCGAGCCCTTGCCGGGCTTGACGTGCAAGAACTCCACAACGCGCCAGACCTGGCCATCCAGCTCGATCGAGGTTCCGGTACGAAAGTCGTTGCTGGAGATCATTCCGGCGGATCGGATCTGGCGGATTGTACGGCTGGCTACCGGAGCCGGCTCAACACGGCCGTAACAGTGACCTTTGGGCTGTGCCAAAGTCCGGCCAACCACAGCAGCGCAATGGTTAAGGCTGATCACGGGGTCCTCGCCGACCGCACGCCGCTCACGGCTCTGCCATGGCTGCAACCCCTGCTCAACGCGGCCCTGGCCGTGTTGCTGGTGATCGGCCTGGTGAGTCCTGCCGGCGCAGCCCTGCCGGAGGGCAATGCGGTCAAAGATCCCAGCGCCATCCTGCGCAATGCCCTGCCGATACAGGCCCCTGACCTGCAGGATCTGCAACGCCGGCTCGAAGCCACCAGCGTTGACCTGCGGGCCAAGCGCTGGAGCGCGCTGGTGAGCACCGCCAGCCGCTGCAAGAGCCTGCTGAGCAGCAAGCACGACGCGATCCTCGCTGCCGTGCCCCAGGCCAACCAGAGCACTGCCGAGCAACTGCTTGAGCAGCTGGCACCGCAGCTCGACACGCTCAGCGAGGCCAGTCAGGCAGAACAGCGTGACGCCTTCCTGGACGCGCGGCGCGCGGCACTCAACAGCATCGGCAGCCTTGAGGAGCTGCAGGTGCGCGAGTTTCCCTTTGCCATACCCGCCGAGTTCGATGCCCTGCCCAGGCTGCTGGGACGCGCCACCGTGCAGTTCGAGACCAGCAAAGGCACCTTGATCGCCGTCATCGACGGCTACAACGCGCCGATCACCGGCGGGGCCTTTGTCGATCTGGTGGAGCGCAAGTTCTACGACGGCCTGCCGTTCATCCGCGCTGAAGACTTCTACGTGCTGCAGACAGGCGATCCAAAGGGCCCAGGAGACGGCTTCATCGACCCCCGCAGCAAGCAACAGCGCACGGTTCCGCTGGAAATCCGCATCAAAGGCGATGCAGCTCCCATCTACAACCTGACCTTCGAAGATGTCGGCCGTTTCAAAGCTGAAGCGGTACTGCCCTTTGCCACCTACGGCACCCTGGGCTGGGCCCACTCCGACGAGCAGCTCGACGATGGATCCTCACAGTTCTTCTTTTTCCTCTACGAACCGGAACTGACCCCTGCGGGCCTCAACCTGGTCGATGGCCGCTATGCCGCCTTTGGATACGTGGTCGAAGGCATGGATGTGCTTGAAGAGCTCACGGTCGACGACACGATCAGCACAGCCCGCGTCATCGCCGGCGCCGAAAACCTCAAGGCCCACGCCTGAGCAAAGCCTTCAGGCCCCCGTTGCGGGCCCCGAAGCCTGTTTGTTCTGTGCAGATCACCCGCAGGCGCCACCCTGCTGCGAATGACCATGGTCATGACCATGGTCAACTGGATCAAGCACTGGCGCGCTGAGCCGGCGAGGAACCCTCGGCACGCCACGGGCCACGGGCAATGTGGGCCACGGGCAACCTGGCGAGCGGGCAGTTGCCGTTCTGCAGGCCCACAAAAAACCGCCCTGGCGGGCTGTTGGGTGGCAGTGGCGTTGCCATGCCTCGATCAAGAACCCGGTGCAGGCCAGGCAGGTCGACTTACTTCCAGTTCTTGGCGACGATCTCGGCCAGGTCAACGACGCGCTGGCTGTAGCCCCACTCGTTGTCGTACCAGCAGATCACCTTCACCATGTTGCCGCCCATCACCAGGGTCAGGTCGGAGTCGACGATGGTGCTCTCATCGGTGCCGGCGTGATCGCTGGACACCAGGGGCAGATCGCAGTATTTGATGATGCCCTTCATGCCGTTTTCAGACGCAGCCTTGAGCACCGCGTTCACCTCCTCCTTGGTGGTGTCGCGGCCCATCTCGAGCACCATGTCCACCACCGACACGTTGGGGGTGGGCACCCGCAGGGCGATGCCGCTGAGCTTGCCCTTCATCGGGGGGTAGACCAGGGCCACCGCCTTGGCGGCACCGGTGCTGGTGGGCACGATGTTCACGGCAGCGGCACGGGCCCGGCGCAGGTCGCGGTGGGCCGCATCGAGGATGCGCTGGTCACCGGTGTAGCTGTGGGTGGTGGTCATCGTGCCCTTGACGATGCCGAAGGCCTGGTCAAGCACCTTGACCACCGGCGCCATGCAGTTGGTGGTGCAGCTGGCGTTGCTGAGAATGTCCCACTCCTCGTGGCGGTACTGATCAGCGTTGACCCCGACCACAAAGGTGCCGACCTTGGCGCCCTTGCCGGGGGCCGTGAGGATGACCTTTTTGGCGCCCGACTCGAAGTGCTTGCTGGCACCGACGTCGTCGTTGAACACGCCGGTCGATTCGATCACCAGATCGACGCCCCATTCCTTCCAGGGCAGGTTGGCGGGATTGCGGTCGTAGAAGGTCTTGATCGTCTTGCCGTTGATGACGATCGTGTCGCTGGTGGTGCTGATCTCGGCACCCCGCAGGGGGCCCAGCATCGAGTCGTACTTGAGCAGGTGGGCGTTGGTGTTGGTGTCACCGGAGCCGTTGATGCCCACCACTTCGATGCCAGTGTTGGCCCCGCGGCTGAGCCAGCAGCGCATGAAATTGCGCCCGATCCGGCCGAATCCATTGATCGCTACGCGCAGGGTCATGGCATCAAGCGGCGAAACCCGCTAGCAAGGGTGGTTTTGGCGACGGATCATACAGACATCAATTGAAGAGTTCTCTCCAGATCAGGCCTGGCTCGGAGCCTGCTGGCCAAAGGCGACGCAACTCGTAAAGGACACGGCACCGTTCTGGCCTTAATTTCGGGTGCAGGTTTGGCACGCCACGCGTTCCTTCCCCCACCGCTGGAGACTGCCCTTGGCCCTCGCCCTCGATCGTCGCCAACCTCTCCACTTCATCGGGGTCGGCGGCATCGGCATGTCTGCCCTGGCCGGGATCCTGGCTCAGCGGGGCTTTGACATCAGCGGCTCCGACCCCAAGCAACAACCGGTGTTGACCCAGCTGCGCCAGCAAGGGGTGCGGGTGTTCGCCCAGCAATCAGCCGCCACGATCGATGCGATTCGCAGCGGCACCTCCACCAGCCCTGTGGTGGTGATCAGCTCAGCGGTTCCCGAGTCCAATCCAGAACTTCAGGCTGCCCGCACCGCTGGGCTGAAGATCTGCCATCGCTCCGATGTGCTGGCAGCCCTGATCAACGCCCAGCCTTCCATTGCTGTGGCCGGCAGCCATGGCAAAACCACAACCAGCACCCTGATCGCCACGCTGCTGGCCGCAACCCACAACGACCCCACCGCCATCATTGGGGGAGTCGTGCCCGCCTTTGCCAGCAACGGACGCCACGGACAGGGCCGGCTGCTGGTGGCCGAGGCCGATGAATCGGACGGCTCCTTGGTGAAATTCAAGGCGCAGCTGGGCGTGCTGACCAACCTGGAGCTCGATCACACCGATCACTACCCGGACCTGAACGCCCTGGTGGCAACGATGCAGCGGTTCAGCAAGGGCTGCAGCCGGCTGCTGGCGAACCGGGACTGCAAGGTCTTGGTCGAGCACTTTGCCGCGCAGCACTGGTGGTCCATCGAAGACCCGCAGGGCGCTTCGTTTGCGGCGATCGCACGATCGAGCCGCGGCGATGGAACCAGCGCCGATTTCTATGAAGACGGCAGCTGTGTTGGCACGCTTGAGGTGCCGCTGGCGGGCGCCCACAACCTCAGCAACGTGACTGCAGCGGTGGCCGCCTGCCGCCTCGAAGGCGTGTCGTTTGCCGAGTTGCAGCAGGCCGTCGCCGCGCTCAAGGCGCCGGGCCGGCGCTTCGACTACCGCGGCACCTGGCAGCAGCGGATGGTGGTCGACGACTATGCCCACCACCCCAGCGAGGTGGCCGCCACCCTGGCCATGGCCAGGCTGATGGTCAGCAGCGGCACAAGCCCCCTACCCGAACAGCCGCAGCGCGTGCTGGCTGTGTTCCAGCCTCATCGCTACAGCCGCACGGCCGAATTTCTGGATGGCTTTGCCCAAGCGCTGAGCTCGGCCGATGCGGTCGTGCTGGCACCGCTCTACAGCGCTGGTGAAGCACCGATCGCAGGCATCAGCAGCGCAGCCCTTGCCGATGCCATCCAACGGCTGGCGCCGGGCCTACCCATTGCGGTCGCCGCCGACCACCAGGAGCTCACCGCCCTGGTGGCACGCACAAGCAGTGCTGGAGACCTGGTGCTGGCGATGGGTGCCGGCGACATCAATGGCCTCTGGGAGCGCCTCAGCCAACTGCAAGAGCAGGGGAGCTCCCTGCCTTTGCTGGCGGCCTAGGGATGGCCGCCCACGCCGCTGCTGCCGCTGCTGCAGCGGGGTTTGTACAGCAACAGGTGCCGCTGAGCGCCTACACCACCTGGAAGGTGGGAGGCCCGGCCGCATGGCTGGCTGAACCAGGCAGCCTGGACGAGATCAGCGCCCTGGTGCAGTGGGCCCGCTCAGAGCGGCTTGGGCTGCGCAGCATCGGGGCGGGCTCCAACCTGCTGGTGGCCGACCAGGGGCTCGATGGGCTGACGCTGTGCCTCAGGCGTCTGCAAGGAAGCCGCCTGGAGCCACAGGATGGCCTGATTGATGCTCTGGCCGGCGAACCCATCCCCACGCTGGCCCGCAAAGCGGCCCGGGCCGGCCTGAGCGGCCTGGAGTGGGCTGTGGGCATTCCAGGCACCGTTGGCGGGGCCGTGGTGATGAATGCCGGCGCCCAGGGAGGCTGCATCGCCGATTGCCTGGAATCGGTGGTGCTGCTGGACCCAGAAGCCCCTGGGCACACCCGCGAACTCAAAGCCGCTGAACTGGATCTGGCCTACCGACACAGCAAGCTGCAACTGGAACCCTGGATCGTGCTGAGCGCCCGCTTCAGGCTCAACAGCGGACAGGACCCTGCCGTTGTGAGCGCCAGAACCAGCGCCAACCTGCACAGCCGCACCAGCACGCAGCCCTATCAACAACCAAGCTGCGGCAGTGTGTTTCGCAACCCAGAGCCGCACAAGGCAGGCCAGCTGATTGAAGCGCTGGGACTCAAGGGTCATCGCATCGGCGATGCCGAGGTCTCACCGCTGCATGCCAATTTCATTGTCAATCTCGGGCATGCTCAGGCCCGTGACATCACAGCGTTGATCGCGCTGGTGCAGGACCAGGTGCAACGCGCCCATGGCATCGCCCTGCACACGGAGGTGAAGCGGCTGGGGTTCTAGCCTGCGCCGAGCGATTGGTTTCGGCATGGCCGGTTTCGGACTTCCCAACTTCGGCCAGCTCACCGAGGCGTTCAAAAAAGCCCAGCAGATTCAGCAGGACGCCCAGAAGCTGCAGGAGGAGCTCGATGCCATGGAGCTCGAGGGCAGCAGCGACAACGGTCTGGCCAGCGTCTGGCTGTCGGGCAACCAGCAGCCCCTCAAGGTGCGCCTCAGCCCTGAACTGCTCAGCGCCGGCAACGAAGCGGCCGAAGCAGCTGTGCTCGAAGCACTCAAAGCGGCCTATGAACTCTCGACCAGCACGATGAAACAGCGCATGGAAGAGTTGACCGGCGGGCTCAACCTCAACCTTCCGGGTCTGGGGGGCTGAGCTCTGCCGCATCAACCTGACGCTGACCTCGCCGCGACGGGCGGCGGTAACGCTCAGCCAGCCTGGGCTCCAAGCGGCTGCCCCGCTGGCGCACGCTGCCGCCGGCAGCAGGGCGCGATGGCGCACCCCCCACGTCAGCGTCAGCGAGCAGTTCAGTGAGGCACTCGCCATAGAGGGCCTGCCTGTCCCAGGGCATGGCGAGTCCGCACCCTGGCTCGTCCTGATGCAGGCAGTCGCTGAACTGGCAACGGCCCTGCCACAACGGTGGACGCAACTCGGGAAAACAGGCCATCAGCTCGCGCGGCTCGCGCGGCAATGACGGGCGGTTGAACCCTGGGGTGTCAGCCAGCAACGCCCCGGGGGCCAGCGCAAACAGCTCGACGTGGCGGGTGGTGTGGCGGCCCCGCTGGAGCCTGCCGGAGACCGCCGCGACGCGCAGCTCCAGGGCGGGGATCAAGGCGTTGATCAGGCTGCTCTTGCCCACGCCTGAAGGACCGCACAACACCGACACCCCAGGTGCCATGAGGCGCTGGCGCAGCCGCTCGAGGGCATCAGGATCGCGCTGGGAGATCGCCAGCGGCTGATACCCCCACGCCGCAGCCCGATCGAGCCAAACGCGCACCTGCTCGTCCGCCAGCAGATCAGCCTTGCTGAACACCAACTCGACCGCAGCCCCGGTGGCTTCGGCGGTGATCAGAAAACGGGTGAGCTGCAGGGGATCCGGTGCAGGTTCGGCCAGGGCCACCACCACCACCACCCGCGTGATGTTGGCCACAGGCGGGCGCGTCAACTGCAGCCCACGCGGTTCCACCGCCGCCACCGCCCCCCGCGCCGCAGGCCAGTCGATGCCGTCGACCGTGACCCAGTCGCCCGCGCAGATGCTCTGACCGCTTTTGCTCAGGCGCGTGCGGCGCGTGCAGAGCAGACGCTGAATGCCATCAGGGCCCGGTTGATCGAGCTCAACCCAGCAGAAATTGGCCAGCAGCGCCACCACGCGTCCGCGGCGGCTGGCCGGCTCAGCCACAGGGATCAATCACCAGCACGACCGCCTTGGGGTCATGCGGATGGGGCACAGAGGCCACGGCGTGTCCGGCATGGGCGACACCCTCGCTGACCATCTGCTCAGGCTCGCCGCAATCGAGGGCAACCTTGAGCTGGGCCCCAGGCACCAGGCGCTCCAGGGCCAGCTTGGTGCGGATGAAGTTGAGCGGGCAGGGGGTTCCGCGCAGGTCCAGATCAACAGCCGGGGCAGCCTCGCTCACGGCCTAGTCGTGCTGAGAGAACAGACCGCCGAACAGACCGCTCTTGTGCGGATGCTTGTGTCCTTTGCGGCTGTGATGCCCGGCGAGCTCTTCAAGCAGTGCGCGCTCTTCGGTGTTGAGTTTGGTCGGCAGCTGCACCTTGACCGTGAATTGATGGTTGCCCCGGGCCACAGGATTGCCCAATTTGGGCACTCCCTTGCCGTTGAGGCTGAGCACGGCACCAGGCTGGGTGCCAGGGGGTATGTCGAGGGGTTCTGTGCCATCGACGGTCTCGACCTCGATGGTGTCGCCGAGGATTGCCTGCAGATAACTGAGGCTGATCTCGGAGTGGATCTGCAGTCCATCCCTGCGCAGGTGGGGATGGTTCTGAACATTCAGAAACACATAGAGATCCCCTGACGGGCCGCCACGCGGACCGGCATTGCCCTCGTTGGCCACGCGCAACCGGGTGCCGGTGTCGACCCCGGCGGGAATGTTGATGCGCAGCTTCTTGCGCACCTGCTGCAATCCCTGGCCTGGCCACGCGCAACCGGGTGCCGGTGTCGACCCCGGCAGGAATGTTGATGCGCAGCTTCTTGCGCACCTGCTGCAATCCCTGGCCGCCGCAGGCGCTGCAGGGATCGGCAATCACCTGGCCGGCGCCGTCGCAGCTCGGACAGGGTGCCACCTGGGTGAAGCTGCCGAAGGGGGTGCGTGTCGCGCGGCGCACCTGGCCCACCCCGCCGCAGGTCCCGCAGCTCACCGGACCGCTGCCGGCCTTGGCCCCTGAACCACTGCAGCTGCCGCAGGTTTCGAGGTGACGCAACTGCACCTCCTTTTCGACCCCAAAGATCGCCTCGGCAAAGGTGATGCCCAGATCGAGGCGCAGATCGTCACCCTGCCGCGGCCCGCGGCGACGCTGCTGGGCGGCGCCGCCACCCATACCCCCACCAAAGCCACTGAAAAACGTTTCAAACAGGTCGGCAAAGCCGCCCATGTCGCCCATGTCGGGCATGCCACCACCACCGCCGAGACCGGCTTCGCCGAACTGGTCGTACCGGGCCCGCGTCTGGGGATCGCTCAGGACCTCATAGGCACGGCCGATCTCCTTGAAGCGGTCCTCGGCGCCAGGGTCCTTGTTGACGTCTGGGTGGTACTGGCGCGCCAGGCGCCTGTACGCCCGCTTGAGGGTGTCGGCATCGGCATCGCGGCCGACACCCAGCAGCTCGTAGTAATCGGCCATCAGTCGGCCTGCTCCTGGGCAGGGGGTTCAGCTGCTTCAACCGCGCTGCCGGGTGCAGGCCCCGGACCCATGGACACCTTGACCAGGGCATGGCGCAGCACGCGGCCGTTGAGCTGGTAGCCGCGCTGAAGCTCTTCGATCACCACATCTTCAGGGTGTTGATCACTGGGCTCGCGCAGCACCGCCTCATGCAGGGTCGGATCGAAGGGTTCTCCCTCGACACGCATCGGCGCAACGCCCAGCTGCTTGAACACATCGACCAGCTGCTTGTAGAGCCCCTGGTAACTGCGATGCAGCGACTGGGCCTCTTCATGCTGAGGGTTGAGCTGCTGGCGGGCGCGGTCGAAGTTGTCGACCACGGGCAAGATCTCTGAGAGCGTGGTGCAGGTGATCTGCAAGCGCTGATCCTCCAGATCGCGGCTCTGGCGCTTGCGGTAATTGTCGAAATCGGCAGCCAGGCGCATGTACTGGCTGTTGAGGTTGTCGTGCTGCTCTTTGAGGCCCGCCAACTCCTGCTCAAGCTGAGCGACCACGGGCAAGATCTCTGAAAGGGTGGTGCAGGTGATCTGCAGGCGCTGATCCTCCAGATCGCGGCTCTGGCGCTTGCGGTAATTGTCGAAATCGGCAGCCAGCCGCATGTACTGGCTGTTGAGGTTGTCGTGCTGCTCTTTGAGGCCCGCCAACTCCTGCTCAAGCTGAGCGACCCTGGCGGCCGGGTCACCAGGCTGATCCTCGGCGCCGTCCTGGGGCTCCTGCGACGCCGCAGGGGCTGGGCCATCAAGGTCGCTCATCGGCGAGGAGGCCATGTCCTCGCTCGGGTCAACGGCCTGTTGAGCGCTCTGGGGGTCAACGCCACCGTCAAAACTCTCACCGTGCATGCTGACGCCCACAACAATCGGATTTAGACATGTTGGAGCGCAGGGGCCGCCTCCCACAAGCGGCGGAAGCCCGCACCTCTTGTGATCATGACCCTGACGACCCGTCGGCCGGTACCCGATGCCACCACTGCCGAGCAGCAACGGCTTGAGGTGGAACTGCTGTTGCGCGAGCCGGTGCTGCAGCCAGCCGAACTGGATGGTGCTGATCCGCAGCTGCTGGGCCCGGCCGGATTGCTGACTGTGGAGCGGGCCAGGGAACTTGGAGCCCTGCCCCTGCAACGGCAGAACGGCTCGGCAAGCATCGCCGTTCCGACCCACTGGAGCAGCGACGAGCGCCAGGCCCTGATCGCTGAATTGGCAGGCCGTGGCGTGGCGGGCGAACTGAAGCTGGCCCTGGCTGGCGACATCAGCGCTGCCCTGGAGACTCACACGCCAGAGGCGGCCGCCGCAGAACCGACCCCAGCAGCAGTGCTGGAGGAGCCGAGCGACACCACAGCGGTGAGCAGCGTCAGTGCTGTGCAAGCCGCCCGCTCGATCATCGACCAGCTCGATCTGCCCAGCGACGGACCCCAGCTCGAGGAAGTCAGGGAAATCGAAGACCTGGAAGCTTCCTCATCGGTTGCCAATGCGTCGCCGGTGGTGAGCTTGGTGGATCGAATCTT
>Ga0194127_10009576_pt1 | contig 10163 bp, 10 predicted proteins | sample TA2KigC100mmetaG_FD_148624 | JGI IMG/M metagenome (GOLD analysis project Ga0194127, IMG submission 148624) | Freshwater microbial communities from Lake Tanganyika, Tanzania - TA2015036 Kigoma Deep Cast 100m | ecosystem: Environmental > Aquatic > Freshwater > Lake | place: Tanzania: Lake... | reverse complement strand
GGGGCACCTGCGCACGCCCGGCGACGAGCGCTTCGGCCTGCCCGATATGCCCGGCATGATAGACCTGACGCCCATACCGAACGCCTCCGCGCTCGCCCGACTGACCCGCGAGGTGCTGGCCAACAACGGCATCGCGGACCGCACATCCGAGCTCGCCCGCCTGCCGAAGGCCCCGATTTCACGCATCCACGGCAAGCCGAGCGATCAGATCAAGTACGTGGTGTTCATTACCAAGGAAAACCACACGTTCGACGGCATCTATGGCGATTTTCCCGGCGCCAAGGGCGATCCCGATTACGCCGAGTTCGGAATGCAGGGGTGGATCGCCGAGAAGGGCAAGGGCGAGCGCATACCGATCATGCCCAACCACCACAAGCTCGCGCGGGAGTTCGCCATCTCCGATTGCTTCTACATGGAACCCCAGGCGAGCGGCGACGGCCACCGCTGGCTGGTGGGGGTCTACCCGAGCCTCTGGACCACCCGCGTGTTCTACGCCGGATGGAACTATGCCCCGCGTAACGACGCTCCCGGGAGGCTCGTGTCGTTCGGCTCGGACGGCTCTCAAATCCCCGAGGACTACCTCGAGAACGGCTCTCTGTGGGAGCATCTCGAGCGAGGCGGGGTTTCATTCCGCAACTACGGCGAGGGCTACGAGATGCCCCAGACGGACGAGGGCCCCATGACCAATCGGAGCGGCACCTTCTACCAGGCCAACTACCCCATGCCCAAGGTGCTCTACGACAACTCGTGCTTCGATTTCCCCGCCTACAACACCAACATCCCCGACATCGCACGGGCCGATTGGTTCAAGGAAGACCTGGAGAAGCACCGAACGGCCAACGGCGGGCGCATCCCGCGCTTCCTCAACATCGCCATCTGCAACGACCACGGAGCGGGTCCACGTCCGAGCGAGGGCTACCCCTACGTGTGCAGCTACATGGCCGACAACGATCTCGCGCTGGGGAGGATCGTCGAGTACCTGACCCACCTGCCCGAGTGGAAGAACATGGCCATCTTCGTCACCCAGGACGATCCGGGCGGCGACAACGACCATGTGGACCGCCATCGCAGTTACGTGCTCTGCATCAGCCCGTACGCAAAACGGGGCTACGTCTCCCATGTCCACACGAGCATCATGAGCATCATCAAGACGATCTACCTGCTGTTCGGACTGGGCCCCAACAACATGTTCGATGCGCTGGCCACCGATCTTTCCGACATGATGACCGTGAAGCCCGATTTCACCCCCTACGCGCATGTGGGCTCGGACCGGCGCGTGTTCCGCGAGGAGGAGACCTTCGACCCGTTCGATCCCGACTTCAAGAAGCGCCGCCAGAGGCCCTCGGAAGTGCGCCTCGACGATCCGAAGTTCTTCGAGTGGCTGAGGAACCGAGGAGAGGGCGAGCGGTAGGCTACGCAAGCCTGGGCCAGGCGCCGTAGAGCCGGCCCGGATGGAATAGCACGTCGTTTCGGTCGAGCGCCTCTCGCAGTCGGCCTGAATCGGCCCGCATAAGCGCTCCGGACGGCTCGCACACGCATGTCCCAACGTGGGCAGCCGGCAAGGTGGCGGTCAGTTCCCTTGCGTCGGAGAGCAGCGCCCGCCACCGCATGGATAGATGGGCCGCCGAAGGCCGAACGCCCTCGAATGCCAGCGGGGCGAGTTCGGGCTCAGTGTAGCGCCCGGTACGCGCAGCCTCGGCAAGGATGAACCCGGGGCTGAGCCCGGGGTCCTTGCCCGACGCGGCCCAGACAAGGTAGCCAAACGGCTGGATGCGGGAGTCACATTCGATCACGTCCACCCAGTCGCGCGGCTCGGCGCGACCGACGAGGGCGAGGACCTTGTTGGTGGCCAGATCGAAAGGGTGCAGGGTCAGGCCGAGTTCGTCGTGCTCGATGAGGGGGAAGAACCGGAATGCGCTGTCGTACGCCCACTGGAGGCGCGTCCGCTCCCCGGCTTTCTCGATGTCCGCCTCTATGAAAGTGGGCCATCGGCGCCGCACCGTCACGGCAAAGCCCGACGCCTGCAGGGCCCCGCAATCAACCGCGAAAGTGGCACTAACGGCGTCGGCCGTATCGTGGAACACGTCCACATCGTCCGATAGCCTGGGCGCCGCAATCAGCACGTTGAGCGCGGCCCCGCCGGCCAGGTAGCCGCGACCGGACCGGCGCCGGTCGGCAGCGACGGCTCGAACTACATCTCGCTGGAAAGCCGTAAGAGCCAATCCCTGAGCTCCCGGGTAGCAATGTACGTCTCACGGTCTGCCCGCGCTTCGAGGCTGCCGAGCAGGGAGAGCCTCTCCCGGTCATTCGCCGGCTGGTAACCCCGCTGCACGAACCACAGGTACGAGGCGCGCCGGTCGGCGACCAGCCGGTCTATGGCTGCGCGGGTCTCCTCGATCGTGGGTTCGGCTGCGCTCATGGGGTGAGTGTACCATCGGGCGCGCGATGCTCGTCTAGCAGTTGACAGAGTCAGGTTACTAGTGTCACTATGCTGTCTGTGAGTCAGGTCCGGAATGGCATGCACGCCCAGACGAAAGGAACTGAGAGACCGTGAACGGCAGGGGTAACGTTGGTGTGCGCCTGGCCGAGATTCGCCGACAGCGGGGGCTGAGCCAGGAGGATGTGGCTCGCCACCTTGGCGTGTCTCGGCCCACGCTCGTGGCGATCGAGAAGGACGTCCGCAAGGTCCGGCCCGACGAGTTGGTAAGGCTTGCCGAGCTGTACGGACGCACCGTGCATGATCTGCTCGTTGGCGCGGCCATGCCCGTCCAGCCCAGTTTCCGCGTCACCGACTCTGCGGCGGTGCCGGAGGCGTCGCTCTCGGAAGCCGAGGAGGCGTTCCGGCACGCATGCGAGGACATGCTGCGCCTCGAACGGGATTTTGGCGATCTGCCGCGAGTGCGGCGGGAGCCGGAAGCCTATGCTGTACAGGGTCTGGGCCCGCGGGCCGCCGGCGCCGATGTTGCTCGAAGCGAGCGGGATCGTATGGGTCTGGGCGACGGGCCTGTGGGCGATCTGGCCGGAGTGCTGGAGGACCGTGCCGGTCTGCTCACGTTTTCGGTTCGCCTGCAGGAGTTCCGTATCGCCGGGATGTTCGGTTACTCGGAGGTCCTCGGCGGGTGCGTCCTGCTGAATGCGAGCCATCCCTCGACGCGCGCCCGGTGGACGCTTGCCCACGAGTTCGGGCACTTCCTGATGGATCGGTACCGCGAGGACGTCGAGGTCCTGTACCGAGCGGGCCGCAAGTCCGAAGCCGAAGCGCGCGCCGACCAGTTCGCGGCAGCGTTCCTGATGCCGGCCGAGGGGCTGATCCGACGGGTCCGAAGCGTCCTGCACACCCGCCGCGAGTTCACACTTGGCGACCTGTGCTGGCTGGCCGACCTGTACGGCGTGTCGGTTCAGGCCATGGCGTTGCGGCTCGAGACCGTGGGCCAACTGCCGCGCGGATCGTGGGACGGCCTGGAGCCGTCGGGGAAGGTGCAACGGGCCCGGCGCGAGATCGGCCTCCAATCGGGAGCACGAGCGGGCATTCGCGTCCCGGATCGGATGCGGCGCCTTTCGGTTGCGGCCTTTCAGGCCGGCGAGATCACCGAGAGCGAGTTCGCCGCGCTACTCCGAAGGTCACGAGTCGAAGCGCGCGACATGTTGGACCGGATGTCGCGCCGTGAAGAACTCGACGACGACGGCGCGGGACTGACGCTCGATCTCGATCTCTCGACCGGGCTCGAGCTCGCCGCGGCTGCGCGCGAGTAGACCGCTCCCGTGGCGGACGAAGTCTGGGACACTTGCTGCGTCCTGAACCTGATCGCTTCAGGACAGGCGCGCGCCGTCCTGCGCTCACGGCCCGGACGCGTGTACGTCATACGGGAAGCGATGCGCAGCGAGGCCCTGTATGTCTACTCGTACCCGAGCCGCGAGGAGTTGCTCCCGGCGGATTGGGAGGCTCTTGTCGCCGACCGCTTGATCGGGATCACGGATGTCGCCCCATCGGAAGCGCCCGCCTTCGTGCAGTTCTCCGAGCGCCTCGGCGACGGAGAGGCCCGATGCCTGGCCGTCGCCGAGGAGAGGGGCATGACGCTGGTGACAGACGACCGGAGGACCATTGCCACGGCGCAGAAGACGGTCACGCCGGTCCGCGTGGTAACGACGCCTGAATGGGCCCACCATTGGGCGCTGTCCGAGCATGTGCCGCCATCCGTACTTCGCGAGGCGATCCTCCGGATTCGCGCGAGCCCCCGCTACGATCCGCCACCATCCCACCCACTGGCGTCCTGGTGGCATCACAACCTCGAGTAGGCTGTGGCGTGGTATATCCTCGTTGACATCGCTGCTTGGGCGCGACGCCCGACACCGGAAAGGACACCTCCATGCCAACCGAGATCAAACCGACCGACCTTCTCGAGAACCCGTTCAAGCTCATCTCTCAGGACTGGATGCTCATCACCGCCGGGCCGCCGGACGACTGCAACACGATGACGGCCAGTTGGGGAGGCGTGGGGCATATCTGGGGCAAGGACGTATGCTGGTGCGTGGTTCGGCCCGTGCGCCACACGTTCGCGTTCATGGAGCGCAACGACGCGTTCACGCTGAGCTGGTTCGCAGAGGAGCATCGCCCGGCGCTGAACCTGCTCGGAACGAAGTCGGGCCGCGACGGCGACAAGATCGCCGAAGCCGGTCTCACGCGCGTTGCCGGGCCTATCGCGGGAACGACGGCCTTCGCTCAGGCCCGGCTCGTCATCGCCTGCCGCAAGGTCTACTGGCACGACCTCGATCCGACCCACTTCCTCGATCCCGACATCGAGCGGAACTACCCGCAGAGGGATTACCACAGGATGTACTTCGGCGAGATAGCGTCCATCCTGTCGGTGGAGTAGCTCGCCGTGGCCGTGTTCGTACTCGTACTCCTACTCGGTCTTTCGAGTACGAGTACCGCTTCGCTGAGTACGAGTACGAGTACGAGCCTGAGGGACGCCGATGCCTGAATCCGCGATCCAGTTCGGTCTGCTGGCGTTCGTTTCGCTGTTTACGATTGTCAACCCGCTTGGCGCGCTGCCGATCTTCATCTCCATCTCTCAGGGTCTTGAGCCCAGGCAGGCCCGGGCCCTCGCGCTCAAGGCGACGCTCACGGCGCTGATCGTGCTGGTGGGCTTCGCTCTCACGGGGCGGCTCGTGTTCCGGTTCTTCGGGATATCCACCGACAGCCTGCGCATCGTCGGCGGGGTCATCTTCTTCGTCATGGGCTACGAGATGCTCCAAGCGCGCCTATCCCGCACGCGCGTGGATGAGGAAACGCCCGCCGAGTACATCGAGGACGTCGCCATCACCCCGCTTGGTATCCCCATGATCGCCGGGCCCGGCGCGATCACCAACGTCATCCTGCTCATGAGCTCCGCCGGCACCCCGGGGCGTCAGGCAGCCCTCTTCGCCGCATTGGCGCTCGTGATGGTCCTCACATGGGTGTTCCTTGTCGCGGCCAAGCGCGTCATGTCGGCCCTCGGCAGCAGCGGCAACAAGGTGCTCATGCGCCTCATGGGCCTGATCGTCATGGTCATCGCCGTCGAGTTCTTCTTCGCGGGCTTGAAGCCGTTTGTGCGGGGGATGATGCGATAGGCCGCGCTACAACACCGCGTGAGGAGGAAGACGAGGAGGGCAGCCGGGGCGCGGGCGTTGGCTGTGTTGGGTGATGGTTGCGGGGAGCCCTTCATGTGGTCGCACATCTATACGTTACCTAGAATCGCGCTCACGCGCGTCTACACTATCCCCGGGAGTTGCGCGCGGATGCGGAACGCGCACGAACCGCTAGAGGTTGGTGAAGCCCAAGAGCCGCAGCCCAGCGGCGGGCGTCAGAGACTCCGCCCCAAGCTTCTGACACACATCCGGGATTCTGGGCCTCTTGGGTTTGGCAAGCTCCTCGGTGACGACCGGTATCGCGAGCGCCTGCGCGAGGGCGATCGCGTACGCGTCGCTCTCGGAAGCGTCCGGCTTGTTGTCCCGCAGCGTCGGGTGTAGTTCGAGTATGCGCATCGCTGCGATAACTATGGCGTCAGAGGGCGCAAGGACAATGTGTGTCCGCTCCTTGAGCCACTTGTGTACATCGTCGTCCTTCTTCTTCAGGTCCTTCAGGACCTCATCCGGCGTCACGATACGCCGTTCCGTCGCTGCTTGATCGAGCCGCTGCCAGAGCAGGCCGAACACGTCGGGCGGATACACGCGGAGCCGGGCTCCAATGAAGAAGCTTGTATCCAGGCAGAGCTCCGGCGCGTTCACACCGTGTGCCAGTTTGTCCAGCGCTGCTGGATACCTTCGAGCCACTTCGCGCGAATCCCGAGGTAGCCCAGCGTGTCTGAGAGCGTGATCCGGCTGTCGCTGTAGCTGTCGAGTACGGCCGATATGTAGGTCGGACCCAGCGTGTGCCAGGCTTTCACGCTCGGTCTGGGCCCGCCACTGCTCTTCGGCTGCGTGGCGCGCTTCCTGAAGTCCGAAGCGACTTGGGCGCGCATGGCGTTAAACTCACTTTGGCTGATGGCGCGCGCCTCCAGGAAGCGACGGGCGACGACCTCGCGGCTCACGTGGAAGCGGCGAGCGTACCGATCCACGTCACGCAGGTCGGGCACAGGCGGGAGGTCGTCCTGCACCGCGACCAGCGGCAGGATCATCTCGGCCGCAGCGGCATCGGCGAAGCGCTCGGCCTTGTTCGTCGTCGGACTCAGCGGATCGCACAGCCCCTCGACGCCGAGCGCGAGATGAACGAGCTCGTGCGCCAGGCTGAAGATGCGCGCGCGCTCGATGTAGGACGGCGCGATCACGATGATCGGCAGCGGGCTGTGGTGGAGGCTATAGGCGCGCGGTGGTCTCTCCACTCTATCCATCTGGAACACGAGAACGCCGATCGCTTCGGCAGCGTCACGCCAGGCCGCGTACGCCGCGGCGTCCGATCGCCAAGCACGCTGGGTTCCGAGCGCAATCCCGAGGGCTGCTCGCAGGTCTCGTCCGACGGCGGCGTGGTCCCGCGAGTCCGACAGGTTGGGGGCGAACGGCGTCGGGCGGTCGCCGCGGTCATCGAGCAGGCTGAGTATTGCATCGCGCCTGGTTCTGGCCCGCCGGACGTCGAGCGCCAGCGCCGGCGTCATCATCGTGGCGGCCCTACCCGGAGCCGATCGGAAGTCCGGCGGTGGTCCGGGCTCCTGCCTCGGCGGACCGTAGAGGGCGGTCAGCGGGCGGTGGTAGAGCTCGGCAAGGGCACGCGCCTGGGCCACCGTCGGGCGTTCGGCGCCGGCTTCCCACGCGGCAAGGCGTGCCGGGGCGACGCGCAGACGCCGAGCGACGTCATCGAGGATGTAGGCGGCGGTCGTACGCGCCCACACGAGAGTCGCCGCATGTACGGACGCCGGTTCTCCTCTGGTCGCAGCGTGGGCTCTCTCGACGCCCGGAAGGGGGGGTTGCATGGTGCGGTGGTCTCGTTGTTCCTACGTTCTACCCTTAGTCCAGCGGTTCCTACACATCTTGTCTCTCGGTGCCCCATAGATGACAGTGACCATAACCGGGCGCCATCCCGGAAGTACTCCCGACGGACCGGCGTTGTCGTGGCAATGGACGGCAACGCCGTGGCCGCCGACGAGGTCGCCGAGTACCGCGGCTGGAGGGCCGTAAGGCCGTCCTGTTGCGATCGGCGCCCGCCATGGTAGGCGGCGCCGCAGCGCCGAAGCCGGTGCACGAGAACTACCTGAGGAAGTAGAGGCTGAGGGCCGTTCAGGGCTCGCGTCCTCTCCGGCGCTACCGGATGGACCGGATCCGGCATTCTACTGTGGCGGACACGGCGTCCATCTCGTGGTGATCGGTCGTTAGGAGGTCGGCGTCCAGGCGTCGCGCGAGAGCCACCGCGAACGTGCCCGCAACGGAGAGGCTGTGCGCGACCTTCAGCCTGCCCGCGTCGAACCACAGCGCTTCGTCCATGTCCTCCCGGACGGCGAGTCCGTTATCGCGCAGCGCCCTCACGACGCCAAGCGCCGTCGGGCCGTCGGCGCAGCGAGAAGCTGCGGCTACACGGCCTGCGGCCGTACGTCAGTCCAGGGCGAGGCAGATTAGCTCGCGGTTGGTGCGGACGTAGAGGCGGTTGCCGACGACGGCTGGGTGGGACCAGACGGCGACTTCGTCGTCATCGCCGGACGCCTTCACGGGCAGGGGTTGCAGAGAGGGCTTCATGTCGGCGGTGGGGCGCGAGGGGAAGATGCTCACATGGCCGTCGAGCGTGACGATCAGCACACGCCCAGGCGCGCCGATCAGGCTCGCGTGCTGCAGCACGGGCGCTTCCTCGTTCTTCCAGATGGTGCGCAGACCGGCGCGGGCATCGAGGGCGAACAGGCCGAACTCGGATGCGACCCAGGCCACGCCGTCTACCACAACCGGACTCGCGGTGTTGGGGCGCGTCTCGCAGGACTCGGCTATCGGCGCGGCCACGACCCTACCGCCGCCGAAGCCGTACAGGCGCGTCCCGTTGTTCTCGGTGGCCACGAGGAGCCGATCGCCGAGGGCCACGGGCGTCGGCACATTGAAGTCGTTCGACTGAGGAGGCTTCAGCGTCCATAGCCTGCGCCCCGTCTCGGGGTCCCAGCCCCCCAGCGTGTCCTTGTCGTGCCAGATCACCTGCCGAACTCCCCCGAGCACGGCTGTGACGAAGTTGCCGTAACCGGGAGCCTTGCCGGGGCTGATCCAGACCGGCGATCCATGCGCCGCGTCGAGGGCCACAAGCGCGGCGCCGGGCGAACCCGTCGGCACGATCACCTTGCCGCCCAACACAAGAGGCGCGGCGCACAGGCCCCAGGTCGGCACGGTCCCACCGAAGCGCCTCGGAAGGTCGCATTGCCAGATCACCGCGCCGGTCGCCGCGTTCACTGCGTGGAGATGCCCAAACGCGCCGAGCAGGTAAGCTCGCCCCCCGACGATCACCGGCGACGCCCGGGGCGTGTTGGTGTAGTCCATCTTGCCGGGCGCAGGATAGGTCAGGCGCCAGACCTCGCGGCCCGTGGCGGCATCGAGGCAGACCCATAGGTCGCTGATCCCGTCAGCCGTTTTGCCCGAGCAGTAGACGCGGCCGCCGGCGACGCTGACGCCGCCGACGCCGGACGACTCCATGGGCCGGCGCCAGACGACAGGCAAGCTCTCCGGCAGCGATGCCGGGAGATCGGCCACGAGGCCCGTGCGGGCGGGCCCGCCGCGCCAGTCGGTCCAGTCCGCGGACCGCGGCGCTTTGCGCCGGGCCCCCTCCCCCTTGCCCCCGCCCGCCAGGGGCGAGGGTAACGGCATCCGAATCGTGGCCGCGACGGTGGGGCCGACGAGACCGTCGCGCGTCTCGAGGACGCGCTTCAGCGCAGGATCGCGGGCAACTCCCTTCAGGGCTTCGGCGACAGCCGCGCACGTCGTAGTCGGTAAGTCGGCGCGAGCGAAGACACCGATGAAAGGCACCGGAGCTGCCTTGCCGACAACGCGCAGCGCGCCCTTCTTGACAGTGCCGCAGCCCTCCAGGAGCGGCATGGCGTAGCCCGAGATGGCCGCCGCGTCGGCCTGCTTCTCCACGACGGCTAGGGCCGCGATGCTGCATGTAGGACGCGTCGCGGTGCGGGGCTTCGCGATGCCCGACTGCCGCAAGAGCGCTAGGATCGTGCTGTGCTTCTCCTCGGCGTCCGCTTCGCCGAGCAGGACGCGGCGGCCCTTCAGGTCGGCGCGCCTCCGCGCCGGGTCGTCCTTACGCACCACGAGGAGGCCCTGCTGCGTGGTCTTGCCGTCGAGGCCGGTCAGCATGGCGAGGCACAGATACGGTCCATGGGACTTGCTTGCCGCCATGACGACCGAGTGCTTGCCGACGACGATCTCCGGTCCGCCCTCCTTGCCGATGGCGGCGCCCGTGCCGGCGTACGATGCCTTGACCTGCCGACCGATCCGCTTGCTCAGGTGTTCGGCAAGCGCGCCGTAGTCGCGCTGGGCATAGCCTCCGACGCAGGCGCATGCGTTCTGCCTGGCGAGCGGGTCCAGCACCAGCATGCGCAGGGGCGCCTCTGACCATGCTGGCCCGGATGACGCCAGAAGGACGGCGGCCCAGATCAGCCGTTGGGTTGTGAAGCAGATTCCTCGCTGCGCTCGGAATGACGTGGGCGCAGCTCGGAAAA
>Ga0194127_10009575_pt1 | contig 10163 bp, 6 predicted proteins | sample TA2KigC100mmetaG_FD_148624 | JGI IMG/M metagenome (GOLD analysis project Ga0194127, IMG submission 148624) | Freshwater microbial communities from Lake Tanganyika, Tanzania - TA2015036 Kigoma Deep Cast 100m | ecosystem: Environmental > Aquatic > Freshwater > Lake | place: Tanzania: Lake... | reverse complement strand
CCCCGCGATCACGAGCGTGATCGAGGTGCCCTTGACGACGTCGGACAGCTTCGCGAGATCCAGGCGTTCGCGGATGCCGGCCATCAGCACCAGCGCGAGCGTGAAACCGAGGCCGGCGCCGAGCGCGTAGACCTGGCCCTGCAGCAGCGAGTAGTCCTTCTTGGTCTGCGTGACCGCGAGGAACAGGATCGCGCAGTTCGTCGTGATCAGCGGCAGGAAGATGCCGAGCGCCTTGAACAGCGCCGGGCTCACCTTCTTGATGAACATCTCGACGAGCTGCACCGTCGACGCGATCGCGGCGATGAATGACAGCAGCTCCAGGTACTCGGCGCCGATCCAGAGCAGCAGTGCGTGGATGCCGTAGGCGCAGGCCGAGCAGACCATCAGCACGAACGTGACCGCGGCACCCATGCGCGTCGCCGTGTCGAGCTTGCCCGACACGCCGAGGAACGGGCAGATGCCGAGGAAGGCCGCGAGCACGAAGTTGTTGATCAGGCAGGTGTTGATGAACAGCGCCAGCAGGTTGTCGTTCATCGGGCCACCTCCGGCGCGGTTCCAGCGGGCTGGGTGGCCGCGGCGGCGAGCCGCGCGCGGCGCTGCGCGCGCCAGTTGAAGAACATCAGCCAGGCGGCCAGCGTGAAGAAGCCGCCGGCGGGCAGGATCATGATGACCCAGCCCTGGTAGTCGCTGCCGAACAGCGGGATGCCGAACAGCGAGCCCTTGCCGACGATCTCGCGCACGGTGCCGAGGCACAGCAAGGCGATCGTGAAGCCGACGCCCATGCCGGCGCCGTCGAGCAGCGAGCGCTTGACGTTGTTCTTCGAGGCGAACGCCTCGGCGCGGCCGAGGATGATGCAGTTCACCACGATCAGCGCGATGAACGCGCCGAGCGCCTTGTAGAGGTCGAGGCTGATCGCCTGGATCAGGTAGTCGACGACGGTGACGAACGTCGAGATGACCAGGATGTAGCTGACGATGCGCACCTGCTTCGGCACGAAGCTGCGGATCGCGCTGACCACGACGTTCGACGCCACGAGCACGAAGGTGGTCGCGAGGCCCATCGCGACCGCGTTGACCGCGGAGTTCGTCACCGCGAGCGTCGGGCAGGTGCCGAGCACCTGCACGAACACCGGGTTCTGCGCGAAGAAGCCCTTGAAGAACTCGTCGGCGTCGCTCGGGGGTTGCTTGTCGGCAGCCATGGTCACTGGTTCCTCGGTGGCGCCAGGACGAAGTCGGCGGAGCTGGCGGCGAGGCCCGGCACCACCGCGGCGGCGCTCTTCGCCACCATCTGCGCGATCGATCGCGTGGTGATCGTGGCGCCCGTGATGCCGTCGATCTGCCAGGCGTGCTTCTTCTGGCCCTGCTTCGTGAACTCGATCGGGTGCGCGAGCGTCTGCCGGTCAGCGCTCAGCGCGACGTCGAGCTGCTCGAAGTTCTTCTTGTAGCCGGGGTGGCTGTCGACCGCGTCGCCGAGGCCCGGCGTCTCGGAGCTCTGCAGCACGGTCATGCCGACGATCGCCTGCTGCGCGAACGAGTAGGCGTAGAGCACGCGCAGGTCGCTGCCGTAGCCGGAGCCGGCCACCTCGATCGCGAGGCCGACGAGCTTGTGCTCGGCGTCGAAGCCGCCCAGCACGAGGCCGTCGCCCTCGGTGTCGTCGGACACCTGCATGTAGCGGCCGTCCGCGCCGCGCCGGAACGTGCCGACCTCCTTGGCCGCGGGCAGCACGACGTAGACGGCCTGCTTGCGCGCCGCGACCTTGTTGCGCTGGATCGGCGCCTTCGTGAAGTCGAAGGCCGCGACGATCGCCACGGCGCAGAACACGCCGATGCCGACCAGCGTGCGGTAGAGGTGCCAGACCGGCGTCTGCGCCGGCATCGGGAACGGCGTGCTCATGCCGCCACCCCCTTCTTCTTGCGGGCGGTGCCGTAGACGCGCGGCTGCAGTAGGTTGTCGATGAGCGGCACCAGCGCGTTGCCGAGCAGGATCGCGTACATCACGCCCTCGGGCATGCCGCCCCAGACGCGGATCAACACCGTCAGCACGCCGATCACCACGCCGTAGATCGCGCAGCCGAGGTGCGTCATCGGCGAGCCGACCATGTCGGTCGCCATGAACCACGCGCCGAGCATCAGGCCGCCGCTGAACAGGTGGAACTGCGGGCCCGCGTACCTGGCCGGGTCGCTCCAGTGCAGGATGGCCGTGAACGCCGCGACGGTCGCGAGGACCGCCACGGGGATGCGCCAGTTCAGCATGCGCCGCACGGCGAGGTAGAGGCCGCCGAGCAGGATCAGCAGGGCGCAGGTCTCGCCGAGCGAGCCGCCCGTGAAGCCGAGCGCGAGGTCCGAGGTGCTCGCGAGCTGGTGGTCGAACTTCCACGCCGACAGCGGCGTCGCCGCCGTGACGCCGTCGTAGCGCGGCGTCATGAACGGCAGCGTCAGCAGCGAGTTCGGCAGGCCGGAGAAGCGGCCCTCGGCCATCGCCACGGGCCAGGTCGTCATCGACACCGGGAACGCCGCCTGCAGCACCGCGCGGCCGACCAGGGCCGGGTTGAACGGATTCTGGCCGAGCCCGCCGAACACCGCCTTGCCGAGCACGATCGCGATCACGCCGCCGATCGCGATCATCCACAGCGGCAGGCCCGGCGGCAGCGTGAGCCCGTAGAGCAGGCCCGTGATCGCCGCCGACCAGTCGCCGACCGTCGTCGGCTTGTGGTTCAGCCGGCACAGCAGGTGTTCGGTGCCGACGCACGCGAGCGTCGCGCCGCACAGCGACAGCAGCGCCGTGAGGCCGAACGCGTAACACGCGAACGCCGCCACGGGCAGCAGCGCCAGCACCACGTGCAGCATGATGTGGCTCACGCTGTTGCCGCTCAGGATGTGCGGCGAGCTGCGGATCTCCAGGGTCTTGTCGAAGCTGCTCATTTGCCCGCCGCCTTCGCCCTGCGCACGGCGCGCTTGCTGATCCGGAAGTGCTGGACGAGCGGGATGTGGGCCGGGCACACGAAGGTGCAGCTGCCGCACTCGAAGCAGTCCATCAGGTGGAAGTCGTCCGCCATGCGCTGGTGCTGCTCGTTCCTGGCCAAGAGGCCGAGCATCGACGGGTTCAGGAAGATCGGGCAGGCCTCGAGGCAGTAGCCGCAGCGGATGCACGGGTGCTCGCGCTGCTCGGCGACGTTGCCGGTCTCGCGCGCCGTGAAGCCGATCACGCCGGTGGTGCCCTTGGTGACCGGGATGTCGAGGCTGCTGACGGCCTGGCCCATCATCGGGCCGCCGAGGAACACGCGCGTCAGGTCGGGTTCGTAGCCGACCGACTCGAGCAGGAAGCGCAGCGGCGTGCCGATCGGCACGCGGTAGTTGCCCTTCTTCCGGATGCCCGGGCCGCCGACCGTCAGCACGCGCTCGTGGATGCCGGCGCCGCGCGGCAGCAGTTGCCCGATCTCGGCGCACGTCGCGACGTTGACGCACAGGGTGCCGACGTCGATCGGCAGGCCGCCCGACGGCACCTCGCGGCCGAGGATCGCCGTGATCAACATCTTCTCCGCGCCCTGCGGGTACTTGACCGGCAGCACCTCGACGCTGACCGGTTGGCCCGGCGGGATCGCCGCGCGCATCACCGCGGCGGCGTCCTGCTTGTTCGACTCGATGCAGACGATCGCGCGCTCGGTGCCCGTCGCCTTCAGCAGGAACGGGATGCCGGCCATCACGTCGGCGGCGTGCTCGAGCATCACGCGGTGGTCCGCGGTCAGGTAGGGCTCGCACTCGGCGCCGTTGATCAGCAGCGTGTCGCCGCGTTTGCCGTCGGGCAGCTTGAGCTTCACGTGGGTCGGGAACGACGCGCCGCCGAGGCCGACGATGCCCGCTTCCTGGACCGCCGCGATGATCTGCTCCGGCGTCGCGGTCCTGGCGTCGACCGGCCGGCCCTGCGCGGGTTCCTGCGTCGAACCGGGGAACGGCCGCACGAAGATCGCGGGCTCCATGCGCCCGGAGATCGCGGGCGCGAGCCCGATGCGCTGCACCACGCCCGACACCGGCGCGTGCATGGCGACCGACATGAATCCGTCGGGCCGCGCGATGCGCTGGCCGCGCACGACCTCCTGGCCCTCGGCGACCTCGGCGATCGCCGGCTTGCCGAGGTGCTGCAAGAGCGGCACCACCTGCACGGGCGCGAACGGGAACTGCCGGATCGGCAGCGCGCTGGTGTCGTCCTTGCACTCCGGCGGGTGCACGCCGTGCGCGAAGGTCTTGCTGTGGGGCGAGGACCGCATTGCCGTGGTCAGTTGAACTTCGTGGTCAGTTGAACTTCTTGGCCCGGGCGATCAGCTGGTCGACGTCCTTCTCGCCGCGGTCCTTGGGCAGGCCGGGGTGGATCACGCGCGCCGTGCAGCGCTCGGCCGCCTTGACCAGGTCCTTGTAGGGCCCGCCGAGCGGGTTCTTGATCACCGCCTTCTTCTGCGCGTTGTAGACGAAGATGTTCGGGTTCAGCTTGGTGCACTCGTCGCACGCCGTGCACTGCTCGGTGTCGATCCACGGCGCCATGTAGTCGCCGGCCGCGGCGGGCGCCGCAGCGGCGCCGGGCGCCGTGGCGGCGAGCAGGCCCGCCGCGAGCGGCGCGCCGTCGGCAGCGCCGCCGATCGCCAGCTGCATCATCTTCTGCGCCAGCTTCGCCGCCATCTCCTGGCGGACCGTCGCCTCGATGTCGGCGCGCGTCGGCTCGGCCAGCCGGCACAGCGAGCGCAGCAGGATCCAGAAGTCGCGGCGGTCCTCGCAGCTCCGGACGATCGGCTCGGCGACGAGCAGGCGCGACAGCCGCTGCTTCTTGTCGACGCTCCACAGGAACGGGAACTTGCCCGCGCGCGCGTCGACCGGCAGTTCGAGGAACTCGGCGATCGGCACCATGTTCTCGTTCCACGTGTCCGGCGGGGCCACGCGGAAGTGTTTGCGGAAGCGCGCCTCGGTGACCGCGAAGTCCGCGAAGGTCAGCGGCAGCTCCATGGTCTTCGCGACCTCGCCGTCCTTGTAGTTCAGCGTGTAGGTCGGCCAGAGCTTGTCGATCGCCTGGTTGCCCTCGAGGTCGAAGCACTGCTGCGGCGTCTTGCCGGCGTCCGGGTCGTAGCGGAACAGCGGGTAGGCGCGCGACTCGACCGCGAGCTTCGCCTGCGCCTGGCTCATGTCGTCGCCGATGCCGTGTTCGGGCTGGCACGACGAGTAGAGGTTGAACAGCGCCGGCCGCCGCGCCTTCAGGCCCTTGATGAAGCCCTCGATCATGTGGCTCGGGTGCGAGATGCTGCCCTGCAGCACGTAGGTCGTGCGGTGCGCCATGCCGATCAGGCCGATCTCCTTGCGCACCTCCTCCTTGCCGAGGATCGCCTTGCCGTACTGGGCCATGTCGGAGATCTGCCCGAAGAAGCCCGACGTGCAGGCCTGGCCGCCGGTGTTGCTGTAGACCTGCGTGTCGACGACGAGCGCCTTGATCGGCTTGCCCGACATCATCGCGCGCGACAGGTTCTGGAAGCCGATGTCGTACATCGCGCCGTCGCCGCCGACCGCGACGACCGGCGGGCAGAGTTCCCATTCCTCCTGCGTGAACTGCTCCCAGTCGAAGTAGGCGAAGAAAGTCTCGTGCTGCTCGGGGTCGTAGGTGCCCGCGAGCTCGAGCTCGGCCTGGCGGATCGCCCGGAAGCCGTCCGCCATCTTGCGCATGTGGCCTTCGAAGATGCCGAGCGCGACCGACGGCGCGTCCTGGAACAGGTGGTTGGTCCAGGGGAACGGGTAGGGGTTGAACGGATACGTGCTGCCCCAGACCGACGTGCAGCCCGTCGCGTTGGTCATGCCCAGGCTCGCGCGGCCGCGGCCGGTCGTGCCCTCGGTGTAGCGCCAGTGCAGGTGCTTCAACTTCTGCACGAGCCCGGTGACGCGCTTCAACCACTCCTGGTCGAGCGGCTCGCCGCCGGTCGACTGCTCGAGCTTCTCGAACAGCGTCGCGGCGGTGACGTCGCCGTGGCCGAGTTCGCCGACGATCCGCGCGATCGCCTCGGTGTCGCCGACGTCGACGCCCTTGACGAGGCGCAGCCGGATGTGCTGCTCGAGGTTCCGGATCAGGTCGGCCAGGTAGGCGACGTGCTTGGCGACGCGCTGCTGCATCAGCGCCTCGATGGTCGCCGTGAACAGGTGCACGATCGTCTTCTCGGCGCAGCCGAGGCAGGCGCCGTCGCCGCTCGTGAACGCGAGGTAGTTCCGCTTGTCGAGCAACCCCGTCTCGAGCGCGCCGATGCCCTGCTCGAGGTCCTCGATGCGGATGTATCGCTGCGGCGTCGTCGGCAGGTCGAGGTAGAGCTCCCAGTGCTCGCGCAGGGTCTCGACCGCCTTGTCGGTCTGCGTCACGCTGCGCAGCGCGTCGTCCGCGCAGACCTTGACGCACTCCATGCAGCCCTTGCAGGTCTGCGGGTTCACGGTGATCGCGAACAGCCCGCCGCTGCCCGGCTGGTCCTTCTCGCAGTTGTCGAAGTAGGCCCGCGTCGCGGCGAACCGGAAGCCCGCGAGCTCGGCGCGGAACTGCGCGAACTCGGCCTGCAGCGCGGGTCGCGTCGCCTCCTCGGTCTCCAGCAGCACCGCGTCGATGCCGGCTTCGATCGCCGCGGCGACGTCGCGCTTGCCGGTGCCGGCGGCGAGCGCCGCGCGCTTTTTGCGCTCGAGCGCGCGCACGGCGCGCGGCAGGTGCTCGACCTTGCCGCCGGCCTTGCGCACGCGCTTGACGACGGTGTCGAGCGCCGCGGTGATCTCGCTGACCAGGCCCGGGATCGCCGTGTCGGGGCACACCGTGTAGCACTTGCCGCACGCGGTGCAGTTCTCGGGCACCCACTCGGGGTAGGTGAACCGGATGCCGGTCATGTCGCGGAACAGCGCGCTGACCGCGGGCATCACGCCGAGCCCGATGAACGGGTCGGTCAGGTTGTCGTTGCCCATGCCGCGCGCGTAGAAGCTGCCGGTCTGCTCCCAGAACCGGTGCACGTCGCTCTGCGGCATCTTGCTCTGCGGCAGGAGCTTCAGCATCGTCGGCAGCGGCGGCTCCTTGTGCGCGGGCTTGCCGTTCTGGCCGGCGTCCACGACCGGGCCGTGCGGCACCTCCTGCACGATGTCGAAGCCGCGCTTGACGACGCGCATGTTGTCGGCGACGACGCGCGCGCCCTTGGCGCCGAACTTGTGCTGCAGCTGGTTCTCGATCGCTGCGAGCAGTTTCTGCTCGTCGAGGCCCGCCTGCGCCATCACCGGCGAGGCCCGGAAGAACGCGCCCTGGAAGGCGATGCCCTGCATGCGCAGCTGCAGCTCGGGGTCGCTCGCCTCCTCGCGCGCGATCTGGAACGCGTCGAGGTAGAACAGCTTGATCTTCTTGTCGACGATGATCTGCCGGTAGTGCGACGGGATGCTCGCCCACAGCGCCGCCGGGCTCGGCTGGTCGCCCTGCAGCACGAACACGCCGCCTTCCTTGAGTCCCGCGAGCGCGTTCGTGTGCTGCAGCACGTTGGGGTCGGGCGACAGCACGACGTCGACGTAGAAGTACTCGCAGTTGACCTTGATCGGCTCCGGCGCGGCCGACAGGTAGTAGGTCGTCGGCTGGCCCTTCTTCTCCGAGCCGTACTTCGGGTTCGCCTTGATGTGGTAGCCGAGCAGGTCGAACAGCGTCATCGCCAGGTTCTTGCCCGTGGTGATGGCGCCCCAGCCGCCGACCGAGTGGAAGCGCACCGTGATCGAACCCTTCGGCATCAGGTTCGGGTTCTCGCTGCCCTTGATCGCGAGCTCCTTGACCTTCGGGTAGCCGGCCGCGATCGCCTCCTGGTGCAGGCGCTGCTTGGGCGTGAAGGGCTGGTCGCGCAGGAAGTCGATCGACAGATAGAAGAACCGGCGCTGGCTGCCGTTCGGCAGCATGTTCTCGACCGCGGCGATCAGGCCCTCGGGCTGCAGGTCGCGGCTGCCCATGCCGAACGAGCCGGAGTAGAGCGCCGGCGCGTCGCTGTCGCGGTAGCTCTCGAGGCCCGGGAACACCGGCTGCTTGTGGCGGCCGTTCTCCTGGCACTTGCTGATCGTCGCGCGCACCTCGCGCATCAGCGGCAGGTCGACGGCGAGCGGCTGGTCGAGGCGCTCGAGGATCGCGACGCCCTTCTTGCCGCGCAGCACCTTGGCGACCTGGTCGGCCGGGAACGGGCGGAACATCACGAGGTCGACGACGCCGACCTTGAGGCCGCGCTTGCTGCGCAGGTAGTCGGCGACCGCCTCGGCGCTCGGGATCATGCTGCCCATGCCGAAGATCACGTACTCGGCGTCCTCGCAGCGGTAGCCCATCACGCGGTCGTAGCGGCGGCCGGTCAGCGCCTGGAACTCCTCGAACGCCTGCTTCGTCAGCTCGGCGACGTGGTCGAAGAAGTAGGGCCGCTGCGCGGCGACGCTCTGCATGTAGGAGTCCTGGTTCTGCACGAGCCCGGCCATCACCGGGTTGTCGACGTCCCAGAGCTCGGGGATGCGGCGGCGTCTGGGACCGAACACGATCCGCTGCGCGGGCGTCGGCGTGTCGATCACGTCCTCGGGCCTGCCCAGGTACTCGGCGATCAGCTCGCGCTCGGGCAGCAGCAGCGACTCGATCAGGTGCGTGGTCAGGAAGCCGTCCTGCGCGACGATGCCGGGCGTCAGCGCGAGCTCGGCGATGCGGTGCGCGACGATGTTGAGGTCGGCCGCGGCCTGCGCGTTCTTGGCGAACACCTGGAAGAAGCCGGTGTCGTCGACGCAGTGGTAGTCGTCGTGCCCGGCGTGCACGTTCAGCGTCGCCTTGGTCATCGCGCGCGCGCCGATGTTCAGCACGTAGGTCAGGCGCTTGCCGACCGCCGCGTAGAGCGACTCGTGCATGTAGGCGATGCCCTGGCCCGACGAGAAGTTCGAGGCGCGCAGGCCGGTCATCGACAGGCCGGCGGTCACCGCGGCCGCGGCGTGCTCGCCCTCGGGCTCGATGAAGATCAGCGGCCGGCCGGACACGTTCAGGTGGCCCGCGGCGGCGGCCTCGGCCCAGAACTCGCCCATCTGCGTGCTGGGCGTGATCGGGTAGGCGCCGGCCCCGTCGGTCGACTCGCGCTCGCACATGATCACGGCGGTGTTGCCGTCCATGGCCTCCCGGATGCCCGGGTACTTGAAGCCACGCTTCTCGGAGCTCGACTGTTCGGCCTTCTTGTCTGCAACGCGGATCGACATGGCAGTCTCCCTTCTCAGGTTGGCGCGTCCTTGCGGGCGCCCTTGCGGATGATCTTCTTGGCCGCCGCTCCCTTCTGCGGGCCGTCGGCGTCGAGCCACACGATGGCTCCGGTGGGGCAGCGCTGGATCGGGGTCTTGGTCTGGTGGTTCTTCTGGTAGTCGACCACCGGCAGGTTGCCGCGCATGGTGATCAGGCCCGGCGCGTCCATCGCGCAGCGGCCGCACGCGGTGCAGCCGACCTGGCAGTCCTCGAGGATCCCGTCGCCGGCCTCCTGCGACTTGCAGGCGACCCACAGGCGGTGGCTCGCCTCGTGCACCGAGAACAGGTCCTTCGGGCACGCGACCACGCAGTCGCCGCAGGCCGTGCACTTCTGCTCGTCGACGACGGGCAGCCGCTGCCCGTCCATCACGATCGCGTCGAAGGTGCAGGCGCGCTCGCAGTCGGCGAGCCCGAGGCAGCCCCAGAAGCAGCCCTTGCCGCCGCCGGCCACCAGCGCCGCGGCCGAACAGGAGGCGAGGCCCTCGTAGCTGGCGCGGTCCCGGGCGACGTTGTCGCCGCCGGCGCAGGCGAGCCGCGCGACCCGCTTCTCCTCGGCGCCGACGTCGACGCCCAGGAAGGAGGCGATCGTGGCGCGGCCCTCGTCGGAGCTCACCGTGCACTTGCCGGGTTTGGCCTTGCCGGTGACGACCGCCTCGGCGAACGGCCGGCAGCCCGGGAACCCGCAGGCGCCGCAGTTGGCGTGCGGCAGCATCTCCTCGACCGCGTCGATGCGAGGGTCCTCGGCGACGTACAGCTTCTTGTTCGCCACCGCGACCAGGGTGGCGAGCACGACGGCGAGGCCACCGATCGCAGCGATCGCGGTCAGGAATAGCATCGGGTTCTCGGGCGGGTGTTGTGGTGACGACCGCTGCGGGCGCGAATTCCGCCG